>Ga0256841_1000285_pt1 | contig 55019 bp, 66 predicted proteins | sample 356308metaG_FD_185971 | JGI IMG/M metagenome (GOLD analysis project Ga0256841, IMG submission 185971) | Hydrothermal vent microbial communities from Mid Atlantic Ridge, Atlantic Ocean - 356-308 | ecosystem: Environmental > Aquatic > Marine > Hydrothermal vents | place: Atlantic Ocean: Mid... | reverse complement strand
TTTAAGTCCCCTGTGTCTACCGATTTCACCATCCGGGCTCCGAGAAGACCAAATTAGGATATTCAATACGCTTTATGAAAGATCTTTTATCGCTCTGATGGAGCGGGAGACGGGATTCGAACCCGCGACCCCGACCTTGGCAAGGTCGTGCTCTACCCCTGAGCTACTCCCGCACCTTAAATGCGGAGTGGGATTATAGCAAAGTTTTTTTTAAAGAGCAACGACGGCGACTTTTCAGTAGCTGCCCTGTGATATAATCCGATCATTACAAGCTGAAAAAGGATCGCTATGCGCAGTGACGAAGTAAAAAAAGGGTATAACCGCGCGCCTCACCGAAGTCTGCTTCGGGCGACGGGGCTCAAGGATGAAGATTTTGACAAGCCGTTTATCGGAGTAGCCAACTCCTTCATCGAGCTGATTCCCGGACACTATTTTCTCAACAAAGTTGCCGAGATTATCAAGGAGGAGATCTGGGCGGCGGGCTGTGTGCCCTTTGAGTTCAATACCATCGGCGTGGATGACGGTATTGCCATGGGACATGATGGAATGCTCTACTCACTTCCTAGCCGGGAAATCATCGCCAACTCTATCGAGACGGTGATGAATGCCCACAAACTTGATGCGATGATTGCTATTCCCAATTGCGACAAGATCGTGCCGGGAATGATCATGGGGGCCCTGCGGGTCAACGTGCCGACGGTTTTCGTCAGCGGCGGTCCCATGGCGGCAGGGCATTTGAGCGACGGAACGCCCATCGATCTGGCGACGGCTTTCGAGGCAGTGGGACAGTATGAAGCCGGGGAGATTGACGAAGTGAAGCTCACGGAGATCGAGTGCAACGCCTGCCCCAGCGGGGGAAGCTGTTCCGGCATGTTTACCGCCAACAGTATGAACACTCTGATGGAAGCCATGGGAATCGCCCTGCCAGGCAACGGGACGATCCTGGCATTGACTCCCGAGCGTGAGGAGCTCTACCGCAAAGCGGCCCGCCGTATCTGTGAGATCGCCCTCAGTGAACGACCGGAGCGCTTCAATATCCGCAATATTCTCAACGACAAGGCGGTCCATAACGCCTTTGCCGTCGATATGGCGATGGGAGGCAGCTCCAATACCGTTTTGCATATGTTGGCTATCGCTGACGAAGCCGGCGTAAAGTTTGATATCGCTGATATCAACCGTATCAGTAAACGGGTCAGCCATATCGCCAAGATTTCCCCTTCTCTAAGTACGGTCCACATGGAGGACATCAACAAGGCCGGAGGGGTTTCGGCGGTGATGCATGAGATGAAAAAACGGGGCGAGGATATCCTGCTCGATAATCCCACCGTGACCGGGGAAAGCCTCTATGAACGAATTGCCGAGGCGCGAATCCTTGATCCCGAGATCATTCATCCTATCGAGAACCCCTACTCCGAAGTAGGCGGTCTGGCGATCCTCTTCGGCAATCTCGCCGAAGAGGGAGCGGTGATTAAGACCGCCGGGATCGTCGGAGACCGGGTCTTCACCGGCAAAGCAATCTGCTTTGACTCTCAGCAGGAGGCGATCGAGGGAATTACCGCCGGCAAGGTCAAGCCCGGTCACGTGGTGGTGATCCGCTACGAGGGTCCCAGAGGTGGACCGGGTATGCAGGAGATGCTTGCACCGACCAGTCTCATTATGGGTATGGGTCTTGGGGACAAAGTGGCGCTGATTACCGACGGTCGCTTCAGCGGGGCGACTCGGGGGGCCAGCATCGGTCATGTCTCTCCCGAGGCGGCCGAGGGGGGCATGATCGGCCTGCTGCAGGACGGAGACGAGATTCACATCGATGTGGACCGATATATCTTGGAGGTGCGACTGAGCGATGAGGAGATTGCCCGACGCAGAGCCGAATTCACGCCGAAGGTCAAACCCCTCGAGAGTCGCTGGCTTCGTCAGTACCGTGCACTGGTGACCAACGCCAGCCGGGGTGCGGTCTTGACCGCAGATTGACTACCGGCGGCCCTCCTCCGGATGAAGAAGAACAACGCTCTGCAACTTGACAAAACTGTCAAGTCATGTAAAATTTCTTAACTCTTAACTCTTAACTCTTAACTCTTAACTCTTAACTCTTAACTCTTAACTCTTAACTCTTAACTCTTAACTCTTAACTCTTAACTCTTAACTCTTAACTCTTAGTTGACTCTTCTTCCCCATTTGAAACGTGCCCGGTAGAAGGGACGGTTGAGACTCGTGATGACGACGCGGTGACGGGCACTGCTGGCATGGATGAACTTGTTGTTGCCTATATAGATCCCGACATGGTTGACATAGCCTCGTCGACGACGCGAGGTATCGAAGAAGATCAGATCTCCCGGCTTGAGCTGGCTGCGGGTGACGTATTTGCCGTAATAGGCCTGTTTGCGGGAAACCCGGGGAAGTTTGACACCCTTGGCCTTGCGCATGACATACTGGGTGAAACCGGAGCAGTCGAAGCTGCTGGGCCCTTCTGCTCCCCAGACATAGCGGCGACCCAGGTAGCGTTTGGCGGTGCGGATAACATTGTAGTCCCCTCCCCCGCTGCGGCCGCTCGATCCTTTGCTATTGAGGGCCGCCAGGGCACTGCTGATTCGCCGGTCGGCTTTTCGTTTTCGAGAGCCCCTTTTGGATTTTTTGACGGTGTGTGCCGCGACGCGGGTTTTGGCTTTCATGGCCCTTTTTTTCTTCGCTTTTTTGGCGGCGACGAGTTTTTTCTTCTCCTTGGCTTTTTGGGCCTTTTGGGCGATACGGGTGGGCGGGACCTTTGTGTAGCCAACGGTGAGCTTCATCCCGGTGTGAATAATGTCGCCGCGTCCCATTTTGTTGAGTTTTCTTAATTGGGCGACGCTTGTTTTGTGACGCTTGGCGATCTCCCAAAGGGTATCACCTTTTTTAACGGTATATGTTTTTGCGGTTGTTTTGATGGGAGCTTTTTTGCTTTTTTGCGCCAGTTTCGGTGTGCTCCCCTCTTTGATGAGGAGTTTCATCCCCGTGTGCAGCATCTCTTTTCGCTTCAGCTTATTGAGGCGACGGATCTGGGCGATGGTGACTTTGTGTTTTTTGGCAATTTTCCAGAGGGTATCTCCGTGACGTACGGTATAGATCATCGCTTTTTCTCGGGGAGACTCCGGAGCCGCCTTTTTCTTCGAGACAACTCTCTTGGCGGCTGCCTTTCCTCCATTGCCGGTTTTGCTATTTTTGACCTGGTAGGTGGTTCCGGGGATTTTCAGCTTCTCTCCCGGGTGAATCACATCGGTCGGGGCGATGCCGTTGAGCGCCATGAGATCTTTGAGGGGGGTGTGATATTTCCGAGCAATGGAAAATAGAGTGTCTCCGTATTCTACGGTGTGAACGGTTTGTGCTTTTTCCGTTTTTGGTGAGCTTTTCTTTTTGACTCTCGAAACCTTTTCGATAGTTTTTCGTCGACTTTTGCCCGGAATCTTCAGCTCCTGACCTACTCGAATCGGGGTATCGGCCTTGATTTTATTGGTGTCGAGAAGGGCTTGCAGGCTGACGCCCTGCTCCAGTGCGATAGATGAGAGGGTGTCGCCTGCATGGACTTTGTAGATCTCTTCCGTTGAGTGTCTGCTTTGTCGATTTACCTTTGGCTTTTGAGCTTTTTTCTTCTTGGCGGCAATCTTTATTTCCCGGCGGGGCTGATCGGGTATCTTTAGATTTTGTCCCGGGTGAAGCAGCGCTTCGTCGGCCAGCTTGTTTGCTTTTTTCAAGGCCGTGATACTGGTATGGAACTTTTGTGCGATTCCGGACAAGGTATCGCCAGGCTTAACTACGTAGAGAGTATTTTTACTTTTTTGCGGTGTATGCGCTGCATTTAGCAGTATCGGTCCTGCCGCCAGGGCTATGATTATCAGTAATCGTTTCATTTTTCTTTCTATCCTTTGCGTCTTGGCCCCTTTGTCAATACTAAATAATATTACTACTCATCAAAGTATAGCATAGAGACGTTTTGCTTTTCAATAGTGACTGGCTTGGCTTTGTATGTGGTCGAGCCAGAGGGACGAAACTATATCATGATCTTGTCAACGAACTATCAATAGTGGGTTAATCCTCCGATAATCACCGGCAGTGTAAAATAGAACAAACCTACAGGAGAAAAGGAGAGGTATGAGGAGTGGATGGATAGGGATTATGCTCCCTGTGTTGCTTGTTCTGTCGGTTGGATGCAAGGATCGACAAGACAATGGTCAAGAAGCGATATCGGTTCTTCGGGGGACGGTGACCCCCGGTATAAAAGGCGTGACGGCTGCGCCGTCGCAAGAGCCGCATCCCGTGACGACTCCAAGGCTGCTGCGGACGGCATCATCGGGCTCAGCGACTCCTCCAAGCACCTCCTCTGCTCCTCCTCCTTCTAAGAGAAAACTACTTGATCAGATGGGTATCGAAGTCGGAGAAGGAGAGATACGCATCGATACCCGAAAAACCCGAGAGTTTTTCCAGACGATAGGTGCCCAGCTTAACGCCGGCGCAGATCGGGGAGTACAACGGGCCAGAGAGCATACGTCGGGAGTGAAAGATATCGGAATCCATATTGAGAAGGATAAGGTGGAGATCGATCTGAACAAGACGAAAAACTTTCTGAAAGTTTGGGGTGAGGCAATGAAAATTCTGGGAGAAGAGCTGGAAAAGTCTCTCAAAACGCCCTGAGGGGCTTGAACGACCTTAATAAGGTATCCCGCCTAGGAGGCGAGAGCGGCTTTGGAAGCTTCTGCTACCTTGCTGAAGGCAGCAGGATCATTCATGGCCATGTCGGCCAGGATTTTGCGATCCAGTTCAATGCCGGCGAGTTTGAGGCCGTGCATGAAGCGGGAGTAGTTCATATCGTTCAGGCGGGCAGCCGCGTTGATCCGGATGATCCAGAGTTTGCGGAAGTCGCGCTTGCGCTGTCTTCTGTCTCTATAGGCATAGACCAAAGAGCGCTCAAGTTGCTCTTTGGCCTTTCTGAAATGCTTGCGGCGTCCGCTATAGAAACCGCGGGCCTGCTTGAGGAGTTTCTTGTGCCGGCGATGCCGGGTCATACCGTTTTTTACACGCATGGTTGCTTTCCTTTACCGTAAATTTTTCTGCAAATTTCGGTGTCGGGCATTCTCTCTGCCCGAACTTGCCCCTGATCGGGGGAGCATATCGGGATCGCCGCTTTAGGCGATCATCTCTTTGATGTTCTTGGCGTCGGCCTTGTCCACATATTTGGGTTTGCGCATCTGGCGGTGATGCTTGCCGTCGACTTTGGTCAGGATGTGGCTGCGGTAGGCGGTTCCCCGCTTGATCTTGCCGCTCTTCTTGACCTTGAAGCGTTTGACGGCGCCCTTGACGCTTTTCATTTTGGGCATCGTTGGTCCTTTCGTAATGACATTCATTCCTATAGAGATAGAAAATGGGACGGTATTATACCGAAGGAAGCTGAAGTGAGCCTATCAAGGCGGCTCAGAGCTCGGGTCTCCAGGCCAGAGCAATCGTTTCGACGGAGATGTCGTTCTTTTTGGGGCGGAGGGAGAAGGTCTCGACGGGATAGTTGTCCAGGGTGTACTTTTCGTCAATGGCATCGATCTTCTCGGCCAGTTCCTCTTCCAGGGCCTCGATTTTTTCTTGAATCTCCTGGAGTTTGGTCTCGGCTCTGGTGAGATCTCCCCGTTCTCTCAGGACGCGGCCGCTGCGATTGATGGCGGTGCCGATTTTGGAGGCCGAGAGTCCCCTGCCCCCAAAGAGCGCCCCGAGTATCGATGCGCCGACGCTGATCAGGGAGCTGGTCTGATCAGTCTTCTCTTTCTCGATGCGTTCCTGGGCCCGACGTAGCTGCTCCTGGAGACGGGCTTCTTTTTTCCCGTAGCGCTCCTTGAGCTCTTCGATCGCTTCCTCCTTGAGATCGTCGAGGGCGTTTCGGACTCGGACGAGAAAGTCGGCTTCCAACTCTTCCGGCGACGATTCGAGCTTGAGTTTACGGCAACGGTAGAGGATCAGGGCCTCGTCGCGGTAGAGGGTATCTACCAAGGCCGCAGCGGAGCGTTTGAGCGCCCGGTCGGTACTGATGAAGGAGGGCAGTGCCGCAAAGCGGGCGCCCCGGGGGGCTTTGGCAGGCCATCGCTCGAAGGGAAGCTCTTCGTGTTGAGCTTCCTGCCAATCTGCTTCCTGCATCTGTGCTTCAAGGGGGAGCCAGAGCGAGAGACGGCGGCTATGATCGATTCCTTTGCGCCGGTCATGGTACTCTACTTCGGCATGGGCGGCGAGGGTCGGCCGATACCGGTGGGCTCCCGTGGGGTCGGGTTCGAAGTGCTGGATGATCGATGGATCCAGGACCGGTGCGGGCCCGAAACCGTCTCGGGACTTTTGGCGTGCCGGTGCGGAGGCCGGGATCTCCTCCTCTTCTTTCAGTGGGGCCATGAGACGGCTGATCTCCGCTTTTTTCAGGGGGCCTTTGAGGTAGCTCATGACCCAGCGTGTGCCAAAAAGCCGGATGGAGTCGAGGTGGGCGCTTTTGAGGAAAAAGGTCCGCTTGGGAAGATTGGCCAAGAGCTTGGCGATCTGCTCCCGGGAGAGACCCTCGTCGCTTTTGCCTCCCAGCCCGTCGATGACCCTCTCGATATCCTGGCGGGTTTGGAGGCGGCCGACGAACCAGGTCCCGATATTGGAGAGTCCCTTGTAGTCCAGGTCGACGGGGTTTTGGGTACTCAATACGATGCCGGTGCCGAAAGCACGGGCCTGCTTGAGCAGAAGGATCATCGGCTCTTTGGAGGGAGGATTTTTTACCGGGGGGAAGAAGCCGTAGATTTCGTCCATATAGAGAATGTTTCTCAAGCGGGTGGAGCCGCTTTGCATCCGCATCCAGGCGATATATTTGTTCAGAAGCAGGGTGACGAAGAACATGCGCTGCTCGTCGCTGAGGTGAGCGAGAGTAAAGATGGCGATTTTCGCTTTGCCCTCCTCGTCGTATAGAAGCCGCTGAATGTCGAGGCTCTCCCCGCTGAGCCAGTTGACAAAGTCCGGAGAGGCGATGACGGCATTGAAGCGGGTGGCGAAGCCGAAGCGCTCTTTCTGGGGACAGAAACTCTCCAGCGGTAGGACACCGATCTTTTTAAAGGGGGGATTGACGATCTGCCCTACAAGATTCTCCAGGGAGAGGCTCTCTCCGGTGCTCCATGCATGGGAGATGATTTGAGCCAGGAGGATGTACTCCTTGGAGTTGAGAGGATCGGCTTCGATATCCAGCAGAGCCAAAAGTCCGCTGACGGTACTCTTGAGATAGGCGGCGTAATCGTCACCGTCTTGGAGGATCGCTTCGGGGGGAAGCTCGAGGGAACTCATCAGATTGATGGGGATACCCGCCTGGCTGCCGGGAGTATAGATCGTCTTGGCTACGGCCTGAAATCTGGCGACACGCTCCTTGTCCTGCCCCCAGCTTTCTATCCCCTTTTTCCAGGTTTCGGCAGTCTTTTTCGCCAGGGTCATCGGATCTTCGTCTTTGGCTTTGGCCTCCTCTTCAACCCAGGGGAGGAAGCTCTCGGGGCGGAAATCGGGGTCTGTGAGTAGAAGATCCCCCATGTCGCCCTTGGGGTCGATGACGATAGCCGGGATGTTGTCAATGGCCGCCTCTTCAATCAGGCCGATTCCCAGTCCCGTTTTCCCGCTGCCGGTCATCCCGATGATGGCGGCATGGGTCGTGAGGTTTTTGTTTTTCAGTAGCGTCAGAATGTCGGTCGGTTCCATGGTCTGGGGATCTACATCCCTACCCAGATAGAAAAGTCCGGCTTTTTCGTAAATGGTTTTATCTATGGCCATTTGGAAACATTCCTTTGCATGGATGAGATGGATTATACAGATTATAGCTCAGCTCTTGTGTTTTTTCTTGAATGATTTTGTCGATTTTTGCTTCTGATATAATGTTTGTAAAGAAGAAGAATGGGAGTACAGAAAAAATGTTTAAAGGTTTTATTATTCTACTGGCGGTCGGAGGGTTGTTCACCTACTTCGTCTTCAATTTTGTTAGCGACGTAGAGGGCGAAGACCCCAATACGCTGATCAGTAAAGATGAACGGAAAGCAAAAGAGTTTGCGAAATACTATAAAAGCGATGCCTCGGGCGGGCGAGTACTGGATTTCCACGGTGTCTCGATAGCGAAAGCAAAGGAGGTTTGGAGAGAAAGCCCGATTCGACGGGAAATTTTGGATAACTTCCCCCAGTTTGATCTGATGCGTCAGTTGACGGATCAACTGCTTGTCGATAGTGAATTTAAACGATATTTTCTCAAAAGACTTGAAGAGGTAGAGAGTGACTATTTTTCCGGGACTATCGACTCACAGAAAGCCAAAAAGATTTTGACCGATCTTTAATGCTTTTTATCCTTCGTGATTTTGTCATGCCACTCCTGTAGAGTCATTTCATAGCCTATCGGCTGTTTTCCCGGATAGAACTTTACGTCGCTCCCCAGGTAGTCTTGTTCGATCCATCCGCCGTAGTTATGGGGGTATTTGTAGCTTTTTGAATGGGTTTTTATCGTCTCGGGCACGGGAAGTATCAGCCCTTCACGAATCGCTTTTTGTGCACTATTGATCGCTTGATAGGCCCGGTTTGACTTGGGAGAAGATGCCAAATAGATCAGGAGTTGAGCCAAAGGAATTCGGGCTTCCGGATAACCGATGTGTTCGACGATCGTCAGGGTAGATGCGGCAAGATTGAGCGCGTGGGGGTTGGCGTTTCCAATATCTTCGGCGGCGAGGATCGCCAGACGACGGGCGAGAAATTCCGGCGGTTCTCCGCCTTCGATGAGGCGGGCGAGCCAGTAGAGTCCGGCGTCGATATCGCTGCCGCGGACGCTTTTGATCATAGCCGAGGCCAGATCGTAGTGGCTGTCTGCCTCCGAGGATCCGGCGCGGATCGCCTGGGGGCGGAGGGAGCGAAGCGTGGGATAGCTGACGGGATTCTCCACGGCAGCGGCGCTCTCCAGAAGGCCCAGCATCGCCCGCAAATCTCCGCTGCTGGAGCGGATCAGATACTCCCGCGCCTCGGGCTCCAGAGTGATGCCCTCCTGCACGATGACCCGATCGAGCATGGTCGCCATGGCGTTATCGTCCAGAGCTTTGAGCTCGAAAAGGGTCGAACGTGAGCGGATGGCGGCGGTCAGGGCATAATAGGGATTTTGGGTCGAGGCACCGACGAGAAGGAAGAGCCGATCCTCCATATAGGGCAGCAAGACCTCCTGCTGGGTTTTGCTGAGGCGGTGGACTTCATCGATGAAGACGAGAGGCTTCTGGAGGGCGTTGGCATAGCTTTTGAAAAGTTTGCGCAGCTCGTCGATCTTCAGGGTCGTGGCGTTGAATTCGTGGAAGGGGCGGTCGAGGGTGTTTGCAAGGATTCGGGCCAGGGTGGTTTTGCCGCAGCCGGGAGGACCGAAGAGGAGGCTGTGGGGCAGTGCATCGGCTTCTACCAGTTTGCGAAAGGGGGCTCCCGGCGCCAGGAGATGGCTTTGCCCCACCATTTCATCGAGACTTTTGGGGCGGTATGCAAGGTCGAGTCGGGGCACGGGAGCTATTGGATGACCTGAACGATGTACTCTCGAGCCTCTCTCGGGCCGTCGAATTCACAGAAGAAGATCGCCTGCCACTCTCCCAGATAGAGTTGCCCATCCTTGACCGGAACGACGATCCGGGGGCCACAGAGGGTGGACTTGATATGGGCCGGGGTATTGTCCCCCTCGCTCTCGTAGTTCATGTCTGCCGGGGCGATTCGGCTGAGGGAGGCGAGAAAATCCCGGCGCAGCTTGGGGTCCGTCCGTTCAAATAGGACGACGGAGGCGGTGGTGTGAGGCGTGAAGACGGTGCAGAGACCGTCTCGTATGCCCAGTTTCATCACTTCATGGGCAACCTCCTCGGTAATGTCGATCATTTCGGTTTTGTAGTTGGTGTCAAGCGTGATCTTTGTCATCGGTGCGTCCCTCCTTGAGAAATTGATGTAGCAGTTCATACTCTTTACGACTGAGATAGCGGGTTTTGTCTACCGGCAGGTTGTTGAGTTCGATCCAGCCGTAGGCCACCCGTTTGAGATCGAGGACTTTGGCGCCGAAGTGGGCAAAAAATCGCCGGAGTTCCCGGTTTTTCCCCTCGGTGATGGTGACTCGCAGCTTGGTATTTTTGCCACTTTGGCCCCGAAGGGCATACCCGGAGAAAGGGGCGAACTCCATTCGGGTGATTTCGCTCCGATCGTGTCCTCCTGCACGGGCATCCTCCAAGGTCAGCCCCCGCTCCATTGCTTCGACCATCTCCGGTGTCAGGGGCTTGTCGATTTTGAGATTATAGCTGCGGGGAAGGTCGCTGCGCATAAGGCGTTCGGCGACTTCGGAGTTGTCCGTCAGGAGCAGGAGGCCCTCGCTGGCGTAGTCCAGTCGTCCCACGGGAATGAAATGGCGGAACTTCCCGGGGAGCTTGTGGTAGATCGTCGTTCGACCCCGGTCATCTTTTTTGGTGACCAGTACCCCTCGGGGCTTGTGGTAGACCACCATGGTGACTTCGCCCCGTTTTTTCGGCTGGATCAGTTGGCCCTTGACTGCGACTTTGTCGTCGGGTTGCACCTTGTAGGAGTAGTCGGCGAGAGGTATCCGGTTGACGGTCACGAGTCCCTCTTGGATGAGCCGGTCGGCTTCCCGTCGGGAGTAACGGCTGTTGTGGGCGATGTATTTGTTGAGTCTCATTTTTTTCCTGTCTTGATTCCTGCACTGACCAGATCGTGGAGATGGACAACTCCGAGGATCTCTCCCGCTTCATTGACGATCGGCATCAGTTGGATCTTGGCCTCTTCCATTTGAGTCAAAGCGTTGCTGGCAAGCATCTCCAGATCGTTCAGACTCCGGGGGTCGCGGGTGGCATAGTCGATCACGGGACGCTCCATATCAAAATCTGCTTTCATTAGGGCCCGACGGAGGTCTCCGTCGCTCATAATGGCCGCCAGGCGACCTTCTTCGGTGACCAGTACATTGCCGAGCTTTCCTTCGCTCATGACGACGATCGCCTCTTTGAGGGGAGTCTGTGCATCGACGATGGGGAGGCGTTCGGTGCGGGCGATCTCGGCGAGCTTGAGGTAGAGCCGGCGCCCCAGGCTGCCTCCGGGATGGAAGGAGGCGAAATCCTCCTCTTTGAAGTCTCTCCGCTTCATCAATGCGACCGCCAGAGCATCGCCCAGGGCCATTGTCAGGGTCGTGCTGGAGGTCGGTGCGGCTCCGAGCGGGCAAGCCTCCCGCTCCACGGAGATATCGAGGAGCACATCGGCATAGCTTGCCAGCGTAGAGCCGGAATCGGCGGTCATCGCCAGTAGGGGGACCTCAAAGCGCCGGATATGGGGCAGGATATTGGAGAGCTCTTCACTCTCGCCGCTGTAGCTGATAGCTAGGACCCCGTCATCGGATCCGATCATTCCAAGGTCTCCGTGGAGCGCCTCGCTGGGATGGAGGAAGAAGCTGGGGGTCCCGGTGCTCGCTAGCGTCGCGGCGATTTTGGCCCCGACGAGGCCTGATTTGCCGATGCCGGTGACGATGAGTTTGCCTTTGAGCCCGAGAATAGTCTCGACGGCCTGGACAAAGCGTCCGTCGATATGCTTAGCGGCCTGCTCCAGAGTACGGGCTTCTATCTCCAATGTATCGATAGCAGCTTGAATAGTCGTGTCAGAGTGATTCATGGAGAGTGATTATAGCACAGGCGAAGGGCCTGCGTACGCTTTTAGACCAGGAAGACCACGGGGAGAATGATGGGATACTTCTTGAAGCGCTTGAGAATGTGCTTGCGTACGACACCCCGAATATCATCTTCGATCACCTTGGGGTTGGCGGATTTTTCGACCTTGGAGGTGGCCAGATATTGCTCCAGGAGCTTTTCGATCTCTGCGGCGAATTTTTTGTCTTCCCGATCGGGGACGAGGCCGTGGGAGGTAACGATCGGCTTGTCGACCATCTGCCCGCTCTGGGTGGAGATACGTACGACGATGTTGACGATGCCTTCGGTGGAGAGCTTCTGTCGGTCATCGACCACATCGGCAAAGATCTCTTGGTTGTTCTGATTGTCGATATAGCGCTTTCCGGAGCGGACTGTTTTGACTTTCTTGATGTATTTGGTAGTGATTTCGATCTGATCGCCGTCGCTCATGAGGAGGATGTTGCGCTCGTCGATATCGCAGCTGACGGCGGTGCGAGCGTGTGCGGCGATATGGTTGTATTCTCCGTGGACGGGGAGGAAGAACTTCGGCTGAACGAGGCGCAGGATGAGCTTCTGCTCTTCCTGGGAGGCGTGGCCGGAGACGTGAATGTCGCTGCACTCTTTGTAGCGGACGGTGACACCGGCTTTGAGCAGGAGATTGAGCAGTTTGGAGACGCTCGCTTCGTTGCCGGGGATGGCGCTGGCGGAGATGATGACGGTATCGGTAGGTTTGAGCTTGATATGGCGGTGTTCGTCGGTGGCCATCCGGGAGAGGGCGGCCATGGTCTCCCCCTGGCTTCCGGTGGTAACGACGAGGATTTCGTTGTCTTTGTATTTGTTGACTTCATGGGCTTCGATGAAATGTTTCTCGTCCACATCGATATATCCCAGGCGACGGACCGTTTCGATATTTCGCTCCATGGAGCGGCCGATGACGCAGATCTTACGGCCATGCTTGACCCCTCGCTCAATGGCCTGGAAGATCCGGTGGGCGTTGGAGCTGAAGGTCGACATGATGACCCGTCCTTTGGCCATTTCGAAGAGGTTGTCGAAGGTCTTGCCGACGACGCGCTCGCTCTTGGTATAGCCGGGGTTGTGACTGTTGGTGGAGTCGGAGAAGAGGCAGAGCACTCCCTGGGCTCCATAATGGGCGAAGCGGTGGAGGTCGGCGGTATAGCCGTCGATGGGGGTGTGGTCGATCTTGAAGTCGGCGGTGTGGATGATGTTGCCGATAGGGGTTTGGATCGCCAGAGAACAGGCGTCGATAATGGAGTGGGTCATGTGCATCCACTCCACCTTGAAATCGGTTCCGATCTCATACGGCTTTCGCTTGACGACGTAACGGAAGTATTTTTTGTCCGCTTGAAGGCCGTGTTCGTCGAATTTGTTGCCGATCATCGCCAGGGCCAGCGGGGTGCCGTAGATAGGGAATTTGAGCTCTTTGAAGAGATAGGGGACGGCACCGATATGGTCTTCGTGGGCATGGGTAATGATAATGGCGCGGATTTTGTCTTTGATGGCATGGAGATAGCTGAAATCCGGGACGAGGATATCGACGCCGTGCATCGTCTCGTCGGGGAAGCTCATCCCCACGTCGATGATGAACGCATCCTTCTCGCTCTCTAGGACGGCCATATTGCCTCCGATTTCGCCCAGGCCTCCCAGGGGGGTAAAGCGCAGCTTCCCTTTGGCGCTCATGTCGATCTGTCTCCAGGGGTTCATCCGCTCCTGCTGAACGCGCTCGTTCTCAAGAATCGCCTCTTTCATCTCGGGGGGGATGGTGGTGTCGATCTTGGGGCGGCGCCCGCCGCGTCCGCGTCCGCCTCCGCTGTTGTTGCGACCGGATTTTTGGGATCGATTACGGTTGGCGTCGTTGGAACGGCTGCGGTTTGCATTGCCGTTGCGACGATTGTTGTCGTTGCGTTTTTTGTCGCCGCTTTGGGTCTGTTCGCTTTTTCCCCGGTTTTCTTGGCTGTCTTGGGAGCCTTGCTTGCTCTCGCTGTTTCGATTGTTACGGAATGGATTGGGCCTTCGCCGGCCGTTACGGCTGTTGGGGTTGTTTTGCTTGTTTTCGTTGGGGGTATTCTGATTCTTTTCCATGGTCGGTTTCCTTTGTCAATACATGGTATAGTCGATGATAAAGGCTTGTCCCGACCTGATGGGGTCTGAGAGTTCGTTCCAGCCCCAGCGATGTATAGACGGACTCAATCTTCCCTTTGGGGAAAGCGGCTGTGAGGTTTTTGAAGAGCGTTTTTCTCGGCTGACGGAAAGCCTGCCTGAGAAAATCTTCAAAAGCCTCATCCGCCAGGCTGTGCTCCTTGCGGATCTCCAGAACGGCTGAATCGACTTTGGGGGGCGGGGAGAAGGCTTCCGGGGGGACGAGGAGACGGATGGAAGCCTCCCCGGCCGTCCGGGCCAGGACCGAGAGGGCCGAGAAGTTGCGATCACCCTCTCGGGCGGCGAACTTTTCGGCGACCTCTTTCTGGACCATGGTAAGCGTGGACTTGCATAAAGGGTCCCGCAATGCCTTGAGAATGATCGTGGTCGCAATGTAATAGGGAAGATTGGCGACTAGCCTGTAAGGCCGGTCGCTCAGGCTCCTCCCGTTCCACTGTTCCAAGACATCCCCACACTCCAGTCGGAGTCTGCCGTCGGCGATCTCTCCGGCAAATGTATTCGCCAGATAGTCGCACGACCTTGGGTCTATCTCATACGCCGTGACACGACGAATGTGGACAAGCTCTTTGGTTAAATCACCTAAGCCAGGCCCGATTTCCACGATTGGAAGATCGTCTTCGGGCATCGCTTGGATGATTTGCTCTATAATGCTTCGGTCTTCCAAAAAGTTTTGGCCGTATCTCTTTTCGGCAAATTCCGAGGCATTTGGCCTATAATTTTTCATTATACTCTTTTGTACTTAAATTGACAAGAGCCCTCGGCGATTGGTTTTTGATATAATCTCCCCACTTAGAATTCCGGCTATATCCGGAAGGAATCAGGAGAAACATGGAGACTTTTGCCAAGCGAATTATACCATGCCTTGACGTCAATGCAGGCCGGGTCGTCAAGGGGGTTAACTTTGTCGATCTACGGGATGCGGGCGATCCGGTAGAGGTGGCGAGGCGCTACAACGAAGAGGGGGCGGACGAACTGACCTTTCTCGATATTACGGCGACGCATGAGGAGAGGGGAACTATTGTGGATGTAGTGCGGCAGGTGGCCAAGGAGGTCTTCATCCCCCTGACGGTTGGAGGAGGGATTCGGGAGCTTGATGATATCTACCGACTTCTCGATGCGGGCTGCGACAAGGTCAGCATTAATTCCGCTGCGATTCGCCGACCTGCCTTCATTGAAGAGGGGGCCCGGCGTTTCGGTTCCCAGTGTATCGTCGTCGCTATCGATGCCAAACGGGTGGAGGAGGGGCGATGGCATATCTTCACCCACGGGGGCCGCAAGGATACGGGTATCGATGCGATCGAGTGGGCCAAAGAAGCCTATGAAAGAGGAGCCGGCGAGCTGCTGGTGACCTCGATGGATGCCGATGGGACCAAAGCAGGCTTCGACAACGAGCTCAATCGTCGTATTGGTGAAGTCGCTCCCATCCCGATCATTGCCAGCGGAGGAGCGGGGACGATGAAGCATATTGAAGAGGCTTTTACCGTAGGGCATGCCGATGCGGCTTTGGCGGCGAGTATTTTTCATTTCAGAGAGATCGATATCATGGAACTCAAGCACTACCTCAAATCCAGAGGGATACCCGTAAGGTTGGAAGAATGATTCTTTGTGCCGGGGACTCGGAGCGCTTTCCCTTTGCCGTACCGATCGGAGTGGGGATGGTACGTTCGGCCATCAATCTGACTCGGGCGGTGCTCATGAGCCCGCCTGAATTTCTCCTCTTCGTCGGGACTGCCGGAAGCTACGGGAGAAAAGAGATCTTCGAGATCGTCGAATCCAAGACGGCGGCCAATGTGGAACAGAGTCTACTCATTGGCAGTGCCTATACACCGATCGAGAACGTCATCTCCGCGGCAGAAGATGTTTCACGTGAAACCATCGTCAACTCTTCCAACTACATTACCACCGATGAAGGGATGGCTGAGCGATTCCTTGCCAAGCGTCTTGAACTTGAAAATATGGAGTTTTTCTCTGTCATGGCGGTGGCCAAAGAGTTCGATATTCCCGCGGGGGGAGTCTTTTGCGTTACTAACTACTGTAACAAAAAGGCCCATGAGGATTTTATCCGCAACCAATCTAAGGCGATGGATCTGCTCGAAGAGTATCTGCAAAAAAAGGGGGTATTGGGGAAAGGTTGATAGGTCCCGGGTCATGAAAAACTCAAAACCTTCGCTAATGACATTCCGAGGAACCCCAAATGGATATGAAAAAAATTATTCACGATTATACTAAAGAAGAGTTGGCTGAAGCCATCAAACCGGCTTTTCGTGCCAAGCAGATCTATAACTGGGTCTATCATCGGCACGCCGATTCTTTTGGCGAGATGGAGAATCTGCCTAAAGCACTTCGGATGCAAATGGATCAAGAGTATACGCTTCGTCCTTTGGAGTGTGTCTCCAAGCAGGAGAGCCGCGACGGGAGCATCAAGTATCTTTTTCGCCTTCACGACGGTCATACCGTAGAAGCCGTGCTCCTTCTCATGCGGGAGGCTCAGTATCACGAAGACGGGACTCTCAAGCATCATCGCCGATACACGGTCTGCATCTCCTCCCAGGTCGGCTGCAAAGTCGGCTGCGCCTTTTGTCTGACGGCCAAAGGGGGATTCATCCGCAATCTCAGTGCCGGAGAGATTGTCGCTCAGGTATTGGAGATTTACAAAGACCAGGGAATACCTTCCAATCACCGCGTCAACCTTGTCTATATGGGAATGGGTGAGCCCCTTGACAATCTCGACAAAGTCGCCAAAGCGGTCCGGATCTTCTCGGATATGGATGGCATGAGCATATCGCCGAACCGTCAGACAATCTCCACCTCTGGGCTCAGCTCCAAGATCGAAAAGTTGGGGAAGTTAGACCTGGGGATCAATCTGGCCATCTCCTTACATGCCGTGGACGATGCGCTGCGGGAACGACTGATGCCGATCAACAAAGCCTACAATATCGCCTCAATTATGGAGGCGGTACGCAACTTCCCTGTCAACCAGCGGAAAAAGGTCCTTTTCGAGTATCTTGTCATCAAAGATGTCAATGATGACATCTCCGCCGCGAAGAAACTAGTCAAGCTTCTCAACGGTATCAAAGCCAAAGTAAATTTGATTTACTTCAATCCCTATCCTGGTACGGAGTTCCGACGACCTGAGCCTGACGATATGCGACGTTTTCAGGAGTATCTGCTCTCCAAAGGGGTCCTCTGCACGATTCGTGAGTCCAAGGGGCTCGATATTTCCGCTGCATGCGGTCAGTTGCGGGAACAAAAACTCAGTGAGGGGCTCGGACGATGACAGTGATGGATTTGACTCTTTATATCATTATCTTGGGAGTGGTGATTGTGGGCGTCGGTGGCTTTATCTATGCAGTCTGGAAAGACAAGCTCTAAATCTAATAGCGAAATCGGCTCTATCAATCGTCATCTCTTTTCTCTTCTCTCCATCCTGAGTAGGAGCCGAAGTCTCTTTTCCCAGATTCTCCTATCTCCTCTGTTACGGCGGAAAAATCATTCCGGCTGATAAGGTAGTAGTCGGCTCCGTAGTTAAACCTTACGGAGTAGGCATGGAGCATGAGACGGGAAGCCCCGGTATGTATACGCCGCTGTGCGGGACTAAGTCGCTCTTCGAGGTAGGCCTCGGCCGTTGGGTAATCTGTGCCGTAGATCGGGTCGCCGAGGATGGGATGTTTCACGTGAAACAAATGAATGCGAATCTGGTGAGTCCGGCCGGTATGGGGAATGCACTCCAGCAACGTGGCATCGAGGTGTTCATCGTATCGGAGGGGGTAGAAGCTGGTATAGGCTCTTTTGCCTTTGGGGTCAATAAAGACTTTGTGTTTGGTCGGGCCGTAGTCCTGATTGAGCAAGATCGGAGCATCGACGCTGAAGGCCTTGTCGATTCGGCCCGTCACCCAGGCACGGTAACTCTTTTGGATTGCTTTGTGTTCGAAGGCCCCTTTGAGAAAGCGTTCAGCAGCTTTGTGTCGGCTTGCCAGGAGCAGCCCGGAGGTTTCCTTGTCGATTCGGTGCGCAGCGTTGGCAAACTGTCCGCCCCAGTGGCGCACCTCGTCCAGCATGGAGTAGGGAGTGGTCATTTTTTTTGGGTGGACGAGAACCCCGCTGGGTTTGTCAAAGAGGTAGAAGTCAGGTGTCGTGAAGATCGGAACATTGCCACGGCTTTCAGGCTCGAAGATCACGACCTCCACCTTACCGGAGATTCGGGCCGATTTATCCGGCAGCGGCTGGCCGTTGCAGAGTAGGCGCCCCCGATCGATGATGCGTTGGGCCTCTCCTTGGGTGACGCCAAAAGTCCGCATAAGCCAGACAAAAGCGAGAGGCTCTTCCTCGAGTTTAAAGCGCTTTAGCACGAAAGGCAATCAGGACTCCTTGACCGGGATTTAAGTAGAATACTATCCAAAAAACTTCGGTTGCCGACTAGAATTTTACTACTGCTACCGGGGACAAAGGTGCAGAGGTCGCAACCCTTTCAAAGGAAAAGTATGGTCGAACGATATGCTCGAAAAGAGATGAAAGAGAAGTGGACCCAACATGCCAGATATGCGGCCTGGCTTGAAGTAGAGAAAGCGGTGGTCAAAGCCTGGAACAAACTGGGGCTGATCCCGGACGCGGATGCGGAAAAGATTGTAAAAAATGCCAGCTTCGACGTCGAGCGTATCGACGAGATCGAAGCGGAAACCCGGCATGATCTCATCGCTTTTACTACCAGTGTCGCCGAGAGCCTGGGGGAGGAGAGCCGCTGGTTTCACTACGGTATGACCAGCTCCGATACGGTCGATACTGCCGTGGCGCTTCAGATGAAGTCTTCTCTGGAACTGATCATTGAAGACGTCAAGATGGTCATGGAGTCGGTCAAAAAGCGCGCCATGGAGCACAAATATACCTTGATGGTCGGACGCAGCCACGGGATCCACGGCGAGCCGATCACTTTTGGTCTGGTCCTGGCGGTCTGGTACGACGAGCTGCGCCGACATCTGGAGAATCTGGAGCAGACCCTGGAGATTATCGCCGTTGGGCAGATCAGCGGAGCCATGGGCAATTTCGCCCATGCTCCTTTGGAGCTTGAGGAGATCGCCTGTCAAGAGCTGGGTCTCAAGCCCGCACCTGTCTCCAATCAGGTGATTCAGCGGGACCGTTACGCCCGTTTGGCTTCCGCCCTAGCGCTTCTGGCGAGCTCCATCGAGAAGTTTGCCGTGCAGGTGCGCCACTGGCAGCGGACTGAAGTCTACGAAGCTGAGGAGTACTTCGCCAAGGGGCAAAAGGGCTCCTCGGCTATGCCTCATAAACGCAATCCCATTCTCACCGAAAATATCACCGGTCTGGCCCGGATCATCCGCGCCTATGTGATTCCGGCGATGGAGAACGTTGCCTTATGGCACGAGCGGGATATCTCCCATAGCTCTACGGAACGCTTCTGGCTGCCCGACAGTTTCATCACCTCGGATTTTATGCTCCATCGTTTCAATAATGTTATCGCTAACCTGACGGTGATGCCCGAAAATATGCTCAAAAACCTCAATCTAACCGGGGGTTTGGTCTTCAGTCAGCGGATCCTCCTGGAGCTTCCCAAGGCGGGAGTCAGCCGCGAAGAGGCCTATAAAATTGTTCAGAGAAACGCTATGAAGGTCTGGGAGGCTCTCCAGTATGGCAAGCCCCCCGTCAACGAAAAGGGAGAAAGCCTTTTCCTCCAGTATCTCCTGGCCGACGAAGAGCTCCGCAGCAAGCTTAGTGAAGAGCAGATCCGGGAAGCTTTCGACTACGATTATTATACGAAAAATGTGGAAAAAATTTTTAAACGGGTTTTTGGAGAGGAGGGGTAATTCATACCTCGAGGCGTCCAGAGCAAGATAAGATAAATTAATACAAAATTTCTCCGATTTACGGAGAAATCTCACCAAAGCCCAAGGCAACTTTGAGTAAAATCACTCATAAAAGTCCTGAGGGAATCTCGAGTAATTTTCAGACTTTTTGTCCTTCTAAAATCTCCATAATATGGGATTTTCTGTGGGAATATCTCTTTTATCCAGGAGCGAAAATGATTAGAGTGGTCAAGCGAAACGGCAGGGTAGAGACTCTCGATGTCAGCAAGATCCAGAAGTACACTTCCGCCGCGGTCAAAGGCCTTGAAGGCGTCAGTCAGAGCGAGCTGGAGGTGGATGCGCAACTGCACTTCCAGGACATGATGAAGACTGAGGATATTCAGGCGCAGTTGATCAAAACCGCCGTGGACAAAATCGATATCGACCGTCCTAACTGGACTTTCGTGGCCGCCAGACTTTTCCTTTACGATCTCTATCACAAAGTTTCGGGTTTTACCGGCTATAACCATCTGCGGGAGTATTTCGAGCGAGGGGAACAGGAGGGACGTATTCTCCTGGGGCTGAAGGAAAAATATGACCTGGATGATCTCAATGACTATATCAGGCCGGAGCGGGATTTGCAGTTTACCTATCTTGGGATCCGGACTCTCTATGACCGATATCTGATCAAAGATAGAGAAGGCCAACCCATCGAGCTGCCGCAGCATCTCTTTATGGCGGTGGCGATGTTTTTGGCGCAGAACGAGTTGGATTGTCAGGGGTGGGCCAAAAAATTCTACGACATTTTGAGCAAGTTTGAAGTGATGGCAGCCACGCCGACGCTTTCGAATGCCCGCACGCCTCGTCACCAGCTCAGCTCCTGTTACATCGGCTCGACACCGGACAATATCGAAGGGATCTTCGACGGCTACAAGGAGATGGCGCTGCTTTCGAAATTTGGCGGCGGTATCGGTTGGGACTGGACCCAGGTGCGGGGAATGGGATCCTACATCGACGGACACAAGCATGCAGCAGGGGGGATTGTCCCTTTTCTCAAGATCGCCAACGACGTGGCCATCGCCGTCGATCAGCTGGGGACCCGCAAAGGAGCCATTGCGGTCTACATCGAGCCCTGGCACATCGACATACGCGATTTTCTGGACCTGAAGAAGAATTCCGGAGAAGAGCGCCGCAGGGCTCACGATCTCTTTCCCGCACTCTGGATCAATGATCTCTTTATGAAACGGGTTTCCGAGGACGGTACCTGGACCCTCTTCGATCCCTACGAAGTCAAGGATTTGACGGAACTTTACGGAGAAGAGTTTGAGAAGCGCTACCTTGAGCTGGAGAAGACCGAAGGAATTACCAAGGAAATCATCTCTGCCAAACAGCTGTGGAAAGAGGTGCTCCGCAGTTATTTCGAAACCGGCAACCCCTTTCTCTGCTTCAAGGACGCTGCCAACCGTGCCAATCCCAACCGTCATGCCGGAGTGATTCGCAGCTCCAACCTTTGTACGGAGATTTTCCAGAACACCTCCCCCAATCACTACCGAATCAAGGTGATTTTCGAAGATCAGAGCGTGCACTATTTCGAAGAGGAGGAGATGGTCACGGTTGACAACGGAATGACAAAGCCTGCCAAGAAGATCACTGCCCTTGACAGCCTGAACGGACGCCAGATTTGGATGGTGGAGAAGGAAGCGGTCGACGGAGAGACAGCGGTGTGCAACCTCGCCTCCGTCAACCTCTCCAAGATCAACACGCCCGAAGATATTGCCCGCGTCGTTCCCACGGCCATTCGGATGCTTGACAATGTGATCGATCTGAACTTCTACCCCCTCTCCAAGGTCAAAAAGACCAATCTCAAAAGCCGATCCATCGGCCTGGGTGTAATGGGAGAAGCGCAGATGCTGGCGGAAGCGGGCATCGAATGGGGCAGCAGTAATCATTTTAACAAGATCGACGAAGTGATGGAGTCGATCAGCTACTATGCGATCAAGGCCTCCAGCGACCTGGCCTTGGAGAAGGGTTGTTATCCCAATTTCGAAGGCTCCGATTGGTCCAAAGGGATCTTCCCCGTTGACAAGGCCAATCCTGAAGCCTGTAAACTGGTTGATAGGGGAGGGCTCTTCGGCTACACCCACGACTGGGCCGCTCTCAAAGAGAAGGTCAAAAAGGACGGCATGCGCAACGGCTATCTGATGGCGATCGCTCCGACGAGCTCGATCTCCATCCTGACCGGAACGACCCAGGCAATCGAGCCGGTCTACAAGCGCAAATGGTACGAAGAGAACCTCTCAGGGATGATTCCCGTCGTCGTTCCCAACCTCAACCCCGATACCTGGCCCTACTATACGCCCAGTTACGAGCTGGACCAGCGTCTGCTGATCCGTACCGGTGCCGTGCGCCAGAAGTGGATCGATCAGGGCCAGAGCCTCAATATCTTTATCAGTCTCGACAAGGCCAGCGGCCGCTATCTCAACGATATCTACATGGAAGCGTGGAAATTTGGACTCAAGTCCACCTACTATCTTCGCAGTCAGTCTCCCGAAGCTGTTGCCGCCGAAGACGGCGTCGAAGATCGCAGCATGGAGTGCGTCGGCTGCCAGTGATCCGACCGTTGAGGTCTATTTGGGCTGGCAAGCACTCCGGCCGGCGAACCAGCCGTCATAGTAGTTCTTGTCGGCATTGAAGAGTTTGCTGTCTTTCTTGTACTCTCCGTGGGCGGTGGTGCAGCCGTCTTGGTAGCCGGTTCGGAAATTGGGGTCGTTGTTGACCGGAGCGGCGGGAACGGGGGTAGAACCGATCCCCATACAGCCGCCGAGCCCCAAAACCAAGAAACTTCCCAGCATGAGAATTTTGATTTGTTTTCCCATCCATCACTCCTAATTGATTAGCGAAATATTTTATAGAGCAGATTGTAACAGAACCTGAAGGGCAAAAGGATTGAAGAGGTATAATCAAGAATAAAAACAGATTTAAAAAAGGTGGAAATATGCAAAAGATTTGGAGCATGGTATGGTTGTCGGTTATACTCAGCGTCATAGCGGTCGCTGCCGACTCCGCCAGTCGTGTCTTCCCCCTGAGTAAAACACGTTTCGCCGTCGTCGACAAATCGGGGAAAGAGAAGGTCGTCGATCTCAAAGGTAAGGATTTTATCGTGGTCTCTTTGAGGGAAAAGGGGGCCGACGGACTGGCCTATGCCGTTGATCGAGACGGGGTGGTCTGGTGGGCGGCTTCGATCTCCTCCGGTGCCAAGGGGCACGAGACCCCCTCGGGGATCTTTCCGGTGATTCGTAAGGAGCGCTACTATATGTCCAAGTCCCATCCCGATCCCCGAGGGATCAACAATATGGACTTCTCCCTCTTTTTTACCAACCAGGGCCACGCCCTGCATATGGGCAACACCAACGCCATGAGCCACGGCTGTATCCATGTTGGCAAAAAGGGGGCCGATACTATGTTTAAATGGGCGACCCACAAGACCCGGGTGGTGGTGACACGGGAGCACTATCTCCCCTTTGTCTATTACGATCTGGTCAAAGCAGGTTATCGGGTCAACGATAAAACTCCAGGTTATATCAAGGCCTACATCAAGAAGATGGTTCCTGTCAAACCTCAGATGCCGGAGGGACCGGCGGAGCGGAACATCACGGTGGAAAAAGATGTCTTTTAGCAGGGCGATACATTGTGGCCCTGGGATTTGCAAAGATTAAGGTAGCGTTGAGGTGATGAGAGAAGAGGAACAACCTTCGAAAAAAGAGCAACGCAGGCAGCAGATCATCGCCGGAGCGTTGAAGCTTTTTGCCCGAAAGGGATTTTATACTACGACTATACCGGATATTGCCCGATCCTTGGGAATGAGTGCCGGAAATCTCTACAACTATTTCCGCTCCAAGGAGTTGCTGGCCCAAGAGATCCTGCGTTCGGTCTCTTCGTATCTGGGGAGGCGTATCCGCTATGTCAACGAGAGCGATCTTCCGACGAGAGAAAAGATTCGCAGTATCGTGGGCCTTTACTTTGAAACGGCGCTGCGAGAGCCGGAGATGATCGACTTTTTCCTGCGTATCTACCTGAGCAATCGTGAAGTCTTTCGCGAAGGATGCGAAGGGATGGTCTGCGTCAACGAATTCGTCACCGAAATCATGATCTTCTTCGACGAAGGCGTCGCCCGGGGCGATCTGCGCAATCAGGAGTTCTTCAGCGCCTTTGGCCTTTTTATGGGCTACTTGGGCGGCATGGTCTTTCTCGGAGGCGAACAGATGCTTCCCAAGCCTCTGCCCGAATACGTAGACGAAGTCTCGGAAAATATCTACCGGGCCCTCAAGACGCCGGAGGCTTCGTGAACTCTCCCGTTCGTCTGCTCTGGCTCTCGGCACTGACGTGCAACGGCAATGCCCACGCCCTGCTCAACTACCCGGATTTGGAGCATTGGCAGCACCGTTTCGAGTGGCTCTACCATCCGCTGCTGCCGTCGCGTTTTTCTCTTGGGGAGCTGCTTGCTCAGCAGCCTGAATGCGACATCTTGATTTTGGAAGGGACCCTGGATTCCAACTTTTCAAAAGCGGGCAAGGATCTTACGGAGTGGATCGAGATCTTCGCCCCCGCCGCCCGGGCGGTCGTGACGGTAGGCAGCTGCGCGACGTTTGGGGGCATCTTTCTCGAGGGCGGCGAAGGGCGCTCGGGATTGCACTTTCGCCGTGGGGAGCGTCGGGATGCTTATGATGCGCTCTGGGAGAAGAGCATCTCCCTGCCGGGCTGTCCCGTGCAGCCCGAGATTCTCGCTTCCACCCTGGAGATGCTCGCCCAAGAGACTCCTCTGGATCTGGATGTCTACCGCCGTCCTCTGCTCTTCTACGGCACGACCGTTCACAACGGCTGCACTCGCAACGAATATTTCGAATACAAGATCGACGAACACCGCTTCGGAGAGATGGAGGGGTGCATGTTTTACGAGCACGGCTGCCAGGGGACCTACACCCACGGCAGTTGCAACCGCATCCTCTGGAACAACGTGAACTCCAAAACCCGCATCGGCCAACCCTGCATGGGATGTACCGAGCCCGATTTCCCCACGACGGGACTCTGGGAGACCCGCAAACACATGGGAATACCAGCACGCTTGCCCGCCGGCATCCCCAAGCGGGCCTATCTGAGTCTTGCCGGGGTCGCCAAGGCTTTTCATATCGAACGATTCCGTCGGCCGATTCTCGATCCCGTCGAGCGTTACGACCCGATGAAGGAGCAGGAGTGAGAAAGCGGGTGGAGTTGATCGAAAAGATCGAAGGGGAGGCGGAGGTATCCTATACCTACGAGGGAGATCGGACCGTCGATGCTCAGATTCGCTTCCTCAGCGGACGGGGGATCGAATCGATACTCACCGGCCGTCCACCTCTCGATGCCTTGGCGATCACCCCCCGGGTCTGCGGGATTTGCGGTCATGCCCACCTCATTGCCACGGTTCGGGCGCTGGAAGCGTGTTATCCCGAGCTTCGGATCTCGCCCAAAGCCGAGGCGGTGCGGGAGCTGACCCTGACGCTGGAGTTGCTGCAAAACCACTTCAAATGGCTTTATCTGACGATCTGGCCGCTGCTTTTCCCCCGGGAATCGGTGACGATGAAGGCGGTCGAACCCTCACGAATCGCGGCGGAGGCGATCGCTCTGCTGGCGGGGCAGTATCCCCACAACTCCTACGCCATACCCGGAGGCATCGTCGGAGAGATCACGCCGTTGGAACGTCTGGGCGTTGCGGATCGGCTGGAGCGGCTGTGGGAGATCTTCCGCCGGGAGATTGCCGATGTGCAGATGCAAGCCTTCCTCCGCTGCGACCGGATCGAAGAGCTTCAGCGAAAGGAAGGGGATTTCCCGCGCATCCTTCGAGAGATCCTCGATCGGGGTTGGGAGCGTCTGGGATGCAGCCACGACCGCTTTATCGCCTTCGGAAGCAACGGGCTCTTCGTTTCCGGAAAATCTTTGGCGACGCGGATCACCCATTCCTTGGATTTGCGCCATCTGCGCGAAGAGCCCGTCGAAGGCTCCCTGGCCCTCCACGTTCTTTATCGGGGCAAGGTCTACGAAACAGGCCCCCTGGCACGGGCCATGCTGCGTAAAACACCGCTGATTCGCGAAGCCCATCGCCGCTGGGGAGATTCGTTGCCGACGCGGATCATGGCAAGGGTTTGCGAAATCCCTCACCTTTTGCAGTATGCGATGCAATTGACCCGCGACCTGGATATGGATGCACCCGCCTGGATCGATCCGGGGCCTCTACCTGCCCAAGCCCAAGGCACGGGCATCGTCGAAGCGGCCCGGGGCTCCCTGATCCACACCGTCGAAGTTCGAGAAGGCAAGATCGCGGAGTATCGCATCGTCACTCCCACTCAGTGGAACCTGGGCAGCGGACCCGCCGATCGCCCCGGCGTCGCCCAGAAGGCCCTGATCGGATTGCATCGCGACGATCAGGCCGAGCTGATCTTCAAATCCTTCGACGTTTGCAGCGTCTGCACGACCCACTGACTCCCACGAAAGTATCTCTTTGCCTTCAGGTGCGCATTTAGGTCCGAAAACGATGGCAGAAAAAATTTTTTTTACAAAATTTTAAGCAAAAAGTTCCAAAATCTCTTGTTTCGTCAAGCATCGGGCCGCTAAACTATGAATGACTATTCATTTTGGAGGTGAATCATGGACAGACGGGATGCATTGGCGAAGATGTTCAGCGCCAAAGGGGTCCGGGTCGACACCAATCGGGGTGAGGCCTACTACAAGCGCTTGAGAGAGACGATGGAGCGTCGCCTCTCGGAGCTGCGCAACGCTCCGGCGGCGACGAAGATGGATATCCACAAGGTTTTGGAGGCCGAAGGGCTGAGCCGGAGGGATTTCATGAAATGGGCCAGCGCCATTACGGCGATGCTGATGCTTCCCGCACCCTTCACCCCGTTGGTGGCGGAGGCGGCGGAGCTGATGAACCGGGTCCCCGTGATCTGGATCGAGCTGCAAGACTGCGCGGGCAACTCCGAGGCGATCCTGCGATCCGATGCCCCGACCATCGACGAACTGATCCTGGAGACCATCGACCTGGAGTTCAACGAAACCTTGATGGCGGCGGCGGGACACCAGGCCGAATCCCATCTGGACGAAGCGATGGAGACCTTCAAGGGTAAATACCTCTGCGTCGTCGAAGGCTCCGTCCCCGTCGGTGCGGGCAAAGAGTGGTGTACCATCGGTGCCAAGGGCGAGACTTTCGAAGAGCATCTTCAGCGCGTCGCCGGCAGCGCTGCCGCAGTGGTCGCCGTGGGAACCTGCGCCACCTTCGGCGGAGTTCCCGCCGCGGCACCCAACCCCACGGGGGCCGTGGGCGTACAGGATATCGTCAAGGGCAAGCCCATCATCAACATCCCCGCCTGCCCCGCCAACCCGGCCAACATCACCGGAACGATCCTCCATTTTGTCCTGACGGGTCAGATCCCGGAGCTGGACCATCTCAACCGGCCCAAGTTCGCCTTCGGATACCGCATCCACGACAACTGCGAGCGCCGGGCGCACTTCGATGCGGGCGAGTTCGTCGAAGAGTGGGGCGACGAGGGGGCCCAGAACAACTGGTGTCTCTACAAGATGGGCTGCAAAGGCCCCATGACCTTCAACAACTGCTCCATCGTCCGCTACAACAGCGGCACCAACTGGCCTATCGGCGCCGGCCACGGCTGTATCGGCTGCTCCGAGCCCCAATTCTGGGACAAGTATGCTCAAGAGCGCCCCATGGCCGATACGGAGTTCAAAGCGCCCACCGGCGGCGTAGAGAAGAGCGTCGATCAGTTCGGTCTCGGGCTCTTGACCGCAGCGGGCATCGGCATCGCCGTGCATGCGGCGATCAGCGCAACAGCAGGCAAAAAAGACGAGGAGTAAGAAGATGAGCAGCAAACACATTATCGTAGATCCCATCACCCGGATCGAAGGACACCTCCGCATCGAAGCGGTCATCGACGAAAACAACGTTATCAAGGACGCCTACGCCAGCTCTACCATGTTCCGGGGCATCGAGACGATTCTCAAAGGACGGGATCCCCGGGATGCGGGACTGCTTGCCATGCGCATCTGCGGCGTCTGTACCGGGACCCACTATCAGCGCTCCATCGAGGCGGTGGAGCACGCCTTCGGCGTCAAGATCCCCAAAAACGCCCGCCTGGTGCGCAACCTGATGCAAGGCGCCCTCTACATCCACGACCATACCGTACATTTCTATCACCTCCACGGACTCGACTGGATCGACATTACCTCCGCGCTCAAGGCCGATCCCGTCAAAGCCTCCCAGGAAGCGCTCAAGTGGACCGAGACTCCTTACGGAACCGGCGTAGGTGAATTGCGTAAAGTCCAAGAACGGCTAAACAAATTTGTCAAGCAGGGACGCCTGGGGCTCTTCGCCAACGGTTACTGGGGCAACAAACACTACAAGCTCACTCCCGAGCAGAACCTTATCGGCGTCGCCCACTATCTCCAGGCCCTGGATATGCAGAGGGATATGTCCAAACTCATGGCGATCTACGGCGGCAAGATGCCCCATCCCCAAAGCATCGTCGTCGGCGGAGTCACCTGCGTCCAGGATATCCAAAACCCCGCCCGCAACGAAGAGTTCAAGAGTATCCTCAAAAAAGCGCGCGATTTCATCAAAAATGCCTACCTCGCCGATGTGGCGATGGCCGGGACCGTCTATTCGGACGAAGCTCTCGACGGGACGGGTGCGGGGCTCAAAAACTACATGGCCTACGGCGGATTCCGCCTGGATGACAACGACTTTTACAAAGCGTCGTTGCTCTTCCCCGGCGGAGTGGTCCTGGGCGGAGATTTGAGCAAAGTCTATCCTTTCGATCAGGCCAAGGTTACCGAGGACGTCACCCACTCCTGGTACGATGCCCCCGCTCCTCAGCACCCCTTCGACGGCACCACCAACCCCCACTATACGGGGCTGGAGAAAAAGGCCGACGGTTACGCCTACCTCAAAACTCAGGAGAAATACAGCTGGATCAAATCCCCCATCTACGACGACCATCGGGTCGAAGTGGGGCCACTGGCACGGATGGTCGTGGGGGTCGCTTCCAAAGACGAACGGATCACCAAATATGTCATGGGCTTCCTGGAGAAGCTGGGCGGACATCTCGGACTCAACAAAGCCGCTCCCGCCGGCGTGCTCTTCTCCACCGTAGGCCGCACGGCGGCACGGGCGATCGAGAGTGGGATGATGGCCGACGTGATGATGGAGTGGATCGATGAATTGGCGGCCAACGTCGCCGCGGGAGATCGTAGCACCTGGACCGAGTTTGACTTCGACAGCGTCAGCAAGGATGCCAAAGGCTACGGTCTGGAGGAGGCTCCCCGGGGCGCCCTGGGCCACTGGGTCAAGATCAAAGAGGGCAAGATCGAAAACTACCAGGCCGTCGTCCCCTCCACCTGGAACGCCGCACCCCGCGACGGCAAAGGACGCATGGGTGCCTACGAAGCCGCCCTCATCGGTACCAAGGTCGCCGATCCCGAGCAGCCTTTGGAGATCCTGCGCACCGTGCATAGCTTCGACCCCTGCATCGCCTGTGCCGTGCATATCGTCGACACCAAAGGCAAGGAGCTGGGCAGCTTCAAGGTCAGCACCAGCTGCTCCGTCTAAAAGGAGGATGCCATGAAACCGGGTTACAAACGCGTCAAACGCATGACCGCCTTTATGCGGATCAACCACTGGGTGGTGGCAATCTGCATGGTCGCCGCCGTGGCGACGGGTCTCTATATCGGACACCCCTACTATCAGACGCTCATCGCAGAGCCGGCGGTGGACAAATATGTGATGGCTTGGAACCGCTGGATCCACCTGATGGCGGCGATCATCTTCGACGTCAGCTCCGTGGTCATCGCCTATCTCTACTTTTTCAGCCGCTTCGAAAAGCCCTATAAAAAGCTGCTGCCGACGCCGAAGAATATCCGTGAATTTATCGCCGTTTTCGTCAACTTGATCACCTTCAACCGGGTCAAAAAGTTCGACTCCAGCCACAGCGACAGCTTCAACACGGTCTATTTCTTCATCTTCCACCTGATGCTGGTATGGATGCTCCTGACGGGGTTGCAGCTCTATGTGCAGGGGCTCGAGAGCGGACACAGCTCCATCGGCGACTGGTGGCCGGCGATGCTGCATCTGGTCACTGACTGGACGATTCCCTTCACCGGAGGGACCAACATGGACGTGCGCATCAGCCACCATACGACGATGTATTTCATCATCGTCTGGGTGATGTTTCACATCTACTACCAGGTATGGCGTACCATCTTCTGGCAAGAGGGCGACATCGCCATCGTCTTCGGCGGAAGCAAATTCGTCAAAGAGAAGTAGTCTCCCTCCGCCTCGGCGGAGTGAGTGATCGACGAAGAATGAAGGGGGAAGAGACTTTGACTCTTCTGTCTTGATTTTTCGAAACAAGCGGCAAAGGTTGACATGAAAATTGCAGTGGTAGGCGCAGGCACGATCATCTTCCGCGACGAGGGAGTCGGGGTCTATGCCCAGCGATATCTGGCAGAGCATTACGAATTTGACGGCGATGTGACGCTGGTCGACGGCGGGGTTTTGGGCTTTCAGCTCATGACCTACTACACCGATTACGACAAGGTGATCATCCTCGATACCATCACTATGAAAGAGGAGCCTCCCGGTGCCCTCTTCAATATCCCCGGCGAAGAGCTTCTGGGTTTGGGGAGCTACAAGCAGACCGCCCACGAAGTGGAGATCGTCGAGATGCTCGAAATCGCCGCGCTCAACGGCAATCTGGGAGACGTGCATATCATCGGCATCGTCCCCGAGGATATCCTCAGCGTCAAAGTCGGCCTCAGCGAAACCCTCCGCAGCGCTTTTCCCGATTTCGTAGCCGAGGCGATCGCCGAGCTCGAGCGCAGCGGCGTCGCCGTCAAGCCCAAAGCCGAAGGCATGAGCTTGGAAGAGATCCTCGAAAGTTACGAGAATCCCCAGAGCGAGTGCAAAAGCCTGATCTCGGGCTAAACGCCGACACCCATCCCTATCCGAAGGAGGCCCTATGGCCATCGTCCAGACCATCGAATACCCCGTAGAGCACCGCTACTTCGCGGGCTTTCTCCAGCATGCCATCGATGAGAGCGGCGTGCGCGGCAGCGTGAAGCAACACAAGGGCACGATTACGCTGATCCTCTCGGAGGAAGATCCCGAGGCGTTGGAGCGCTTCAGCCTCTTTGCCCAAAAGTATCTGCCCCACTCCTTCTTTCTCGGCAAGATCGAAACTCAGCGTCAAGAGCGCGAACCTACCAAAGAGCGTTTCGTCAGCGGCGCCTATCCTATCGCCCCTTGCCCCCTCTGCCTCGAGGAGATTACCGACCCCGCCAGCGACCGCTACCTCGACGATACTGTCGCTTGCACCCACTACGCCAACGAGGAGATCTACCGCGACGAAGATCCGACTTGGTTCTCTCCCCACTACACCGGCAACGATACGGTCCTGCTGACCGACGCGAGCAAGGCCAGGGATCTCTTTTTGCTGACCGACGAAGAGCTCCGGGCACTCTTCTCCGTCGAAAAGCCCACTCTGCGCGTCACGGTCAAAGCCCCTGAGCTTCAGGCGCTGACGGGCAAAAAGTTTCTCCGCGTCAAGGCCCCCTACAACGTCAAAAGCGTCCTGGCCGCCCTCAACGCCAAAGAGAGCGGCATCGAGACCCTCTTTTTCGACGAACGCCCTCACGAGCCGGAGCTGGTGCTGGTGCAGGAGCGCCGCTACATGCTCCGGGACAACCGCATCAGCGTCGCTTTGGAGAAGCTGCACGATGATCCGCTGCTCAACCGCTTTCTCAATGTCACCGCCGAAGCGGGCTACGACGAAGCCCTCGGCGCGGCACTTAGCCTGAAGCACGGCATCTGCTTTCCGATCCTCTCCTCCGACGATCTACGCAAAGCGCTCGCCTTCGCTCCTTTCGACCGGGAGGCGACCCTCGAGGAGATGATGGAGGATCCCACGCGCCGACGGCTGCTGGAGAACTTCGCCGCCAAGTTCCCCGAGACCGCCGTGCGCCTGGCCGAGGAGGATCTGGGGCTTTTCGAATCCATCGCCGCAATCCTGGGGCTCGAAGAGGCCGCCTATGAGACACTGCTGGAGAAGGCATTGGAGTTTCACGGCAACGGCGGGCTCAAGATCGACATGAACTTCAGCAAAGAGGGCTTCGACTACGCGGCAATGCTCGGCTCGATCATGAGCTTCCGCCTCGCGGAAACCGAACCTCACTACCTCGCCTACAGCGTCTTCGAAGCCTACGGAGATATGGTGGTCTCGGTCCTGGGCCAGCTCAAGAGGGAGTTCAAGATCGACCGTTTCATCCTCCTGGGCGACCTCCTGGGTAACCCGGTGCTTTTGAGCCGGATCTTGAGCAAATTTCAAATTTCCACCCCCTATATCTCGACCCGGCTCGCCCTGGACGGGGAATAGCCCCCGGCCCTCTCCGCACCTTTGGATGACGCTATAATCGCTTCATGAAAAACGAGACTCACCGCCGTCGCTTGAAAATCACCGGGATCGTCCAGGGGGTGGGCTTTCGCCCCTTCGTCTATCGCCTGGCGCACGATTTGGCATTGGCGGGCTTCGTCTTCAACGACGCCGAAGGGGTGGAGATCGAGATCGAAGGGAGCCCCGACGCCCTGGAGGCTTTCGAAGATCGGTTGTCCCGGGAGTTGCCCCCTCTTGCCCGCATCGACGCGATCCAAAAAGCGCCGCTTCCTCCCGCGGGTGAGCGGGACTTTCGCATTCTCCACTCCGAAGGAGGTAGCAAAAGCGTCGCCGTCAGCCCCGATATGGCGCTTTGCGACGCCTGCTTGCGGGAGATGCGCGATCCCACCAACCGCCGCTATCGCCACCCCTTCATTACCTGCACCGGCTGCGGCCCCCGCTACAGCATCATCCGCAGCGTCCCCTACGACCGGCCCAACACTTCCATGGCCTCCTTCGCCATGTGCCCAAAGTGTCAAGCCGAATATGACGACCCTCTTGACAGACGCTACCATGCCCAGCCCATCGCCTGCCCGGAGTGCGGGCCGACGCTGAGCCTCCGGCGCAAGAGCCCTCAAACGACTGGCGAAAGAGCGCAGTTTCGAGAGACGTCCCGGGGCGACGCCTCGATCCGCGATACCGCCGAGCTCCTTCGAGCAGGCAAAATCGTCGCCGTCAAGGGCCTGGGGGGCTTTCACCTCATGTGCGACGCCACCGACGATGCGGCGGTGCGGCTCCTGCGAGAGCGCAAACACCGCCCCGCCAAACCCTTCGCCCTGATGGTCAAAGACCCGGAGACGGCCAGGGCGCTGGCACGCATGAGCGAAGCCGAAGAGAGGCTGCTTCGCTCCAAAGAGCGCCCCATCGTTTTGCTCAAAAAGGCAAAAAACGACTCCTCGAAGGAGATTGCACTCGCTCCCTCCGTGGCCCCCGGGATCGACCGCATCGGCCTGATGCTCCCCTATACGCCGCTGCACTATCTGCTCTTCGATCTTTTGGACTTCCCCCTGGTGGCTACCAGCGCCAATCTCTCCGACGAGCCGATCATCCGGGAGTGTGAGGAGCTGGAGGCCAAGCTGGGGAGCGTGGTCGATGCGATCCTCGATCACGACCGCCCCATCCTCAACGCCTGCGACGACAGCGTCGCCCAGTGCATCGGCGATCGCACCCAGTGGCTCCGCCTGGCCCGGGGCGTCGCTCCCCTGAGCCTCCTGCTGCCGGAGCCCTCCTCTCGCTCGATCCTCGCCGTCGGCGCGCAGCAAAAGAGCACCATCGCCCTGGTCCGGCAGGACAAAATCATCCTCAGCCCCCACATCGGGGATCTGCACTCCATCGAGGCGATGGAGTATTTCGAGCGCACGGTGGAGACCTTTCGCCGATTTTACGACTTCGAACCCGAGACGATCGTCCACGACAAGCACCCGGCCTACGCCACCACCCTGTGGAGCAAGGAGCAAAATGCGAAGAACCAAGCCCTCAAAATCGAGAGCCTCCAGCATCACCACGCCCACGCCCTGGCGGTGACGGCGGAGCACGGCCTGCGGGATCGCAAGTGCCTCGCCTTCGTCTGGGACGGCACGGGCTACGGAGACGACGGCACGATCTGGGGAGGAGAGACCTTCCTGATCGAGGGGCGCAGATACGAACGCATCGCCTCTTTGCGCCCCTTTCGTCTCCTGGGAGGAGAGCGGGCCGTGCGCGAACCCCGCCGCGTCGCCCTGGCGATGCTCTTTGAGATCATGGAGCTCGAAGAGCTCCTGTCGCTAGACTCCCCCACGGTGCAAGCCTTCGACCCTGAAGAGATCCGAGTGCTGCACCAGGCATGGGAGCGGGGACTCAACGCCCCGATCAGCAGCTCCATGGGCCGCCTCTTCGACGCCGCAGCCTCCCTGGTGGGTCTGTGTCAACACCAGAGCTACGAGGGCCAAAGCGGCCTGCTCCTTGAAGCCGCCGCAGAGCGGGAGCCCTCATCCGAAGCTTTGGCGTTTCCCCTGCGCGAAGGGCTCCTCGACTGGGAACCCGCCCTGCGCCGCATCCTCGCAGGCGGTCCGCCCGTCGCCGCGGCGCTCATCGAAGGGCTCGCCCGCAGTATCGAATCCCTCGCCTCCGAGCACCCCGAGCTCCCCGTCATCCTCACCGGAGGCGTCTTCCAAAACCGCACCCTCAGCGAACGTCTGGAGCGGGGCACGCTACGAGATCGCCTCCTCCTACCCCGCCGCCTCCCGCCCAACGACGCCGCCGTCGCCCTGGGGCAGGCGTGGTGGGGGATCTTGCAAGGAGAATCGAGAGAACCGTAGCCGCTTATGCTATGATATTAGGAAGCGGAGCGGGGGAGATATGGATGACTTTGCATGCTGATCACATCAAGAGTCAAGTCGTCTGTTTCTGTGAAAATCTACACCTCTGAAGCAAGAAGAGAGGATAAGATGATGCAAAAGCATGATATTTTACATTATCTAAAATCTCATCAAGACTATTATCGCAAACAATTTGGAGTAGAGTTTGTCGGAATATTCGGTTCATTCTCCAGAGATGAAGCGAATGAAAGTAGTGATATTGACATTTTGTACAAAATTGAAAAGGATAGAAAGTTATCGATCTTTAATTATCTCAAGATAAATAAAGAACTTGAAGATTTTTTCGATAAAAAAATAGACTTGGTAAGATACGAGAAGTTGAAGCCGCAAATAAAAAGCCATATCCAGAAGGATATCAGCTATGTTTAAAAGCGATAGAGACTATAATCTCATCTTGAAGATATGGCTTATGAATGTAAAAATATAAGAAGATTTGTCGAAAACATCACCTGCGATGAGTTTACTCAAAATTTAGAAAAAGTTTATGCGGTTGCCAAGGCTTTTGAAAACATCGGCGAAGCAGTTAAAAATATTCCAGATGAACTTACGAAGGAGTATCCGCAGATTCCTTGGAGTGAAATCGCGAAAATGAGAGATGTATTGACCCATCACTACTTTGGAGTCGATGACAGGGGTCTATGGGATACCATAGATGAAGACTTTGAAGCGTTTGAAAACGTCATACATGAGATGGCAAGCAAATTGGATCCAAGATCGTAGGAATCGAACATAGCCTAATGACATGGCTGTTGCCCTGGCAAGCGTGGTGGGGAATATTGCAAAGAGAGCCGAGAAGCTATTGGCAAGTTGTGGTATCATATTATCTGGTTGGCAGAGAGTGAAATGGGTGGTTTCGTGTGTTTATCACAAAGCAGGGAAAAATCTAGCATTTTCGTGATGATTTTGCTCGAGGAGCTGATAAATGTGCAGAATCTGGTGTTCAATAAGTTGTTATGCAAAAAAAAGCCATGAATGAAAATGCGAAAATTACTACTGATGAAATGCTTAAAGCACTATCCAGGTCAGGTTATTTGCTTGAAGCGGAAATCGCGAAAAAGTTATCTGATTTAAGTTTTTTTGTAGAGACAAACATTGTCATCGAGGATCCTATATCTGGGAAAAGTAGAGAGATCGACATAGTAGCTGAATATTATGACTGGAATGCTCCATTAAGTGAACTGAAGGTTAAAGCGAAGATTGAGTTTGTTTTTGAAGTGAAAAATAACTTGTTCCCATTGGTTTTGCTTAACGAATTTGATTTTAGCCCTAGGGTAGAAGACTGGCTTGGCCTAAAAGAAATAATCACCTCGCCCGATAATGTCAAATATGACCAATATGAAAATTTTTATGATTCTCTTATTAATACAAACAAGGGTCATATTTTTAGTCAGTATTGCTCTTTCCACAAAAAGAAACAAAACGATGAGCTAATGGCGTTGCATCCTGAAAACATCCATACCAGTCTTGCAAAATTAATACAATATTGTGATGAGTGTGTTGAGAGGTGGGGACAAGATAATGAGGATATTGAAGTAAATCCGGAGAGATACCTAAGACATTTTCTGTATATGCCAGTCCTTTTAATCAAAGATGATTTATATGAGTTAAAAGATGGAGAACTGAAGAAGGTCAATTCATCTATATTAGTTGTCAACTATTATCGCAATAAACAACCAACCATGGCGTATGTGTTTGTAATCACTCTTAGAGGGTTTGATGATTTCATATCTAAGTCTCTTCAGCTAGAGAATGAGGTTGAAAATAAATTGATCTCATTGAAAAAGAAAAATGCATAACAAATCGCTGCATTGGATTTTTTACTCCGCTGCGCTTCGTAAAAAACCAGTGAGCTCCAACGTTATCAAACCCCCTACCGCCAGTTCCCATCCGCGATGACTTCATCGCCGTCAAGCCACAATACCCACAAGACTCCTAAAAAACAGCTCGAAGAAGCCGGCGATCTTTTACGCTCTGACGGCATTGCTACGCTTCCAGCAGAAGAGTGCGCAGCAGTTCGTAGCGACTCGAGGGATCGGAGAGATTGAACTTGAATTCCGCCTCTTTGAGATAGTCGATGAACTGCTCGGGAGGGATGCCCCGGTAGCGGCGCAGCTGCGCTTCGACGAAGTAGCGGAAGCGATCGAGGGTGTTGTCGATACTCTCCAGGCGGGCGACGCGGTGGCGGCGCAGGAAGCGGGCGAACTCCCGGGCGTAGAGATCCTCCATCCCGTCGGCGAGAAACTGCTCCTTGTAGCGCGCAAGCGAAGGCATCAGCAGGGTATAGACCCCGGCGCCGTAGTCGAAGATCAGGTAGTTGTGGGCATCGAAGATGGCGCCTCTCTTGCGGCGTTTGGCGGCGGGGAGGTAGAGGGCTTCGTCGTATTCGCGCACCTGATGCCGGTGGGCTTCGTAGCGGGCTTCGAGCCAGGGCAGCAGCACTCGGCGAAACTCGGCGTAGCCCTTCTGAGCCGTCAGGACCGAGCATCCGCACCCCCTCGCCGCACCTCGGGCGCTCTCATCGCGGCAAAAGGCCTCCGCCAGGCAGAGCCGGCGGCCGATCTTCGCCGGGGCATAGCGGCGGGCACAGGCGGAGCATTTGACCCGTCCGTCTCCCAGCCGATAGAGGGGCGCGCCGCACCATAGGCATCGGCTCCATAGGCTTTCCGGTCCGTTTTCGATGGCAGAACTCCTCTTTTTCAACTTCTTATCATCTTAGCGCCGTATAATTGAAGATAAACTGAATAGTCATTCACCGATGATCTTGGGAAGAGAAAGGATCGACTCATGCACATCCCCGACGGATACCTCTCTCCGGCCACCTGCGTGGCGGCCTACGCCGTCGCCGTCCCTCTCTGGGCGGTGGGGTTCAAAAAGGTCCGGGAGCGTCTCGACGAGCGGAGCCTACCCCTGCTGGCTTCGCTGACGGCCCTGAGCTTCGTCATCATGATGTTCAACATCCCCATCCCGGGAGGCACCAGCGGCCATGCCGTAGGCGCGGCGCTGCTGGCGATCCTCTTCGGGCCCTGGATCGCCTTTGTCGCCGTCTCCCTGGCGCTGCTGATCCAGGCTCTGCTCTTCGGCGACGGGGGGATCACTACCTTCGCCGCCAACGCCCTGGATATGGCGGCGGCGGGCTCTTTCGTCGCCTGGTGGACCTTTCAAGCGCTTCGGCGCTACCGCTACGCTCCGTTCCTCGCCGGCTGGCTCGGTCTCGTGGCCGCTTCGTTCCTGGCGTCGATCTTTTTGGGGATTCAGCCCCATATCGCCGTCGATGCGGCAGGCAAAGCGCTCTATTTTCCCTTTGGCCTGACGACGACGATCACGGCGCTGACGGGAGCGCATCTGCTCTTTTTCGGCGTGGTCGAGGGGATCTTCACTCAGCTGGGCTACGCCTTTTTGAAAAAGACGGACCCCGAACTCTTCGCCGAGGAGGCACGATGAACAAAAAGAGAAGACTCTGGATGCTGCTCGGCGCCGCGGTGCTGCTGACCCCCCTGGGACTGCTCACCGACGCCTCGGCATGGGGCGAATGGGAAGAGAGCTACTACCAAAAGGCCCTGGGATACATTCCCCACGGGATCAAAAACGCTCTGCATTGGCACGCCCCTCTGCCGGATTATGCGCTTCACGGCTTCAGCAGCGTCGCGGGGTACTACCTCAGCGCACTGGTCGGCGTGGCGGCGATCTACGGGGTCTTTTGGCTGATGAGCCGAAGCCGGAAGCGCGACGCATGAGCCTACGCACTCTTTCACGCCTGGAGCGGGGGTTTTTCCTCTTCTATCTCTTGCTGGCCTTTGCCCTCGTGTCGCTGCATGATTTCAGGGTGCTCGCTTTCTCGGCGCTGCTCTTTCTCCTCGTCGATCCCGCTCTGGCAAAGAGGGCGCTTTTGGCCGAGATCTTCTTCACTCTCGGCGTCACTCTGGCCTATCTCCTGCGTGCGCTGTGGATGCCGCCGGTGGATTGGGGCTACCTGCTGACGCTCAATCTGCGGGTCTTCGTCGTCACCTTTTTGACGCTCTATACGGTACGCTCGCTCAATCTCTCCCGGGTCTTCGCCTTTTCGCCGACGCTGCAGTTTCTCTATACCGCGGCGCTTTCGCAGATCGAGAGCTATCGGGCAAGCTATCGGGACTTCATGCTGGCGCTCAAAAGCCGCACCCTCAAGCCCATGAGAGAGCGCAAACGTTACGACTTTCTCCGTGCGATGCTCCACTACTTCGCCGTCAAATCGATGCACAACGCTACCGAGCGCACCGCGGCGCTGAAAGCGAGGGGATTCTTTGATCGAGCTTGAGCATGTCGCCTTCTCTTACGCAGAGCATCCGGTTTTGCAAGATCTTAGCTTCCGCCTCGAGGAGGGGGAGCGTGCCGTGCTGCTGGGGGTCAACGGCTGCGGCAAAAGCACCCTGCTCAAGATCCTGGCGGCGCTGGAGTTTCCCGTCGTGGGAAGCTACCGCTATCGGGGCCGAGAGGTCACTCGAAAGATGCAAAAGGAGCAAGAGCGAGCTCTGCGCAGGGAGATCGGGATTCTCTTTCAAAATCCCGATACCATGCTCTTCAACCCCAGCGTCTACGAAGAGATCGCCTTCGGTCTTCAGGAGATCGACGCGGAAGCGGTCGACGAGAGGGTGCGCGCCATCGCGGAGCTTTTCGGCATCGCCCATCTGCTGGAGCGCTCCCCCCTCAAGCTCAGCGGAGGCGAAAAGCAGCGGGTCGCCTTCGCCGCGATCTTCGCCGTAGGCCCCCGACTCCTGCTGCTGGATGAGCCCATGGCCAACATGGATCCCCGCAGCAGCGGCTGGCTGGTGGACTTTTTGCAGGAGCAGGAGGCGACGACCCTGGTGACGACTCACAACCTCTCTCTGGCCCCCGAGCTCGGGGATCGGGCCCTCGTCCTGGGCGAAGATCACCGCCTGCTCTACGACGGGCCCGTTGCCGAGCTGCTGGCCGACGAGCGTTTGCTGCTGGAGGCGAATCTGCTGCATCGGCATCGCCATCGCCACGGCGAGGTGGAGCACAGCCACTACCATCTCCACGACTGGAGCTAAATTTGACAAAGGAGTCTAGCCATGTGTAAAGATTGCGGATGTTCGATCACCGAGCATCACCATCATCACGACCACGATCATCACAGCCATACCCATCAGGCCGCCCATGAAACGCTGCATCACAACCCGCAGCTCAACGACAGCAAGACCATCGAAGTCATCAGCAAGATCCTGGACAAAAACGACCACGAAGCGGCCCACAACCGGGCCCACTTCGATGCCCACGGCGTCCTGGCGATCAACCTCATGAGCAGTCCCGGCAGTGGCAAGACGACGCTGCTGGAGCAGATGGCCGAGCGCGCGCCCTTTCGTTTCGGCGTGATCGAAGGGGACCTGGAGACCAATCGCGACGCCGACCGGATTCGCGAGCGAGACATCCCCGCCTATCAGATCACCACCGGCAGCGCCTGCCACCTGGATGCCTTCATGGTCCACAAGGGATTGCACGAAATGCCCCTTGACGACCTGGAGGTCTGCTTCGTCGAAAATGTGGGCAACCTGGTCTGCCCCGCCAGCTACGACGTAGGGACCCACCTGAACATCGTACTGGTCTCGGTGCCCGAAGGGGGCGACAAGATCGAGAAGTACCCGGTGATGTTTCGACAGGCCGATCTGGTGCTGATCACCAAAACCGATCTGCTGCCCTATTTCGACTACGACATCGAGCATGAAAAAGAGCAAGCCAGACGCATCAAACCCGGGGTGGACATCCTGGAAGTCAGCAGCAAAGATCCCGAGAGTATCGATCGAGTGATCGAGTGGATCGAGTACAAGCGAAAATTTCAATAAGAGAAGGAAGAAACATGTGTCTCTCCATCCCCAGCAAAGTCGTCAGCATCGACAAGGAAAAGGCCACCGCCGTCGTGGATACCATGGGCGTGCAGCGGGAAGTGGGCATCGACTTCATCGAAGATGAGGTCAAGCTCGGCGATTACGTGCTGATCCATATCGGCTTTGCCATGAACATCATCAGCGAAGAGGAAGCCCTCGCCTCCATCGAAACCTACCGGGAGATCCTGGAGCTCATGGACGCCGAGGAGCGGGAACGGGCGATCCGCGACGCCGATCGTTGCGAAGGGGGCTGAGATGCGCGAACTTCAGCTGCGGGATCTTTACGAGCGTTTCCGCGACCCGGCGACCCTCCAGGCTCTTTCGGAACTGATCCATCGAGAGGCCGCCGGACTCAAGCGGCCGATCAACATCATGGAGGTCTGCGGCGGCCATACCCACACCATCATGAAATACGGCCTCAAACAGCTCCTGCCCGAGTCGATCCGCTTCATCCACGGTCCGGGCTGCCCAGTCTGCATCATGCCAAAGGAGCGTATCGATCACGCCTACGCCCTGGCGATGCAACCGGAGGTGATCCTGGCGACGCTGGGGGACATGATCAAAGTCCCGGGATCGAAGGGCAGTCTCCAGGATGCCCGCAGCCGGGGTGCGGACGTGCGTTTCGTCTATTCGCCTCTGGACCTGCTCAAGATCGCCCGGGAAAATCCCGACAAAAAGGTGGTCTATTTCGCCATCGGCTTCGAGACCACCACCCCCATGACCGCCGCGCTCATCGAGCAGGCGCGCAAAGCGGGCATCGACAATCTGCTCTATCACATCAACCACGTCACCGTGCCCGAACCCATGGAGATGCTCTTGGGCGACCGACGCGAAGCGCAAGAGTCGGGAGAGAAGAGCCGTATCGACGCGTTCATCGGCCCCAGCCACGTCAGCGTTATCGCCGGAGCCAAGATCTACCGTCCCTTCCCGGAGCGTTACGGCCGCCCCGTGGTCGTCAGCGGATTCGAACCGGTGGACGTGATGGAGGGGGTGCTGATGCTGGTGCGCCAGTTCATCCAGGGGCGCAGCGAACTGGAGATCCAGTACAAACGCAGCGTCACCATGGAGGGCAACCTCTCCGCCCAACGCCTGATCGAGAAATATTTCGAGCGTCGCGAAAACTTCCGGTGGCGGGGCCTGGGGGAGATCCCCCGCAGCGCCCTGCGGCTCAAAGAGGAGTATGCCCAGATCGACGCGGAGAAGATCTATGCCGAGATCCTTCCCGACGAGCCCATCGACGACCACAAGCTCTGCATCTGCGGCGAAATCCTACGGGGCATGGCCCAGCCCTATGAGTGCAAAGTCTTCGGCAAGGCTTGCAAACCCTCCTCGCCTCTGGGCAGTTGCATGGTCAGCAGCGAGGGGGCCTGCGCCGCCTACTATAAATACGGAGAGTTACTCCACGAAGCGCGAAGGAGCGAAGCATGAACGAAAGTATCACCCTGGCCCAGGGCAACGGAGGAGAGGAGAACCGGGATCTGATCTCCGAGCTCTTTTTCAAACCCTTGGCCAACGAAATCCTGGAGCGCGCCGAGGATGCGGCGGTGATCGAGGGAGGGCGACTCGCCTTCACCACCGACAGTTTCACCGTCAGCCCGCTCTTTTTTCCCGGGGGTGACATCGGCAAGCTCAGCGTCTGCGGCACCTGCAACGATCTGGCGATGATGGGAGCGCGGCCCAAGTATCTCACTCTAGGCGTCATCCTCGAAGAGGGCTTCGAGATCGAACAGTTGCGGCGTATCGTGGAGAGCCTGAGCCGAGAGCTGGCTCGAAACGGCGCGTCGGTCGTCGCCGGGGATACCAAAGTGGTCCCCAAAGGCAGCGTGGACGGGATCTTTCTCAATACCTCCGGTATCGGAGAGATCCTCGTACCGGGTATCAGCGCTTCGAACGTCCGCCTAGGAGATGCGATCCTCGTGAGTCGGGATATCGGCCGTCACGGCGCAGCGATCTTCGCCGGGCGGGAGGGGATCGAACTCTCCAGTGCCGTCGAGAGCGACTGTGCATCGCTCTGGCCCATGGTCGAGGCGCTGCTGGAAGCGGGTATCACCCCCCACGCTATGCGCGACGCCACCCGAGGAGGCGTCGCCGCCGCGCTCAACGAATGGGCCGCTTCCAGCGCCGTCTGCCCCCTCATCGACGAAGGAGCCCTGCCCGTCAGCGACGAGGTCGCGGGGATCTGTGAAATGCTGGGCTTCGAGGCGACGGCCCTGGCCAACGAAGGCACCTTCCTCCTGGCGCTTCCTCCCCAAGAGGCGCCCCGAGCCCTGGAGGTGCTGCGCCGATTCGAAGGCAACGAATCCGCCGCCGTCATCGGCGAAGTGGGCGATCGCTACCCCGGCCGGGTCGTTTTGCAGAGCCAATGGGGCACAAGCCGCTTTCTCGAGCTGCCCACCGGCGAACTGCTGCCCAGGATCTGCTGATGCACGAATACTCCATCGTCCAGGCACTCCTCGATCAGTGTGAAGAGCATGCCGCGGCCCACGACGCGAAAAAGATCCTCAAAGTCGTCACTAAAATCGGCGTCCTCAGCGGCGTCGAACCCGACTTGCTGCAGACGGCCTTCGATACCTTCAAGGAGGGGACGATCTGCGAGGAGGCAGAGTTCGTAATCCATCTGCAAAAGATCGTGATCTACTGCCGCCGCTGCAAAAAAGAGAGCACCCTCGAAGAGCTCAATCTTGCCTGTCCCCGTTGTGAAAGTCTCGAAACATCGATCGTCGACGGAGAAGAGATGTATTTGATGAGTCTGGAGATGGAGTAATCAACTAAAAAGAGAAGGTGATGGTGCGGACGGAGAGACTCGAACTCTCACGCCGAAGCACTGGATCCTAAATCCAGCGTGTCTACCAATTCCACCACGTCCGCGGGGCAGGTGGTACGCCCGTCAGGATTCGAACCTGAGACCGCTCGCTTAGAAGGCGAGTGCTCTATCCAGCTGAGCTACGAGCGCATTGGGAAGGTGGTGCGCCAGAGAGGAGTCGAACCCCTAGCCCTCAGATCCGAAGTCTGATGCTCTATCCAATTGAGCTACTGGCGCGTTTGAAAGTATGATGTCGATGAAAGATGGGGTGGGTAATGGGTCTCGAACCCACGACCTCCAGAGCCACAATCTGGCGCTCTAACCAACTGAGCTATACCCACCATCAATTCCAGGAGACTGGAGTATGGTCGGAGTGAAAGGATTCGAACCTTCGACCCCCTGCTCCCAAAGCAGGTGCGCTACCAGGCTGCGCTACACTCCGGTTTCCTGAAAAAGGAGTGCAATATTAGCCTAACGCACCTAAAAAGTCAATGAAAACTACTCTTTGATGGGGAGAAACTTCCCGCAGCCTTTCTCGGGGGTGCCGCCGAAGCTTTTGACTTCGCGGGCTTCCCCTTCTTTGGCGATTTTTGCTCGGTTGCATTCGTTGTGTTTGATGCAGCTTTCGTTGCGACATCCGATATCTTCGGCGACGGCCATGGGACTCCTTTGGATACAATCTGGGCCGGGATTATAGCACAGGAGCTTTTCAGTGGAACTCGCACTCTCTCTGGCCGGTATCTGTCTTTTTATTCTCCTGGGAGATTCGTGAGGAAGGGGAAACGCCGCTTTGCCGAACGCCTTGACGAGTGCTCCCCGGTGCTGCTCTCGATCTATCTCCTGCAGCCGATGGAGGGTTTTGTCTCCGGGATCAAGTTCCTCGTGATTCCGCTTTTGGCTTTGCCGGTGCCGGGGGCCTGGGTTCCCGATCAGGTTGCCTTTCTGACCTTTGCCACTTCCGTGGTATTTCTCGTCTATATCTTTTTGCTGGCGGAGTGGAGTTTCAAAACATTTAAAGGATAATTATTATTTTTACAGAAAAATACTTGACTTTTATTTCCCCCATGTGCTATCATAACGCCATCTCTTGAGCCGGAGAGATGCAAAAAGATTTACCGGCAAGAGAAAAGGAGTAACTATGGCTTGCGACAAACCGACTGAAGCAACCGAAACCCAAAACAATACCACTACCGAGGAGGTAACAATGGAAGAGAACACCGCAACACAGGCAGGAGTCCTGGTACTGAAAAATATGCCCGAGTTCAAGATGGAGGCTTTCAATGCCGAGACCGGGCACTACACCGAAGTGAGCAGCGAAGATTACAAAGGCAAGTGGACCATCGTCTGCTTCTATCCCGCAGACTTCACCTTCGTCTGCCCCACCGAGATCGCGGCGATGAACGCCCATCTCGATACGATCAAGGGTGAGCTGGGCTGCGAGGTCCTGGCGATCTCCACCGACACGAAGTTCAGCCACAAGCGCTTTGTAGAGACCGAGCCACTGCTTGAAGGCCTCAAGCTGACTATCGGTGCCGATCCTACCACGGAGGTCGCCCGCAAATTCGGCGTACTGATCGAGGATGCCGGGCTGGCTCTGCGCGGACGCTTCCTGATCAATCCCGACGGCGTGATTGTTGCCCAGGAAGTTCAGGCTCCCCCGGTCGGCCGGAATGTGGAGGAGTTTATCCGCCAGATCCGTGCGCATCAGCATGCCTACAAGACCGGCGAGGTCTGCCCCGCAGGCTGGAGACCCGGCAAGAAGACTCTGCCCGTCAACACCGACGTCGAGCCCATGACCGGCCGCGTCGGAGACTATATCACTCTCGAAGAGATTCTCTCCTAATTCTCTCCCCAAGAGAGGGCAGGCCTTCATGGCCGCTCTTATTTTTTCCTTCACACGCATCACTTATCTATCAGGTATGCTACAATCACACCAATACCTCATTTTAGAGTAAAGATAAGCTCTTATGCCCATTTTTCCCGAGTATGAACCTCCTATCGATCTTTCGTTACTGACGGATGCACCTTATCTCTTGGCCTTTTCCCATGGGGTGGATTCTACGGCACTTTTTTATCTTCTCAGTGAGAAGGGGATTCGTTGCGACTTGGCTTTTGTTCATTACGGTGTGAGAGTTCAGGCGGATCGAGAGGAGGCCGCGGCCCGGAAGTTGGCCGAGGATTACGGGCTTCGGATATTTGTCGCCCGGGCCCCGCGCTGGAAGAGCGGCTTCGAGCGTCATGCCCGGGCGTACCGCTACCGATTTTTCGAAGAGATCATTGAGCAAGAGGGGTATCGTACTCTGATGACGGCCCATCAGCTCAACGACCGATTGGAGTGGCTGATGATGCGTCTGGCCCGGGGAGCGGGAACGGTAGAGTTGGCTGGGATGCGGCCCGTCGAGGATCGTTGCACGCCTGGAGGGAAGCGTTATCGCCTCGTACGCCCTCTGCTCGAAGTGAGTCGTCAGCAGTTACTGACTTTTCTTGACCATAGAGCTTATCAGTACTTCATCGACGAGAGCAATGAAGGCACAAAGAATGAGCGAGCGGGCATCCGAAGGCTTTGTCGGGATTATATCGAGACGAATCGGGAGGGGATCTGTCGAAGTTTCCGATACTTGGATGCGGATCGCCGGGCCCTGGAGGAGGGGCGGGATCTGCTCTTTGCTTCCAGAGCGTTGAGGGTTTATCGATTGGAAGATCCGGCTTGTGCCTCCAGGGCTGCCGCCGAAGGGCTCAAAGCGCTGGGCTATCTCCTTAGTGCGGCGGATCGGGAGCGAATCGACCGAGGCGAATCCCTGGTAGCCGGAAGAAGCTGGGCGGTGGAGCGCCGTGATGAGTATCTCTATATCGCTCCGTATATTCCCGAGACGAAGGTTCCGAAAAGTTTTAGGGAGCAGTGTAGAGAAGCAAAAATTCCCCCCAAAATCCGTCCCTATTGCTATCGGGAGAATATTGAGATCAGAGAATTGATTGAAAAACAAATAGAACATTGATAAAGTAAGGAAAATGAGAGTGGCAGAGGGGATGGGATTCGAACCCACGGTAGCTTGCGCTACACACGCGTTCCAGGCGTGCTCCTTCGACCGCTCGGACACCCCTCTATCTTTTGGAGGGCGCCATTATAGCGGAACCGGGCTAAAAAAGCAATATTGCTTCAACGGGAAGTTTTGGCTATAATTTACGCGCCTTCCCCAGACCTGTGCAACGGGTTTGGGAGACACCGGGTCAGGATGGGAACATAGCAGCCCACCTCCCGCTCCCGTGTGCCGCAGTCATCTGGGGAAGGTATTCGAGCGAAAAAGCAAACATTATTTCTTGACACTTTCATCCTCAATCCATACAATTCCCTATTCCCTATTCCCTATTCCCTATTCCCTATTCCCTATTCATTCAGTATGCTCCATTCATAAAATGGCAAGGCCTCAAAGTCGATCATTCCGATGCGAAAACGAAAACGATTGGAGACGCTTACTACTGTTACAAACCGTGCGCCGCTCTTTTTGAAGGCCCCGTAGTGTTGCTGGGCCCGCTTCCAGAACTGCTCTTCATTTTCAAAAGGTGCGGGAAGAATAATCTCTTCGCCCGTCTCGATATGGTATCCAAGATTCTCCAGAGCGTAAAACGGGAATCCGTGTTTGATCAGAGCCAGGGCCACCATGGCGTCGAAAGTGACGGGGAAGGGTTGGCGTTTGTTCAGATAGCGGCTGAGGAGAAAATCGTATAGGATCAATTTGCGACCCGTCCCCTGAGATTCCGGGATGAAATAGAGAATCTTCTCCTCTTCGAAACGGCGAATGGTACGGTATGTCCAATCTTTCGAAATGCGAAAATACTCCCGAGCGGCGGTATAGATCTGATGGGTGGTGGCTCGCCGCCCCTGAAAACGAGCCAGGATCAGAAGCAAGCGGCTCTCCTGATCATCGTATTTCTCATAAAAGAGTTCACGAAGTTTCAAAAGTGACGACGGCGGAGTCGTGCGGGAGATGGAAGGAAGGGTCCCGAGCCTCAGGAACCGGTTAAAGGTCTGAGTAGGGGAGTGGCCCCGGTCAAAGCCGAGAAACTCTTCGTAATCCAGGGGGAAAAGTTCGTATCGGGGCAACGGCATATCCGCCGGAAAAGCACGGGAGACGAGGATAAGCTCCTCCGCCCTTGGCAGACGATCGAGAAAACCTTCAAACCAGTGATCGATAATCAACGTAGGAATCTTCTCCTCGGTCAAATACTCCTCAAGCATATCCGCATCGATGTCCTCAAAGGCAAAAACCGGATCCTGAGCGTCAAGGTAGAGCCAACTCTCCGGCGGCCGAACCTTGAGCCAGTCCAGGATAAGTGCGCTTTTCCCTGTCGCCCGGGCACCGAAAATGGCGAAAGGGCCGCGCTCGGGTAGCTGGAGTTTACGAGGGTAAAACAGATCGTTTTGAGGCTTCTGATCGTAAAACGAATCGAGGATTTCCATATTTTTTCCTTTTATGAAGGAAACATTTTTGAAAACTATAGCGCTTTTGCACTGAAAATAAAGGAAAAAGAGCCCGGTCTTCTGTATAATCACGTTCCCAAAAAAATATGTCGGGCGACCGGCGAGTTCTTTAGATAAGGAAAAAAATGGAAAAGATTCGATTGAAGCTTAAGGCTTACGATCACCGTGTTCTGGACCGCTCCGTGGCTTCCATCGTGGATGCCGTACGCCGTACGGGCGCCGAGCTTCGGGGGCCTATCCCTATGCCCACGAAGATCAAGCGCTATACGGTGCTTCGCTCTCCTCACATCAATAAGGATAGCCGCGAGCAGTTTGAGATTCGCATTCACGCCCGGATGATCGATATCGTCTCCGCTACCAGCGAGACGATCGATTCACTGATGAAACTGGATCTGGCTCCCGAAGTGGAAGTCGAAATCCGGTCGATGGATAAGTAAGGAGTAAGGGATGGAATTTATCGTAGAAAAAATCGGCATGAGCCGTACCGTTGATGTTCCCAGCGTTCCCGTGACGCTCCTGAAAGTCGTTGAAGCGAAAGTGTGTGAAGTTCGCGAAGACGGTAAAGCACTGGTCGCCTATCATAGCGGCAAGAAGATCAACAAGGCGGTCGAAGGACAGCAGAAGAAATACGACATCGCCAAAGAGTTCAATAAATTTATGACCCTCAAGGTTGCCGAGGGCACCGAGCCCGGTGACTTGAGTACTGAGCCTCTGGCCAACGCCAGCGTCGTCAAGGCCTCCTTCAACAGCAAGGGCCGCGGATTCAGCGGAGTCATGAAGCGCCACAACTTCGCCGGAGGCCCCGGTGCCCACGGAAGCCGCTTCCACCGGGCTCCCGGATCTATCGGTATGTGTGAATGGCCCGGTCGGGTTCAGCCCGGTCAAAAGATGCCCGGCCAGTACGGGAACAAAAAAACGACCGTCAAAAACGAAGTGATCTCCTTCGATGCCGAGAACGGCATCCTGGTGCTCAAAGGAGCCGTACCCGGCCACAAGGGTGCCCGTGGAGTAGTAAGGATTGTCAAATGAGTAACGCAACTGTGATCAAAACAACGGATCTGCCCCAGGCCTTCCTGGAGGTACATCCTCATAACCTCTATCTCTACTGCAAAGCCTACGCGGCGAACCTGCGTGCCAATACGGCTCAGACCAAGAACCGCTCCGCCGTCAGCGGCGGTGGCAAGAAGCCCTTCGCCCAAAAAGGCGGCGGACGGGCACGGCAAGGCTCCATCAGAGCTCCCCACTTCCGGGGCGGCGGGGTCGTTTTCGGTCCCAGTACGGATCGGAACTACATCCAGAAGGTCAATAAAAAGCAGAAGCGTCTGGCGCTAATGCACGCTCTGGCGGAAAAAGCAGCCAACGAGAAACTTTTCGTCGTTGACACTGTTGCCATCGAGAGTGGCAAAACCAAGGATGCCAAGGCTTTCGTCGACTCTTTTGATCAGCGTGATCTGCTGGTAGTCAAAGAGATGATCGACGACAAGACCTTCCTGGCATTCCGCAACCTGCAGCAGAGCTATCTCATCGAAGAGAACGAGCTCAACGGATACCTGGCCGCGGCATATCACGCCATCGTGATTGAAAAAGCCGTCTGGGACAAACTGACAAACGAGGGTTAAGGCATGGCAGATATTACAGACATCAAAGCAATTATCTATACGGAAAAGACCCTGGGTCTGCAGGAGGAAGGCGTGATTGTCGTTCAGACGACGCCCCGAATGACCAAGAATGGCCTCAAAGAGGTCTTCAAAGAGTATTTCGGCATCAAGCCCCTCAAGGTCAACTCCATGCGGGTCAACGGGAAAGTCAAGCGGTTTAAGGGAGTAGAAGGCAAGCGTGCCGACAGCAAAAAGTTTTACGTCAAGCTCCCTGAAGACGCCAAGATCGAAAGCCTAGCGGTATAAGGGGATAGCGATGGCAATTAAAACATTCAAACCGACCACACCTTCCCGTCGTTTTATGACGGTCCTGGACAGCAGCGATATCACCGCCAAGGCGAGTGTGCGCTCTCTGCTGAAAAAACTCCCCCGCAAAGCGGGCCGCAACAATAATGGCCGGATCACTTCCCGCCACAAGGAAGCCGGAGCTAAAAAGCTCTATCGGATCATCGATTTCAAGCGTAACAAGTTTGGCGTCGAGGGTCGCATCGCCACCGTCGAGTATGATCCCTATCGTAACTGCCGGATCTGTCTCGTCAACTATATTGACGGCGAGAAGCGCTACATCCTCCAGCCCAAGGGCGTCAAAGTGGGTGATGTCGTTATGGCGGCCGAAGCAGGCTTGGATATTAAGCCCGGCAATGCCATGAGGCTTAAGAACATCCCCGTCGGTACCCTGGTCCACAACATCGAAATGAATCCCGGTCAGGGCGGGAAAATCGCCCGGAGCGCCGGAGGATATGCCCAGATTATGGGTCGGGACGGCAAGTACGTCTCTCTGCGCCTGCCTTCCGGTGAGATGCGCTACATTCTTGGTGAGTGTATGGCGACTGTCGGCACCATCGGCAACGAAGACTTCGCCAACATGGTCATCGGAAAAGCCGGACGGAACCGTCACCGCGGTATCCGCCCCCAGACCCGCGGTTCGGCGATGAACCCCATCGACCACCCCCACGGAGGTGGTGAAGGGAAGACCAACTCCGGTCGTCATCCCGTCTCTCCTTGGGGTATGCCGACCAAAGGCTACAAGACCCGCCGCAAGAAGGCCAGCGACAAGCTGATCATCTCACGCAAGAAGAAAAAGTAAGGGATAAGTATGGCACGATCACTGAAAAAAGGTCCGTTTATCGACGACCATCTGATGAAAAAGGTCCTCAAAGCAAAAGAGGAGGGTTCCAACAAGCCCATCAAAACCTGGTCACGCCGCTCGGTCATCTTCCCCGAGATGATCGGCCTGACCATCAACGTCCACAACGGGCGACAATTTGTTCCCGTCTATATCACGGAGAACCATGTCGGCTACAAATTGGGTGAATTTGCCCCCACCCGCACATTCAAAGGACACAAAGGTAGTGTCCAGAAGAAGGTAGGTTGATCATGAGCAGAGCAGTACTCAGATATGTCCGCGTCTCTCCGACTAAAGCGCGGCTGGTTGCCCGGGAAGTCCAAGGGATGAACGCAGAGCTGGCCCTGGCCGCTCTTGATTTCATGCCCAACAAGGCTGCCGGAATCATTTCCAAAGTCATCGCCAGTGCCGTGGCCAACGGTGACTACGAGCCTGAAGAGGTGGTGATCACCTCTTGCCGCGTTGACAAAGCCGCCGTGATGAAACGTTGGCGTCCCCGGGCTCGCGGAACCGCGACACGCATTCTCAAACCCACCTCCCACATTATCGTGGAGGTAGCGGAAGCCGGAGCCGAAGCTCCCAAAGCCGAGAAGAAGCCTGCAAAAAAGGCCGCGAAGAAGGGAACGTCCACGAAGAAGGAAGCTCCCGCCGAGACGGCGGCCAAAGCCGCAGCCAAGGAAGCGGTCAAAGCGACCGAAAAGAAGGGCGACGATCTGACCAAGATCAAAGGAATCGGCAAAGCCTACCAGCAAAAGCTCAACGATGAAGGCATCTACACCTATGAAGATGTTGCCAATATGAGCGAAGAGCAGATCGCCATGATGGAGGAGAAGTATAGCTTCAAGGGCGATTTCAAAGAGTCGGTAGCCGATGCCAAAAATATCCTCAATACAAAGGAAGCGTAAATGGGTCAGAAAGTCAATCCTATCGGTCTTAGACTGGGAATTAACCGCAACTGGGAGTCTCGATGGTATCCCGCCAAGGACCGCGCTCCCTCTTTTGTCGCCGAAGACTACAAAATTCGTAAGTTCCTGAAAAAGGAGCTTTTCTATGCGGGGGTGAGCAATATCATCATCGAGCGGACGGTGAAAAAGATCCGTATCACCATCGTTACCGCCCGTCCCGGGATTATCATCGGCAAGCGCGGTGCGGACATCGAGAAACTCAAGGCAAATCTCCAGAAGATGCTGGGCAAAGAGGTTGCCATCAATATCAAAGAAGAGAAACGCCCCCAGGCCTCTGCTCAACTGGCGGCCGAGAACATCGCGACCCAGCTGGAGCGCCGCGTCGCCTTCCGTCGTGCGATGAAAAAGGCGATTCAGGGTGCTCTCAAGTCGGGAGCCAAAGGAATCAAGGTCCAGGTCGCCGGCCGTCTCGGCGGAGCCGAAATGGCGCGTACCGAGTGGTATCTCGAGGGCCGCGTTCCTCTGCATACCCTGCGGGCAAAAATCGACTACGGTTTTGCCGAGGCACTGACCACCTATGGCAACATCGGCGTCAAAGTCTGGATCTTCAAAGGCGAAGTGCTTCAGAAAGGAATCCAGGCCGAGCCCAAGGAAGAGCGCCGCAGCCGTAAACCCAGAAGAAGAGGTGAATAATCATGCTGATGCCCAAAAGAACCAAGTGGAGAAAGCAGCAGAAGGGCCGCAACCGCGGTAAATCCTTCCGTGGAAATAGAATTGAGTTTGGCGAATTTGCCATCAAAGCAACGGAAGCAGGGCGTATCGACTCTCGGCAGATCGAGTCGGCCCGTATTGCCATGACCCGTCGGGTCAGCCGGACCGGGAAAACCTGGATCCGGGTTTTCCCCGACAAGCCTTTGACCAAGAAACCTTTGGAGACCCGGATGGGTAAAGGTAAGGGAGCCGTCGAGAAGTGGGTCATGAATATCAAGCCCGGCCGGATCATCTTCGAGATGGCGGGTGTCCCCGAAGCGTTGGCTCGGGAAGCTCTGACTCTGGCTTGCCATAAGCTTCCTTTCAAGACGAAAATCATTTCAAGGGAAGAGAGCAATGAAATATACTGATTTGCAAGATAAGAGCGTCCAAGAGCTGGAGACGCTGCTCAAAGAGAAAAAGCTGGAAGTTTTCACCCTTCGGGCGAAGCTCAAGACAATGCAGCTGACCAATACCAGCGAGCTGAGAGCGGCTAAAAAAGATGTCGCAAGAATCATGACGGCGTTGAGTGCCGCAAGATCCAAGTAAAGGGTAGAGCATGCCGAAAAGAGTCATTTCAGGAACGGTCATCAAGAAGGCCGGAGACAAAACCGCCACGGTACTTGTAGAGCGGAAGGTTCTGCACCCTCGTTACCACAAGACTGTTAAGCGTTTCAAAAAATATCTGGTACACGACGAGAAGAACGAAAGCAATGTCGGAGATACCGTCAGCGCCATCGAGTGCCGACCGCTGTCGAAGAACAAAGCGTTCCGACTTCTCGAAATCGTTGAGAGAGGAGAGGGCTGATGATCCAGAGTTTCACCCGTCTGAACGTCGCGGACAACAGCGGCGCAAAAGAGATTATGTGCATCAAGGTTCTGGGGGGATCGAAGCGGCGTTATGCCAGCGTCGGAGACGTGATCGTCGCTTCCGTCAAAAAAGCGCTTCCCAACGGAAAGGTCAAGAAAGGTAAGGTCGTCAAGGCCGTAGTCGTGCGGACCAAAAAAGAGATCCAGCGTGAAAACGGGTCCCTGATCCGTTTCGACGACAACGCGGCCGTGATTATCGACGACAAGAAAGAGCCCATCGGCACCCGGATCTTCGGGCCCGTCAGCCGTGAGACACGCTATGCGGGCTTCATGAAGATCGTATCGCTCGCACCGGAGGTATGGTAATGGCAAAGAAATTAAAGATCAAAAAGGGTGATCAGGTGATGATCATCGCCGGTGATGACAAAGGCAAGACCGGCGAGGTCCTTCGGGTCCTGCCCAAGAAAGACGCTGTCATCGTCGCAGGTTGCAAGACCGTTCGTAAGGCGGTCAAGCCCAGCGAGGAGAACAAAGAGGGGGGCTTTATCACCAAAGAGATGCCCATCCACATCTCCAACGTCAAGAAAGTGGAGGGCTGAAGATGAGCCGGATGAAAGAGAAATATGCAAGCATCGTTCCCGCACTTCGGGAAGAGCTGGGGATCCAGAACGTCATGCAGACGCCCAAGCTGGAAAAGATCGTCATCAGCGTCGGTGCCGGGGAAGAGGGCAAGGACAGCAAGCTGATCCAGAATATGGCCGATACCATCAGCCTGATCGCCGGACAGCACGCCGTCATCACCCTGGCTAAGAAATCCGTCGCCGGATTCAAGGCCCGTGAAGGGGCTCCCAGCGGCATCAAGGTCACGCTCCGGGGCGAAAACATGTATAATTTCCTGGACAAACTGATCTCCATCGCCCTTCCCCGGGTGAAGGACTTCCGGGGTGTGCCCCGCAAAGGATTTGATGGACGCGGCAACTACAACTTCGGTCTCGACGAGCAGCTGATGTTTCCCGAAGTGGTCTATGACAATATTATGAAGACCCACGGTATGAACATCACGATCGTCACCAGCACCGACGACGACAAAGAGGCATTCGTCCTGCTGGAGAAGCTGGGCATGCCGTTTGCGAAAGGGAGAAAGTAATGGCAAAGAAGTCTATGATCGCCAAGCAGAAGCGCAAGCCCAAGTTTGCGGTTCAGGCATACACCCGCTGTAACATTTGCGGCCGTCCCCACTCTGTATACAGAGATTTCGGGATCTGCCGGATTTGTCTGAGAAAGATGGCCTCTGAAGGTCAGATTCCCGGCATGCGTAAAGCTAGCTGGTAAACAAGGAGTAAAAGATGATGACAGACATTATTGCAGACTCTCTTACTCGGATCAGAAACGCAGCTCAACGCAGGCTGGAGACGACCGAACTTCTCCACTCCAAGATGATTGAGTCCATCGTTGCGATCCTTGTTGAGAAGGGTTATCTGGAGAGTTATTCGGTCGAAGAAGATGGCAACAAAAAGACCATCAAAGTAGTGCTCAAGTATGACGACAACGGTCAGAGCGTGATCAACGAGATCAAAAAGATCTCCAAGCCCGGTCGTCGTATCTACAAGGGCAAAGAGGAGATCAAGCGTTTCAAGAATGGATATGGAACGTTGATCGTATCCACCAGTGCCGGCGTGCTTCCCAATGATGAAGCCTACAAGCAGGGTCGCGGTGGCGAAGTCATCTGCAGCATCTGGTAAGGAGGAAACATGTCACGCGTAGGAAAAGTACCCGTCACCGTTCCCTCCGGAATCGAGGTGAAGATCGAAGGAACCGAGTTGGTCGCCAAAAAAGGCAACCTGGAGAAGCGCTTGGAGACGCACGGACGCGTCAATGTAGAGGTCAAAGACAACGAGGTGGTCTTTACCCGAAAGGATGACTCCAAAGAGTCCTCCGCCTTTTGGGGGACCTACCGCTCTTTGTTCAACAACATCGTCATCGGCCTGGATCAGGGATTCAAAAAATCCCTGGAGATCAACGGGGTCGGCTACCGGGCCAACGTCAAGGGAAAGACTC
>Ga0256841_1000284_pt1 | contig 55252 bp, 62 predicted proteins | sample 356308metaG_FD_185971 | JGI IMG/M metagenome (GOLD analysis project Ga0256841, IMG submission 185971) | Hydrothermal vent microbial communities from Mid Atlantic Ridge, Atlantic Ocean - 356-308 | ecosystem: Environmental > Aquatic > Marine > Hydrothermal vents | place: Atlantic Ocean: Mid... | reverse complement strand
GGGCGACAACATCAAGATGACGGTGTCGCTGATTGCGCCGATTGCGATGGAAGAAGGGCTGCGCTTTGCGATCCGCGAAGGCGGACGCACGGTCGGCGCCGGCGTGGTCTCGAAGATTATCGAGTAATTTTGTTTGCAGGCAGGGATGGCGCCAGGCGCCGTCCCTGCCCCTTGTGTTAGTTAGGCCAGTAGCTCAATTGGCAGAGCAGCGGTCTCCAAAACCGCAGGTTGGGGGTTCGATTCCCTCCTGGCCTGCCATAGTAAAGACGGGGACAGAATTGAATTCCGTCCCAAGCCTTTTAGACAGGACGTATGAATACAGAAGCACAGGCATCCAGCCTGGATACCGTAAAATTGACGCTGGCGCTGGCCCTGCTCGGTGGCGGCGTAGTGGCTTTCTACTGGTTTGCGGACCAGTCGCTGCTGTTGCGCGTACTGGGTTTGCTGGCGATTGCCGGTCTTTCCGTGTTCGTGGCATCGCAGACCGCGTTGGGCCGTTCGACCTGGGCCTTTATCGCGAATACGCGCACGGAAGTCCGCAAGGTAGTCTGGCCTACCCGGGCCGAGACTGTGCAGACCACGCTGGCCGTCCTGTTTGTGGTGGTGCTGATGGGTATCGTGCTGTGGCTGATGGACATGGTTCTTTTGTGGGCAATTCGCTTGCTGACTGGACAGGGAGGCTGAACAGATGGCGATGCGTTGGTATGTAGTGCACGCCTATTCCGGGTTCGAGAATCGGGTCAAACAGTCCCTGCTCGATCGCATCGAGCGTAACGGGATGCAGGACAGGTTCGGTGAAATCCTGATTCCCACCGAAGAAGTCGTGGAGATGCGCGAAGGGCAAAAACGCCGTAGCGAGCGCAAGTTCTTCCCCGGTTACGTGCTGGTGCAGATGGAGATGGATAACGACACCTGGCACATGGTGAAGGACGTGCCCAAGGTGTTGGGTTTTATCGGCGGCACCACCGACCACCCGGCGCCAATTACCGACCGGGAAGCCGATGCCATCCTGCAGCGTATCCAGGAAGGCACCGAGAAACCGCGGCCGAAAGTACTGTTCGAGCCGGGTGAAGTGGTGCGGGTTACCGACGGACCCTTCAATGATTTCAACGGTGTGGTGGAAGAAGTCAACTACGAAAAGAGCAAGCTGCGGGTCGCAGTGATGATTTTCGGTCGTTCCACGCCGGTTGACCTGGAATTTGGCCAGGTCGAGAAAGGTTAAATAAGGTAGGGGGACAGAATTAAATTCTGTCCCAAATAAGGTAGGGGGACAGAATTAAATTCTGTCCCCGGTGTTTTAATGGGGAGCCGCGAGGCGTTTGTACCCATCAGGAGTATGATTCATGGCTAAGAAAATCGAGGCGTATATCAAGCTGCAGGTGCCGGCCCAGGACGCCAACCCCAGTCCACCGGTCGGCCCCGCGCTGGGCCAGCACGGCGTCAATATCATGGAATTCTGCAAGGCGTTCAATGCGCAGACGCAGAGTCTCGAGAAAGGCATGCCGGTGCCGGTGGTTATTACCGTCTACGGTGACCGCAGTTTCACCTTTATCACCAAAACCCCCCCGGCAGCCGTGCTGCTGAGGAAGGCGGCCGGTATCGCCAAGGGCTCGGGTACGCCCAACACCGTCAAGGTGGGCAAGGTGAACCGTGCCCAGCTGGAAGAAATCGCCAATATCAAGATGCCTGACCTGACCGCGGCCGATATGGACGCCGCCGTGCGGACCGTTGCGGGTACTGCGCGCAGCATGGGTCTGGATACCGAAGGGGTGAACTAGTCATGGCCAAACTGAGCAAACGAGCCAAAATGATCAGCGAAAAAGTCGAGCCCGGCAAGCAGTATCCGGTCGAGGAGGCGCTGGCGCTGTTGAGCGAGGTGGCCTCGCCCAAATTCAGGGAATCCGTCGATGTCAGTATCAATCTCGGCGTGGATCCACGTAAATCCGACCAGGTCGTGCGCAGCTCTACCGTGTTGCCCAACGGTACCGGTAAAACCGTGCGCGTTGCGGTCTTTACGCAGGGCGCCAACGCGGATGCCGCCAAAGAGGCTGGCGCGGACATCGTCGGTATGGATGACCTGGCGGAGGAAGTCAAAAAAGGCAACATGGACTTCGACGTTGTGATTGCAAGCCCCGACGCCATGCGCGTGGTCGGCCAGCTGGGCCAGATCCTGGGTCCGCGCGGCCTGATGCCCAACCCGAAAGTAGGTACCGTAACCCCGGACGTGGCCACTGCAGTAAAGAATGCCAAGGCCGGCCAGGTGCGTTACCGCACCGACAAGGCCGGTATTATTCACTGTTCTATCGGCAAGGTGGATTTCAAACCGGCCGACCTGAAAGAAAATCTGCAGGCGCTGATTACTGACCTGAACAAGCTGAAACCGGCCTCGGCCAAAGGCGTGTTCATGAAGAAAGTGACGGTCTCGTCGACGATGGGGCCGGGCCTGGTCGTCGACCAGGCAACGCTGGAAGCGTAACTTCCGGAATCCCGGGCATGCCGTGGCTTTACGGTATGCCCGATTGTTTTGACGCTGCCCGGAACGTTCGGGAAGCCGTCAAAGACCGCAGGTGCCGCAAGGCTTAATGACCGGGGAACCCGGTAACCTGCGCAGATGGTGACGCCCCGACAAGGTTCTGTCCTGTTCGAGGCCACCGCAACCGGTGTTCTGAACCCGACCGGGTTCAGGCGCTGTAACGGTTAAAAGGGGACAGATTTATTTTTCTGTCGTGTGTTTGCGTTTGTTCAACCGGACAGGTTTGAAAAATAAATCTGTCCCCTTTTAACATTGGGAGGTAATCAGGTGGCACTAAGTCTTGAAGCGAAAAAGGCTGTAGTTTCCGAGGTTGCTGTAATCGCCGCCGAGGCGCATTCAGCCGTTGCTGCCGAGTATTGTGGTCTTACCGTTGAAGAGATGACCGAGCTGCGTGCGAAGGCGCGCGATGGCGGGGTCTATCTTCGGGTGGTCAAGAACACGCTGGCCAAACGTGCCGTTGAAGGTACTGACTTTGAATGCATGCAGGACGGTCTGACCGGCCCGCTGTTGCTGGCTTTTTCCCGGGAAGAGCCGGGTGCAGCTGCGCGACTGGTGAAGGACTTTGCCAAAGAGCATGACAGGTTGGTGCCGAAGCTGGTGTCGTTTGGCGGTGAAATGCTCGCAGCAGCTGATCTGGATCGTCTGGCGAAGATGCCGACCCGCGACCAGGCAATCAGCCTGCTCATGGCCGTGATGAAAGCCCCGACCGAAAAGTTTGTCCGCACCCTCAACGAGGTGCCCGGCAAACTGGTTCGTACGGTGGCCGCGATCCGCGACCAGAAACAGTCAGCCTAGACTTTTTACGTAACTATTTTTTTGGAGTAAGCAATTATGGCAGCGTCTCAAGAAGACATCCTGGAATCAATTTCCAACATGAGTGTGATGGAGGTCGTCGATCTGATCTCCGCAATGGAAGAAAAATTCGGTGTATCCGCAGCCGCCGCTGTGGCAGCCGCCCCGGCAGCTGCCGGTGGTGATGCCGGGGCTGCAGCCGAAGAGAAGACCGAGTTCGACGTGGTGATGACGAGCTTCGGTTCCAACAAGGTGTCCGTGATCAAGGCTGTGCGCAGCATCACCGGCCTGGGTCTGAAGGAAGCCAAGGAACTGGTCGAAGGTGCACCTTCACCGGTCAAGGAAGGCGCGTCCAAGGACGAGGCCGAAGACATCAAGAAGCAACTGGAAGAAGCCGGCGCATCCGTCGAGGTCAAATAACGACCTTGATGCCTGCAGGCATTCCGATGTCCGGGAGTGGCTGGTAGCGGATTTTCGCTGCCGGCCTTTTCCCGTTAGCTACATACAGAATTACTTAGAGAGGAACACCGATGGCCTACAGCTTTACCGAAAAGAAACGTATCCGCAAGGATTTCGGCAAGCGGCAGAGCATTATGGATGTGCCATACCTGCTCGCGACCCAGCTGAATTCCTATCGGGCGTTTCTGCAAGCCGATACCGACCAGGACAAGCGCCAGGACAAGGGCCTGCACGCAGCGTTTTCGTCGGTGTTCCCCATTACCAGTTATGCCGGTACCGCGGCACTGGATTATGTAAGTTACCGCCTGGGTACGCCGGTATTCGACGTCAAGGAATGCCAGTTGCGCGGCATGACCTACGCGGCACCGCTGCGCGCCCTGGTGCGACTGATTATTTATGACAAGGAAGGCGCCAACAAGTCCATCAAGGATATCAAGGAGCAGGAAGTCTATATGGGCGAACTGCCGCTGATGACGGACAATGGCACCTTTGTGATCAACGGTACCGAGCGCGTAATCGTTTCCCAGTTACACCGTTCGCCAGGTGTGTTCTTTGATCACGACAAGGGCAAGAGTCATTCCTCCGGCAAGCTGTTGTTTTCCGCACGCGTGATTCCCTACCGTGGTTCCTGGCTGGACTTCGAGTTCGACGCCAAGGATTCGCTGTTTGTGCGCATCGACCGCCGTCGCAAGCTGCCGGCCACCGTGCTGTTGCGTGCACTCGGGTATGAAACCGAGCAGATTATCGATATTTTCTTCGACACCAATACCTTCCGCATCGGCAAGGACAAGATTGAACTGGACCTGGTGCCGGAACGCCTGCGTGGCGAAACCGCCCTGTTCGATATCAAGGTAAAGAACAAGGTCATTGTCGAGGAAGGGCGCCGCGTGACCGCGCGTCACATCCGCGAACTGGAGAAATCCGGGGTCAAGACCCTGGAGGTGCCGGAAGAGTACCTGCTGGGCAAGGTGCTGTCGCACAGCGTGGTCAATACCGAAACGGGTGAAGTCATTGCCAATGCCAACGACGAGCTCACCGAAGAACTGATTGCCGCACTGCGCGAGGCCGGTATCAGTGAAATTCGTACGATATACACCAACGATCTCGATCGCGGCCCCTACATTTCCAATACCCTGCGTATCGATCCAACGACAACGCAGCTGGAAGCACAGGTGGAAATTTACCGCATGATGCGTCCGGGCGAGCCGCCTACCAAGGATGCCGCGCAGAACCTGTTCCACAACCTGTTCTTTACCTTCGAGCGCTATGACCTGTCCGCGGTTGGCCGCATGAAATTCAACCGTCGCGTCGGCCGCGAGGGTGACACCGGTCTGGGCATCCTGTATGACAGCGTGTATTTCAAACAGCGTGCGGAGAAGAAGGACGAAAGCGCGATACAGGCCGTCGAGGAACGCGGTGACAGCTCGGACATCCTCGATGTCATGACCACGCTGGTGAATATTCGTGACGGTAACGGTGTGGTCGACGATATCGACCACCTTGGCAACCGTCGTATTCGTTGTGTGGGTGAGATGGCGGAAAACGTATTCCGCATCGGCCTGGTGCGTGTTGAACGCGCCGTGCGCGAGCGCCTCAGCGTGGCCGAGTCTGAAAGCCTGATGCCGCAGGAGCTGATCAATGCCAAGCCGGTGGCTGCCGCCATCAAGGAATTCTTCGGCTCCAGCCAGCTGTCGCAGTTCATGGACCAGAACAACCCGCTCTCCGAAGTGACCCACAAGCGCCGCGTATCGGCGCTCGGTCCGGGTGGTCTGACCCGTGAACGCGCCGGTTTCGAGGTACGCGACGTGCATCCTACGCACTACGGCCGGGTGTGTCCGATCGAGACGCCTGAAGGTCCGAACATCGGCCTGATCAATTCGCTGGCCGTGTATTCGCGCACCAACGAGTACGGGTTCCTGGAAACACCCTACCGCAAGGTGGTGGACAGCCGGGTGACCGATGAAGTCCAGTACCTGTCGGCGATCGAGGAAGGGCAGTACGTGATTGCCCAGGCCAATGCCACGGTGGATGCCAAAGGCAAGCTGACCGACGAGCTGGTTTCCTGTCGCCACCAGAACGAATTCACACTGTCGACGCCGGACCGGGTGGACTACATCGACGTTTCTCCCAAGCAGATCGTTTCCGTGGCGGCAGCCCTGATCCCGTTCCTGGAGCATGACGACGCCAACCGCGCGTTGATGGGTTCCAACATGCAGCGTCAGGCGGTGCCGACCCTGCGCGCCGAGAAGCCGCTGGTGGGTACCGGTATCGAGCGTACCGTGGCGGTCGATTCCGGTGTTACCGTAGTGTCGAAGCGCGGCGGTGTGGTCGAAACCGTCGATGCGGGTCGTATCGTGGTGCGTGTCAACGACGACGAGACCGTGGCGGGCGAGCCGGGCGTGGATATCTACAATCTCACCAAGTACACGCGTTCCAACCAGAATACCTGTATCAACCAGCGGCCGCTGGTATCGCCGGGCGATGTGGTTGCGCGCGGTGACGTGCTGGCCGACGGGCCGAGTACCGACATGGGCGAGCTGGCGCTGGGCCAGAACCTGCGCATCGCTTTCATGCCCTGGAACGGTTACAACTTCGAGGACTCGATCCTGATCTCCGAACGGGTGGTGCAGGAAGACCGCTTTACCACCATTCATATCGAGGAACTGACCTGCGTGGCGCGTGATACCAAGCTGGGGCCGGAAGAAATCTCCGGTGATATCCCCAACGTGGGCGAGGGTGCGCTGGGCAAGCTGGATGAGTCCGGTATCGTGTATATCGGCGCCGAGGTGAAGCCGGGTGACATCCTGGTCGGCAAGGTGACGCCCAAGGGCGAGACCCAGCTGACACCGGAAGAGAAATTGCTGCGCGCCATTTTCGGTGAGAAAGCCTCGGACGTTAAGGATACCTCGCTGCGCGTGCCCTCCGGTATGGACGGAACCATCATCGACGTGCAGGTATTCACCCGCGACGGTGTCGAGAAAGACGCCCGTTCCCTGCAGATCGAAGAGGATCAGATCGCCGGTATCAAGAAAGATCTGAACGACCAGCTGCGCATCATGGAGGGTGACATCTTCCAGCGCGTTGAAAAGTTGCTCACCGGCAAGACCGCTGATGGTGGCCCCGACAAGCTCAAGGCCGGCAGCAAGATCACCCGCGCCTACCTCGACGGGCTGGACAGGGCCAGGTGGTTCGAGATCCGCCTGAAGAATGAGGAAGCCAACCAGCAACTGGAAACGGCTGCACGCCAGCTGGAAGAGCTACGCAAGGATTTTGACGCGCGCCTGGAAGAAAAGCGCAACAAGATTACCGCGGGTGACGACCTGGCACCGGGTGTACTGAAGATGGTCAAGGTCTATATGGCTGTCAAGCGCCGCGTGCAGCCGGGCGACAAGATGGCCGGCCGTCACGGTAACAAAGGTGTCATCTCCATGATCGTGCCGGTGGAGGATATGCCTTACGACGAAAACGGTACCCCGGTTGACATCGTACTCAATCCGCTCGGCGTGCCTTCACGCATGAACGTTGGTCAGGTGCTGGAAACACACCTGGGCTGGGCTGCGTCCGGACTGGGCGTGAAGATCGGAAAAATGCTGGATGCACAGGCAAAAATACAGGAGTTGCGCAAGTTCCTGGGCGAAGTCTATAACGTTTCCAACGGCAAGCATGAAGACCTGGATTCGTTCAGCGATGAGGAGATCGTCAGGCTGGCAGAGAACCTGCGCAAGGGTGTGCCGATGGCAACGCCGGTCTTCGACGGTGCCGCCGAAGAGGATATCAAAACCATGCTGCGCCTCGCCGACCTGCCGGAGACCGGTCAGACCACCCTGTATAACGGTCGCACCGGCGACGCCTTCGAGCGTCAGGTCACGGTGGGCTACATGTACATCCTGAAACTGAACCACCTGGTGGACGACAAGATGCACGCACGTTCAACCGGTCCGTACAGCCTGGTTACCCAGCAGCCGCTGGGCGGCAAGGCACAGTTTGGCGGCCAGCGCTTCGGTGAGATGGAAGTGTGGGCGCTGGAGGCCTACGGCGCTTCCTATACCCTGCAGGAAATGCTGACCGTCAAGTCCGACGACGTAAACGGTCGCACCAAGATGTACAAGAACATCGTTGACGGGAACCACTACATGGAGGCCGGCATGCCGGAATCCTTCAATGTGCTGGTCAAGGAAATACGTTCGTTGGGCATCAGCCTGGAACTGGAACAGGACTGAGGGAGATACTATGAGAGACTTACTGAACCTGTTAAAGCCTCAGGGTCACAACGACGACTTTGACGCCATTCGTATCGGCCTGGCCTCGCCCGACCTGATCCATTCCTGGTCCTATGGCGAAGTGAAAAAGCCCGAGACCATCAACTACCGTACCTTCAAACCGGAGCGTGACGGCTTGTTCTGCGCCAAGATTTTTGGCCCGGTCAAGGACTACGAGTGCCTGTGCGGCAAGTACAAGCGTCTCAAACACCGCGGCGTGGTGTGCGAGAAGTGCGGTGTCGAGGTTACGCTCTCCAAGGTGCGCCGCGAGCGTATGGGGCATATCGAACTGGCCAGCCCGGTTGCGCACATCTGGTTTCTGAAGTCACTGCCTTCGCGCATCGGTCTGTTGCTGGACATGACGCTGCGTGATATCGAGCGTGTGTTGTACTTTGAGGCCTTTGTAGTGATCGACCCGGGCATGACCACGCTGGAACGCGGTCAGCTGCTGTCGGAAGAAGCCTACCTCGAAGCCATCGAGGAGAATGGCGATGAATTCGATGCGCGCATGGGTGCGGAAGCCGTGTTCGAGCTGCTGCATGACCTTGACCTCAAAGCCGAGGTTGTCCAGCTGCGCGAAGACATGGGCGCCACCAAGAGCGAGACCAAGCTGAAACGCCTGGGCAAACGCCTCAAGTTGTGCGAATCCTTCATGGACTCCGGTAACAAGCCGGAGTGGATGGTCATGACCGTGTTGCCGGTATTGCCGCCGGAACTGCGGCCGCTGGTGCCGCTGGACGGCGGTCGTTTTGCGACCTCCGACCTGAATGACCTGTACCGTCGTGTCATCAACCGCAACAACCGCCTGCGTCGCCTGCTGGAACTGAACGCGCCGGACATCATTGTGCGCAACGAAAAGCGCATGTTGCAGGAATCCGTGGATGCACTGCTGGATAACGGCCGTCGCGGCCGTGCCATCACCGGTACCAACAAGCGCCCGCTGAAATCCCTGGCCGACATGATCAAGGGCAAGCAGGGCCGTTTCCGCCAGAACCTGCTGGGCAAGCGCGTCGATTACTCCGGCCGTTCCGTCATCGTGGTGGGTCCGACGCTGCGCCTGCACCAGTGCGGTCTGCCCAAGCGCATGGCGCTGGAACTGTTCAAGCCGTTTATTTTCAGCAAACTGCAATTGCGCGGCCTGGCGACCACCATCAAGGCTGCCAAGAAGCTGGTCGAACGTGAAGGCGCGGAAGTCTGGGATATTCTCGAAGAAGTGATTCGCGAACACCCGGTCATGCTCAACCGCGCGCCGACCCTGCATCGCCTGGGTATCCAGGCGTTCGAACCCGTGCTCATCGAAGGCAAGGCCATCCAGTTGCACCCGCTGGTGTGTGCAGCCTTTAACGCTGACTTTGACGGTGACCAGATGGCAGTACACGTACCGCTGTCGCTGGAAGCCCAGCTCGAAGCGCGAGCGTTGATGATGTCGACCAACAACATCCTGTCACCGGCCAATGGCGAACCGATCATCGTGCCGTCGCAGGACGTGGTGCTGGGCCTGTATTACATGACCCGCGAGCGGATCAATGCCAGCGGCGAAGGCATGATGTTTGCCAACATCGCCGAGGTGCACCGCGCCTACGAAACCGGCTGTGCCGACCTGCACGCAAAGGTCAAGGTGCGCATCAGTGACAGCACCATGTCGGATGACGGTGTACTGGAGCACAAGACTGCCATCCGGGACACCACCGTGGGGCGAGCCCTGCTGTCGGAAATCCTGCCGGAAGGCATCCCCTTTGAATATGTCGATCGTGACATGTCCAAGAAAGCTATCTCCAATGTGATCAACACCTGCTATCGCCGGGTCGGGCTGAAATCCACAGTCGTCTTTGCGGACCAGCTGATGTATACCGGGTTTGCCTTTGCAACACGGGCGGCTGTTTCGTTCGGTATCAACGATATGGTGATCCCGGATGAAAAGGCAAGGATCCTCGCCGAGGCGGAAGCAGAGGTGAAGGAAATCGAGCACCAGTACACCTCTGGCCTGGTGACCAACGGCGAGCGCTACAACAAGGTGGTCGATATCTGGTCGCGCACCAATGACCAGATCGCCAAGGCCATGATGGACAAGCTGGGCAAGGAAACCGTCAAGGATGCAAAGGGCGAGACGGTGAAACAGAATTCGTTCAACTCGGTATTCATGATGGCCGACTCCGGCGCGCGTGGTTCGGCTGCACAGATTCGCCAGCTGGCGGGGATGCGCGGCCTGATGGCCAAGCCGGACGGTTCCATTATCGAAACCCCCATCACGGCGAACTTCCGTGAAGGCCTGGACGTGTTGCAATACTTCATCTCCACGCATGGTGCGCGCAAGGGTCTTGCCGACACGGCGCTGAAGACGGCGAACTCCGGCTACCTGACGCGCAGGCTGGTCGATGTGGCGCAGGACCTGGTGGTTACCGAAGTGGATTGCGGTACCACTGAAGGGTTGACCATGACCCCGCTGGTTGAAGGTGGCGACGTGGTCGAATCACTGAGCGAACGGGTGCTCGGTCGTGTCACGGCCGTTGATACCTGTGCGCCGGGCAGTGACGAAGTCGTCGTACCGGCCGGCACGCTGATCGATGAAAAGTGGGTTGAGGTCATTGAAGCCGCCAGCATCGACGAAATCAAGGTGCGCTCACCCATCAGTTGTGCAGTGCGTTACGGTATCTGTTCATCCTGCTATGGACGTGACCTGGCGCGCGGACACCAGGTCAATATCGGTGAGGCGATCGGTGTCATGGCGGCGCAATCCATCGGTGAACCCGGTACCCAGCTGACCATGCGTACTTTCCATATCGGCGGTGCAGCCAGTCGTGCGGCGACGGTCAACAATGTACAGGTCAAGACCACCGGTTCCATCAAGCTGCATAACCTCAAGGCCGTGTCCAACAAGGAAGGCAACCTGGTTGCGGTGTCTCGTTCCGGTGAGATTGGTGTGGTAGATGAACACGGGCGCGAGCGCGAACGGTACAAGATCCCGTACGGTGCCGTCATCCTGGTCAAGGATGGGGGCGTGGTCAATGGTGGCCAGATCGTGGCCAACTGGGACCCGCATACCCACCCGATCGTGACCGAGGTTGCAGGTACGGTGCGTTTTGCCGACTTTGTCGACGGCGTGACGGTGCAGAAACAGACCGACGAAATCACTGGTCTGAGCAGCCTGGTAGTGACCGATCCGAAGCAGCGCGGCAGCGCCGGCAAGGACCTGCGTCCCCTGGTGCAGTTGCTGGACGCAAACGGCGAAGAACTGAAGCTGCCCGGTACGGATGTACCTGCACATTACTTCCTGCCGGCCGAAGCGATCGTTGCGCTGGAAGACGGTGCCCAGGTTGAAGTGGGTGACGTGGTGGCGCGTATTCCACAGGAATCCTCCAAGACCCGTGATATCACCGGTGGTCTGCCGCGGGTAGCCGACCTGTTCGAGGCGCGTAAACCCAAGGACCCGGCCATCATGGCAGAGATTTCGGGTACGGTCGGTTTTGGCAAGGAAACCAAGGGCAAGCAGCGTCTGATGATCACCTCAAGCGGTGACGACGAGAACTACGAGGAGCTGATTCCCAAGTGGCGCCATATCTCGGTGTTCGAGGGCGAGCAGGTGACCAAGGGTGAAATGCTGGCCGATGGCGAGCTGAACCCGCACGATATCCTGCGCCTGCTGGGTACCACGGTGATGGCCGAGTACCTGGTCAAGGAAATCCAGGACGTCTATCGTCTGCAGGGTGTGGGTATCAATGACAAGCACATCGAGGTCATTATTCGCCAGATGCTGCGCAAGGTTGAAATTGTCAACCCGGGCGATTCCAGTTTCCTCAAGGGTGAGCAGGCCGACAAGGCGCGCATGCTGGATGAAAATGACCGCCTCATCAAGGCCGGCAAGCAGCCGGCCACGTGGAACCCGGTGCTGCTGGGTATTACCAAGGCCTCGTTGGCCACCGAGTCGTTTGTTTCCGCGGCTTCCTTCCAGGAAACCACCCGTGTGTTGACCGAGGCGGCGGTGCGGGGCCTGCGTGACGGTTTGCGTGGCCTGAAGGAAAATGTGATCGTGGGACGCCTGATCCCGGCCGGAACCGGTCTGGCGCACCACCAGGAAAGGCGTCGCCAGCGCCAGGGAATTACCCTGGAAGACCTGCAGGAATCCGCCCCTGTGGAGGCGCCTTCTGAAGATGACACGACCGCCCATGCGACGGAAGGTTGACGCCTGATGATGTAAACCCTGTGGGACGCGCGTAAGTCCCCGCCGGCGCCGTAGAATTCCCTTGACAGGTTCGGGTGGAATACCTACAATGCGCCTCCTTCGACAGGCCGGGCCACCCGGCCTGTCGTTTGTTTTCAGTACTTTATAAATTTTCAGCACCCCTGAGTGATTGAGGGTGGAGTAACGACTGATGGCCACGATTAACCAGCTGGTGCGCAAGCCACGCTCGCGCAAACAGGTGAAAAGCAACGTCCCGGCGCTGGAGGCATGTCCCCAGAAGCGCGGGGTGTGTACGCGCGTATATACCACAACACCGAAGAAACCGAATTCGGCCCTGCGTAAGGTGGCCCGTGTGCGTTTGACCAACGGTTTCGAGGTAACCACGTATATCGGTGGTGAAGGACATAACCTGCAGGAACACTCGGTGGTCCTGATCCGCGGTGGTCGTGTCAAGGATTTACCGGGTGTGCGCTACCACACGGTGCGCGGCAACCTGGATACCCAGGGTGTGGAAAGTCGTCGCCAGGGTCGTTCCAAGTACGGTACCAAGCGACCGAAGTCGTAAGGTTTTTGTTTCAGGTTTTCAGGCGAGACGTAGAGCATGTCGAGAAGAAGAGCAGCCGAACGTCGGGAGATCCTCCCCGACCCTAAATTTGGCAATCTGCAGTTGGCCAGGTTTATCAATATGGTCATGAAATCCGGCAAGAAATCGGTTGCCGAGCGCATTATCTATGGCGCGCTGGACCAGATCCAGGAGCGCGTAAAGGCGGATGACCCGGTGGAAGTGCTCGACAAGGCACTGGATAACATACGCCCGACGGTGGAAGTCAAATCCCGCCGTGTAGGTGGCGCGACCTATCAGGTGCCGGTAGAAGTCCGGCCGGCACGCCGCACCACGCTGGCCATGCGCTGGGTGATCGATGCCGCGCGCAAACGCAGTGAAAAGTCTATGGCCCTGCGCCTGGCAGGTGAATTGATGGACGCATCCGAAAGCCGTGGTGCCGCCGTCAAGAAGAAAGAAGATACGCATCGCATGGCGGAAGCCAACAAGGCTTTTGCCCACTATCGCTGGTAGGGCACGGAACTGTTCAGGAAAGACGGCAAGTGGCACGCAAGACTCCAATCAATCGTTACCGGAATATCGGCATCATGGCGCACATCGATGCCGGCAAGACGACAACGACCGAGCGCGTGCTGTATTACACCGGTATTTCCCACAAGATCGGTGAAGTGCACGACGGTGCAGCGACCATGGACTGGATGGAGCAGGAGCAGGAGCGTGGTATAACCATCACCTCCGCCGCCACGACCTGCTTCTGGCAGGGCATGGACCAGCAGTACGAGCAGCACCGTATCAACATTATAGATACCCCCGGTCACGTGGATTTCACGATCGAGGTGGAGCGCTCCCTGCGTGTACTCGACGGGGCAGTGGCCGTGTTCTGCGCAGTGGGCGGCGTAGAACCGCAGTCCGAGACGGTATGGCGCCAGGGTAACAAGTACCAGGTGCCGCGCATGGCCTTCGTCAACAAGATGGACCGGGCCGGCGCCGATTTCCTGCGCGTGGTGGAGCAGATCCGGGAGCGCCTCGGTGCCAACCCGGTGCCGCTGCAGTTGCCCATTGGCGCGGAAGACAGTTTTGCCGGTGTAGTAGACCTGATTCGCATGCAGGCCATCTATTGGAACGAAAGCGACATGGGTGCCACCTACGAAGCCAGGGCAATCCCGGAGGATATGCAGGCGCTGTGTCAGAAGTGGCGCGAGACGATGGTCGAGGCGGCAGCCGAGGCCAGCGAAGAGCTGATGGACAAGTACCTGGAGACAGGTGACCTCGGCGAAGGTGAAATCCGCCAGGGTATCCGGCGGCGAACGCTTGCGAATGAAATTGTACCGGCCCTGTGTGGCTCGGCGTTCAAGAACAAGGGTGTGCAGGCCATGCTCGATGCGGTGGTCGAGTACATGCCGTCGCCGGTGGATGTGCCGCCCATTACGGGGCACCTGGATGACAGGGACGAGACCGAGGCCACGCGACCGGCGGATGACGATGCCCCGTTTGCGGCGCTGGCGTTCAAGATTGCCACCGACCCCTTTGTGGGCACGTTGACATTTTTTCGTGTCTACTCGGGCAGGCTGAAGTCCGGTGATACTGTGTACAACCCGGTCAAGGGCAAGAAGGAACGGGTAGGACGCATCGTGCAGATGCACTCCAACTCCCGCGAGGAGATCAAGGAAGTGCTCGCCGGTGATATTGCTGCCGCGGTTGGCCTGAAAGACGTCACCACCGGTGACACGCTGTGTGACATGGATAACGTGATCACCCTGGAGCGCATGGAGTTCCCCGAGCCGGTGATTTCGGTGGCCGTGGAGCCGCGCACCAAGAGCGACCAGGAAAAGATGGGTATCGCACTGGGCAAGCTGGCACAGGAAGACCCGTCATTCCGCGTAAAAACGGATGAGGAATCCGGTCAGACCATCATCTCGGGAATGGGTGAGTTACACCTCGATATCATTGTCGACCGGATGAAGCGCGAGTTCGGTGTAGAGGCCAACGTGGGTGCGCCGCAGGTGGCCTACCGCGAGACCATCCGCAAGGTGGTGGAAAAAGCCGAGGGCAAGTTTGTGCGGCAGTCCGGCGGTCGCGGCCAGTATGGTCACGTGGTGCTCAAGCTGGAGCCGCAGGAGCCGGGCACCGGTTACGAGTTCGTCAACGCGATTGTTGGTGGTGTGGTCCCGCGGGAATATATCAATGCGGTCGACAAGGGCATACAGGAACAGATGGAAGGCGGCGTACTGGCCGGCTACCCGGTAGTGGACGTCAGGGTAACCCTGTACGACGGTTCCTACCACGATGTCGATTCCTCGGAAATGGCGTTCAAGATCGCCGGTTCCATGGGTTTCAGGCAGGGCGCGCTGGCGGGTGACGCGGTGTTGCTTGAACCGGTTATGAAAGTGGAAGTGGTTACGCCGGAAGAAAACATGGGCGACGTGATGGGCGATCTGAATCGTCGTCGCGGGCAGGTGCAGGGCATGGAAGACAGTGCGGCCGGCAAGATTATTCGTGCCGAGGTACCGCTGGCGGAGATGTTCGGTTATGCCACCGACCTGCGTTCCGCGACCCAGGGTCGTGCTACCTACTCGATGGAATTCGCCAAGTACGCGGAAGCGCCAAACAGCGTTGCAGAAACGGTTATCAAGAAAGCATCCTGACTTTGTTATCAGACACTAACAGAACAGCAAGAGGGTAGTAGTCGTGTCCAAGGAAAAATTTGAACGTACGAAGCCGCACGTAAACGTAGGAACGATCGGTCACGTAGACCACGGCAAGACGACGCTGACGGCGGCGCTGACGAAAGTAGCGGCGGAGAAGCAGGGTGGCGAGTTCAAGGCCTACGATCAGATTGACAATGCGCCGGAAGAGCGTGCGCGGGGCATCACGATAGCGACCGCGCACGTGGAGTACGAGACGGAGACGAGGCACTACGCGCACGTGGACTGCCCGGGGCACGCGGACTACGTGAAGAACATGATCACGGGTGCGGCGCAGATGGACGGTGCGATCCTGGTGGTGAGTGCAGCGGACGGTCCGATGCCGCAGACGCGCGAGCACATTCTGCTGGCGCGCCAGGTGGGCGTACCGTACATCCTGGTGTACATGAACAAGGCTGACCAGGTGGACGACGAAGAGCTGCTGGAACTGGTCGAGATGGAGATTCGCGAGCTGCTGGACAGCTACGATTTCCCGGGCGACGACACCCCGATCATCACCGGTTCGGCGCTGAAGGCGCTGGAAGGCGACACCAGTGATATCGGTGTGCCGTCGATTCTGAAGCTGCTGGACGCGCTGGACAGCTACATCCCGGTACCGGAGCGCCCGGTGGACCAGCCGTTCCTGATGCCGATCGAGGACGTATTTTCGATATCGGGTCGCGGCACGGTGGTGACGGGTCGCATCGAGCGCGGTGTAGTGAAGGTTGGCGACGAGATCGAGATTGTCGGGATCAAGGACACCGCCAAGACGACGTGCACGGGAGTGGAGATGTTCCGCAAGCTGCTGGATTCGGGCGAGGCGGGCGACAACGTGGGCGTGCTGCTGCGAGGCACCAAGCGGGAAGAAGTGGAGCGCGGCCAGGTGCTGTGTGTACCGGGTTCCATTACGCCGCACACCAAGTTTGAAGCGGAAGTGTACGTGCTGAGCAAGGACGAGGGTGGCCGGCACACGCCGTTTTTCAGTAACTACCGGCCGCAGTTTTATTTTCGCACCACGGACGTAACGGGGGCCGTTGACCTGCCGGAAGGCGTGGAGATGGTGATGCCGGGCGACAACATCAAGATGACGGTGTCGCTGATTGCGCCGATTGCGATGGAAGAAGGGCTGCGCTTTGCGATCCGCGAAGGCGGACGCACGGTCGGCGCCGGCGTGGTCTCGAAGATTATCGAGTAAGGAAAGCACGACCAGTTCGTCATTGCGAGGCGCGTAGCGCCGCTGCAATCTCCAAATGGCTGTTGCCACGTTACGAGATTGCCACGCTACGCTCGCAATGACGGGATACACAGATTTTCGGGGTGGATTGAATACTGCTCCCGTTCTTTAGAGGTTGACATGGCAAATCAGAATATCCGCATTCGCTTGAAAGCGTTCGATCATCGCCTGATCGATCAGTCGGCGCGTGAAATTGTCGAAACTGCCCGCCGTACCGGCGCGCAGGTGCGTGGTCCGATACCGCTTCCTACCCGGAAGGAGCGGTTTACCGTTTTGATTTCGCCGCACGTCAACAAGGACGCCCGCGATCAGTACGAGATCCGTACCCACAAACGTCTGATGGACATTGTGGACCCCACAGACAAAACCGTTGATGCGCTCATGAAGCTGGATCTTGCGGCCGGCGTTGACGTGCAAATCAAACTGAACTGAGAGTGATGTGCAGGAGCGGGCTTGCCCACGAACACGATAAAACGGGAACAGAATGGTTTGCGAACGTTGTGGTTCGCGAGCAAGCTCGCTCCTACGGGTTAAGGTAAATAAAATGGCGATCGGATTAATAGGTAAAAAAGCAGGTATGACACGCGTCTTTACGGACGAGGGTGCTTCCATACCTGTCACCGTGGTCGAAGTGGACCCGAACCGCGTGACCCAGGTGCGCACCGAAGAGACGGACGGATACCGCGCTTTTCAGGTAACCACCGGCAAGCGCCGTGCATCGCGCGTCAGCAAGCCACTGGCGGGTCACTACGCCAAAGCCGGTACCGAAGCGGGCCGCGGCCTGTGGGAATTCCGCCTGGCGGACGGTGAAGGCGACGATATTGAAGTAGGCAAGCAGCTCAGTGTTGATCTGTTCGAGGCAGGACAGAAAGTCGATGTAGCCGGCACCACTATCGGTAAGGGTTTTGCCGGTGGCGTCAAGCGACACAATTTCCACATGCAGGATGCCACGCACGGCAACTCGATTTCGCACCGTGCGCCCGGTTCGATCGGCCAGTGCCAGACGCCGGGTCGTGTGTTCAAGGGCAAGAGAATGGCCGGGCACATGGGGGCAGTGCGCCGCACTACACAGAACCTGGAAGTCGTGCGTGTCGATACCGAACGTAACCTTTTGTTGATCAAGGGCTCGGTGCCGGGCGCCAAAGGCGGCGATGTGATCGTCACGCCGGCGGTCAAGGCCTGACAGGGGAACGGATTATGAACATTAATATGCATGGTGGTGCAAGCATGGATGTCTCCGATGCCGTATTCGGGCAGGATTTCAACGAGACACTGGTGCACCAGGTCGTGGTGGCCTACCGGGCCGCAGGCCGGGCCGGCACCCACGCACAGAAAAACCGTTCAGCGGTCAGTGGCGGCGGTGCCAAACCGTGGCGCCAGAAAGGGACGGGGCGCGCGCGTGCTGGTACAATACGCAGCCCGATCTGGCGCGGTGGCGGCAAAGCCTTTGCGGCCACCACCCGGGATTACTCGCAGAAGGTCAACAAGAAGGCCTATCGTGCGGCCATTCGCTCCATTTTTTCGGAACTGCTGCGGCAGGACCGGCTGGTGGTGGTCGAGGAATTCGCTGTTAAGGCTGCGAAAACCAGGGAGCTGCTCGGCAAGCTCGGGGAACTGGGTCTGAACAAGGTGAATTCCGCCGGAGGCGGAAGAGAGGGTGCCCTGGGGTACAACGCGCTGATTGTGCACGACGACCCGGACGAGAACCTGTACCTGGCAGCGCGTAACCTGCCGCATATCGACGTAGTCGATCCGGATATTGCCGACCCGGTGAGCCTGGTTGGATTCGACAAGGTGCTGATCACGGTTGCCGCCTTGCGCAAGTTCGAGGAGAAGCTCGCATGAACGAGCGTTTAAGCAGAATACTGGTTGGCCCGGTGGTCTCTGAAAAGAGCACCCGCGCCGCCGATGCAAACCGGCAGTTTGTCTTCAAGGTGCTGCGCGATGCCAGCAAGCCGGAGATACGCAAGGCTGTCGAGAAAATGTTTGACGTTACGGTGACGCAGGTACAGGTCAGCAACGTCAAGGGCAAGATCAAGCGTTTCGGTCAGACCATGGGCCGCCGTTCCGACTGGAAGAAGGCGTACGTGACCCTGGCTGAAGGTTCAGACATCGATTTCGCAGGCGCAGAATAATGGCTATCGTCAAGTCCAAACCCACTTCTCCCGGGCGTCGCTTCGTCGTCAAGGTCGTGGAGGCCCGGCTGCACAAGGGTGCGCCACACGCGCCGTTGCTGGAAAAAAAGAACAAGAACGGCGGGCGTAACAACAAGGGTCGTATCACCACGCGTCATCGCGGTGGTGGTCATCGGCAACGTTATCGTGTAATCGATTTCAAGCGCGACAAGGACGGCGTGCCGGGCAAGGTGGAGCGTATCGAGTACGATCCGAACCGCAGCGCACACATTGCTCTGGTGTTGTATGCGGACGGCGAGCGCCGTTACATCCTGGCACCACGCGGGATCTATGCCGATGCAGAGATTCACAGCGGTATCGAGGCGCCGATCAAGCCCGGTAACGCCATGCCGCTGCGCAACATTCCGCTGGGCACCATGGTACACAACGTGGAAATGAAACCGGGCAAGGGCGGACAGATCGCCCGCAGTGCAGGTTGTGGTGTGCAGCTGGTTGCACGTGAAGGTGTACACGCCACACTGCGTCTGCGTTCCGGTGAAATGCGCAAGGTGCCGGCCGATTGCCGTGCCACCATCGGGGAGGTCGGTAACTCCGAGCACAACCTGCGTTCCCTGGGCAAGGCGGGTGCAACCCGCTGGCGCGGTGTGCGGCCTACGGTTCGCGGTGTCGCCATGAACCCGGTTGATCACCCGCACGGTGGTGGTGAAGGCCGTACCTCGGGTGGCCGTCACCCGGTATCCCCCTGGGGCATGCCGACCAAGGGTTACAAGACCCGCAAAAACAAACGCACCGATAACATGATTGTGCGTCGTCGCAATCAGAAGTAAACGATAGAGGTTAGAACAGTGCCACGTTCAGTAAAAAAAGGACCTTTTGTTGATCTTCACCTGGCGAAGAAGGTCGATGAAGCCGTGAGCAGTAACAGTCGCAAGCCGATCAAGACCTGGTCGCGCCGTTCCATGGTGCTGCCGGACATGGTGGGTCTCACGATTGCTATTCACAATGGCCGCCAGCACGTGCCGGTGCTGATCAACGAGAACATGGTTGGTCACAAGCTGGGTGAGTTCGCCGTTACGCGTACCTTCAAGGGGCACGCCGCGGACAGGAAATCCAAGTAAAGGGTTATCGATATGCAAGCGTCTGCAAAATTGAGTCATGCACGCATTTCAGCGCAGAAATGCCGCCTGGTCGCTGACCAGGTGCGTGGTCTGCCGGTGGAACGCGCGCTGGAAGTACTGACCTTCAGCAAGAAAAAGGCGGCACACATGGTCCGCAAGGTGCTGGAGTCGGCCATTGCCAACGCCGAGCACAATGAAGGTGCGGACGTCGACGAGCTGAAAATAGCCGAAATATGTGTCAACGAGGGGCCGACCCTCAAGCGCTGGAGAGCCCGGGCCAAAGGCCGTGCCAACCAGATCCTGAAACGAACCAGTCACATCCAGGTTACTGTTGCTGAACAGTAACCCGATTTGAGAGATTAAAGAGAGCACGGCATGGGCCAAAAAGTACATCCAATCGGTATTCGCCTCGGCATCGTGAAGGACTGGACCTCCACCTGGTACGCGGATTCGGACAAGTTTGCAGATTTCCTGAATCTCGACCTGGAAGTGCGTGACTTCATCAAGCGCAAGCTGAAGCACGCCTCGGTGAGCCGAATCAGCATCGAGCGTCCCGCCAACAATGCGGCGATTACCATACACACGGCACGGCCGGGTATCGTGATCGGCAAGAAGGGTGAGGATATCGAGCGCCTGCGCGGAGAAGTATCGCGCAAGATGGGTATGCCGGTGCACATCAATATCGAAGAGATCCGCAAGCCCGAGATCGAGGCACAACTGGTCGCGGAAAGTGTTGCCCAGCAGCTGGAACGACGCATCATGTTCCGTCGTGCCATGAAGCGCGCGGTCGGTAATGCCATGCGTCTCGGTGCACTGGGCATCAAGATCATGGTGGCCGGGCGCCTGAACGGTGCGGAAATCGCCCGTACCGAATGGTACCGCGAAGGCCGGGTGCCGCTGCACACGCTGCGTGCCGATATTGATTACGGTGTTACCGAAGCCAGCACGACCTACGGTGTGATTGGTGTGAAGGTCTGGGTGTTCAAAGGCGAGATCCTGGACCGCGACGAACAGAAAGTCGAGCCCGAAGCTGCCAAGAAAGCAGCTGGCGGAAAATAAGGGAAGCGCGAGATGTTACAGCCCAAGAGAACCAGGTTCCGCAAACAGCAGAAAGGCCGCAACCGTGGTCTGGCGCTGAGCGGCAGTAAAGTCAGTTTCGGCGAGTTTGCGCTGAAATCCACGACGCGCGGCCAGATTACCGCACGCCAGATCGAGGCCGCACGCCGGACCATCACGCGCAAGGTCAAGCGTGGCGGCAAGCTGTGGATTCGAGTGTTTCCTGATGTGCCGATCACCAAGAAGCCGATCGAAGTACGCCAGGGCAAGGGCAAGGGTAACGTCGAGTACTGGGTGGCAAAAATCCAGCCAGGCCGCGTGATCTATGAAATCGAGGGTGTGTCGGAAGAACTGGCGCGCGAGGCGTTCAAGCTGGCCGCGGCCAAACTGCCGGTACGCACCACTTTTGTAGCACGGACGGTGATGTGATGAATGCCAGTGAACTTCGTCAGAAATCGAGCGACGAACTGAAGCTCGAACTCGATGGCCTGCTGCGGGAACAGTTCAACCTGCGTATGCAGAAAGGCAGCGGGCAGCTGAGCCGGCCGGACCAGGTCAAAAAGGTGCGTCGTGACATCGCGCGCATCAAGACGGTACTGAACGAGAAGAGCAAAGCAGGTGAAGCGGCATGAGTGAAGACAGCAAGCTGGTGCGCACCCTCACGGGCCGCGTGGTGAGCGACAAGATGGACAAGAGCGCCGTGGTGATGGTTGAGAGAAAGGTGCGCCATCCGCTGTATGGAAAATATATCCGCCGTTCCACCAGGCTGCATGTTCATGACGAGAACAACGAATGCAGGCAGGGTGACACGGTGACGATACGGCAGTGCCGCCCGATCTCGAAAACCAAGTCCTGGCAGCTGCTGGAAGTTGTTGAACGGCCGGCAGGCTGATTGAACCTTATTGAAGTTGCTTGAACGGGAATTAAGTCATGATACAGATGCAAACCAAACTCGATGTGGCAGACAACAGCGGAGCGCGTCGTCTGCAGTGCATCAAGGTGCTGGGTGGTTCGCACCGCCGTTATGCGAATATCGGCGACATTATCAAGGTCAGCGTGAAAGAGGCGATTCCCCGCGGCAAGGTGAAAAAGGGAGAGGTCTATAACGCCGTGGTGGTACGTACCGCCAAGGGTGTGCGTCGTCCTGACGGTTCGCTGATCCGGTTCGACGGTAACGCCGCTGTGCTGCTGAATACCAAACTCGAGCCCATAGGTACCCGTATCTTCGGCCCGGTTACGCGCGAGCTGCGCAGTGAGCGGTTTATGAAAATTATTTCTCTGGCGCCGGAAGTGCTCTAGGCGGGAGACAGGATTATGCGCAAGATCAAAAAAGGTGATGACGTCATCGTCAAGGTAGGCAAGGACAGCGGCAAGCGCGGAACCGTGCTGCGTGTACTGCCGGACGTGGACAAGCTGGTGGTGGAAAACGTGAATATCGTCAAGAAGCACACCAAGCCGAACCCGCAGGCCGGTGTCCCGGGTGGCATCGTCGAAAAGGAAATGCCGGTCGCCGTGTCCAACGTCATGTTGTACAACCCGCACACCAAAAAGGGTGACCGCGTCGGCTTCAAGATTCTGGAAGACGGGCGCAAGGTGCGCGTATTCAAGTCCAACGACGAAGTCGTGGACGTTTGAGGGTGAATCGCTGAGATGGCCAGGTTAAAAGATATTTATCAAAGTGAAGTAGTCGGCAAGCTCACCGAGCAGTTCGGCTACCAGAATGTGATGGAAGTGCCGCGCATTACCAAGGTGACCCTGAACATGGGTGTCGGTGAAGCGCTGGGTGATCGCAAGGTCATGGAGCACGCCGTCAGCGATATGGAGAAGATCTCCGGGCAGAAGGCGATTGTCTGCAAGGCGCGCAAGTCGGTTGCCGGCTTCAAGGTGCGCGAAGGCTGGCCCATCGGCTGCAAGGTGACGCTGCGCAGCGAGCGTATGTACGAATTCCTGGATCGCCTGATCAATATCGCGATTCCGCGCGTACGTGACTTTCGCGGCATGAGCCCGAAATCGTTCGACGGGCGCGGCAACTACAACATGGGCGTCCAGGAACAGATTATTTTCCCGGAAGTGGATTACGACAAGATTGATGCGTTACGTGGGCTGGATATCGCCATAACCACCACGGCAAAAACCGACGAGGAAGGGCGCGCGCTGCTGGCGGCGTTCAACTTTCCGTTCAAGAACTGAGGAACAGACTTCATGGCAAAGAGCAGCATGATCCAGCGTGAAATCAAGCGCGCAAAAATGGTGAAAAAGTACGCCAGGAAGCGTGCCGAACTGAAGGCTATCATCGGTGATGTCAACAAGTCGGATGAAGAACGTTATGACGCACAGCTGAAATTGCAGGCGTTGCCGCGCGATGCCAGTCCCAGCCGCCAGCGCAATCGTTGCCGGATAACGGGTCGGCCGCACGGTTACTACCGCAAGTTCGGACTGGCGCGCAACAAGTTGCGCGAACACGCCATGCAGGGTGATATCCCGGGCCTGGTCAAGGCCAGCTGGTAACCGCAGAGACAGGACAGAGGTACAGAACTATGATGACCGATCCAATCGCCGATATGCTGACGCGCATTCGTAACGGCCAGCGCGCAGGCAAGGTGGCGGTATCCATGCCGGCTTCAAAACTCAAGCAGTCCATCGCCAGTGTGCTGAAGGACGAAGGCTATGTCGCGGATTTCCAGGTGAGCGAGGAAAACGGCAAGCCGGTTATGAGTGTGGCGCTCAAGTATTACGAAGGTCAGCCTGTCATCGATATGCTGAAGCGCATCAGTCGCCCGGGTCTGCGTATCTACAAGGGCAGTGATGAATTGCCTAAAGTGCAGGGCGGACTGGGTGTTGCGATTGTATCGACATCCAAGGGTGTTATGAGTGACAGGGCCGCACGCGCCGCCGGCGAGGGTGGTGAAGTGTTGTGCTACGTATCCTGAATTGAGTACAGATCATGTCCAGAGTTGCAAAAAAACCGGTTGAGTTGCCAAAGGGTGTTGAAATCAGCATCAATGGTCAGGCGATTACTGTCAAGGGTGGCAAGGGTTCCCTGTCGCGGGATATTCACGCATCGGTGGATGTTTCGCAGAATGATAATGTGCTGAGCTTTGCGCCTAAAGACGGCTCAAAGACAGCGATGGCGCTGACAGGAACCACCCGGGCGCTGGTGAATAATATGGTGGTGGGTGTCAGCCAGGGTTTCGAAAAGAAGCTGGAGCTGGTTGGCGTTGGTTACCGCGCCCAGGCGCAGGGTCAGAAACTGAACCTTACGCTGGGTTTTTCGCACCCGGTGGACTACGTGGTGCCGGAAGGCGTCAGCGTAGAGACGCCCAGCCAGACGGAAGTCGTGATCAAGGGCACAGACAAGCAGCAGGTAGGACAGGTCGCGGCCGAAATCCGCGCCTATCGTCCGCCGGAACCCTACAAGGGCAAGGGTGTGAAATACGCCGATGAAGTCATCGTGCGTAAGGAAGCCAAGAAGAAATAGGTCAGATTCGAAGGTATTCAGTATGGACAAGAAAGCATCACGACTGCGCCGCGCGAGGAAAGCCCGCGCCAGGATCCGGGAACTGGGCAGGGTGCGTCTGTGCGTCAACCGTACACCGCGTCATATTTATGCACAGGTCATCGACAGCAGCGGCGACAGGGTGCTGGCGAGTGCGTCGACGCTGGACAAGGAACTGCGCAAGGATATCAGCAGCACCAGTAACAGTGCCGCAGCCGCCGCGATTGGCAAGGCGGTGGCAGAGCGTGCCAGGGCCGCCGGCATCAGCCAGGTCGCTTTTGACCGTTCCGGTTTTAAATATCACGGCCGTGTGAAGGCGCTGGCGGATGCCGCGCGTGAAAACGGTCTGGAATTCTAATCAAGGGTTTGCACTATGGCGCAATTCGACAATCAACAGAATTCAGATGGTCTGCAGGAAAAGCTGATCGGTATCAACCGCGTCGCCAAGGTAGTCAAGGGCGGTCGCCAGTTCGGTTTTGCAGCCCTGACGGTCGTTGGTGACGGGGAAGGCAAGGTCGGCTTTGGCCGTGGCAAGGCGCGTGAAGTGCCGGTTGCCATCCAGAAGGCCATGGAAAACGCCCGCAAGAACATGCAACAGGTGGCCCTGAAAGACGGCACCCTGCAGTACCCGATCATGGCGGACTTCGGTGCGGCCAGGGTATACATGCAGCCGGCCTCGGAAGGTACCGGGATCATCGCCGGTGGTGCCATGCGTGCGGTATTCGAAGTGGTGGGTGTGCGCGACGTGCTGGCCAAGTGCATCGGCACCAATAACCCGATCAACGTGGTGCGGGCAACCATGAAAGGCCTCTCCGAAATGAGTTCGCCGGAAATGATCGCTGCCAAGCGCGGCAAAAAGGTTGAAGAGATCCTGGGGTAAGCCATGGCTGACAAGACACTGAAAGTAACCCTGGTCAAAAGCACCAGTGGACGACTCAAATCCCACAAGGCGTGTGCGGCCGGCCTTGGTCTGCGCCGCATTCGCCATACGGTCGAGGTCGCGGATACCCCCGAGAACCGCGGCATGATCAACAAGATTTATTACCTGGTACAGGTAGAGGGCGCCTGACATGCGACTGAATACACTGAGATCCCCGGCTGGCAGCCGGCCCGAAGGCAAGCGCCGCGGACGCGGCATCGGTTCGGGCCTGGGCAAGACCGGCGGGCGTGGCCACAAGGGTCAGAAGTCCCGTTCCGGCGGATTCCACAAGATCGGTTTCGAAGGCGGCCAGATGCCCCTGCAGCGGCGATTGCCGAAAGTCGGCTTCAGCTCGCGCGTTTCCCGGGTGACGGAAGAGGTGCGCCTTGGCGAACTGGCGCTGGTGGACGGCGATACGGTCGACCTGGCGGCACTGAAGGCCGCGGGGATCATCAAGCAGAACACGCTGTTTGCCAAAATCATGCTGTCCGGCGAGATCAGCAAGGCCGTCACGGTCAGTGGTATTGGTGTCAGCAAGGGTGCGCGCGCGGCGATCGAAGCTGCCGGCGGCAAGGTAGAAGACTAACGTGACCGGGTGGGTGTTCTGATGGCTGCTCCGGGCATGGGTGCAGGGCTTGGCGAGATGAGTAAGCTGACAGAGTTGCGTCAGCGCATCTTTTTCGTGCTCGGCGCCATTATCGTATTCCGCATCGGCTCTTTTATTCCGCTGCCGGGCATCGACCCGGTGGTGCTGGAAACGCTGGCCGAACAGCAGAAAGGCACCATACTGGACATGTTCAACATGTTCTCGGGCGGCGCGCTGAAACGCCTGTCCCTGTTTGCGCTGGGGATCATGCCCTACATATCGGCATCGATCATCATGCAGCTGCTGTCGTTTACGGTGCCCGCGCTGGAGCAGTTGAAGAAAGAAGGTGAGCCTGGGCGCCACAAGATTACCCAGTACACGCGCTACGGTACGGTGATACTGGCTACGTTCCAGGCGATCGGCATTTCAACCGCCCTGCAGGGGCAGGTAGTTGGTGGCTCTCCGCTGGTGATGTTGCAGGGCATGCCGTTCGTGATTTCATCGGTGGCCTGCCTGGTGACCGGGACCCTGTTCCTGATGTGGCTGGGCGAGCAGGTAACCGAGCGCGGTATCGGTAATGGCATATCGATCATTATCTTCTCGGGTATAATCGCGGGCCTGCCGGCGGCCATCGGCGGTTCCCTGGAACTGGTGCGTACCGGTGAAATGAATACCCTGAGCATCCTGTTCCTGTTTGCCATGGCGCTGGCGGTTACCGCTTTCGTGGTATTCGTGGAACGTGGACAGCGGCGTATCACGGTAAACTACGCCAAGCGGCAGCAGGGCCGCAAGATGTATGCGGCGCAGAGTACGCATTTGCCGCTGAAACTGAATATGGCCGGTGTTATCCCGCCGATATTCGCGTCCAGTATTATTCTGTTCCCGGCCACTGCCGGGCAGTGGTTTGGCAGTAATGAAGGCATGGGCTGGCTGAAAGATATTTCATCCTCCCTGTCACCCGGTCAGCCCTTGTATATTATGTTCTATGCGATGGCGATTATCTTTTTCTGCTTTTTCTATACTGCCATCGTCTTCAATTCGAAGGAGACGGCGGACAACCTGAAGAAATCCGGCGCCTTTATTCCCGGCATCCGGCCCGGTGAGCAGACGGCGCGTTATATCGACAAGGTCATGACGCGGTTGACACTGGCAGGCGCCCTGTACATCACAGCGGTCTGCCTGCTGCCGGAGTTTCTGATTTTGTACTGGAATGTGCCCTTCTATTTCGGCGGCACATCCCTGCTGATCATCGTGGTCGTGGTCATGGATTTCATGGCCCAGGTGCAGTCGCTGATGGTTTCGCACCAGTACGAAGGGTTGATGAAAAAGGCCAATCTGAAAGGACACGGCCGCCCGGGATTGCTGCGCTAGGGACCCCGGTACTGAGTTAAACAGGTGAGATCATGAAAGTACGTGCATCGGTAAAGCGCATTTGTCGCAACTGCAAAATCGTCCGTCGCAAGGGCGTGGTTCGGGTCATCTGCAAGGACGGCCGCCACAAGCAGCGCCAGGGCGCCTGCAAGTAGCCATTGTCGGTTTTTAGTTTGAAATATGGGGCTTTATCCGGTATTGTAGCGGGTTCGATAACTCGCGACCGGTATGCCTCGCTGAGGAGATAGGATTCATGGCTCGTATAGCCGGAATTAACGTTCCACCCCAGAAACACGCAGTCATTGCGCTGACCGCCATCTACGGTATCGGTGCGACCTCTGCGCGCAAGATCTGCGATGCCTGCGGCATCAATCCGGCCACCAAGATCAAGGATCTTTCCGAACCGGAGGTCGAATCTATCCGTGGTGAGGTTGCCAAATACACGGTAGAGGGCGATCTGCGCCGCACCCTGTCGATGAACATCAAGCGCCTCATGGACCTGGGTTGCTACCGCGGTATGCGCCACCGTCGCGGTTTGCCGCTGCGCGGCCAGCGTACCCGCACCAATGCGCGCACCCGCAAGGGTCCGCGGCGCCCGATTCGTAAATAAATTGCTGGAAACAGGTATTCAACATGGCTAAGCCGTCTTCAGGCACCAAGCGCAAGAAGGTCAAAAAGAATGTGGTCGACGGGATCGCCCATATTCATGCTTCCTTCAACAACACCATCGTGACCATTACCGATCGTCAGGGTAATGCACTGGCGTGGGCGACCGCCGGCGGTTCCGGTTTTCGCGGTTCACGCAAGAGCACGCCGTTTGCCGCGCAGGTCGCTGCCGAACGCGTGGGCGAGATGGTAAAGGAATACGGCTTGAAAAACCTCGAGGTCGAGGTCAAGGGCCCCGGACCGGGCCGCGAGTCTGCCGTGCGCGCACTGAACAATGCCGGCTACAAGATCACTAACATTACCGATGTGACCCCGATTCCGCACAACGGTTGCCGTCCGCCCAAGAAGCGGCGCGTTTAGGCGGAGGAGAGAAAATGGCAAAGTACGTTGGACCCAAGTGTCGCCAGTGTCGCCGGGAAGGCACCAAGTTATTCCTCAAGGGCGAGAAGTGCTACACCAGTAAATGTTCGGTAGAGAACCGCGCCTTCCCGCCGGGACAGCACGGTCAGCGTCGCGGGCGCCTGTCCGATTATGCCGCGCAGCTGCGTGAAAAGCAGAAGATGCGCCGCATTTACGGTGTGCTGGAACGTCAGTTCCGTAACTATTATCAGAGTGCGGCCCAGCGCAAGGGTTCCACCGGTGAGAACCTGCTGCAGTTGCTGGAAGGGCGCCTGGACAACGTTGTGTACCGTATGGGCTTTGCCGCTTCGCGTCCCGAGGCGCGTCAGCTGGTGCGTCACAATGCCATCATGGTCAATGGCAAGCGTGTCACCATTCCTTCCTACCAGGTTCAGCCGAATGACAGCCTGAGCATTGCCGAGAAATCACGCAAGCAGCTGCGCGTGCAGTCCGCGATGGAAGTTGCCGAACAGCGCGGCTTTGTCGACTGGATAGAAGTCGATCCGAAGAAACTGGAAGGTACCTACAAGGCGCGTCCCGAGCGTTCGGATCTCCCCGCAGAGATTAACGAGCATCTCGTCGTCGAGCTGTACTCCAAGTAAGCCAACAGGTAAGAGGACATTTCATGCCGGGCAAGGTCAACGAGTTTCTGAAACCACGTATTGTAGACGTCCAGAAGGTCAACGAACGTACCGCGAAAGTCGTTCTGGAACCGCTGGAACGCGGGTTCGGCCACACGCTGGGCAACGCGCTGCGTCGTATCCTGCTGTCTTCCATGCCGGGCTGCGCGGTCACGGGTGTGGAAATCGAGGGCGTGCTGCACGAGTATTCCGCCATCGAAGGTGTGCAGGAAGACGTCATGGAAATCATGCTCAACCTGAAAGGGGTTGCGCTGCAGATGCACAACCGCGACGAAGCCACCCTGCGGCTAAGCAAGAAGGGCCCGGGCCAGGTTACGGCGGGTGATATCGTGCTGGACCACGATATCGAAGTAATCAACCCCGAATATGTCATTGCCAACCTCACCGAGGACGGCGAGCTCAATATGACCCTGAAAGTGGAAATGGGTCGTGGCTACGAACCGGCTACCGTACGTGCTGCCGACCGGGAAGACGAAAGCAAACCGATTGGCTCACTGCAGCTGGATGCCAGCTTTACGCCGGTATCGCGTGTGTCCTACAACGTGGATGCCGCACGTGTCGAACAGCGCACCAACCTCGACAAGCTGATTATCGAAATCGAAACCAACGGTACGCTGGACCCGGAAGAAGCGATTCGTCGCGCTGCCACCATCCTGCAGGACCAGGTGTCGGTATTCGTCGACCTGAAAGGCAAGGAAGAAGCCGAGCCGGAAAGTCCGGAAGCGGATATCGACCCGATTCTGCTGCGCCCGGTCGACGACCTGGAGCTGACCGTGCGTTCCGCCAACTGTCTGAAGGCAGAAAGTATTTACTTCATCGGTGACCTGATCCAGCGCACCGAAGTCGAGCTGCTGAAAACCCCGAACCTGGGTAAAAAGTCGCTCACCGAAATCAAGGATGTCCTGGCATCTCGCGGCCTGTCGCTGGGCATGCGCCTGGAAAACTGGCCGCCGGCAGGGCTCAAGGAAAGTGACAAGCAATCCGTCGTCGGCATTTAGGAAAATAGGAAAACAGCATGCGTCACCGTCAAAGTGGGCGAAAACTCAATCGCAACAGCAGCCATCGTAAAGCGATGTTCAGTAACATGGCTGCTTCATTGATGCGCCACGAAGTGATCCAGACGACCTTGCCCAAGGCCAAGGAGTTGCGTCGTGTCGCTGAACCCCTGATCACCATGGCCAGGACCGACAGTGTCCACAAGCGTCGCCTGGCATTCTCGCGCCTGCGTGACCGCGAAGTGGTCACCAAGCTGTTCAACGAGCTTGGCCCGCGTTACAAGGATCGCCCCGGCGGTTACCTGCGCATCCTCAAGACGGGCTTTCGCACCGGCGACAAGGCACCGATGGCGCTGGTCGAGCTGGTCGACCGTCCGCAGACTGAAGGCGACGACTTCGAGGCCGTCGACGAATAGGCCCGGGCCACAACTGAACAAGCAAAAAAAGCCGGGCTATGCCCGGCTTTTTTGTGAGCGGGTACCGGCATGCAGGTGGTACGCCGGTTTCATCGCGAGGCGCGTAGCGCCGTGGCAATCTCTCTGGTCCGGTGCCAGACTGCGGGAGATTGACGCGCTATGCTCGCAATGACTATCCATCAGGGGTTACCATATGATTGCGACCTTCACTGATTTTGGCGGAACCGGTCCCTACCTTGGCCAGGTGCGTGCAGCACTCTATCGTGATGCACCCGGTATCCCGGTGGTGGACATTTTCCCCGACCTGCCCGCGTTCAACGTCAGGGCCGCTGCCTACCTGCTGCCGGCCTACAGCCAGTACCTGCCGGAAAACACTGTATGCCTCTGCGTCGTCGATCCCGGCGTCGGCACCGCGCGGGGAGCAACGGTGGCTCGGTGTGGCGGCCGCTGGTACGTCGGCCCTGACAACGGCCTGTTTTCTGTTCTGATCCGCCGCAACAGCGACGCGCAGGCCTTCAGCGTCGACTGGCGCCCGGAACAATTGTCCAGCAGCTTCCACGGCCGCGACCTGTTCGCCCCCGTAGCGGCACGACTGGCCCGCGGCGAACCACCGCCCGGCAAAGCACTGGACCCGGCCCGGCTGGTCACGTCCGACTGGCCGCAGGACCTGGCGGAAATTGTATACCTCGACCATTTCGGCAACGCGGTAACCGGCCTGCGCGCGGCAGGGCTGGGCACAAGTCAACGCATTGAAGTGGCAGGAAAACGCTGCGAGTTCAGGCGTACCTTCGGCGAAGCCGAACCCGGCCAACCGTTCTGGTATGAGAATTCGAACGGACTGGTAGAGATTGCCCTGGCAGAGGGAAACGCAGTCCGCGTGCTCGGCCTCGAAACGGGTAATGCTGTACGAGTGGAAGCCGGCTCAGCGTGAAGGCGTCGCGGAGGACTCCGTAACATCCGCATCGATCAGTCCGCGGATAATGGCGCGCACCTCCGGGTGGTTGAAATCCCGGCCGCCCACCGCGCGGTACACCACGCGCCCGCGCCTGTCGATCAGCACCGTGGTCGGCAATCCTTTAACACCATAGAGTTGTGACACCGCACTGTCCCGGTCAAACAGAATGGGAAACGACGGTTCGACATCAAGCTGTCCCATGTAGGCAAACACATGGTCCGGCGACTCCCACTGGTTAATCGCCAGGACTGTGAAAGCATCATCTTTGAATGTCTGGTACAGCGCCTCCATCGATGGCAGTTCACGCCGGCACGGCGGGCACCAGGTCGCCCAGAAATTCACCATAACTACCTTGCCCCGGTAGCTACTCAGCGAATGGGATTCATCATCCATATCCTTCAGGATGAAGTCCGGCGCCGCAACGGGTGTCGCCAGTTGGGTCAGTTGATGATTGAGTTCCGGTACCGGTAACTGTGCCTGCACAAGTCCGACCGGCAACAGGACCGCGCACAACAGCACAAGACAACGCCGACGTTCAGGCATCCGGCAGTTCAGCAGGCGCACAACGCAGACCCTCCAGTTTTCCTTCATGGGTTTCACCCCGGTACCTCCATGAATAGACAAGATCAAACGTACTGCCGGGCGGCAGGGCAATCGTGGTAAAGCCCTGGCTCCAGTCGCCCGGCTCGAAGGTCTGGTCGTCCGGCAGCATCGACCAGCGGAAAGCCACCCCGCGCTCCTTCCATTCAGAGACCCACTGCGTCTTGGTCTTCAGCGGGTGTGCCTTGCCGTCCGCTGTGACATAACGCCAGTCTGCTACACGGTAAGAAAGCTGCTGCTGTGAGTCATTGGTGACAATAGTACCGAACACACAATAACCCGCAACGGCCTCAACCAGGTCGGGTGGCAGCCCGCGTGCGATGTAAGTCGCCCGAACATAGTCAGGCAATAGTTGCAGCAGCTGCATACTGAAGCCCGGCTCATGAACCTGCCACGACAACAGGCCGGTATCCGGATCCGTGTGTTGCCGCACCTCCCCGGCTGACAGCGCAAGCGGCAGACATAACAGCAGTCCAGGGTGATAACGGATCAAGTACCTGTTCTCCACATGTGATTAACCTTTTCATCCTGACCGGAACCGCACCGGCCGCATTTGGCGCTTTTGAGCGTTGTGGTGTAGGCTGGAACGGTTGCATTTAACCCCGCCGACCGGACCGGAAAACACGCCATGTTATTGCTCTACCAGTTTCCAATATCCCACTACTGCGAAAAAATTCGCTGGGCGCTGGATCACAAACAGCTGGATTACCGTGTGGTGAATTTCCTGCCGGGTTTCCATGTGGCCAAAGCGAAGAAACTGGCGGGACGAACCAGTGTGCCGATTCTCGCACATGACGATAAGGTTATCCGCAACTCCAGCGATATCATCAATTACCTCGACACGACTTTTCCCGGGCATTCGCTGACCCCGGCTGACGAGCAACAAAAACAGGAGGCCCTTGGGTGGGAGCGGTTTGCCGACATGGAGATCGGGCCTTACGTCAGGCGTGTCTGTTACCACACCTTGCTGGAGTACCCTGCGCTGGTGATCCCTTTCTTTACCCTTGGCGGTCCCTGGTACGGGCCCTGGGTGCTGCGCCCCCTGTTTCCTTCCCTGAGCAGGAAAATGCGCAAGTTGATGAACATCAATGCAGCATCCGCGCAACAGGGACAGGAACACCTGGTACAGGTCCTCGACAAGATGCACGAACATCTCCAGGGTAAAATGTATTTTGTCGGCGACCGGTTTTCGCGTGCCGACCTGGCGGTTGCCTCCCTGCTGGCACCCCTGTGCCGGCCCGCCGGATACGGACTGGACTGGCCGCCGGGCTATCCCGAACCGCTGGCGCAATTTGTCGAAGCGCAGTCGGAAAAGCTGGCCTGGGTAAACCGCCTGTATAAACAGCACCGGTAGTTTCAGGAGGCGAAGGCACGGTACCACTGCTGTACCGGTTCCATGTCCGGGTCGCTCCATATCGTTCAAAATGTACCCGATGCCAGTTTTTATCTGCACTGCTTACAGGTTAACGGGACAGCAATGGTGCCGTGGATGCCGGCGGCAGTTGCCAGCGCGTGACGATCGTGACCGGTATCCTGGTATCAGGCGACATCTGAATCGGAAGCCGTGTGTTCGCGCTCCAGCACCGGCCGCAGGAAGCAGCCGGTATGTGAAGCGCTGTTGGCCGCCACCGCTTCCGGTGTGCCGGTGGCGATGATTTCGCCGCCACCGTTGCCGCCTTCCGGCCCCAGGTCGACGACCCAGTCGGCGGTTTTGATGACATCGAGGTTGTGCTCGATAATGACCACGGTGTTGCCGTGGTCGCGCAGGCGGTGCAGCACGCGCAACAGCTGTTCGATGTCGTGGAAATGCAGGCCGGTGGTGGGTTCGTCGAGTATATACAGCGTTTTGCCGGTGTCGCGCTTGGACAGTTCCCGGGACAGCTTGACGCGTTGCGCTTCACCCCCGGACAGGGTGGTGGCATTCTGCCCCAGGTGGATGTAGCTCAGTCCCACGTCCAGCAGGGTCTGCAGCTTGCGTGACAGTACCGGCACCGAGCGGAAAAATTCGGCCGCGTCCTCGACGGTCATCTCCAGCACTTCGTGGATGTTTTTGCCCTTGTAACGGATATCCAGCGTCTCGCGGTTGTAGCGTTTGCCCTTGCACACGTCGCAGGGTACGTAGATATCGGGCAGGAAGTGCATTTCCACCTTGATCACACCATCGCCCCGGCAGGCTTCGCAGCGCCCGCCCTTGACATTGAAACTGAAGCGGCCGGGCTTGTAGCCGCGCGAGCGTGCTTCCTGGGTGCCGGCGAACAGTTCGCGGATGGGGGTGAACAGGCCGGTGTAGGTGGCCGGGTTGGAGCGCGGGGTGCGGCCGATCGGACTCTGGTCGATGTCGACGACCTTGTCGAACTGGTCCATGCCTTCCACGCACTCGTGCGGCGCGGGGTCGGTGGCGGCGCCGTTCAGTTCGGCGGCAGCGACCCGGTACAGGGTGTCGTTGATCAGGGTCGATTTGCCGGAGCCCGAGACACCGGTTACACAGGTCAGCAGACCGACCGGGATGCTCAGCGTGACCGACTTCAGGTTGTTGCCGCTGGCGCCGCGCGTGATCAGCTGGCGCTGCGGGTCGTTGCTTGTGCGCCTGGCCGGTATGTCGATGCGCCGCGTACCGTTCAGGTACTGCCCGGTCAGCGAAGCCGGGTTGTTGATGATTTCTTCGGGTGTGCCCTGTGCCACTACCTTGCCGCCGTGGATACCGGCTCCCGGTCCCATGTCGACGACGTGGTCTGCACTGCGGATGGCGTCTTCATCGTGTTCGACCACGATCACAGTGTTGCCCAGGTCGCGCAGGTAGGTGAGGGTGTTCAGCAGGCGCTGGTTGTCGCGCTGGTGCAGGCCGATGGACGGTTCGTCCAGGATATACATGACGCCCACCAGACCGGCGCCGATCTGGCTGGCGAGGCGGATGCGCTGCGCTTCGCCGCCGGACAGGGTATCGGCGCTGCGCTCCAGGGACAGATAGTTCAAGCCCACGTTCACCAGGAAATCGAGGCGTTCGCGGATTTCCTTGACGATTTTTTCCGCAATGGCACCGCGCCGGCCGGGCAGTTCCAGGCCGGCGAAAAATTTACTGGCGTCGCCGACCGGCAGGGCAGCGATATCCGGCAAGGTGCGGCCGTCGACAAAGACATGGCGGGCGGCACGGTTGAGCCGCGTGCCTTTGCAGGCCTTGCAGGGGTGCGTGCTGAGGTAGCGCGCCAGTTCCTCGCGCACCACGCTGGATTCGGTCTCGTGGTAGCGGCGCTCCATGTTGCGGATGATGCCTTCGAAGGTGTGGCGTTTGACCTTGACACCATTGCGCTCGCTGAGGTAACGAAACTCAATCACCTTTTTGCCGCTGCCATACAGGATAACCTGGCGTGCTGCTTCCGGCAGTTCGTCAAAGGGACATTCGATGTCAAAACCGTAGTGGTCGGCCAGCGAGCTGATGAGCTGGAAGTAGTAGGCATTGCGCCGGTCCCAGCCGCGCACGGCGCCACCGGCCAGGCTCAGGTGCGGGTGGGCCACCACGCGTTTGGGGTCAAAGGACTGTTTTACGCCGAGACCGTCACAGGCAGGGCAGGCCCCCACCGGGTTGTTGAACGAAAACAGGCGTGGTTCGAGTTCGGACAGGGAGTAGCCGCACTGCGGGCAGGCAAATCTGGAGGAGAAGGTGATCTCGGTGTCATCATCCATGCCGGCCACGCGCGCCAGCCCGTCGGCCAGGCGCAGTGCGGTTTCGAAAGACTCCGCCAGGCGCAGTTTGAGATCCTCGCGCACCTTGAAACGGTCCACCACGACTTCGATGTTGTGCTTGCGGCGCAGGTCCAGCACCGGCGTCTGGTCCAGTTCGACCACCTCGCCGTCGATGCGTGCGCGGATAAAACCCTGTGCGCGTAACTCTTCGAGAATCCCCAGGTGTTCACCCTTGCGTTCCTGCACCACCGGAGCCAGTAACATCCAGCGCGAGCCTTGTGTCTGTGCCAGCACCTGGTCGACCATCTGGCTGATGGTCTGCGCTTCCAGCGGGGTGTCATGGTCCGGGCAGCGCGGTGTGCCGACCCGCGCAAACAGCAGGCGCAGGTAGTCATGAATCTCGGTGATGGTGCCGACCGTGGAGCGCGGGTTGTGCGAGGTGGACTTCTGCTCAATGGAGATCGCCGGCGACAGGCCCTCGATGTGATCGATGTCGGGTTTTTCCATCATCGACAGGAACTGGCGCGCGTAGGCCGACAGCGACTCGACGTAGCGGCGCTGGCCCTCGGCATAGATGGTGTCGAAGGCCAGCGAGGATTTGCCGGAACCGGACAGGCCGGTGACCACGATGAGCCGGTCGCGCGGCAGCTCGAGGTCCACGTTCTGCAGGTTATGCGTGCGCGCGCCGCGCAGACGTATGCTGTCCATCTTCATTCCGGCTAAACATCGAACCTGCTACTATACGGGGTTTCCCAAATTCTGACCAAAAGGAAAAGCGTTTCGTGAGCAAGGATCTGGATGCAGCCGCCGCAATGACCCGCACCGAGGCGCGATCCGCCGCATCCCTGGCGATGATCTATGCGCTACGCATGCTGGGTTTATTCATGATTTTCCCGGTATTTGCGCTTTATGCCGAACACCTGGACGGGGTTACGCCGGCGCTGACCGGGCTGGCGATCGGTATCTACGGCCTGACCCAGGCATTCCTGCAAATTCCGTATGGTTTGGTGTCTGACCGGATTGGTCGCAAGCCAGTGATCATTTTCGGCCTGCTGGTGTTTGCGTTGGGCAGCGCCATGGCCGGCAGCGCAGACAGTATCTACGGGGTCATTGCCGGGCGTGCCATGCAGGGGGCCGGGGCGATCGCAGCGGCGGTGATGGCATTTACTGCCGACCTGGTGCGCGAAGAGCACCGCGTCAAGGCCATGGCCATTATCGGCATGAGTATCGGTGGTTCGTTCGCGCTGGCGATGGTGCTGGGGCCGGTGCTGAATACCTGGATCGGCGTGCCGGGGATCTTCTGGCTGACAGCGGTGCTGGCACTGCTGGGGATTGCGGTGGTAGTGCTGGTGGTGCCTAACCCGGTGGTCACCCGCGTGCGGCGCGACGCCGAGGCCGTGCCGGCACAGTTCGCTTCCGTATTGCGCAATACCCAGCTGCTGCGCCTGGATATCGGTATCTTCTCGCTACACCTGATCCTGACCGCGAGCTTCGTGGTATTGCCGCTGGCCCTGCGCGATGAAGCCGGGCTGGAGGCCGCGCGGCACTGGGAGGTGTACCTGCCGGTCCTGTTACTGTCGTTACCCATGGCCATTCCCTTTATCCTGCAGGCGGAAAAACACCGCCGCATGAAAGCGGTGTTCGTCGGGGCCATTGCCGTCATTATGCTGGCGGAACTGGCGCTGTATGAATTCCACAGCCAGGTGACGGGTATTGCCGCGGGGCTGTTTATTTTCTATTCGGCCTTCAATCTGCTGGAGGCGATCCTGCCCTCGCTGATCGCCAAAATGGCGCCCCCGGACAGCAAGGGTACGGCGATGGGTTTCTATTCCAGTTCGCAGTTTTTCGGCGCCTTTGTCGGCGGTACCCTGGGCGGCTGGCTGCACGGTCGTTTCGGCCTGGGCGCGGTGTTCCTGTTCAGTGCACTGGCGGCGCTGGCCTGGTTGCTGTTTGCGGCCAGCATGAAGCAGCCGCGCTACCTGGTCACCCGACTGTTGAAGGTAGGCAGGCTGGAGCCGGAGGCGGCGCGCCAGCTGGCGTTGCGCATGGCCGCCGTGCCCGGCGTGGCGGAGGCGGTGGTGATCGCCGAAGACGAGATTGCCTACGTCAAACTCGACGAGCGCCAGCTGGACCGGGAGGCGCTGGATGCACTTGCGGTGCAGGATGCCTGAACCACGAATCAAACACTTGCGTACCGGGCTGGGCAGTCGCCGCGACAGTCGTTATGATGGCCGGGTTCTGTATCCACACTACATTCACAGGGTCACACGGAAGGTGGCTTTGAGCGAGGGAAAAAATCATGGCACGAGGCATCAATAAAGTCATTCTGGTCGGCAACCTGGGCAAGGACCCGGAAGTGCGTTACATGTCCAACGGCAATGCCGTCTGCAACGTCACGCTGGCGACCAGCGAGTCCTGGAAGGACAAGCAGACCGGTGAACAGAAGGAAAAGACCGAGTGGCACAACATCGTGTTCTACCGCCGGCTTGCCGAGATTGCCGGTGAGTACCTGAAAAAGGGTTCGCAGGTCTATATCGAAGGCAAGCTGCAGACCCGCAAATGGCAGGACAAGAACGGCAACGACCGCTACACCACGGAAATCATCGCCAACGAAATGCAGATGCTGGGTGGCCGCGGCGGCGGCAGCGCTGATTTTGGCGGTGGTTCGGCTTCGCGTTCCGCCCCGGCAAAAGCGCCCGCAGCCGCGGCGACGGCCGACGAGTTCGACGACGATATACCCTTCTAGGGGCCTGTCGGGTTTAGGCAATCGTAGCGAGCATGGTGGGAGAGCGAGTCCGGATTTTCGCAATTTTGAGGCGCATAGTGGACCTACGCAACGAAAAATTGCGGGAATCCGGGCCGCTCTCCCGCCAGCGCAGTAGATTGTTCCTAAACCCGACAGGCTCCTGGGAGCCTGTTCGGTGGGTTTGCGGTGAGTGACTCTGCCGCTCGGGCGGGGTGTGGCGTCCATAGCTCACTGTAAACACGATGAATTTCTGTCGAGTATATTGACGTCAATATACTGCCAGGGCCTGTCACGGGTATTCGGTATCCCTATGATAAATAGAGAAAATAACCGGGGTCGTGCATGCCGTCCGATTTTTGCTGCTGTCGGTATGCTTTACGCTGCGACCGGGGCTGATTTGCAGCCTGTTGTTTTTTAAGAGTAAATACTATTGGCTGGATTGTTGCTTATATACACCAGGCGAAAAACATAAAGAAAGCGGTACAGGTTGTATTACAAGGAGGATAGTTTGTCGTTTTCCACGCTGGTCGGGCGAGCCCTCGCGACCACCCTGTTGTTGTGCGCACTGCCGGCTCACGCCGTGCTGGTTCACCTCCCGGGCGCAACGGTTGATTTTTACTATGACAGTGCGCAGCCTGGCATGGCGGCCTATGGCACGCTGACCGCAGTGGGCGATTCCATCATTGCCCAGCCGACGGATTTTTTCGCGGAGTCGCTCAATGGTGCCGGCCCCAGCTCCTTTTCTGCCCTGGGGACGGTAACGGTGGTGGCAAAAAGCGGTTACCGGTTCAAATCCGTTGCGGTCGAGCAGCAGGGTGACTACCAGATGAGCAGTGGCAGCACGGCAGTCAGCACCAGTGCGGACTTTGACGTGACCGACAGCGGCGTGCCGGCTACCACGGTGTCGACCCCTCTGGTCAGTAGTGATGATTTTACCGTGAAGAACGTCCTGACACCCTGGTCGAGCACTGCCTCGGTAGATCTCGGTACTCCCATGTGGAACGGCGTCACCTCGATTGATCTGACACTGGACAGCCTGTTAACGGCATCGTCCGGCGCTAGCGGCGAAAGCGCCCGTATACAGAACAAGCTGGTCGGCAGCGGGTTGATGACTGTGGTCACGACACCGGTTCCCTTGCCCGCCAGCCTGTGGCTGTTTGTCAGTGGCTTTGTTATGCTCGCCGGTCGCTGCCGGCGCCGGAAGTAAATCACGCGGCTCCCGGTTGGCCAGGGTGCACGGAGCAAATTTAAAGGATGATCAGCATGAAAGTATCCAGACTGAAACTCGCGGCGGCTGCCCTGCTGCTGGGCATTTCCACATCCGGCCAGGCAACCATCGTTACGCTGGTTGGCACGGATGTTTCCTTTACCTTCGATGACGCTACTCTGTTCGGGTCGGGCATCGTGGTAGGTAACAGTCTTGTTTTTCAGCCGCCAGCCTTCAAGGCGGAATCCCTGAACGGCGCGGGTGCCGTGACCGCGAGTGATACGCTGATCATCGACGTGGTGGCCACTACCCCGGGTTACGACATCACCTCCCTCGCCATGCAGGAACAGGGGGATTACAGAAGGAAGGGTGTTGATGCCAGCGTCGCTGCTTCCGGTCGCCTGGGAGTTACCAGTACCACTACTACCTGTGGAATCCTGGCATGTAACGACGCAAGCATTTTCAATGTCGCAGGGCTGGGTGATACGGGCGGCGCAACCGTGGCCTGGTCCGGCGGAACCAGTGTTAACCTGGCGGATACTGCCGGCTGGGGTTCCGATACCTCGTTACAGATCTCGTTTCAGAACAACCTGAGCGCCACCACTCTGAATGGTGGTGAAGAAGCCTTTATCCAGAAAAAACTGGGAGGCGTTGGCCTGATCGTAAACCCGGTTCCGGTGCCCGCCGCCCTGTGGCTGTTCGGTTCCGGTCTGCTCGCCCTGGCAGGGGTGTCCAGGCGCCGCTCCCGCGCTTAGGCAAACCCCTCTGCAGGAGCGCCGCCGGCCTTCGGCGCGGTGGTTGAGCCGGCGATCGCGGTCAGGGGGCCGCTCCTGCGGGTTGTTTCCTGGCAACAAGGACGCTTTCCGCGTTAGCCCACCTTCTCCAGCGCCATATCTTCCGCCTTTGGTTCCGGCCGGAAGATATTGATCGGAATTTTCAGGTACCGTTTTTCGTTGTCAGCAGCTTCTGGCAGGGCGCCGGCGTCGATGTTGACCTGCACACTCTGGAACAGCAGTCTGGGCGCGGCCAGTGTCTGGTCGTTCCCGGTACGGAATTTTACGAACTCCGCTTCACCGGTGTCTGCGCGCAATTGCACATTGCGGGATTTCTGTTCGCCAATGCTGGTTTCAAACGCCAGTTCGCGTCCGTTCTTCATGTAGTCATGCCCGACAAAAACACGCGTGTCGTCCGGCAGCGTATAGAGCCTGCCGGTGATCGAGTGGTACAGGTCCCGGGCGCTGCCGCCCGGAAAGTCGCAGCGGCCGGTGCCCGTGTCCGGCATGAACAGGGTGTCCCCGGTAAAGACAGCGTCGTCGAACCGGTAGGTTGCGCACGCCGGAGTATGGCCGGGCGTGAAGAGGACCTGGAAAGACAAGCTGCCCGCCTGCACGGTCTCGCCGTCTTCCAGCAGCCGGTCGAACTGGCTGCCATCGGTCGGAAAGTCGTCCGGCAGGTCAAAATAGGCCTTGAAGATCTCCTGGACCCTGGTGATGTGCGCGCCGATGGCGGTGCAGGCGCCCGGGTGCTGTTCCTTGATCATCTGTGCACCGGACAGGTGATCAGCATGCGCATGGGTTTCCAGGATAAAGTGGATTTTCAGTTGCTTGCGGTCGACAAAGTCCAGTACTTTCTGCACCGATTCGGTCCAGATCCGCGAGCCGACCGGATCGTAATCCAGTACCGGGTCGATGACCACGGCATCCCTGCTGTCGGTATCGAATACCACGTAGGTCAGCGTGCCTGTGCGTTCATCGTAAAAGTGTTGTATGTCCATGCGGCCTCCAGCGTGCCCAAAGTCTGATTTGGGGGAGTATAAAAACATAATTAATATTTAACAATATATAGAAATAATTATAGACTCCTGGTCAGGTCGACCAGCCAAGTTGAAGCGTTTCCATAGCAACAGTCACCAAGCAACTGATTTCTAATTTAAACCGGGTGCCCGGGATTGCCCGGCCTCGTCCACACACTGCCCTGTCGGTGCTAAGTTACTGTCCATAAAGAAGGAATTTTCCGTTTTCACCTTGACAAGGTGGGGATTTGCTACCTATAGTGTCAAAAAGTGGGGTGAAGTGGAAATTAGTGGTAATAATGGGAGGTCGACGGGAGTCCAGTGTTCCGCGGAGGTAGTTCAGTCAAGCTCGATGCCAAGGGGCGCATGGCCTTGCCGACCCGCTATCGGGCGTTGCTCAGCGAACGCTACGACGGTCGGCTGGTGCTGACCGTGCACGACGATGGCTGCCTGCTGCTGTACCCCCAGCCCGAATGGGAAGATATCGAACTCCAGCTGATCCGTACCCCCAACCAGGATCGTCGCACCCGCGACATGCAGCGTATGTTGGTCGGTTATGCCACCGAAGTCGAGCTGGACGGCAACGGCCGCATCCTGATCGCGCCCCGCCTGCGTGATTTCGCCCACCTGGACAAGAGCGTGGCGCTGGTCGGCGTGGGCAAGAAATTTGAAATATGGAACGAGGAAAGCTGGGAACAGATTGGCAGCAGCTGGATGGGCGGTCGTGCGGACAACGATGACCGGCCGCATCCACTCGAAACGCTGACGCTCTGATCTTGGTGCATGAACTACACCGTCCGGTACTGCTCGATCAGGTACTGGACGCACTGCAGGTCAGGCCGGACGGTTTGTATATAGACGGCACCTTCGGGCGCGGCGGTCACGCGGCAGCGCTGCTGGACAGGCTGGGAACACGCGGGCGGCTGCTGGCTTTTGACCGGGATTCCGACGCGCTGGCGTTTGCAGCGGACCGTTTCAGTGGGGAGCAGCGCCTGGATTTGCGCCACGGGAGCTTTGAACAACTTGGAGCGGTCGTGTCAGAACTGAATTGGGAAGGGAAGGTGGATGGCATCCTGCTGGATCTCGGCGTTTCGTCACCACAGCTGGACGATGCGCAGCGTGGTTTCAGTTTCCTCCGGGAGGGCCCCCTCGATATGCGCATGAACCCGCACAGCGGGCAAAGCGCCAGTGACTGGCTGGCCGGCGCCACGGAGAAGGAAATTGCGGATGTGCTGTGGAAGTACGGCGAAGAACGCCACTCGCGCCGTATTGCCCGCAAGCTGGTGCGGGCGCGCGAGGAAAGCCCGGTTACCACTACCGTACAGCTGGCCGAACTGATTGCTGCCGCGGTACCGGGTCATGCACACAAGCGGCACCCGGCGACGCGCAGTTTTCAGGCTATCCGTATTTTTATCAACCGCGAACTCGATGCGCTGGAAGCAGTGCTGCCGCAGGCTGTCGAGGTGCTTGCCCCCCGTGGCCGGCTGGCGGTGATCAGTTTCCACTCGCTGGAAGACCGCATCGTCAAGCGTTTCATCCGCGACCAGCAGCACGGCCCGCAGCTGCCGCCGGATTTGCCGGTGATGCCGGATCACTATCGGCCGCGCCTGCGGACCGTGGGTAAAGCGCTACGGGCCGACGAACAGGAGATCAGCAGCAACCCCCGCGCGCGCAGTGCGGTGTTACGTGTCGCGGAGCGGCCCGCATGAAGTCGTTCCTGTTACCGGCGCTGATACTGGCCGTGATTGCGACTGCCATGGCGGCGGCCTATGCCAGGCACCAAAGCCGCAAGCTGTTTGTTGAACTGCAGGCACTGGAGTCGGAACGCGATGCCATGAATGTCGAGTGGGGCCAGCTACAGCTTGAGCAAAGCACGCATACCACGCATGGCAAGGTGGAAAGTGCAGCACGTAAACGCCTGGGTATGGAAATACCCGGCCCGCAACAGGTGGTCATACTGCGGCGATGAACATTGATGAGTAAACCGGCACACATCAGCCGTATGCGTCACTACGTGGTTGTGGGCCTGATGCTGACCGGCTTTGCCGTGCTGGTCGGCCGCAGCGGACAGCTGCAACTACTGGACCGCGAGTTCCTGCAGGGGCAGGGTGACCTGCGTCATTTGCGCGTGGTCCCGGTGCCGGCGCATCGTGGCATGATCGTCGACCGCAACGATGAACCGCTGGCGATTAGTACACCGGTACAGTCGGTCTGGGTGAACCCGAAAGAACTGGTGGCGTCGCCGGCAGACCTGTCGCGCATTGCCGGTTTGCTGGACCTCGGTGCCGACAAGCTGCAACGGCTGCTGGGTCAGCGCCAGAACCGCGAATTTGTCTACCTGCGGCGCCACATTGCACCGGACCTTGCGCAGCAGGTGATGTCGCTGGAGGTGCCGGGTGTCTACCAGCAGCAGGAGTACCGCCGCTACTACCCGGCCGGTGAAGTGGCCTCGCACCTGCTGGGTTTTACCAACGTGGATGATGCCGGCCAGGAAGGGCTGGAACTGGCCTACGATGACTGGTTGAGCGGTGAGCCGGGTTCCAAGCGCGTGCTCAAGGACGGGCGCCGTCATACTATTGCCAACGTGGAGAATATCCGCTCCGCGCACCCGGGCAAGACGTTGAAACTGAGTATCGACCGGCGTATCCAGTACCTGGCCTACCGGGAGCTGAAGGCCGCGGTCAGCAAGCAGCATGCGCGTTCCGGGTCGGTGGTGGTGCTGGATAATCGCACCGGTGAAGTGCTGGCGCTGGTCAACCAGCCGTCCTTTAATCCCAATAACCGCAAGCGCCTGAAACCGGACAAGCTGCGCAACCGCGCAGTCACCGATGTATTCGAACCGGGTTCGACCATGAAACCATTTGTGATTGCCTCGGCGCTGGAAAGCGGCCGTTACCAGGTCAACACCCGGATCGATACCTCGCCGGGCCTGTTCCAGGTGGGCGTGAACACCATCCGCGATATGCACAATTACGGCACGCTGGACCTGACCGGTGTGATCCGCAAGTCGAGCAACGTAGCGGCCAGCAAGATCGCGCTGTCGCTGGAGCCGGAAGTGATCTGGAAAGGGCTGACCGGTGCCGGCCTGGGCATGGCGACGGCCAGCGGTTTTCCCGGCGAGGCGGACGGTTACCTGTCGGATTTCCATCGCTGGCGCGATATCGAGCGGGCCACAATGGCCTATGGTTACGGCCTGTCGGTGACGGCTCTGCAGCTGGCACAGGCCTACAGCGTGTTCGCCAATGATGGGTACCGGGTGCCGGTTACCCTGCTGCGGCGTGAAGAAGCTGCCAAAGCGCGAGCGGTGTACTCCCCACGGGTTGCACGCGCGGTGCGCAGGATGATGGAAGAGGTGGTCAAGCCGGGAGGCACCGCACCACTGGCTGCGGTGCAGGGTTACCGGGTGGCAGGCAAGACCGGTACCGCGCATAAATCCATTGCCGGGGGCTATGCCGATCACCGCTACCTGGCCGTGTTCGCCGGCATGGCGCCGGCCAGTAATCCACGCCTGGTGGCCGTGGTGGTCATCAATGAGCCGAACAACGGTCAACACTTCGGCGGTGTCGTTGCCGGCCCGGTATTTTCCCGTGTAATGGCCGGTGCGCTGCGGCTGCTGAACATTGCACCGGATGACGCTGCGCTGCTGCAAACCCGCTGGCGGGATGCGGAGGGCCCCGCATGATGGCCGCCGAGTCCAGGGTGACGGGTGTCGCGCTGTCCGTATTGCTGGAGGGGCTGTGCAGTGACCACAGCAGCGTGGCTGAGGTCGCTGTCCGCGGTCTGGCGACAGACAGTCGCAGCGTACAGCCGGGCGACCTGTTCCTGGCGGAGCAGGGATTGCGGGTCCACGGGCTTGCGTACGCTGAACAGGCCTTGCAGCGTGGTGCGGTCGCTGTTGCCTGGGAGCCGGTAGACGATCCGGGGGTCCTTCAGCTGGCCGAGTGTCTCGCCGTGCCCAGGGTGGCCGTCCCCGGGCTGGCGCAGAAAACCGGTCTCATAGCTGATCGCTTCTACGCCCACCCTTCGCGTGCCCTGCACGTCATCGGGATTACCGGTACCGACGGGAAAACCTCGGTCAGTCATTTTATCGCCGAGGCGCTGAGTACAGCACAGCAGCCCTGTGGTTTGCTGGGGACGCTGGGTTATGGCGTCTACGGCGCCTTGCACACGCCGACGCATACCACCCCGGATGCCGTGCGCCTGCACGCCGAGTTTGCGCAGTTGCGCGACCGGGGTGTGCAGCAGGTGGTGATGGAAGTTTCTTCCCATGCATTGCACCAGCGGCGTACCGCAGGTGTCGATTTTGATACCGCTGTATTGACACATCTGAGCCGTGACCACCTGGATTACCACGGCAGTATCGAGGCCTATGCCGAGGCCAAGCGCCGCCTGTTCACCAGCGAGGGTCTGGATTGTGCTGTGCTCAATGTTGCAGATGACTTTGGTCGCCGGCTGGCCGCCGAACTGAAACACCGGTTGCACGTCATCGCCTGGCAGGCTGCGCCGGGCGGCGCGGCACGCAGTTACCCGGACTGGATCGAACTGCAGAAGGTGCGTGCCCTGGAAAAAGGTATTGCACTGGAACTGGACTCCAGCCAGGGACCCGCCAGCTTTGAGTGTGCCCTGCTGGGTACTTTTAACGCAGAGAACCTGCTTGCCGCGCTGGGTGCACTGCTGGCATCCGGACTGACCCTGCAGGCCGCGGTTGAACGCCTGGCACGGGTAACAACGGTACCCGGTCGTATGGAACTGTTTGCCAGGACGGGTGCACCGCGCGTAGTAGTGGACTATGCACACACGCCACACGCGCTGGAAACCGCGCTGCAGGCCCTGCGCCCGCACTGCAAGGGCGAGCTGGTCTGCGTGTTCGGTGCCGGTGGTGACCGCGACCCGGGCAAGCGCCCGCAGATGGGCGCACTGGCGGAGCGCTATGCCGACCGTGTGATCCTGACCAGTGACAACCCGCGCAGTGAAGATCCCGGGCATATCCTCGACCAGATCCTGCAGGGTTTTGAACAGCCGCAGCGGGCGGTGCGTATCAGCGACCGCGCGGCGGCGATTGCCGCGGCCATTCAGGAGGCGGCGCCGGATGACCTGGTGCTGGTAGCCGGCAAGGGACACGAGGATTACCAGCAGACGGGCGCGCAGCGGCTGGCATTCAGCGACCGGGCACAGGTGCGGGCCCGGTTACGGGAGGCGGGTGAATGATGACCATGCCACTGTCACAGGCCGCACAGATACTGGATGCCAAATGGGTGGGTTCGGATGTGACCTTCCACGGCATCAGTACGGATACCCGCACGCTCGCCAAAGGCAACCTGTTCGTGGCCTTGCAGGGACCGAATTTCGACGGCCACGACTACCTGGAACAGGCGCAGCAACTGGGTGCGGTAGCAGCTGCCGTGAGTCACGAGACCCGTGACGGCTTGCCGCTGTTACAGGTAAAGGATACCCGGCTTGCCCTGGGTGAGCTGGCCGCACACTGGCGTGCGCAGTTCAATATCCCGGTACTGGCGGTCACCGGCAGCAACGGCAAGACCTCGGTCAAGGAAATGCTGGCATCCATCCTGCGCGCTTGCGGCGGGGTGCTGGTGACCAAAGGCAACCTCAACAATGATATCGGTGTTCCGCAGACCCTGTTCGGCCTGTCCGCCGAACATGAATACGCGGTGATTGAACTGGGTGCCAACCACCCCGGTGAAATCGCCTGCCTGGCAGACATCGTCCAGCCGACCGTGGCACTGATCAACAACGCCGGGCCAGCGCACCTGGAAGGTTTCGGTGATCTGGCGGGTGTGGCTCGCGCCAAGGGTGAGTTGTTCGAGCGCGCAGGGAAAGACACGGTATGCATACTCAATACCGATGATGCCTACGCGGATGTATGGCGTTCCCTGGCGGGTTCGCGGCCCGTGATCGGCTTCGGGATGAACGCACAGGCGGATGTGCGTGCCGGCTGGAAAGGTGACATCGACGGCAGCGATATTCAGCTGGTGACACCGGCCGGTGCCGCCTCCTTCCGCCTGGCGCTGCCTGGCCAGCATAGCGTCATGAACGCGCTGGCTGCGACCGCGGCCGCGCTGGCCATCGACATACCGCTGGAGAACATCGCCGCCGGCCTGGTGCAGGTGCGGCCGGTACACGGTCGCTGGGAAAGCCAGCCCGGTATCGGTGGCATCCGCCTGATCGACGATACCTATAACGCCAATCCCGGTTCGCTGCAGGTTGCGCTGGACCTGCTTTCCAGGACCGATGCCGAGACCTGGCTGGTACTGGGCGATATGGGCGAACTGGGTCCGGCCGGTGAGCGATTGCATCGCAAGGTGGGTGAAGAAGCGCGCGATGCCGGGGTGAAACGGCTGTTTGTGCTGGGTGAGCTGGCCCGGCAGGCCGCAGCGGCCTTCGGCAAAGGCGCGCAGGCATTCAGCGACGTCGACAGCCTGAACGCCGAACTGCGCAGCCAGGTACGCAAGGTGAATTGCGAAGCTGAAGAGGGCTCCCCGGGGGGCGCGGGCGTCACTCTGCTGGTCAAGGGTTCGCGCGCCATGCGCATGGAGCGCGTGGTCGAGGCGTTGCGGGCGGACGGGGTGACGCACTGATGCTGGTCTATCTTGCCGATTATCTTAGTCAGTATCACAGCGTCTTTAACGTATTCCAGTACCTGACGCTGCGCGCCATCCTCGGCGTACTGACGGCATTGCTGATTTCGTTCGTGGTGGGTCCCTGGATGATCCGCCACCTGAGTTTCCGCCAGATCGGTCAGCAGGTACGCGATGACGGGCCGCAATCCCACCTGTCCAAGGCGGGTACGCCCACCATGGGCGGCGCGCTGATCCTGGTGGCGATTGTGTCCGCCACCCTGCTGTGGGCGGACCTGGCCAACCGCTATGTCTGGGTGGTGCTGCTGGTCACCCTGGCTTTCGGCATCATCGGCTGGGTCGATGATTACAAGAAACTGGTGTATGGCAACAGCAAGGGGCTGTCCGCCGCCGCCAAGTACAGCTGGCAGTCACTGGTAGCGCTGGCCACCGGCCTGTACCTGTACTACGCGGCGCAGTCACCCGCCGAGACCGAACTGATCGTGCCCTTTTTCAAGGAAGTCGCCCTGCCCATGGGCGCCTGGTACCTGGTGCTGGTCTACTTTGTGGTGGTCGGTTCCAGTAACGCGGTCAATCTTACTGACGGCCTCGACGGTCTGGCCATCCTGCCAACCGTGCTGATTGCCGGTGCGCTGGCGATCTTCGCCTACGCGACCGGCCATGTGCTGATTGCAAGCTACCTGCACATTCCGTTTATCCGCGAGGTGGGGGAAGTGGCGGTCTTCTGTGGAGCCATCGTCGGCGCCGGACTCGGTTTTCTCTGGTTCAATGCCTACCCGGCACAGGTGTTCATGGGAGATGTCGGCGCACTGGCACTCGGTGCGGCGCTGGGCACGGTGGCCATCCTGGTCCGCCAGGAACTGGTGTTCTTTCTCATGGCCGGCGTGTTCGTGATGGAAACCGTATCCGTCATCCTGCAGGTGGCATCGTTCAAGCTGACCGGGCGGCGCATCTTCCGTATGGCGCCGTTGCATCACCATTTCGAACTGCAGGGCTGGCCGGAGCCGCGTGTCATCGTGCGGTTCTGGATTATCACGGTAATCCTGGTGCTGTTCGGGCTGGCAACCCTGAAAATTCGCTAGACAGAGGTAACAATGGACGAACAAGGTCAAATAGCAGTGGTGGCAGCAACCTTCGCGGTCATTACCGTGCTGCTGCTGGTGCTGATGTAAAGATGCTGGCGGCTGCAAATTACATGGAACCGGATACGCTGCAGACAGCACGCACGCTGATTGTCGGGTTGGGTGCAACCGGCTTGTCCTGTGCGCGTTTCCTGCGCCGGCGCGGTGTGGAAGTCGCGGTGGTCGACAGCCGGGAACAGCCTCCGGCACTGGTGGACATGCAACGCGAACTGCCGGACGTAGCCCTGTTCACCGGTGGTTTCGATGCGGAGGTCTTCGCGCGCGCGGAACGCATCCTGGTAAGCCCCGGAGTGTCACTCCGGCAACCGCTGCTGGTGGCTGCGCAACAGCGCGGTGTGGAGGTGATTGGCGACATCGAGCTGTTTGCGCGCACCGTACAGGCACCGGTGATTGCCATCACCGGTTCCAATGGCAAGAGTACGGTAACCACGCTGTTGGGAGCCATGGCACAACAGGCCGGTATCGATGTGCGCGTGGGCGGCAACCTGGGTACCCCGGCGCTGGACCTGATTGGCGAACAGGAACCCGACCTGTATGTGCTGGAGCTGTCCAGCTTTCAGCTCGAAACCGTGCGCAGTCTGCACTGCCGGGCGGCGACGGTATTGAACATCAGTCCCGACCACCTGGATCGCTACGATTCGATGGTTGCGTACGCGCACGCCAAGCAGCGGGTATTTGCAGACGCCGCGCTACAGGTTGTCAACCGGGATGATGCGGTAGCCCTCGCGCTGGCTTCCGAGCGTGCGCCAGCGGTCGGGTTCGGTCTGGGTGTGCCGGCTGCCGGCGATTTCGGTCTGCTGAATCAGGCGGACGGTTGCTGGCTTGCCAGGGGCAATGAACCCTGGCTGCCTGCTTCTGCCGTACGCATGCCCGGTCGGCACAACCTGGCCAACGCGCTGGCTGCGCTGGCGCTGGGCGATGTCCTGGATTTGCCACGTGCCGCGATGTTACAGGTGCTGGGAGAGTTCCAGGGTTTGCCGCACCGGACCCAGTGGGTGGCCGAGGCCGATGGCGTGCGCTGGTACAACGATTCCAAGGCGACCAATATCGGCGCCGCACTGGCCGCGGTGCGCGGTTTCGACGGGCCGCTGGTGTTACTGGCCGGAGGCCAGGGAAAGGGTGCCGATTTTTCCGAACTGGCGGCCGGGCTGGATGCGCGGGTCAAGGCTGTCGTACTGATGGGTGAAGCGGCCGATGAAATCGAAGCCGCTTTGCAGGGCAGGGTAGCCACGCGGCGTGCCGCCGATATGTTCACCGCCGTACGCGAGGCTGCTGCGCTGGCCGTTGCCGGGGATACCGTGCTGTTGTCCCCGGCCTGCGCCAGTTTCGATATGTTCAGTGACTATCGGCAGCGTGGCGAACGGTTCATGCAGGCCGTGCAGGAGCTGACCCGGTGAGCCTGGCGATCCTGTTGCCGGATATGCCCCTGCGTCGTGGTGAACGTTGCCCGCGGCTGGACTTTGCCTTGCTCGGGGCGGTGACGGCCCTGTTTTCCCTGGGCCTGATCATGGTTGCATCCGCTTCCATGCCGACCGCGGAACGCCTGGGGCTGAGCGTGTTCCATTTTGCTTTTCGCCAGAGTATCTACCTGTTGCTGGGGCTGGGACTGGGGCTGCTGGTGTTGCGTATCCGGCTGGCCTGGTGGGAGCAGTGCAGTCTGCTGTGTATCCTGATTGCCATATTCCTGCTGGCGGTCGTGTTGTTGCCGGGAGTCGGCAGTGAGGTGAATGGCAGTACCCGCTGGATCAACCTGGGTGTCTTCCGCCTGCAGGTATCGGAGCCGGCCAAATTGCTGGCACTGGTGTACATGGCGGGTTACCTGGTGCGTCATGGTGAGGACGTGCGCCAGACCGGAGCCGGTTTTATCAGGCCGCTGGGTCTGCTGACCGTGGCCGCGGTGCTGTTGCTGCTGGAGCCGGATTTCGGTGCCACGGTAGTACTGATGGCGACGGCGCTGGTGATGATGTTCATGGCCGGTGTCAGCCTGTGGAAATACGCGGCACTGATTGCCACGGCGGGCGGCAGCCTGGTGTTGCTGGCGGTGACCTCGCCATACCGCATGCAGCGCCTGACCACGTTCCTCAACCCCTGGGCCGATCCGTTCAACAGCGGCTTCCAGCTGACCCAGTCGCTGATTGCCATCGGTCGCGGTGAATGGTTCGGCGTTGGCCTGGGTGCCAGCATCCAGAAACTGTTTTACCTGCCGGAAGCACATACCGATTTTGTCTTTGCCGTGCTGGCGGAAGAACTGGGCCTGGCCGGGGTGCTGGTGTTGCTGGGCCTGTACGCCTTTATTGTGCTCCGCGCCTACAGCATTGCCGCCGTGGCCGAGCAGGGCGGCAACCGGTTTGCAGCGTACCTGGCCTACGGTATAGGTACCTGGCTGGGCCTGCAGGCGCTGATTAATATTGGTGTCAACACCGGTTTGCTGCCGACCAAGGGACTGACGCTGCCGCTGATGAGTTATGGCGGCAGCAGCATGCTGGTGACCTGCATGGCGATCGCATTGCTGTTGCGCATCGATTACGAAACGCGCTGCACGGTCAACAGTGTACCGGCCTCCGGTACCACGGCGGCGAAACGACGCCGGAGGTCGCGCCGATGATGAGGCGGCCTGTGCTGATCATGGCCGGCGGTACCGGCGGGCACGTCTTCCCGGCGCTGGCCGTGGCGGAACAGCTGCAACAGCAGGGCTGGCCGGTGGCCTGGCTGGGAACACAGGCCGGGCTGGAAGCGCGCGTGGTGCCGCCCACGGGCATCCCGGTGCACTGGATCCGGGTCAAGGGCTTGCGTGGTAAAGGCCTGCTGCGCGTGTTGAGCGCGCCCTTCATGCTGGCCTGGGCATTGCTGCAGGCGTTTGCGGTGCTGTTGAAAGTACGGCCCGCGGCTGTGCTGGGCATGGGCGGTTACACCACCGGGCCAGGCGGCCTGATGGCCTGGCTGTTGCGCCGGCCGCTGATTATCCACGAACAGAACTCCGTCGCCGGTATGACTAATCGCTGGCTGGCGCCACTGGCCGATCCGGTGCTGGAAGCATTCCCGGGCAGCCTGAAACATGCGATCCACACAGGCAACCCGGTGCGTCGCCGCATTGCAGAACTGCCATTCCACGAGCCGGACATGCAATCACGTCCACCGCGCCTGCTGGTGGTTGGCGGCAGCCTGGGCGCTGCGGTTCTGAATGAACAGGTACCGGCGGCACTGGCCGGACTGGAGGCCGGACAGCGGCCGGAAGTCTGGCACCAGACCGGTATGCGCCTCATCGACCAGGCGCGGCAGGCGTACCGGGGCGCTGGTATGGACGTGCGGCTGGATGCCTTTATCGATGACATGGCAACGGCCTACCAGTGGGCGGACCTGGTGTTGTGTCGCGCGGGTGCATTGACGATTGCCGAACTGGCCGCGGTGGGTGTGGCGTCTATCCTGGTGCCCTACCCGCACGCAGTCGATGATCACCAGACCGGTAATGCACGCTACCTCGTCGATGCGGGCGCCGCCGTGCTGTTGCCGAATGCCGAAGTGACGCCGGCGCGCCTGCAGCAGGAACTGCAGCTGTTGCAACAGCCGGAAAGGCTGGCTGCGATGGCGCGCTGCGCGCGCGCGGCGGCGCTGCCTGACGCAGCGCAGCGCGTGGCCGGTGCCTGTATAGATGCCACCGGCTGGAAGGAGGCGGCATGATGGCCGTGCAGCAACAGCCACCGCAACAGCCGGAAAGCATGCGGCGCATCCGTCGTGCGCATTTTGTCGGCATCGGTGGCGCCGGTATGGGCGGTATTGCTGAAGTGTTGCTGAACCTGGGGTACCAGGTCAGCGGCTCCGACCTGCGCGAGAATGTGGTCACCCGGCGCCTTGCCATGCAGGGCGGACAGGTTTTCATCGGGCACGACGCCGCACACGTGGAAGGCAGCGACGTGGTGGTGGTATCGAGTGCGGTCGACGAACAAAACCCGGAAGTGATGGTGGCGCGCGAGCGACGTATCCCGGTAGTGCCGCGCGCGGAGATGCTTGCCGAGATCATGCGTTTCCGCTATGGCATTGCGGTCGCCGGTACGCATGGCAAAACGACCACCACCAGCCTGGTCGCCAGCCTGCTGGCCGAAGCGGGTCTCGACCCGACCTTTGTGATCGGTGGCCTGCTCAACAGCGCCAACAGCCATGCCCGCCTCGGTACCGGCCGCTACCTGGTTGCGGAAGCCGATGAAAGTGATGCCTCGTTCCTGTATCTGCAGCCGATGCTGGCGATCGTAACCAATATCGATGCTGATCACCTGTCGACCTATGAAGGAGATTTTCAGCGCCTGCGCCAGACCTTCGTGGAGTTCCTGCACCACCTGCCTTTCTACGGTCTGGCGGTGTTGTGCCTGGACGACCCCAATGTGCGTGACGTGCTGCCGGATATCACGCGCCAGGTGCGCAGTTACGGTATCGATGCGGAAGACGCCGATATACGTGCCGTGAACCTGCGTCAGGATGGCGTACAGATGCATTTCGGTATTCAGCAGGAGGAACATGAACCGCTGGAAGTGGTGTTGAATCTTCCCGGTCGTCACAACGTGCTCAACGCGCTGGCCGCGGTGGCGGTGGCGCGCGAACTGGGCGTCGACGACCGCAGTGTGCAGCATGCACTGCAGACCTTTGCCGGCATCGGGCGGCGTTTCCAGTGCAACGGCGAACTCGACATTGCCGGCGGATCGGTGCTGTTTATCGACGATTACGGGCATCACCCGCGCGAGATTGCCGCCACACTGGAGGCGGTGCGCAACGGCTGGCCGGAACGGCGCCTGGTCACCGTGTTTCAACCCCACCGCTACAGTCGCACACGCGATCTGTTCGACGACTTCGCGCAGGTGCTGGGTAATACCGATCTGCTGCTGATCAGTGAGGTCTACGCAGCGGGTGAGGATGCCATCAGTGGCGCAGACGGTCGCGCACTGTGTCGTGCGGTGCGCGGCAGGGGGCGCATTGACCCGGTATTTGTAGAGGATATCGAGGCCCTGCCGGTGGTGCTGAAGGATGTATTGCAGGCCGGTGACCTGGTGTTGACCCTGGGTGCGGGCTCGATCGGCGCCGTTGCAGCGGGTCTGCCGCACACCCTGCAGCAGATGGCGACAGGGAACGATCAATCATGATGGTGGCCGAGTCTATGTCCGGATTGCGTGGTGAGCTGAGCAGTAATGAAGCGATGTCGGCGCATACCAGCTGGCGTGTGGGCGGACCGGCGGACCAGTGTTACCGGCCAGCCGACCTGGAGGACCTGCGGCAGTTCCTGGCAACGCTCGCGCCGGCCGAGCCGGTGACCTGGATCGGGCTGGGCAGCAACGTGCTGGTGCGGGACGGTGGTATACGCGGCACCGTGATTCTGCCTTTTGGCGGGCTGGATACACTGGAGATCACGGCAACAGGGCGCTTGCGGGCCGGTGCCGGTGTGGCCTGTGCAAAGGTGGCGCGCTTTGCGGCCCGCGCCGGCCTGACGGGCGCTGAGTTCCTGGCTGGAATACCGGGCACCCTGGGTGGTGCGCTGGCCATGAACGCAGGCGCATTTGGCGGTGAAACCTGGCCGCTGGTCGAGTCAGTGCAGACCCTCGATCACCGCGGTGATCTGCACCGGCGCAGCCGTGCGGAGTACAGGATTGGGTATCGCTCGGTCATCGGCGTGGAAAATGAATGGTTCGTCGCGGCGGAACTGCAGTTACCGGCCGGTGACAGCAGTGCTGCGCAGGCGCGTATCCGCAGCCTGCTGGAACGCCGTTCCGCAACCCAGCCCACCCGGCAGCCCAGCTGTGGTTCAGTGTTCCGGAATCCACCGGACGATCACGCAGCGCGCCTGATTGAATCCTGTGGTCTGAAGGGCGAACAGATCGGTGGTGCCCGGGTTTCGCACAAGCATGCTAACTTTATTGTCAACCTGGGTGCAGCCAGTGCGGCCGATATCGAAGCACTGATTCGCTATGTGCAGGAGCAGGTGCAGCAGCGGCACGGTATTCGCCTGCAGACTGAAGTACGCATTATCGGGGAGTTTGAGTGAGTGACCG
>Ga0256841_1000283_pt1 | contig 55296 bp, 50 predicted proteins | sample 356308metaG_FD_185971 | JGI IMG/M metagenome (GOLD analysis project Ga0256841, IMG submission 185971) | Hydrothermal vent microbial communities from Mid Atlantic Ridge, Atlantic Ocean - 356-308 | ecosystem: Environmental > Aquatic > Marine > Hydrothermal vents | place: Atlantic Ocean: Mid... | reverse complement strand
GGTGCAGGGTTTATAGGTCTACGCCCTAGACTCAGGATTGTTCAGGCCGGGCTGCGGCATGCCTGACGGCCTCTCATTCGGCGCTTGTGCCGGCAAGGGCAAGGGGTGTAATTTCGGTGACTCCAGCGGCGGCGGCGCGGGCCAACTCGGGATCCAGTGACATCGGAATATATTCGCCACGACGCCAGAGTTCACCCAGATCATCGTAATGACGGCTGAGCGGATGGCCGGATTGCCCGGTGGATATGACAAAGACCGAACTGTCCGGATCGGCAAAATCATAAACACCACGATACCCCGCACCATGCACATTCAAAAACGGATCCGGCCCTATACCGCTGGTGCGCCCGCGCATCAGCGTGTTATCCCCGCCGCTGGTCGATTGATGGATATTGACGAAGTATTTCACGATGGGCAGATCGCCCAAAACCGCATGATCGTGGGTGGCGATATGCGCATCGCCCCAGCGCAGGCTGTCAAGGTTGTTGCCATAGTGCTCGCCGATCCAGAGCAGCGCATCATCCAGCGCCAGACGGGCAATATCGGTGCAGGTCTCCTGTGGCGCGGATTGCAGGATATCGCACCACTTGCCAGCACCGTCCGTATTGCGAAAAACCCGTTCGATAAACAGGGGGTCTACATGGGTGTATTCCGAGGCCAGCGGCCCCAGTTCATCCTTGATCAACCTTGTCTGCAGGGCGCGCATCCAGGCGGCATAGATCAGTGGTTCGGGCAGGTGTTCATTCATTTCCCCATTCCAGTCGGCCAACAGTTCCAGTGCCCGCTGGCGGCGCCGTTCCGGGGTGCCCTTGGGCGCGGGTTCGCCGGTAAACCACAGGTTTGCGGCAACCAGCGGCAACAGGGAGCGTGCGGAATAACTGACCGTGTCAAGCTGGGCTTCGATAAAGCTTTCGCGGGTGTGCACTTCGCGGTTCATCATCAGTTTCCGCCAGCGGTTGATACGCTGACTATCCCCCCAGAGATAGCTGACATGGTAGGGAAACGGGCGCTCGACGGTCTTGTTGTTGGTGTTGCCGATGATGCCGCCCAGCGGGTTGATGAACGCGGGGTTGCGCCCATAGTCGGCAATTCCCTTCCAGCGGTTGCGTGGCAGCCAGCCGGGGCTGGGCATCCGGCCTTTTGTCTGGTGCTGCGGGTCCCGCAACGGCATGGCGCCAATGGTTTTCATGGCGATGGATTTCCCGTCCACGAGCATCAGGTTCTGCGACGGTGCAACGAACAGCCGTCCGGCCTCAATCCCCTCTTCGACCGATTTCGCCTTCATCAGGCGCAGTGCCGATGTCATGGATGTGTCGCGCGGCGTCAGGGCCGTCCAGGCCAGGGATGCAACATGTCCGGGCGGTGTGATGGTGGAGAGGTTGTAGTGATTGCCGGGAAGGACAGGGCCGTTTGATGTCCAGCGCAGGGTGATGGTGACCGGGCCGGAGTTTTTCACGTTGATGATCGACTTGCGGCTGGCAAATGGTTTGTAGCCTTCCGGGGTCAGATATTCCTCGGGGTTCTCCGGGTTCAGCTTTTCGATATAGACGTCCTGATCATCCATGTAGGACGAGGTCAGCCCCCACCCCAGATAGTCGCTGCGGCCGACCAGTATGATTGGCATGCCCGGAATGGTGCCGCCGATGATGCCACCGTCCTTCAGTTCCAGCCGGGCCAGATACCAGATTGACGGCGCTGTAAAATTCAGATGCGGATCATTGGCCAATAGCGACCCGCCGGATGCCGCACGTCCCGGCGCCGCGGCCCAGGCATTCGATGCGCCCGCCAGATCACGCGGTTTGAAAGGTGACAGGGGATCGGTCTGCGCCGGGGTGGAATTCTGCGCGTAGCGCGGAACCGCGGGAAACAGGCTGGCATAGGGGGGCAGGGCAGCAACGCCGGTTCCCGGAAAATCCGGCAGAATATCGCGAACCCGTTCTTCCGGCAGGATGAGCGAGGTTCGGGCCCGCAGGACCTCGTTATCCAGATGGGCCGAAAGCTGCAGCGCCATCAGTTTCATGATGGCAATGGAATCAGCCGGCTGCCACGGTGCGATTTCGTTGGAAAACAGAAAGAACTCGGGGGCACCGCGGCCAAGTGCGCCTTTGTTGATTTCGGCCAGCCATGCGTTAACGCCATCGGCATAGGCTTGTAACGCGGCCCTGGTTTCATCGTCCTGAACCGCCAGCGATTGTGTGGCGAGACCAAAAAGGTCCAGCCGCCGCAATATGTCATCAATCGGCAGGGTGCGTTTGCCGAACAGTTCGGAAAGCCGTCCCTGGGCGGTGCGGCGCAGCATGGTCATTTGCCACAGGCGGTCCTGTGCATGGGCAAAGCCCAGGGCAAAAAAGACATCCTGGTCATTTTCGCCAAAGATATGTGGCACTGCCGCATAATCACGCACGATGCGCACCGGTGCACGGACGCCACCCAGCGTGTAATCGGCGTCGTAGTCCGGCAGCGAGCGGGATGCGAGATAATACACAGTCGCCCCGGACAAGGCCACCAGCACCAGTAACAGTGCAAAAATCCTCATCAGCCAGCGAAACACCCGTGCCATGCCCGATCCTGTTGTTGACGCCTCATGGGAAGCCGTTAGGAAGTAACTAACGCGTCAATCAACCGGAGCGAAGGGAAATATCATGGCAAAAGTTGCATTTCTTGGTCTTGGAGTGATGGGATATCCGATGGCCGGCCATCTGGCTGCCGCCGGTCACGATGTTACTGTTTACAACCGTACGACGGCAAAGGCGGAAAAATGGGTTGGCGAACATGGCGGCGCTTTGGCAAAGACCCCCGGCAAGGCGGCCCAGGGCGTTGAATTCGTCATCGCTTGTGTCGGCAATGATGATGATCTGCGCTCAGTCTGTCTGGGCGGGGACGGCGCATTTGCCGCCATGCAGCCCGGCACTGTCTTTGTCGATCACACGACGGTTTCCGCCGCTGTTACGCGCGAACTTTATGCAAAGGCAAAGGAAAAAGGCATCAGCTTTGTTGATGCGCCTGTATCCGGTGGGCAGGCTGGTGCGGAAAATGGTCAGTTGTCGGTGATGTGTGGCGGGGACACGGCGGCATATGCTCGTGCCGAGCCGGTCATGGCTGCCTATGCGCGAATCTGCCGGCGGATCGGCGAGAGCGGCGCCGGGCAATTGACGAAAATGTGTAACCAGATCGCCATTGCCGGGCTGGTACAGGCGCTGTCCGAGGCGCTGAACTTTGCCGAAAAATCCGGCCTTGACGGGCGTGCCGTGGTTGAGGTGATCAGCCAGGGGGCTGCCGGCAGCTGGCAGATGTCGAACCGGTATGAAACCATGCTGGATGGTGAGTTTGAACATGGCTTTGCGGTTGATCTGATGCGAAAGGATCTGGCGATCTGTCTGGCGGCAGCCGATGAAAACGGCGCCAGCCTGCCGGTGACGGCCCTGGTGGATCAGTTTTACAAAGAGGTCCAGGCGATGGGTGGTGGGCGCTGGGATACCTCGAGCCTGATCGAACGCCTGCGTCCGGCCAGATAGACAAACATGACAGACAAACAGATTGCGCCGCAGAAGCCGGGAACAGGCCAGAACTCCGGCGGCGCAAACCCGGTATTCAGGGCCCGGTATTCAGGGAATGATTCGGGTGTATTTTGTGCCTTCAAGGGTGGCGCCGACAGCCAGCCCCGCCTGACCAAAGATCACCGCGATGACCGGCGCCAGCACGGTTGTCGTCTCGACACTGACGTTGCCGCCTTTGTCAATCACCGCATATTCCACATCGCCGCCGACGGCCCAGCCGGATGAACGGCGGAAATCGCGCAGTGCGTCCTCGGTCATGAAGAACAACACCTGGGCAAATTGCTGGGCGCCGATCTGCAAGCCAAACGAGCCGGACGCGACCGAGTAGTAATCAACCGTTACGCCGTTTATTCGCAAGGCGCCGCGCCCGTAAGAACCGCCAATGCCAAAGCCGGCCTTGGTGACCAGCGGGATCACCAGTATGCCAACCGCCTTGTCGCGGAGATCCTGGGTGCCGGGAAAGCGGGAATACATGTAGTCCAGCGTTGCATCGACACGGGCGTCGATCGCTTCGCCACCGCGGGCGCCAATGCCATTGCCACAGGCCGCCGTCATTGCCGCGACGGACCCGGCCCCGACCACAAACATGCGCCGGGAAAATTTGTTGGGAAGACTGCTCATTGTGTTTGCCTCATTGCCTGACTCGTGCCAGCCTTTTTGGCTGATCTCTACCAAGTATAGGGGAACAGGGCAGTGCTGTCATTACATCTTGTGATTATTTGGCGGTTTGTCGCGATCATCAGGGCGTTTTCAACCGATGGGTGCGCCAATGCCTGACGCTGATTGAACCCAGGTCACATGAACCTGTTATGCTTTGATGCCATTCCCGTTTCTCATTTATGTGGCCTGAGCTTTGAAAGCCAAGGGGCTTTCCAACCCAAGGCTCTCAGCCGCGCTTTCCATTCGCGGGTTATGCCACTGCGTCCTTCCGGCATCACTTTCCGCCTTCCGGCTCCATGCTCGTGGGCTATCCGGCGAATAGATAGGCTTGGACGAGATTGCCTTTTAGTCAGCATTATCGCTGGAGTAATCGCTGGGATTTTCTCTGAATAACCGAATGCCGAAACCGCGAAATTCTGCTGTGTAACTCGGGGTGTGTTTTCTCAGTATCATAAGATCTATCCTTGGGGGGTTTTACTGTCCAACAAACTCGGGGCGGTTCGTTCCCTGTTTCAATGAAGTCGCTTATGCGGTCGATTTTTTGCTCCATATATCAGGGTCTGAATCCGCGTTGGGTAGTCCAATATCTTGTGTGCGATCACGTGTAAATTGTTCAACATTCTCGTTTAACACAAGCGTTCTTTGAATTGATGAATGCGGGATGGATACTGACTTCGAAACACAATCAGATTTTGAAAGAAGTTCTGACAATCTTGCATAATCTCCAAGGTTTTGCCTCAGGCGATCAAGCCCTTGAATCTGGGCTACAGGTATTAGTTCCGGATCATCTATCGAATGAAGAACCATACTGAAAGCGGTTTCGATAGAATAGCATAAAGCGGTCATCCGGGCCAGTTCACGCGAGAGGCGAATATGCAATTCCGCAAGCGAAATGGCAGATTCTGCACCGACATCCGACCAATGTTTATTATGGGCTTGATTGCTCATAGGCGCCCCACAACGGCTTCGATGCAGGATCGAAGTTCCTGGGGAGTAAAGGGTTTTGCAATGAAGTTATTCATGCCGAGCTTTTGACCGGTTGCAATCGTTTCTCGATCTGCTCTGCCGGTTATCAGTATGAACCCGCAGCCCTTGGTATTTGCGCCCTGCCGCAATGACTGCAACAATTGCAGGCCGCTCATGCCCGGCATGTTATAGTCAGAAATGACAAGGTGAACCGGGGAGCGTGAGAGCGACTGCAACGCCGACTGCCCATCCTGGGCCGAAACAATATTGCGAACTCCGAATGCGTCTAATGCCTGGGTGATCAGCCCCCGACTGGTTGACATGTCATCGACGACCATGATGCGGATCTGGTCTCTGAGTGCCATGGGTTTGCCTCTCTTCCTAGTGTTGTTCTATCGGTCGACGGTAGACTGTCGGCCCGGCTGCTATATAATCAACGTGGCAGTCGTCCGGCAGGCGTTCAGAATGCCCGATAAACAACCAGCCACCGGGAGAGGTAGAACTATTGAACTTCTCCCACAGCCGTTTCTTGCTTTCTGCATCAAAGTAGATAACCACATTGCGGCAGAAGATGATTTCAAATGACCGTTTCATTGGCCATTCTCCCAGCAGATTAAGTTCACGAAATGAAACGATAGAGCGGATTTCGGGAATGACCCTTGCCCCGTTTTTTCCGTTGTATTCTTCTGGCTGGAAATACTTCGTTAGTTGATTTTCCGGCACATCCGAAATGACATTGGCCCGATAAAAGCCTTCTTGGCCGGTGCGAATGACCTCTGGGTCAATGTCTGACGCGAGAATGCGAATATCCATGGATGAAAGCTTCGGCTCCATTTCTGCAATGGTTATTGCGATTGAATAGGCTTCCTGTCCTGTAGAACAACCGGCGGACCAGATGCGGATTTTTTGCCCTTGGCGGGCCCGCTCCAGCAGGGGGGGCAGTACATCTTTTCTCAGTATTTCAAAATGATGTGGCTCGCGAAAAAAGCTGGAGATATTCGTCGTAAGCGAGGAAACCATCATGCGGCGCTCGTTTGCCCCTTCTTGACCGGAGATGAAGCTACAGTAATCCTCAAAACTCTTTATCTTCAGGGCACGCAATCGCTTTATGATCCTCGAACGAACCAGGGGGGCTTTGCTGGGTGGAAAGACCAGGCCAGCCTCCTGATAGGCAAGATCTGCAATGGTTTTGAACTGGGCCTCACTCAACTGGGTCATACTCGGATTTTGGGGAGACGGGTGCATCTTTACGTAGCCTCAAGGGGTTCGCAGGGAAGAGCCGAGTTCAGATCCAGAACGCGAACCATGCGGTCTTTGACTATGGTCAGGGCGCTGACAAAACTGTTTGATCCTGCTGATGGAACTTCCGGTGGCGGCTGCAGAGCCGATAGGGGTAGGGAAAGGATGTCAGAGACGGCATCAACCAGAAGGCCAATGTTCTGTCCTGCCGTTTGGACAACGATTATGACATTGCGTTCCCGGACGGCAATTGTGCCCATCCCCAGCCTTTCCGACAGGTCGACGATTGTCAAAACGGTTCCCCGGAGGTTTATCACACCGCGCACAAAAGACGGTGCGTGCGGGAGTGGCGTGGCCGAGGTCCAGCCACGAATTTCACGTACGGACATGATATCGACTGCATATTCCTGATCGCCGACGCGAAATGTGAGAAGTTCTATTTCGTTAGTTTGCAAGTTTTCAGTTGAATCGGTCATCTTGTTATCCCGCTAGCGAAAGATTTGTAGGAATATCAGTGTCTCCGGTGCCTGAGTTTTCAACCACATCGACCGGGTCAAGAATGAGCGCAATTTTTCCGTCGCCGAGGATAGTGGCAGCAGCAACCCCCGGCACACGCCCGAACGTATCTTCCAATCCCTTTATGACCACCTGACGCTGATCGCGGATCATGTCGACAATGATGGCCATCTGGCTTTCGTCTTCCAGAGAGATCAGCAAAACCACCATTCCGACATAGCTTTCCAATGGGGCCCGAAACCCCATTTCAGCCCCCAGATCCAGCAGGGGAACAAACCGTTCTCTGATTTGCACGACGCTTGCGCCTGTGCCGAGCGAGCGAATGACATCCGGGGTCAACATCAGGGTTTCCGAAATGGTGCTGAGCGGAACAACAATTGTTTGCTGTGCGACTTCGACAACCATGCCGTCAAGTACGGCAAGGGTGAGTGGCAGGCTGATGGTAAAAGTCGTTCCCTTCCCCGGCACGGAGTGGATTGAAATGCGTCCTCCCAGCGACTGAATGGCACTGCGCACGACGTCCATACCCACACCGCGCCCGGACAGATTCGAAACTTCGCTGGCGGTCGAAAACCCCGGCAGAAACAGAAGATTATCAATTTCAGTGTCACTCAGTTCCGCATTTTCCGGAGCCAATCCCTTTTCAATGGCCTTTTGCAGTACGCGCGGGCGGTCTATCCCGGCACCATCGTCAGACAGTTCAATGATAACCCTGCCGGATCTGTGTTCGGCTGCAAGCGTTATGATACCTTCTTCTGGTTTTCCTGCTGCACGTCTGTCCTGCGGAGTTTCCAACCCGTGATCGACGGCATTGCGGATCATATGCGTAAGGGGGTCAGCAAGATGCTCGATTACAGTTTTATCGACTTCGGTCGTCTCGCCCTCTGTGCGAAGTTGTACCGTTTTGCCCACATCAGCCGATGTTTCACGCACAATTCGCGCCATTCTCTGAAACAGGGATTTTACCGGCTGCGCCCTTATCATCATGACGCTGTCCTGAATTTCCCGAGTCAATTGCATGAATTCGTTCAGGCCATTGTCAATTTCCGGATTGGCTTGCAGGCCTGCCTCCTGAATGCTTTGAGAAATCATCGCCTGATTGATGACCAATTCTCCGACCAGATTGACCAGGCGATCGATCCGACCAAGATCGACACGGACTGTTGGTTTTGTTTTGGAGGCCTTTGGCCGGTTGGGCGCGGGCTTGTTATCTGCCGGAACAACTGCGGGATTGTTTTGGGCCGGTACCGGCTGGCCTTCCGGGGCGGGGATGTTATCGGTTTCGTTTGCGGGCGGTTCTGCCTTGGGGGAGGATTGTTGCGTGTCTTCACCCGCAGAAGGTTTTTTTCCGATGCTCTTTCGTTTTGCTGACTGCCGGGTTTCCATCGCCAGAATGTCCGAATGTTCCAGCGGTTTTATGGTCAGGGTACAGACATCTTCGACAAAATCGAAAATCTCCCGTAATGTGCTTTCGTCTTCGTCGGTTTCCAGGATGATTTCCCACGCGAGATAGGCTTTTTCCTGACGCAGCCCCTTGAGGGACGGTAACGCCGAGGCGTCGCAAAAGGTACTCATTTCGCCCATTTCACTGAGCAGACGCAACAAGTACAGCGGCTCATTTCCGCTGGCAAACAGACTGTCCTGAGGCTCAAACCGAATGACAAATCCGTTCAGGGGGCTGCCGTCTTGAGTTTTGTCATGCCCGGATGTGCCGGATTCGGGGAGGGCCATGCCATCGGCCGTGTCAGCAAGCTCTGCCAAGGGGGGTAACGCCTTTGGATCGGCGGGATCCTCGTCACTGTTTTCATCGAAATCCAGTGTCAGGGTCATTGGTGTGAAATCGGGGACGTCATCGTCCGAGGCGTCTTCACTGTCGATGTATGTGGCGAGGGTTTCGAGAATCCGGGCACTTCTGGCTTTATCAATATCGTCGCCGTTTCTGGCTGCAAAAACCAGATCATTCAGCATGTCGTTGGCCTGGAACAGAACGGCAAGTACTGCGCTGTCCGGCGCGAGCTCATGCGATCGAACGGCATCCAGAACGGATTCAAACTTATGGGCAAATTCAACCAGATCTTCGAGGCCAAAGGCTCCGGCGCCCCCTTTGATTGAATGCACGGCGCGGAAAACAACGTTGATTGTTTCATCGTCGGTTTCGCCGTTTTCCAAAGACTGCAGCCCGTCCTGAAGGGATTCGAGCAGTTCTTCGCATTCGACAAAGAAGGTCGCACGAATTTCTGCCATCGGATCGTTTGGAGTATTCATGTCCCGCTACCCCGTTACCATCTGCAGGGCACGCACAAGCTTTTCCGGATCAAAGGGTTTGACAATCCAGCCGGTTGCACCGGCGTTCCGGGCCCGGGTCTTTAGTTCCTGAGCGCTTTCCGTTGTCAGGACCAGAATGGGAATTCCGCGATGCCTGTTGATTTTTCGGACCGCCTCGATAAAGCCAAACCCGTCAAGCCGCGGCATGTTTATGTCAGTTATTATGGCGTCGGGTTCGGGATCCAGATTTTCCAGAACGGCCAGGCCATCTTCGCCATCTTCGGCCAGATGGGTGGTGAAACCCGCCTGTCCAAGGGTCAGTTTCAGCATGTCACGCATGGTTCGGCTGTCGTCGACAGCGAGAATATTGAGGCTCATACATTTCCTCCGGCAAATGTTTCAGGTGTCAGGCCAAATAGTGCCAGTTGCGCGAGGCAGGACTCTGAAGGTCTGACCATGCGGAAGGCCGCCCCCGCGACGGCCCAGTCGCGCGCCGCCGCCAACAGAACCTGCAGGCAGAGAGTTCCCAGATGGGTCACCTGAGATGCATCGAATTCCAGGTCCTTGCCTTCACAAGCAGAAATCTCGTCCGAAAGAGCCTGAACAACGTCCAGATTCAATCGCGGTTGCAGGACGATTGTCGCGGTCATTTGCTCTCTCCCCCCTGATTGGCGGCGTGTGTCGAAATTGCCGAATGCACTTTCTTTTCCCTCTTCCTGGGTCTGGGCAACTTTGGTTTAGGGGAAGGGAGTTAACATTCGCTTACAGGGATTCTGCAGACGGGTAATTCAGCCGGAGTACCCATTCAGATAGGCGGCGCAGCCCGTCAAGGCAGCATAGTCATCATCTATGACAAAGACCGGAAATCCGCGCATGAATTCTCTGAAGCGCCCCTTGTTTTCAAAACTTTCATGAAATCCGAAACGGGTCAGGTAGGGCGCAATGGCGCGGGCGACTCCGCCGGTCAGATAAAGGCCACCAAAGGGAAGGTAAGTTAATGCAAGGTTACCCGCCACCGTTCCCAGCATGCGCACAAACAGACGGGTTGTCTGCGTCGCGTGCCGGTTGTCATTCCGGGCAACTGCCTGAATGATTTCTGCAGCGCGCAGTTGTTCCGCTGAACCCGACAATTGCCTGCGCCAGGCAAAAAGAGTCTCCAGCCCGCGCCCGGACAGAATACGGTCAAGGCTGGGAAACCCGTGGCGCTCGGCAACGTACTCACAAAAAGCGCACTCCTCACGGCCAAGGGCAGGAAAATTCATCTGCCCGCTTTCAGAGGGCGTGACCAGCCGTGTATCTGCCCGCTCGAATACGGCGGCCGTATTGAACCCGGTGCCCAGACCAACAACCAGACGTGTTGCACCCGGCATGTTACAGGGTGGTCCCTGAACCGGCAAAAGATGTTTGTCAGGTATATGCCCCAAGGCGTATCCCTGCGCTTCGAGATCATTCAGAATGGCGACATTCCCGGCTTTTGTGGCTTGCCGCAGGGTATCCAGATCCAGCACCCATTCCAGGTTGGTCATATGCGCCCGGCCATTTCGCACCGGGCCGGCAACAGCGACGCAGGCCGAATTATAATCAATACGCCCCATTTCCCGGCCATATTTTTCCAGTACTGAGAAAAAACTGCCATGCTTCCTGTTGCTGTAGCGCCGGATGGAATCCGGCGATACAGCCCCGCCGGATGCCAGCGCTACGCGTGTATTTGTCCCGCCGATGTCTGCAAGCAACATATCGGTGTTTGGTCTGCGGGCTTGTCTCATTCCGGCTCCGGTCGTTTTCTCCCTGACAGCAAGGCCCAATAACCAAACGGGCCCCGGCAGTGGGCTTTTCTTTCATAGGTGGCCAGACGGGCATGCATCAAGCGTTCATGTAAAATCGCTGCCCTTTCGGCAAGCGGCGCGCCTTTGTTGCAAGGCATCCTTGCTGGATGAGACAAGGGGACAGGGGAAATAAGCCTAGGCCAGAGATGGCAGCCAGAGAACAATCCAGGGAAAGGTAATGAGCAGGGCGATCGTCACCGCATCCGCCAGGAAAAAGGGGGTCACACCGCGGAAAACATCCTGTACCGTCAGGTCATCGCGCACCCCGGCCACGACAAAACAGTTGAGTCCTATGGGGGGGGTGATCAGGCAGAACTCGGCCATTTTCACCACAAGAATTCCAAACCAGATCGCGCACATTGGGCCGGACATGCCAAATGCACTGTCGGCGGCGCTTACCGTGTCGCCGCCATTCAGGGCCATCACGGCCGGATAAACCACCGGAAGCGTCAGAAGCAGCATGCCGATCGCGTCCATGAACATGCCAAGCACTGCATAGGCCAGGAGGATCAGAACCAATGTCAGCATCGGCGGCTGGTGCAGCCCGGATATCCATTCGGCAAAAGCACGTGGCAGATCGGCAAAACCCAGAAACCGCACATAGATCAGCACGCCCCAGATGATGGTGAAAATCATGACCGCCAGTTTTGCCGATTCCAGCAGGGCATCTTTTAGCTGGGTCCAGCGCATTCCCTTCCAGACTGCCATGCAGAAAACAACAAACGCCCCCAATGCACCGCCTTCGGTCGGGGTGCCCCAGGCGTCACCGCCAAACGGGTTGTAGATAAAGAACACGATGATCAGAACGACGAATGCGATCGGAAATGCCGGCGGCAGGGATTTGAACCTCTCAGCCCAGCTATACCCCCCCTTCGGCGGGCCGAAATTTGGAATGACAAGTGCCAGACCGACGATCAGGGTGGCATAGATGACCGCAGAGAAGGCGCCTGGAATGAACCCGGCCAATAGCAGCTTGCCGACATCCTGCTCGACAATGATCGCGTAGATTACCAGAATCGCCGAAGGCGGGATCATCGAGGCCAATGTGCCCCCGGCGGCGACAACACCTGCGGCAAAACGCTTGTCATAGCCCATCTTCAGCATCTCAGGGATGGCAATTCTGGCAAAAACGGCTGCCGTTGCCACACTTGCCCCGGACACGGCGGCAAATCCGGCCGTGGCAAAGATTGTCGCGACCGCCATACCGCCGGGCAGCCAGCCGACCCAGCGTTTGGCCGCTTCGAAAAGGGCCTGTGTCAGCCCGGCGTAATAGGCGAGATAGCCGATGAGTATGAAGGTGGGAATGAGCGAAAGCGCCTGGGATGAAATCTTGGAATGCGGCACTTGTCCGGCGATCTTTACGGAAACCGTGAACGCCTTGCCGAATTTGTCAGGGGCATATCCGAACTTCGCCCAGAAGATCCAGACAAGCCCGGTCAGCCCGGCCAACCCCGCGGCAAAGGCGACACGCATTCCCAGCAAGACCATGACAAGCATGGCGCCGGATACAATGATGCCGATTTCAATGGGTTCCATCAGTCGTCTTTCCCTTTGGCCGCATCCGGGTGCTCACTGAGTTCCGCCACCAATTGCGCTTCTTCCGCAGCGAGTTCCGCAGCACCCTGTACCAGCGGGACAGCGACGGGGCGCTCAAGGTTCAGCCACAGGGCGCGCCCATACCCCCATAGCTGCAGCAGCAGGCGGGCGCACATCACCGTAAAGGCCACGGGCACCAGCAATTTGGCGGGCCATAGCGGGATTGAAATATCGATGGAACTGTCCCGGCTCCACAGGGGCGCGGCAAAGTCGAAGCTGCGCTGAAAATGGGCCCAGCTTCCCCAAACCAGAAGAACCATCAAAAGCAGCATGAGCAGTGTCGAAATGAACTCGAACAGCCATTGCGCCCGGCCATGCAGTTTCCCGATCAGCATATCCATGCGGATATGGCCGCCGTCACGCTGGGTATAGGCGATCCCCATAAAGGCAATCAGAGGCATGGCCTGCTCGATCCAGTCAACATAGCCGGGCAGGGGCCTGTTCATCAGATTACGCCCGCCCACGGATATGACGGCCAGAATCATCAGTGAAAACACCGCAATACCGCTGACGAGCGCGAGAAAGCGCTCAAATCTGTATAGGTCGCGGTCCAGACGACTTAAAAGGCTGTCGTCTTCCAGAACCGCAGAGTTTCCTGCCATTTACACGCTTCCCCACAATGTGGCGGCCCCCGGCTTCAAGCCGGGGGCTCTACGGCTCTTGTATTACATGCGCTGCTTTTTCAGGGTGTCCATCACCAGATCATACAGCTCTTGTGCCGGCAGGCCCTGCGCACTCATGTCCTTGATCCATTGCTCGCGGATCGGGTCGGCCGCAGCGGCGCGAAAAGCGTTGATCACGTCGTCAGAAAGATGCACGCGTTCCACGTTTTTTTCCTTCAGAATTCCGTCCCATTTGACCAACAGTTCCTTGTAGTTGTCCACATAATGCTGAACGGCCTCGTCGATCGAGCTGTCAAGCGCTGTGCGTTCCGCGTCGGTCAATGCGTTGTAGGCGTCGATATTGACGACAACCGGGCAGTTCACCGTGCCGGGGTTCAGGTTTTCCGTCCACCAGTCGGCGATGTCAATGGTCCGAAACGCGAGATGGGCATGGGGCGCGAAAGCCACTGTATCCACAACGCCCGATTCCATCGCGTTGTAAGCCTCGGTCGCTGTCACCGAGGTCGGGACGGCCCCAACGGCGGCAAATGCCTTGCCGATGCCACCTGTTGCCCGTACCCGCATGCCCTTGAAATCATCCAGCGTTGACGGCGGCGTGCCCCGCCCGACGATATTGTACTGCGGCATCGGTGATGGCATCAGCAGTTTGGCGTTCCAGCGCGCAAGATCGGCCTGCACCGCCGGGTGGGCGTAGACGGCATTGGAAACAGCAACCTCTTCTTCCAGCGTGTTGACCCCGAGAAACGGCAATTCGAGCACGGTGATTGTCGGGTTCTTGTCGCGGTGATAGCCGGCACAGAATTGCGCCATTTCAAAAGCACCGATGCTGATCCCGTCCAGATTTTCCTTGTTTTTGGACAGACCGCCATAGGAAATGTTCAGGGTGAATTCGCCATTGGTCTTCTGGCTGACCAGTTCCGCCAGTTTTTCCACATGTTCGGTAAAGGCGCGACGTTTGCCCCAGAGCGATACATTCCATTCCGTTGCCATTGCTTCGGTGGCAAATCCGACAGCCAGTGCGGCAACGGCGGCTTGGGCAAATAATTTCTTCATAGTGTCCTCCCAGAAGTTTTTCTGACCATAGGGTTAACAAATGAGACCAATGCGTCCAGAGTTATTTTGCGTATTTGGCGCGTTAAGCGGTTTTAACCAGACAAAACAGGAGGCCAGCAATGCCGGCACCGGAAAACAGACTGAAATCAGCCCTGCAAAGCGGAAAGCTGCAATTTGGCATGTGGTTGGCGCTGGCTTCGCCCACGGTTGCCGAAATGGCAGCGGGCTGCGGGTTTGACTGGTGCCTGATTGATGCAGAGCACGGCCCCAACAGCATTCCGCTGATACTGGCGCAATTGCAGGCGATGGGAACGCAAAAAACATCGGCTGTGGTGCGGGTGCCCATTGGTGAAGAATGGATGTTGAAGCAGGTGCTGGACCTTGGGGCGCAAACGGTTCTGGTGCCGATGGTCGAAACGGGCGAACAGGCCGCCGGACTGGTGCAGGCTGTGCGTTATCCGCCGGCGGGCCGGCGCGGGCTGGGATCGGCATTGGCGCGGGCTTCCGGTTATAACGCGATTGCCGATTATCCGGATACGGCGAATGACCAGATATGCCTGATCGTGCAGGCAGAGAGCCGGGCAGCGATCGAAAACATTGACGATATCGCCGAAACGCCGGGCGTTGATGCCGTGTTTATCGGCCCTTATGATTTATCGGCCGACATGGGCTATCTGGGGCAACCGGAAGCGCCGGAGGTGATGCAGGCCATCGAGCATGCAATCGGCAGAATCAGGCGCGCGGGAAAAGCCGTTGGCCTGCTGGATTTCAATCCTGAACACATTGCCGCATGGCAACGCCGGGGCGTTACATTTCTTGCGGTGCAAAGTGATGTGACTGCCCTTGGTTCAGTCCTGCGCGAGATTGCGAAATCGACCCGTGCCAAACTGGCATAGTTTTTCACGGATCTGAGAAAGGCGGTTGGGATGCAACTGGAAATCATAACGCGAAAACGCAAGGATTCAGTCAAACCGGTGCCCTTGCTTTTCGTGCATGGCATGAGCTTTGGCGCCTGGGCATTTGATGAATATTTCCTGCCTTACTTTGCAGCGCATGGCTATGAGGCCTGCGCCCTTTCCCTGCGCTACCATGGCAAGAGTGGCGATAACGCACGGGTGCGTTGGGTCCCGCTTTCGGCATATGTCGAAGATGTGAAACAGGTCTTGCAACGCTTTGACACACCACCGGTGCTGATCGGCCATTCCATGGGAGGGCTTGTTTCGCAACTGGCTGCGCGAGACAGCGAAATCTCTGGCCTGGTGACATTGGCCTCGGTGCCGCCGGCCGGGCTTTTTCCGACACTCCTGCGGTTGACACGGCAGCACCCGTTACTGATGCTGAAATGCAATCTGACGGCCAATCTTGAACCGTTCCTGAAGAATCCGGATGTCACGCCAGATCTGTTCTTTTCCGGTGGAATGTCCGAGGCGGATCGCCAGCGGTATTTCAGCCGGCTGTGCGACGAATCATTTCGCGCGTTCCTTGACATGCTGTTCCCGCGATCGGGCATCGGGAAACACGGCAGGCCGGTGCTGGTGATGGGGGCTCAGGGTGATCCGGCAATATCCCCGAACATGGTGCGGGCCACGGCGAAAAAGCACGGGGTCAAGGCGGTGATCTATCCGGACGCGGGCCATTGTGTGATGCTGGACAGGAACTGGGAGAAATACGCAGGGCATATTGTGAAGTGGTTGGGGGAGAATGGTTTTTAGAAGCAAACGCCCAGGCGGGCAGGTGGCCAGGCCCGGCTCGTTTGTCGATAACGCCGCAACCAATCCTGCTGCATTGTAAGTGGCAGTGGGGCGCGTCGCAATAGATGGTTGGACATGAGTTTGCTGAAGCTGTCGGCGGATGGTATGGGATAGCCGCGGCTCTGGCGGGGGGCGGTGCGGCAGATACGGCGAGGGCTGGATGAGAAAAGAGAGTAATAGTCAGCATACCAAAGGGATGGAAAATGGGCGCGTCAGGTGAAGAAGAAACCCGTGGAAATGAGCACTCGCCACCAGTGAAGCCCGGTTTCAAAGAGCCTTATTCACTGAGGTCATTTCTCATCCTGATGACCGCCACGCTGTTGATCTTTTCCATGACAACCAGTCAGTCTCTGCTGCCGGTGGTTCTTGGGGCCCGCGGTTTTTCTGAATCGCTGATTGGCTATGCGATGTCGATCACAATTGTCCCGGTCCTGCTGTTCGGCCTGGTTTGCGGGCTGTTCATTTCAAGGCACGGGCCGTTGAATGGCATCATGATTGGAAGCATATTGGCGGTATGTGCCCACATTTCCTTTGATTTGCTGCCCCAAAGAGAGGTTTCTCTTTTCATCTCGCGTTTCCTGCACGGCACGGCAATGGGATTTTTGCTGCCGGCGATCATCACCATGGCAAAAGCCATGCTGACCGGTCCCAGGCAAACAATCAACTTCGGGATTTTCACATCGACAATCCCTGGCGCAAGTATCCTGGGTCCGCCATTGGGGGATTTCTATTTCCGGACCTTCGGCGCGCGCGGGTATTTTCTGGTCACAGCCATACCGGGGGTAATTTCAGTAGCTCTGTTCTGGTATTTGCGCCACAAATATTCGCGGGTAGAGATAAAACACAATGTGGTTTTCGGGTATTTCAAGATCCTGAAGCGCCGTGAAATTTTCATTCCGTTATATGGCATGATATTTCCTGCGCTGCTGTGGGGATATGTCTTGAGTTTTGTTTCGCTGGCCCTGGATAAAAAAGGTTTAATCATCGGCGTTTTCTTCGCGGCAACGACAGTGGCGCTTATCGCCGGGCGGTTTATCATGGTCAAAGCCGTTTCATCGGTGCCGAAAGAGCGTGCAGTCCTTGGTGCGGTTCTGGCAATGTCGATATCGCTCATTCTGATAGCAAGCCTGGATGGCACTGGCATCACAATTCTCGCAGGGGCATTGCTGGGGCTTAGTTATTCAATCGTATACCCGATCCTGAGTATGTGGGTTGCCAATGATGTTTCCGAAGTGCTCAAACCACAGGCCATCGCATTGGCAAACACCTTGTTCAATACCTTCATGTATGTTGCGCCCCTGATCTGCGGATATTTTCTGGCCTTTACCGACATAATTACGTTTCAGCTTTATTTCGCGCTTGTTGTCGCTCTGCTTGCGATTGTGTTTTTCGTATTTTTTCCTGTGGTTATCAACCGATCTGCGCCTCAAAGATAAATCCCAACAAATTCAACAACAGCTGTGCTGCCAATATCGCGGTGCTGCCTGTCGGATCATAATCCGGTGCGACTTCGACCAGATCTATGCCAACCACTTCGTGCGCCTGCGCCACCCCCTGCAACAGTTCCAGCACCTCGTAGTACAGAAAACCGCCGTGACTGGGGGTGCCGGTGCCCGGTGCGATCGAGGGGCAGAAGGCGTCGATGTCGATGGTGATGTATATCCGTGCGCCTTTGGGGATGCGGGCCAGCACGGCCTCGGTGCCCAGTTTACGGCATTGGCGCACTGACAGGATGTCCGAGCCCATGCGTCGGGCGTCCTCATAGCCTTCTTTGGCGGTGGAGGACACATTGCGGATGCCAAGTTGCGTCAGCCCGGTGATATAGGGTTTGTCCGCCGCGCGGCGCATCGGGTTGCCGTGGCCGTATCGCACCCCGTGGCGCTCGTCGACAAAATCCAGATGGGCGTCGATCTGCAACACGTGGATGTCGCCCTGATCATCAAAGGCATTGATGCAGGGGATGTTGATCGAATGATCGCCACCAATGGTGACGGGCAGGGCACCGGCGGCCAGAATGGCGCGCACGCCTGTTTCGATATTTGCGTGGCTGCCGGTGGTGTCAGTGTGGATGATATCGGCATCGCCAATATCGACAATACGCACATCCGGCCCCAGATAGGTGACGTCATCCTCGTGGTCATAGGCGCCTGCATGACCAAAGGCGAACAGGGTCGAGGCCTCGCGCACCGCCCGTGGCCCGAACCGCGCGCCGGGGCGCCACTGGGTGCCAAAATCATAGGGCGCGCCAAGGATGGCAACATCGGCGTCGATACTGGACCAGTCCAGCACATAGGGTTTCTTGGCAAAGGTTGCGATGCCGACAAAAGGCAGGTTCAGCCGCCCCTTTTCATAGCCATGTTTGTTCATGTCTCTGTCCTGTTCTCCACTGCCAATCAGCCTGCAGTCCGGAAAAGCAAATGGCAAGGGCTTGATCGAATGTGTTTTTTCTTACTAGGATGCGCGCCAACAGGGCGGGAATTTTCGGGGAAAGGCGCGGGTTTGCTGTTGGAAACACCACTTTGGCGGCAAACGCCTCCGGCGATTTTCCCGGTCTGCCTTGGCTTCATGTCCCTGGCACTTGGCTGGCACAATCTGTCGGATGTCCTGCACTGGATTCCGCAGGATATCGGCAATCTCATGCTTGCGGTTTCCACCAGCTATTTCATCTGGTTTCTGGCCTTTTACCTGCGCAAGCTGATCGCAAGGCCGGGCGTGTTGCTGGAGGATATGCGATCCCCGCCAGCGCGTGCCGGCATCGCTGCCATGGCCATGTCGATGATGATGCTGGCAGCCGCGTTGTTGCCGCTGAATGTATCTGTGCCGCAGGTCTGGTGGACGGGTGTCGTGCTGCAGATCGCTGCCAGTGCGGTCGTGCTTTATGCAATCTGGCGCGATCCGCCACAGGAACGCCGGTTCACCACATTCCAGTATCTCACCTTCGTCGGGCCGGTGGTTGGCCCGATCGCGGGTGTTGAACTGGGCTATATCCGTGAAAGCCTGTGGCTGACGATTGCCGCTCTTGTTGCCTATGTGCCCATAACCATTGGCATCATTCATGACCTGTGGACAAAACCCCTGCCACGCGTTCTGCGCCCCTCCACGATGATTTTTCTGGCCCCGATCAGCCTGTTTGCCCTCAGCTTCGGAAAGCTGGGCTTTCACGATGTATTCCTGGTATTTTACTGGGTGGGCTGGGTCATGTTCATTGCCCTTCTGTTCCTGGTCCCCTGGATGATCCGCGGCGGCTATTCGCCAACCTGGGCGGCCTTTACCTTTCCGACTGCGGCCTTTCTGAATGTACAGATACTGGCCCTGTCGAAAGGCTGGGGGGCTGGCGCACAGTTTGGTGTATATCTGGGGTTGGCCATCGCCACACCGATGATACTGTTCATCGCCTACCGGTCTGTCATGCTCTGGGTTACCGGCGAGTTGTCCCGGATTTCCAGTGCCGCCACTGCCTGACCGGGGCCAGTTTTTACCCGGATCAATCCAAATTGCGGGGGCCAGTCGTCAAACAGGGCTTTCGCCCGGCTCAAATCCATGCAATAGGGACGTGCCAAACGACCCTTCCTGTTCCTGATTTTGAAGGAGTCCCTGATGGACATTCGCGAGGCCCTCACATTTGACGACGTTTTGTTGGTTCCGGCCGCATCCAGTGTTCTTCCGAGCGAGGCGGATACCTCCACTTACGTGACACGCCGCATCCGCATGAACATTCCATTGCTGAGTTCGGCCATGGATACGGTGACCGAGGCCCGAATGGCCATCGCCATGGCGCAGGCAGGTGGTATGGGGGTGATCCACCGCAATCTTGACATCGAGGAACAGGCGCGTGAAGTGCGTCGGGTCAAACGTTTTGAAAGCGGTGTCGTCTACAGCCCCATAACGCTGACCCCCGATCAGACGCTCGCAGATGCCAAAGCCCTGCAGGAACGCTACCGTGTCACCGGCTTTCCGGTCGTGGACAAGGCCGGACGGGTTGTGGGCATCGTCACCAACCGGGATATGCGGTTTGCCAGTGACGAAAAGACGCCCGTCTCGGTGATGATGACATCGGACAACCTGGCCGTTTTGCATGAACCGGCAGATCTGGATGAGGCAAAATCGCTGATGCAGGCGCGGCGTATTGAAAAGCTGCTGATTACCGATGATGCGGGAAAGCTGACCGGACTGATGACCATAAAGGACATCGAACAGGCAGTGCTCAACCCGCAGGCCTGCAAAGATGATCTCGGGCGGTTGCGGGTTGCTGCGGCCAGTACGGTTGGGGATGCCGGGCTTGAGCGTTCAAGAGCGCTGGTCGATGCCGGGGTCGACATGATCGTGATTGATACGGCGCATGGTCATTCCGAAGGTGTGGCACGCGCGGTCGAGCGCGCAAAGGCGCTGTCAAATGAAGTGCAGATTGTTGCCGGCAATGTTGCAACGGCCGAGGCGACGCGGGCATTGATCGGGGCCGGAGCCGATGCGGTCAAGGTCGGAATCGGGCCAGGCTCTATCTGCACAACGCGCATGGTTGCCGGGGTCGGGGTTCCGCAACTGACGGCCATCATTGACAGCGCCCGCGGCGCAGCCGAGAGCGACACGCCGATAATCGCGGATGGTGGTATCAAGTTTTCCGGGGATTTTGCCAAGGCAATTGCCGCCGGGGCCAACTGTGCCATGGTCGGAAGCATGATTGCCGGAACCGACGAGAGTCCGGGTGAAGTCATTCTTTATCAAGGCCGTAGCTTCAAAAGTTACCGTGGAATGGGCAGTTTGGGTGCCATGGCTCGCGGGTCCGCAGACCGGTATTTCCAAAAGGATGCGGCCAGCGACAAACTTGTACCTGAAGGTATCGAGGGACAGGTCCCCTACAAGGGCAGCGCCAATGCCGTCATCCATCAGCTTGTTGGCGGGCTTCGCGCTGCGATGGGCTATACGGGAAAGGCAACTATTCAGGATATGCGCGGCGGCTGTGAATTTGTGCGTATTACAGGCTCCGGATTGAAGGAAAGCCATGTTCACGACGTACAGATAACCCGGGAAAGCCCGAACTATCGTGTTGGCTGAATCTATCATAAACAAACGGTTACACGCGGTAGCTAAAGCAGAGTTATACGCATGACGCCCGCGGCCCGCATAAGTGCAGCAATTGAAATTCTGGATCGCCTTGGCAAAGGCGCCACTGTGGAAAAATGTCTGACCGATTGGGCCAGACGCAGCCGCTTTGCCGGGTCCGGTGACCGGGCGGCGGTCCGTGATCATGTGTTTGCGGCCTTGCGTTGCCGCCGCTCCTACGCGGCGCTTGGCGGCGGGGAAACCGGTCGAGCCCTGATGATCGGGATGTTGCGGCATGCCGGGGCGGCTCCGGAAGATTTCTTTACTGGTGAAGGATACGCTCCACCGCCTTTGGACGACAGCGAAAAAGCCGCCGGCCATGCACCGGTAGGGAATGAATCCTGCGATTTGCCTGACTGGCTGGTGCCAAGATTTCAGGCGGTTTTCGGGCCGGACTTGAACGCCGTATGCGCGTTGATGAGAAAACGCGCGCCGGTCTTTCTCCGGGTCAATCCGTCGCGAACAACTGTTTTGCATGTGCAGACATTGTTAAAGCGCGAAAGCATTGGAACCAGGCCTCATGGATTGTCCAGGAATGCGCTGGAAGTTTTTGAGAACCCAAGAAAAATCAAAAACAGCGAGGCCTTCATAAATGGGTTGGTCGAGCTGCAGGATGTCGCTTCGCAGGCCTTGTGCGAGGCGCTGCCCGTGCAGGAAAACAGCCGTGTACTGGACTACTGCGCCGGCGGCGGCGGGAAGACGCTGGCCATGGCGGGGCATTGTCCGGCGCGTTATTATGCGTATGACGCAAACCCCGCGCGCATGAAGGATTTGCCAACACGTGCGAAACGGGCCGGAATTTCGGTGCAGCTTTTGCGTGAAAGCGACGTCGTTGCAAAAGCGCCCTTTGATCTTGTCTTGTGTGACGTGCCATGCTCGGGATCAGGGGCATGGCGCCGGGCACCAGAGGGCAAGTGGCTATTGTCACCGGAGCGGTTGGCCGCGCTTTTGACCGAGCAGGAAAGCATATTGAAAAAGGCGGCAGAGTACGTTTCGAGTTCCGGCGTGCTCGCCTATGCAACATGCTCGGTTTTCCCGGAGGAAAATGAGGACCAGATTGCCCGGTTTCTTGATCTGAATCCTGGTTGGTCTCTTGTCCGGCAGCAACATTTTTCCCCGCTGGATGGCGGAGACGGATTTTTTCTAGCTATTTTGAAGAGAACATGAATAACCTTATAACTACTTAAAGTTGTTATTTCGCGAGAATCGTTGCAGGGTTAATCTGCGCTTAAGGAAAAGGCGTCGAAATGAACCCGACAACGAATCGATGGAGGGTTATTTGTGTCGCATCCGGCGCTTTCACCACAGAATATGACACAGACAGCGCTTGTCTTGTCGCCACGTATTCTTTACGCGGCCCTTTTCGCCGTTGTATTGCTCGCGGCAGCGTTTTTTGTTTCGGATCCCATTCTTACCAGAATATTCCTGTCGGTCGGGCTGACACTGGGCTTTCTGGCAGGCATGGTGCGTTTTCTTGCACTTCGGCACAGGCTTTCAGGCAAAAAACTGAAATCGGCATTGTCTGCTTTCGTGGAGCACGACAGTTCGCCCAGTTTTCTCACGGATCTCGATGGGGAGATCGGCTTTTTGAATCAGGCCGCGCTTGAACGGTTCGAGGATCAGAAAGGCCAGACCCTGTCGCATGCTTTGCGTGATATGTTTGCCAATCCAGCGGCGATTTTTGCCCGGCTGCAGTCACGCGCCTCCTCTTTCGGGGCGGCCAGAGAAGATATTGTAACCCGTCGCGGCCATATCCGGCTGGCTGTACATCAGGTCGGGGCAAATGAATTTCTCTGGCGACTCGAAGACATGGGAATGCGGAATGCCAATGGCCGTGGCGCGGAAAGCCTGAGTCTGCCGATGCTGACCGCCAGCAAGACCGGAACGATCCTTTTCATGAATGAAGCCATGCGAAAACTGTTGGGCGCGCGCGTGAAAACCCTGGATCGTGTTTTTAACGAACTCCCGCTCAGAAACGGGCAGGAAAATGAAATCGCGGCGGCGGATGGGCCGATCCGCAGTCTGGTGGCGGAACTGACCGGGGCAGGCGGCCGGCGCGAAATCTATCTTCTGCCGGGGTCGACCGTGCCGGCGGTTGACGGAGGGGGGTGGCACTTCTTTGATGAACTGCCGGTTCCATTGCTCAGGATTACTGGAGATGGCCGGGTTGTTCAGGCCAACAGGCGGGCAAGGAGCCTGCTCGAATTTTCAAATGACAAGGACGGGGAAGTCTACCTTTCGGATTTGGTTGAAGGGCCTGGCCGCCCGATCGGGGACTGGCTGAGAGAAGCTGTCGAAGGGCGCAGTTTGCACCGCGCCGAAGTATTGAAAGCCCGCAAGCCCGACGCAGATGTGTTTTTGCAATTCACCCTGAGCAGGGTTGTCGAGGACGACATTCCGATGCTTGTGGCTGTCCTGAATGATGCAACCGAACTGAAAACCCTGGAGGCTCAGTTCGTTCAAAGCCAGAAAATGCAGGCCATCGGCCAGCTTGCCGGCGGTGTTGCCCATGATTTCAATAATCTCCTGACGGCAATATCCGGGCATTGCGATCTGTTATTGCTGCGTCATGATCAGGCAGATATGGATTACGCCGATCTGGTTCAGATCAACCAGAATGCAAACCGGGCGGCCAGTCTGGTTGGCCAGTTGCTGGCCTTCTCGCGCAAGCAAAACCTGAGACCGGAAGTCCTCGATCTGCGCGACACATTGTCAGATCTTACACATCTGCTGAACCGTCTGGTGGGTGAAAAAACCACACTCACCCTGTCTCATGATCCGGCGTTACAGCCGATACTGGCCGACAAGCGGCAACTGGAGCAGGTCTTGATGAACCTGGTGGTCAATGCGCGTGACGCTATGCCGGAGGGCGGCGAAATCAAGATTGAGACCTCTGACATAACCCTGACGGAAACGCTGAAACGTGACCGGGCAGCGGTTCCTGCTGGCGAATATGTGGTGGTCAAGGTGAGTGACGAGGGAGTCGGCATTCCTGCTGACAAGCAGGCAAAGATTTTTGAGCCGTTTTACACGACCAAAAGAACCGGTGAGGGCACAGGCCTCGGCCTGTCTACCGCCTATGGTATTGTCAAGCAAACGGGCGGCTTCATCTTTGTTGACAGCGCTCCGGGAAATGGCACCTGCTTCACCCTCTACTTCCCGGCTTACGCGGCAGAAGGGGTTTTCTCACACGGATCTTATGCGGCCGCCAAACCGGCAAACCTCGAATCTGCACAGCATGGCAAAACTGATCTGGGCGAGCCGCAGCCGGATTTGCAGGAAGAGCAGGACTCAATTCCTGAAAAGGACGATGGTGTCGTCCTGTTGGTCGAGGATGAAGCTCCGGTTCGGGCTTTTGCATCACGCGCCCTGCGGATGCGGGGCTATACTGTTCTTGAGGCTGAAAATGCCGAGGAGGCGCTGGAAACTCTGAAGGATACAGAACTGGCCATTGATGTTTTCGTGACAGATGTGATCATGCCCGGAATGGATGGTCCGAGTTGGGTTAAAAAAGCACTCGAGGATCGCCCGGACGTAAAAGTCGTATTTGTTTCCGGTTACGCCGAAGACGATTTCAGTGACAACCAGGCGCGCATCCCGAATTCTGTTTTTCTGCCCAAGCCGTTCTCTCTGACGGATCTGACAAAAACCGTGCGCCAGCAATTACACTGATTCCGGCTCCCCGCCGTCACAGAGCGTTTTGCCAGATTGCAAACTCCTGCGCGCATTTTTCGCGCAGGCGCTTGCGAACGCCCGGCGACAGGCGGGCTTCGCGGGGCGGCGATACGTTCTTTCTCTGCAAGTGAATGTCCAGCGTCAATCTCTGGCTGAGAAACCTGATATAGCCGGATAAGTTTTCATAGCGAAACAGGTGGGTGACTCCAACGGCCCCGTTGCCATCAGACAAAAATTTTGCTTGCGAGCCGATATTGGCAAAGGCTGGCCGCCTGGCTCTGAGATAGGCCTTTACAAACGAGTCAAAGTCGAGATTGCCGGTGTATTGCGGCTGTCCCTGTAAAGCCTCCCGCGAGCGGTACCGGTACCAGCTTCTGAGCCAGTCCTCGGGCTCGCGAATCATGGCCGCCGTTTCCATCCCGGTCAAACCCGTTTTCTCCAGGAGAGGTTTGAAGAGGCGATTATACCGATAGAGCGGCATATGTTTGAGTTCGGGGGGATTGCGTAAAACAACGGCGGCCTGAGGTGCCAGGGCGGATTCTATTGCCGTTGTTGCGGTTTTGGGCGCCGCCAGCAGAACCAGTCCGGCTTTGGGAAATACCAGCATATGGTCAAACTCTCCTGTTATTCCGCCCTTGGTAACTACTTGTTAAAATCTGATCCTTAAAGAGGAATAAATAAAATCTATTGAAATGTTCTCTTTTTGGTCCCATAAAGGCAATGAGAACAAGAGGCGAACATAAGCAGTGATTGCCGCCCGGCACAGGGTATGAAATAAGGAAGCAACCAATGACAACGGCAGAAATTCTGAAAATGACAGAAAAGCGCAGCACCGACAAACAAAAAGCCCTCGATTCCGCCTTGGCGCAGATTGAGCGGCAATTTGGCAAAGGCTCGATAATGAAACTGGGCAAAGACAATGCCCTGCCGGAAATTGAAGCCACATCAACCGGGTCATTGGGGTTGGACATAGCGTTGGGAATTGGCGGCCTGCCCAAAGGTCGCATCGTTGAAATTTATGGCCCGGAAAGTTCAGGCAAGACAACGCTGACCCTGCATTGCATTGCCGAGGAACAGAAAAAAGGAGGGGTCTGCGCCTTTGTCGATGCAGAACACGCGTTCGACCCGCAATATGCCAAAAAGCTGGGTATTGATCTGGAGGAGTTGCTGATCTCCCAGCCCGATACCGGCGAGCAGGCACTGGAAATTACGGACACGCTGGTCCGTTCCGGCGCGGTTTCCATGGTGGTTGTCGATTCTGTGGCGGCATTGACCCCGAAAAGCGAACTGGAAGGCGACATGGGCGATTCCAGCGTTGGCGTTCAGGCGCGGCTGATGAGTCAAGCCATGCGCAAGCTGACCGGTTCAATCAGCCGTTCCAATTGCATGGTGATCTTTATCAACCAGATTCGCATGAAAATCGGCGTGATGTTTGGCAGCCCGGAAACGACTTCTGGCGGCAATGCGCTGAAATTCTATTCTTCTGTGCGCCTGGATATTCGCCGCATCGGCGCGATCAAGGACAGGGACGAAGTGGTTGGCAATGCCACCCGCGTGAAAGTCGTGAAAAACAAGGTTGCCTCACCTTTTCGGCAGGCTGAATTTGACATCATGTATGGTGAAGGCATTTCGAAAATGGGCGAACTGGTCGATCTTGGGGTCAAGGCCGGAGTGGTCGACAAGTCGGGCTCATGGTATTCCTATGGTGATGAACGGATCGGGCAGGGGCGTGAAAATGCCAAGGTATTTTTGAAAGAGAACGCACGCATCGCGCATGAGATCGAAGACAAGATCCGGGCCGCACACGGATTGGATTTTGACATGCCGGAAGAGACCGCTGTGATGGATGCCGGAGACGATGTTGTCGAAGCCTGATACCCATTGCCCATGATTGGAGCAACAAATCTGACGAGAGTCTTAAAGGCCGGGATCTCCCGGCCTTTTCCATTATCAGGCACCTTGGCTGTGGACAGGCGCAAAGCTTGCGGATAATCAGGACCGAACCAGAAATCGATCCTGAAACGAGACCGAAAGCCATGCCGAGTCTGAATGAAATCCGCTCCAGTTTTTTAAGTTTTTTCGAGAAAAACGAACATGAAGTGGTTCCCAGTTCGCCATTGGTGCCGCGCAATGATCCGACACTGATGTTTGTCAATTCCGGAATGGTCCAGTTCAAGAATCTTTTTACCGGCGTTGAAAAACGGGACTACAAGCGGGCCACAACCGCGCAGAAATGCGTCAGGGCTGGCGGCAAGCATAATGATCTGGATAATGTCGGCTACACCATGCGCCATCATACATTCTTTGAAATGCTGGGCAATTTTTCCTTTGGCGATTATTTCAAGGAGCGCGCTATCCCGCTGGCCTGGGACATGATCACAAAGGAGTTGGATATTCCAAAGAGCAGGCTGCTTGTCACTGTTTACCATGATGATGAAGAGGCCGCCGATTTATGGAAGAAAGTGGCCGGTTTTTCCGATAGCCAGATCATCCGCATCGCCACCAGCGATAATTTCTGGATGATGGGGCCAACGGGCCCATGCGGACCATGTTCGGAGATTTTCTTTGATCACGGCGAGCATATTTGGGGCGGCCCTCCTGGCAGTGCCGACGAGGACGGAGATCGGTTTGTCGAGATATGGAACCTGGTGTTCATGCAGTATGAACAGTTCGAAGACGCCCCACGCCAGCCCCTGCCGAATAAATCAATTGACACCGGCATGGGGATCGAGCGCGTTGCCGCATTGCTGCAGGGCACAAACGACAATTACGCGACGGATCTGATGCGCGCCTTGATCGAGGCCTCGGCCCATGCAAGCTCAACGGATCCCGACGGGCCGGGAAAAACGCACCACCGGGTGATTGCAGACCACCTGCGCTCCACGTCATTCCTGATTGCCGACGGGGTCATGCCCTCAAACGAGGGCCGAGGCTATGTGTTGCGCCGGATCATGCGCCGCGCCATGCGGCACGCGCATCTTTTGGGTGTGAAGGACCCTCTGATGCACCAACTGGTGCCAGAACTGGTTACCCAGATGGGGCAGGCCTACCCGGAACTCGGCCAGGCCAAGGCGCTGATCGAGGAAACGCTGCTGCTGGAAGAAACACGCTTCAAAAAGACGCTGGACCGGGGGTTGCGGCTGCTGGATGAGGAGCTTTCCCATCTGCCGGAAGATGCGCCGCTTCCGGGGGATACGGCATTCAGGCTGTACGACACCTACGGCTTCCCGCTGGATCTGACGCAGGATGCGTTGCGCGAAAAGGGCAGGGTTGTCGACACTGACGGGTTCGATGCGGCGATGGACGCGCAGAAAGCCAAGGCGCGCGCCGCCTGGGCCGGTTCCGGGGATGCGGCGGATTCTGCGATATGGTTTGATATCGCGCAAGAGCACGGCAGTACCGAGTTTTTGGGGTATGACACAGAGACCGCCGAGGGGCAGATCCTGGCGCTGGTTGACGGTGGAAAACCGGTTGAGGTTGCAAAGCTTGGCAGCACTGTGCAAATTGTTCTGAACCAGACACCATTTTACGCTGAAAGCGGTGGCCAGGTCGGGGATACAGGTATTCTGCGCACCGAAACCGGCGAAGCCCGGATCACCGATACCCGCAAGACGGCCGGGGTATTCATCCATTTTGCCGAAGTGACAAAGGGCCAGATCGCCCGCGGTGAGGGGGCACTGCTGGAGGTCGATCATACGCGGCGGCTGCAAATCCGCTCCAGTCATTCGGCAACGCATCTTTTGAACGAAGCCCTGCGCGAAACCTTGGGGGATCACGTGGCCCAGCGCGGGTCGTTGAATGCGGAAAACCGGCTGCGGTTTGACTTCAGCCATGCAAAACCCCTGACCCCAGAGCAGATGCGCAGCGTCGAAACCGAGGTGAATGCCTATATCCGCCAGAACACTCCGGTTGAAACGCGCGTCATGACCCCGGATGAGGCCCGCGAACTGGGCGCACAGGCCCTGTTTGGCGAGAAATACGGTGACGAGGTCCGGGTCGTTGCCATGGGGCAAAAGGCCAATTCCGGTAAAGGAACAGACCGCAAGACCTATTCTCTGGAACTGTGTGGCGGCACGCATGTTTCGCGCACCGGTGATATCGGCATGTTCATCCTGTTGGGGGATAGTGCTTCGAGTGCAGGTGTGCGCCGGATCGAAGCCCTGACCGGAGAAGCCGCTCTGCGCCATGTGGAAAACCAGCAGGAGGCCCTGATACAGGCTGCCAATGTGGCCAAGGCACCGCCGCGTGAGTTGCCTGAACGCGTGCGGCTGGTACTGGATGAACGCAAAGCGTTGCTGAACGAAGTGGCGCAACTGCGGCGTGATCTGGCGCTTGCCGGTGCCGGCGGCGGGGCGCAACGCGACACTGAACCGGAAACGGTTAATGGTGTCGGTTTTATCGCACAAACACTTACCGGCGTCAGCGGCAAGGATCTGCCGGCATTGGTGGATGCCCACAAGGAAAAGATCGGATCGGGTGTGATCCTGCTGATTGCAGATACAGGCGGCAAGGCGGCCATCGCGGCCGGCGTCACGCCTGATCTGACCGACCGGATTTCGGCTGTTGATATTGTGCGCAAGGCCGCGTTGGCCCTGGGGGGCAAGGGCGGCGGAGGCCGGCCGGACATGGCGCAGGCTGGTGGTGCCAGTGCCGAAAAAGCAGATCAGGCCATCGCGGCCGCAAGACAGATGCTGGAGGAATAGAATGACTGTTTATGCAATGGTGCATATTGATGTGAAAGACGCCGAATCTTACGCGAAATACGCAGAAATTGCCGGACCGGCTGTGGCGAAGTACGGTGGTGAATTTCTGGCGCGCGGCGGAGATTGCGTGCAAATGGAAGGCAAGGGCCGGGCCAGAAATGTCATCATCCGTTTCAAGGACATGGACACGGCCCTCGCATTCTATAATTCGCCTGAATACCAGGAGGCCTTGAAACACGGCCTGCCCGCAGCCGAGCGCGAATACACCTTTGTCGAAGGTGTGTGATCTCTTTCCAAATCTGTTCTAGGCGGCCCCTCTGGCCGCGCGCTTGCGCAGATGAGGATCCAGGTGGCGTTTGCGCAGGCGTATGGCATTTGGCGTGACCTCAACCAGTTCGTCATTGTCGATATAGGCAATCGCCTGTTCAAGACTCATACGCACGGGCGGTGTCAGGCGCACGGCCTCATCCGTGCCGCTGGCGCGCACGTTGGTCAGTTTTTTTCCTTTCAGCGGGTTCACCTCAAGATCATTCTCGCGGCTGTGCTCGCCAATGATCATGCCCTGATACACGGGTTCCTGTGCCCCAATGAAAAATTTGCCACGGTCTTCCAGGTTGAAGATCGCATAGGGGACGGAAATGCCGTTTTCCATCGAGATCAGCACACCGGCGCGGCGGCCGGGAATGGTGCCCTTGTAAGAGGCCCAGCCATGAAAAACCCGGTTGAGAACACCGGTGCCCCGGGTGTCGGTCATGAATTCCCCCTGATAGCCGATCAGCCCGCGTGACGGGACATAGGCAACAATTCGGGTTTTGCCGGCCCCGGCCGGTTTCATCTCGACCAGTTCGCCCTTGCGCGGGCCGGTCAGTTTCTCGACCACGACGCCGGTATAGTCATCGTCGACATCAATGGTGACTTCTTCGATCGGTTCAAGTTTCTGGCCGTTTTCTTCACGAAACAGCACCTGCGGGCGACTGATGGAAAGCTCAAACCCCTCGCGTCGCATGTTTTCGATCAGGACACCCATTTGCAATTCACCACGTCCGGCAACCTCGAAAGCATCACCACCGGGGGTGTCTGTCACCCGGATGGCCACGTTGGTTTCGGCCTCTTTCATCAGGCGCTCGCGGATCACCCGGCTTTGCACTTTCTTTCCGTCACGTCCGGCCAGCGGGCTGTCGTTGATGCCAAAGGTCACACTGATGGTCGGCGGGTCGATCGGCTGGGCCGGAATGGCCTTGTCGACCTCGGGGGCGCAAAGCGTGTCGGCCACGGTGGCCTTGCTCATGCCGGCGAGCGAGACGATGTCACCGGCTTCGGCAACATCCACGGCCTGCTGGGTCAGGCCGCGGAAGGCCAGCACCTTGCTGACGCGAAACTGCTCAAGCCGCTCACCATCACGTGCAAGCGCCTTGATGGTGTCACCAGCCCTGACACGACCGCTTTCGATCCGGCCGGTCAACAGCCGGCCGATAAACGGGTCTGCGGCAAGGGTGGTGGCGAGCATCGAGAAGGGCTCATCGCGGTGTGCAATCTGTGCCGGTTCCGGAACATGTTTTACAATCAGCTCAAACAGCGCGTGCAGATCCTTGCGCGGGCCATCCAGTTCCGTATCGGCCCAGCCGGATCGTCCCGATGCATAGAGATGCGGAAAATCGAGCTGTTCGTCGGAGGCGCCCAGATTGGCAAACAGATCAAAGACCTCGTCCAGCGCCCGGTCGGGTTCTGCGTCCGGTTTGTCGACCTTGTTCAGCACCACAATCGGCTTCAACCCCAGCGCCAGTGCCTTGCTCGTTACAAACTTTGTCTGCGGCATCGGGCCTTCGGCGGCATCGACCAGCAAAACCACGCCATCGACCATGCTGAGAATACGTTCGACCTCGCCGCCAAAATCAGCATGCCCCGGCGTGTCGACGATATTGACCCGCACACCGTCCCATTCGACACTGGTGGCCTTGGCAAGAATGGTTATGCCGCGTTCCCGCTCCAGATCGTTACTGTCCATGGCGCGTTCGCTGACCGTCTGGTTTTCCCGATAGGTCCCGGACTGTTTCAGCAGTTCGTCCACCAGCGTGGTTTTGCCGTGGTCAACGTGGGCGATGATTGCGATATTTCTGAGTTCCATGGTCCTGTACCTTTTTCAGGGTTCGCGCGGGGCCTATAGGACACAGGCGCAAAAGGCCAGCCCTATTGCGCCAGGAAATCTCGGTATGGCCGTGACGTGGTGATGCCATATCAGACAGAAACATTATCCGCCTTTCAGGAAGATTGTCCCTTGGATGGCAACTCAATGCTGCGGCTCCGCATTGAAATTGACATGGCGCAATAAAATCAACATAATGAAGCATCTTTTGTAGGTTCATCTTTTTCATCTCCCCGATGTTTTTTTGGGGGAACATTTGTGATTGCGGAGATTCAACATGCGTATGCTTGCAGCTACAACAGCCATAGCCGTTTCCCTTGCCGCGAGCGCTGCTCAGGCGGTGCCTGTCATCTGGACTGTCGATGAATTATTGCTGGTGCCCAGTGATCCGCCAGGGGGTGTAGCTCCAGGGGGGAGTGTTGGTGCGGCTATCGGTTTCGGCGCTTTCATTTATGATGCGGATACCACAACCTTTAGCGACATTTCCGTCACGACAACGCCGGTCAGTGCCGGGGACCCGATGACAGAAGTCGTTTATGATACCTCGGTCGGTATTTTTGCCAACATCCTGGTGTTCACCAGTTCATCCGAGCCGACGCGCCAGATTGTACTGGCGCTGGGGGCACCACTGACCAATGCGGGCGGAATCGTAACCGCGGGTTTCGGCGAGGAAAGCGTTGACGGCAGCCCGAGCCTGTTGCGCTATGCCGCAAATGCCCAGTTCAGCGGAGTTCCAATCCAGATCAGCCCTGTCCCACTTCCGGCAAGTTTGCCACTGCTGGTGGTGGCGCTTGGGGGTCTTGGATTTTCTGCCCGGCGCAAGAAACGCAAAGCATCCTGAATTGACAATCATCAAGATTGGAAAGCCGCCCCGAGGGGCGGCCTTCCTTGTGCGGCCAGATGCCTGGCCAAGGCCAAGCTTAACAGATCCAGCCTCAAACCTTGCCGGCGAGCGCAGCCTGCAGATTTTCGTCGATCTTTTCGAGGAAGCCTTCGGTGGTCAGCCATTTCTGATCGGGGCCCACCAGCAGCGCCAGATCCTTGGTCATGTCGCCGCTTTCGACCGTGTCAACGATGACCCGCTCCAGTGTCTCGGCAAACAGCATCAGTGCCGGGTTGTCGTCCAGTTTTGCGCGGTGCTTCAGCCCGCCGGTCCAGGCATAGATCGAGGCGATCGAGTTGGTCGAGGTGGCCTCGCCCTTCTGATGCTGGCGATAGTGCCGTGTCACCGTGCCGTGGGCGGCTTCGCTTTCCACCACCTTGCCGTCTGGTGTCATCAGGATCGAGGTCATCAGCCCGAGGCTGCCAAACCCCTGGGCCACAGTATCTGATTGCACATCGCCGTCATAGTTTTTGCAGGCCCAGACAAATCCGCCGGACCATTTCATGGCGCTGGCGACCATGTCGTCTATCAGGCGGTGCTCGTAGGTAATGCCTGCCTCTTCGAATTGTTCGCGGAATTCCGCGTCAAATACTTCCTGAAACAGATCCTTGAAACGGCCATCATAGGCCTTGAGAATCGTGTTCTTGGTCGAGAGGTAGACCGGCCATCCCTTGTTCAGCCCGTAATTCAGCGAGGCACGGGCAAAATCGCGAATGGAGTCATCCAGATTATACATGCCCATAGCCACCCCGGATGAGGGGGCATCAAAGATCACGTGTTCAATGACCTTTCCGTCCTCGCCAACAAACTTCATCGTCAGTTGGCCCTTGCCGGGAAAACGGAAATCGGTTGCCTTGTACTGGTCGCCAAAGGCGTGGCGCCCGATCACGATGGGTTTGGTCCAGCCGGGAACCAGCCGCGGGACGTTGTTGCAGATGATCGGGGCGCGAAAGATCGTTCCGCCCAGAATGTTGCGCAGGGTGCCGTTCGGAGATTTCCACATCTTTTTCAGGCCGAATTCTTCGACCCTGGCTTCATCCGGTGTTATCGTGGCACATTTTACACCCACACCGTATTTCTTGATCGCGTTTGCCGCGTCCACCGTAATCTGATCCTCGGTTTCGTCGCGCTTCTGGATCGACAGGTCGTAGTATTTCAAATCAATGTCCAGGTAGGGCAGGATCAGTTTTTCCCGGATGAAATGCCAGATGATCCGGGTCATCTCATCCCCGTCGAGTTCTACAACCGGGTTGTCTACTTTGATCTTGCGCATGGGCGGGCCTCTCGTGGTTGGGGTGAATCACTTGCGCGCCTTCTAGCGCAATCTGCCCTGCGGGGGAAGACTGTATACAACAGTATACAAGAAGAATGCCAAAGATCAGGATCAGCCGTCAGCGATCGGCGTTTCATTCTTCAGGTTTTTCGAAATATAGTCGTTCAGGTAACTGCGGGCGCGCCTTTCGGCAATCCTGACCCTGACCGCCGTAAGATACGCATCCTGAAGCGTCGTTGAACTGTCTCCGACAATTTCGGAAACCTTTTTATACAGATCGACATCCTTTGCCATGTCCGCAGCTTTCAGGACATCCTTGGCCAGTTCGTCAGCGAGGTCTTCGACAACACCCATTCCGGTTTTCCCTGTAAATCAGCGTGTGGTTTCGGTCAGACGGCGGCGTACATAGGTATCAACGCTATCCAATAGTGTATCCATATGGGCGTCTTCAAAGAAATGCCCCGAGCCCTCCACCTCTTCGTGGGTAATGGTGATTCCCTTTTGCTCGTGCAGCTTTTCCACCAGCACACGGGTATCTTGCGGTGGCGCGACACGGTCGGCCAGCCCATTGATGATCAGCCCTGAACTGGGGCAGGGGGCAAGGAACGAGAAATCATACATGTTGGCAGGCGGTGAAACCGAAATGAACCCGGTGATTTCCGGCCGCCGCATCAGCAGTTGCATGCCAATCCAGGCGCCAAAGCTGAAGCCTGCGACCCAGCAGTGTTTGGCATTCGGGTTGAGGGTTTGCAGATAATCAAGCGCCGAAGCGGCATCCGACAGCTCACCAACGCCCTGATCATATTCCCCCTGAGATCGTCCGACCCCACGGAAATTGAAACGCAGCACCGTAAAGCCCATATTATAGAAAGTGTAGTGAAGATTGTAGACGACACGATTGTTCATCGTCCCGCCGAATTGTGGGTGCGGGTGCAGCACAATGGCAATTGGCGCATCTTTTTCTTTCTGGGGGTGATAACGACCTTCAAGCCGGCCTTCCGGCCCTGGAAAAATAACCTCGGGCATATGCGTCCTCTTTGCGGGCCGTTCATTCTTGACGAATTTTGTCGGCTACCTTAGAAACATTCCAACTCGCCAATTTCAGCGGTGTTGGTCAGTAGGGAATTAAGCACCCTTGCGACCAAGGTCAATGTTTTTGGCGCATTTGCACAGGATCTGTGCCTTCAGAGCGGGGTAAAGCGATGAAACTCAGCACCAAAGGGCGGTATGCAATGGTTGCTCTGGTCGATCTGGCTGTCCAGAATCCCGTTGCGCGGGCAGAAGATGCTGCTCTGATGTCTCTGGCTGAAATATCCGCGCGCCAGGATATCTCGCTGCCTTATCTTGAACAGTTGTTTGTCAAACTGCGCCGTGCCGGGCTGGTGGAAAGCGTGCGCGGCCCTGGCGGCGGGTATCGTCTGGCACGATCACCGTCCCATATCCGGGTCGTTGATGTGCTGGCAGCCGTGGATGAGACCGTATCGGCGATGCACACCGGGGCAGGGGCAACCGGCGGCGCATCGGGAACCAAGGCGCAATCCCTGACCAACCGGCTGTGGGAAGGGCTGAGCGCGCATGTTTATGTGTTTTTGCATCAAACTCGTCTGTCAGATGTCATAGAAAATGATCTGACCCCCTGTCCGGCGGTCCCCAACCTGTTTGAAGTGGTGGATGAGGCATGAGTGGGCTTCAGAATTTCATGTCTTTGAAAATGACGTGTTCAGCAGCACAGATGGGCGAAAATGATGCCGATTGAGCGAACATATCTGGACTGGAACGCCACCGCACCCCTGCGGCCCGAAGCGCGGGCAGCCATGGTTGCGGCGATGGATTTGCTGGGCAACCCGTCGAGCATCCACCTGGAGGGACGGGCTGCCCGGGCGATTGTCGAGCGGGCACGCGCCCAGGTTGCGGCCGCCTTTGGGGCGGAAGGGCAGGATGTCATTTTTACCGGCTCGGCAACAGAGGCCGCGGCGCTGGCGCTGGCCGGGCGCGGGCTGAAGGGGGCACCGGTTGAGCATGATGCCGTGCTGGCTTGGGTAACGGAGGAACTGGCGGTGGATCGTGCCGGAAAGGTTCAGGTCGATGATCCGGCGCAATCGGTCCTGCAGGTGGCCAATAGTGAAACCGGGATCGTTTCAACGCTGCCGGATGGTCTGGCACTTGTGGATGCGACCCAGGCTTTTGGCAAGATTCCGTTTGCGTTCAACTGGTGTGGTGCACGCATGGCAATTGTTTCGGCGCATAAATTGGGCGGCCCGAAAGGTGTCGGGGCGCTGGTGGTGAAACGGGGTACGGACATTGCCGCGCAAATTCGCGGCGGTGGCCAGGAAATGGGCCGCCGGGCCGGAACCGAGAATGTCATGGGCATTGCCGGGTTCGGTGCAGCCGCAGAGGCCGCAGCCCGGGATCTGGATGCCGGCATCTGGCAAAAGGTGCGGCAAAATCGCGATATTCTGGAACAGGCTCTGGCATCTTCCGCAAAAGAGACTATTTTTGTCGGGAATGAGTCGCACAGGCTTCCGAACACCTTGTATTTTGCAACACCCGGCTGGAAAAACGAAACACAGGTGATGCAGATGGATCTGGCCGGGTTTGCAGTGTCTGCCGGTTCGGCCTGCTCGTCGGGCAAGGTGCGGGCCAGTCGGGTGCTGGCCGCGATGGGATATGACGCGCAGACGGCACAAGGGGCCATACGGGTTTCGATCGGGCCGGCTACAACGATGGAAGAGTTGGAGCGCTTTGCCGAAGCCTGGCTTGGCGCATATGAAAAATTTCAGGCCCGGGCGGCTTGAGGATGGGAAAAAGACATGGATGATCTGGATGTACGCGACGGTGTAGACCGGGAAACAGTCGAGGCTGTGCACTCGATCTCGGGCAAATACAAATATGGCTGGGCCACAGATATCGAGATGGATTACGCTCCCAAGGGTGTCAATCCCGATATCGTGCGCTTGATTTCGGCCAAGAACGAAGAGCCGGAATGGATGACGGAATGGCGGCTCCAGGCATTTTCCCGCTGGGAGAAGATGACCGAGCCGAAATGGGCCATGGTACACTATCCGGAAATCGATTTTCAGGATATCTATTACTATGCCAAGCCCAAAAGCATGGAAGAAAAGCCGAAATCACTGGATGATGTGGATCCGAAGCTGCTGGCAACCTATGAAAAGCTGGGCATTCCGCTGAAGGAACAGATGATCCTTGCCGGGGTCGAGGGGGCGGACAGCGCCCCGGCCGAAGGGCGCAAGGTGGCGGTGGATGCCGTGTTTGACAGTGTCAGCGTCGGCACCACCTTTCAGGAGGAACTGGCCAGGGCCGGGGTGATATTCTGCTCAATCTCCGAGGCCATTCGCGAGCATCCGGAACTGGTGAAAAAATATCTGGGTACTGTGGTGCCGCCGACCGATAATTTCTATGCGACGTTGAACAGCGCGGTGTTCTCCGACGGCTCCTTTGTCTATATCCCGCCCGGCGTGCGCTGCCCGATGGAGCTGAGCACCTATTTCCGGATCAATGCCGAAAACACCGGCCAGTTCGAACGCACCCTGATCATTGCCGACAAGGGCAGCTATGTCAGCTACCTTGAGGGGTGCACTGCGCCTCAGCGCGATACGGCGCAATTGCATGCGGCGGTGGTCGAGATCATCGTCGAGGAAGATGCCGAGGTGAAATACTCCACCGTGCAGAACTGGTATCCGGGGGATGAAAACGGCAAGGGCGGCATCTACAATTTTGTCACAAAACGTGCCGACTGCCGCGGGGACCGGGCCAAGGTGATGTGGACCCAGGTTGAAACCGGCAGTGCGGTCACCTGGAAATATCCCAGTTGCATCCTGCGCGGAGAGGCTTCTCAGGGAGAGTTCTACTCCATCGCCATCACCAACAACCATCAGGAGGCCGATACCGGCACCAAGATGATCCACCTGGGCCAGAATACCCGCTCGCGCATTGTCAGCAAGGGGATTTCGGCAGGGCGCGCGCAAAACACCTATCGTGGCCTTGTTTCAATGCACCCGAGGGCGAAAAACAGCCGCAACTATACGCAATGCGACAGCCTGCTGATCGGCGACAAGTGCGGCGCGCATACGGTGCCCTATATCGAGGTGAAGAACAATTCGAGCCGGGTCGAACACGAGGCAACGACATCCAAGGTGGATGATGACCAGATGTTCTATTGCCGCCAGCGCGGCATGGACGAGGAAGAAGCCGTGGCGTTGATCGTCAACGGCTTTGCCAAGGAGGTGTTGCAGGCGCTGCCGATGGAATTTGCAATGGAAGCGCAGCAACTGGTGGCGATTTCGCTTGAGGGGTCTGTAGGGTAATGGATGCCGCCCGCCCTACACGGTCTCCGCCCCCGGAGCATATCCGCCTGATGATGGCGGCCTTCATGGCCTTCATCAAGGGAGCGGTGGTTTCGGCCATCTTGGTGGCCCCGTTTCTGGGCGTCTGGGCAGCGGTGGGCACGTCGCTGGTGTTCACCTGCTTTTGCGTCTGGCTGGCCCATAAAAAGGGCCCGGCAATGGACGCGCAGGCGTTGCAGCCGGTTTCTGATGAAGCCGACAGTGAGAGAATGGAGAGAACAGTATGATTACGACCACGACGCCGGCAATAGAGGGCCGTAAAATCACCGCCTATCACGGTATCGTCACGGGAGAGACCATCATGGGCGCCAATATCATGCGCGACATCGTGGCCTCGATCACCGATATTGTTGGCGGCCGGTCCGGTACTTACGAGGCCAAATTACAAGAGGGGCGAGAGATTGCCATCCAGGAAATGCAGGACCGCGCCAAAGCCGCAGGCGGTAATGCCGTGGTCGGCGTCGATCTGGATTATGAAGTCCTGGGAAAAACCGGTTCGATGCTGATGGTGTCGGCAACCGGCACCGCTGTAACCGTTGAATAGCTTTGTGGAAAGCAAAGCAGAATTGAGGAAATAAAATGCTGGAAATCAAAGACTTGCATGTCAAACTTGATGAGGAGGACAAGCAAATCCTGAAGGGGGTGAACCTGACGGTTCCGACGGGCAAGGTGCATGCGATCATGGGGCCGAACGGCTCGGGTAAGTCGACGTTATCCTATGTGCTGGCCGGGCGCGAGGGCTATGAGGTGACGCAAGGCAGCGCCACGCTTGATGGTGTCGATCTGCTTGATCTGGATCCGGAGGAACGTGCCGCCGAGGGGCTGTTTCTGGCTTTTCAGTATCCGGTTGAAATTCCCGGTGTCAGCAACATGACCTTTTTGCGCACGGCGGTGAATGCACAGCGTAAAGCCCGCGGCGAAGAGCCGCTCTCGGCTACTGATTTTCTGAAACTGGTAAGGGCGAAGGCCAAGGCGCTGAAAATCGACGCCGATATGCTGAAACGCCCTGTCAATGTGGGCTTTTCGGGCGGCGAGAAAAAGCGCAACGAAATCCTGCAAATGGCGATACTGGCGCCCAAGATGTGCATTCTGGATGAAACGGATTCCGGGCTGGACGTAGACGCAATGAAGCTGGTGGCCGAAGGGGTGAACGCCTTGCGCGCGCCGGACCGGTCGTTTCTTGTTATCACGCATTATCAAAGACTTCTGGACCATATCGAACCCGATGTGGTGCATATCATGGCCGATGGCCGGATTGTAAAGACCGGTGGTCCGGAACTGGCGCTTGAGGTTGAACATAACGGCTATGCGGATATTCTTGAGGAGTTTGCCTGATGGCGGTTGCAAAGGCAAAGAGCGCCGGGTTGGAAGAACGTTTGGCTGCTTGCCCTGTACCGGCAGGCGGCCGTTGGATTTCCGCGGCGCGCAAGGCGGCGGTGGCGCGGCTGCAGGCCATGGGGTTGCCGGACCGGCGTGATGAGTATTGGCGCTTTACCAGACCAGACGCCCTGAACTCGGCGTCTCCTGCACCTGCTGCTGTGTTTGAAAACAGCGAAAAACCGGTATTTGACGATATTGACCGGCTGAAACTGGTCTTTACGGATGGTCGGTTTGATGCGGCGGCGTCGGATGATCCGGTATTGGCCGGGGTTGAGATTACCCGCCTGGAAGAGGCGGCAAAATCCGATATCCACTGGGCACGGGATCTGTATGGCGTTCTTGAGGAAGCTGGTCAGACCCCGGTGGCACGCCCCTTTGCCGCGTTGAACACCGCTTGTGCAACAGATGGAATCCTGATCCGGGTAAGCGGTAGGGTCAACCGTCCCATATCGCTTGTTTACAACCATAAATCAGATGCTTCTGATGTGAACCTCCACCATATTATCCAGCTGGAAGAAGGGGCGGAAATGACCCTTCTTGAGAATGGTCCGGGGGCCGCCCGTTTCAGCAAGGTGCTGGAAGTGGATATCGCCAAGGGTGCGTCTTTTCATCATATTCGTGCTCAGGGAAGAGACCATGAACGTCTGGCCATCACCCATCTGTTCGTACGTCTGGCCGAGGAAAGCCGGTTCAAGAGTTTTACGCTGACCGCCAACGGCCGGCTCACGCGCAATGAGGCGGTGATCACCTTTACCGGTGATAATGCGGTTGCGCATGTGGCCGGGGCCGCGCTGGGGGATGGTGATTTCCATCATGACGATACGGTTTTTGTGACCCATGACGCTGAGACCTGCGAAAGCCGGCAAGTGTTCAAGAAAGTTCTGCGCAACGGGGCGGTCGGGGTTTTTCAGGGGAAAATTCTGGTCAAACCTGGTGCCCAGAAGACCGATGGCTATCAGATGTCGCAAGCGTTGATGCTTGATGATGATAGCCAGTTTCTGGCCAAACCCGAGTTGGAGATTTATGCAGATGACGTGATTTGCTCGCACGGCTCGACCACCGGCGCCATTGATGAAGAGGCGTTTTTCTATCTGCGTTCGCGCGGTGTGCCGGCAAAGACGGCCGAAGACCTGCTTGTGCTGGCCTTCCTTGCCACCGCGCTTGAGGAAATCGAGGACGCAGCAATAGCCGAAGATATGCGGTCACGGCTGGAAGGGTGGCTGGAGCGGAGGCGCTAAGTGTCTGTTACACTTGACATTCTGCGCAGCTATCGCAGGCCGCGCGAGGTTATGCGCCGGCAGTTGGCCGGCGGTGAACGGGATGACCGGGCCTTGGTCTATCTGATCATCGCCTGCGCCCTGATTTTTGTGGCGCAACTGCCATTACTGGCGCGTGAGGCCTATTTCCATCCCGAAGTACCGCTTGAGGCCCGCATGGGCGGGGCATTGCTGGGCTGGATGGCCATTGCGCCGCTGATGTTTTACGTGCTGGCCGCAGTCAGCCATCTGCTGGCCAGGGTCTTTGGCGGCCGGGGAAGCTGGTTTTCCGCGCGCCTGGCCTTGTTCTGGGCATTGCTGGCCACAACCCCGCTTTGGCTGTTGCAAGGGTTGGTCGCCGGTCTCATCGGGGCGGGAATGGCGCTCAATCTGGTCGGAGGATTGCTGGCCGGGATCTTTTTGTTCATCTGGGGAAGTGGCTTGTTTGTGGCCGAGAAAAGGGACGCGTGATTGTGGGCTATGATGTAAACGAGATCCGCAAGGATTTTCCAATTCTTGCACGTCAGGTGAACGGCAAGCCGCTGGTCTATCTGGATAACGGTGCTTCGGCGCAAAAACCACAAGTGGTGATCGACGCTGTTACGCAGGCCTATTCCTGCGAATATGCCAATGTTCACAGGGGGTTGCATTACCTTTCCAATCTGGCCACCGACAAATACGAGGCCGTGCGTGGCATCATCGCGCGGTTTCTGAATGTGGCGAATGAACGGGAAATCGTGCTGAATTCCGGCACCACCGAGGGGATCAATATGGTCGCCTATGGCTGGGCGATGAACAACCTGAAAGAGGGCGATGAAATCATCCTGTCGGTGATGGAACATCACGCCAATATCGTGCCCTGGCATTTCCTGCGCGAACGCATGGGCGTGGTGCTGAAATGGGTGGATATCGACGCGGTGGGTGATCTGGATCCGCAAAAGGTGATTGATGCGATCAACGACAAAACCCGCCTGATTGCCGTCACCCATATGTCGAATGTGCTGGGCACGGTGGTGGATGTGAAAACCATCTGTCATGAGGCCCGTGCACGCGGCATTCCGGTGCTGGTGGACGGCTCGCAGGCGGCGGTACATATGCCGGTTGATCTGGCTGATATCGGCTGTGATTTCTATCCGATCACCGGGCACAAGCTGTATGGCCCGTCAGGCTCGGGCGCGATTTATGTGCGCAGGGAACGGATGGCCGAAATGCAGCCCTTTATGGGCGGCGGTGACATGATCCGCGAAGTGACCCGCGATTGCGTCAGCTATAACGATCCGCCGATGATGTTCGAGGCCGGCACGCCGGGCATCGTGCAGATCATCGGGCTGGGTGTGGCACTGGACTACATGATGGCGCTGGGGATGGAGAACATCGCCGCGCATGAACGCCACCTGCGCGATTACGCGCGGGCGCGGCTGGATGGGCTGAACTGGCTGAATGTTCAGGGGCAATCCGCGGGTAAAGGCGCGATATTTTCGTTCACGATGCAGGGGGCGGCACATGCGCATGATCTGTCGACCATTCTGGATAAAAAGGGCGTGGCGGTCCGGGCAGGGCACCACTGCGCCCAGCCGCTGATGGAGCATCTGGGCGTAGCGGCCACAGCGCGGGCGTCGTTTGGATTGTATAACACTGAGGCCGAAGTTGATGTGTTGGTTGATGCGCTTGAATTGGCGCATGAGCTGTTTGCGTGAATTCCATAAAGCTCGAATCATAAATGCACCGCCAATCGGTACGCCTCTAACAGTGCCGCATGGATGGAACGTGAGGTCACGGCGTCGCCAAGGCGGTGCAGGGTGTAACCTTGGTGTTTGTCGGGTTGGGGGGACCAGTTGGCCATAGCGTCCACGTCGGTGATGCCTTTGTTGGCTGCCGCACCAATCAGATCGAAGAATACGTCGGCCAACGGGTCTGTGCCAGCTTCCAGTACGACTTGATCGGTGAGGATATCTTGGGTTTGCCCCGTTAGTTCATGGGTCAATGTGGCCAGTAGACGGTTGCCGTCTCTGCGCAGAGCGCTTAGTTTTAGATAGGCCAGTGTTGTGACACCCTGAGCAGCTAAACGCTTGTGGAAAATAATCCGGTCAGGATATCCCATTTCGGTGGCGGAATGGGCGTCCATGGTGGCCAATGTTACCTTGTGGCCATTGTCTGACAACATATCTGCCGTGGCCACCGCTTCGTAACGGCCCGTATGGTCGCACACCAGAACTTCTTGCTCGGCCCGCACATCGCCTGACAGCAAATCCCAACTGGAGACCACCAGTTCCGCCCCCGGCATCGCCGGATCTGCGGGCATGCCGCCTGTTGCGACAAACACATGATCGGGGTTTTCGGCCAGAACATCCGCGGCCTCGGCGTAAACATTACAGCGCACATCGACCGCCAGTTTGTCGAACTCGCCTTCGCGCCAATCCACGATCTGCATCAAATCCTTGCGCCATGTGGTTTTTGCCGCCAGCCGGATTTGCCCGCCCAGTTTCGGAGCGGCTTCAAACAAAACCACCTTGTGCCCGCGTTCGGCGGCCACCCGTGCTGCCTCCATTCCGGCCGGGCCACCGCCAACCACCACCACCTTTTTGCCGGGCGTGGCGCTGGCGGGCACCTCCATCGGCAACAGTGTTTCACGACCCGAGGCAGGGTTGTGGATGCAGTGGATTTTCTTGTAAATGCAATGCGACGCACCAATGCAGGGGCGAATACGATCCTCTTCGCCGCGCATGATTTTATTCACGATCTGCGGGTCAGCAATATGGGCGCGGGTCATGGCGACCATATCCAGCACGCCTTCGCGAATGGCGTGACGCGCATTGGCAACATCGGTGACACGCGCGGCATGGAATACGGGCACGCCAATTTCACGCCGAAATTTGCCGACTTTGTCAAGGTAAGGGGCCAGCGGGCGGCTCATCCCCGGCATGTTTTCCTCAACCAGCGTTATCTCGGTATCCATGCGACCGACCATGCAGTTAAAGAAATCAACCGCCCCTTCGCGTTTCAGGATTTCAGCGATCTGCATGACCTCGTCAAACCGCAACCCGCCAACACCTTCGTCCAGTGTCAGGCGCATACCGACCACAAAGTCATCACCCACTTGGCGGCGGATTTCTTCGTGGACCATCAGCGCAAATCGCGTGCGGTTTTCAACGCTGCCGCCGTAACCATCGCTGCGAAGATTGGTCATCGGAGAAAAGAACTGCCCGATCAGATGGCCACCCGCCAGCGTTTCCAATCCGTCCAGCCCGCCATCCTTACACCGCCGCGCCGCCTGCCCAAATGCTTTCACCACACGGTCAATGTCGTATTGGTCCATCTCGCGCGGAAAGTTCCGGTGCAAACCCTCGCGCACGGCTGACGGTGCGATGGTCGGCAGCCATTCGCCATCCTGTGCGTCGCCACGTCGGCCCATATGTGTGATCTGGCACATCAAAGCCGCGCCATGCTGGTGAATGCGCTCTGAAAACCTTTGAAAATGGGGAATGATCGCATCGGTTCCCGCATTCAACTGGCGAAAAACCGAAGGGGAATCCGGCGCAATGTTGGAGCTGCCACCAAACATTGTCAGCGCCAGCCCACCCTTGGCCTTTTCCTCGTGATAGCGTTGATACCGCAGGGCGGGCATGTTGCCGTCGTCCATACCGGACGCATGCGCGGTGCTCATCACCCGGTTTTTCAACGTCAACCTTCGAATGCTAAGGGGCTGCAATAACGGGTCTTTCGGTGATTTAAAATTCGTCATGTTTTACCTTAAGCCCCTATTTGAGATAGCTTTACTAATTTTGGCTTGGATATGATGGTCAAGTTTTTTTTATATGTTGGTGTACCGTTGCTTGCACAATTTATGATCACAGATTTATGTGATTGATAAGTAGAATAAACAGACCTATGAATATTCTTTGTGTCAGTTCAAAATCGTTTGCAGCTCCTTAAATTTTAGCCTAAACCGCCATTAGTGCACCCGTAGCTCAGCTGGATAGAGCGCTGCCCTCCGAAGGCAGAGGCCACAGGTTCGAATCCTGTCGGGTGCGCCAATGATTTTGACCTGTCCCCGAAAACCGGACCATTTGAAAGGAGACTCTGTTCGATTGAACGAGGAGAACAGGAAAAGGACTACCGAGACCGGAATAAGGAACTTGGCTTTTTCGAGGCACCGAACCTTAAGCAAGAGATCAAGACCGACTCTGATTTTCCTCGTCCAGCCTCACAACCTCGCAAGCAAAAAAGATCGGGCGAAACGCGCCATGCCCTTGCCACACCGGCAAGAAATATAAAAATGTTGTGGAAAGTAGCAATGACGTTGATGCTGACACCCACTGTCAGATACCGCAAGAAGGGGTTCGTTTGTGCCTTGTGAAAGCCAGAGGGATGCAACGGGAGAGCGCCAGCATCTCCCTTGCCAAGCGTTTTGTAATACAAAACACAGCTTGCGGTACACGGTAATTATTTACTGCTTTTCCTGCCGGAATAATGCGAAGCTTTGATGATTGTTCGAACTCGCCACCAGTTTCTTGCAAACCATTGAAAGCTAAGGAAACCTGATCCGTTAGCACTTGAAAATAATGTCGAGATTGGCCAGCTCAGAGCGGATCACAGGCTACGGAAATGAAGGACTTCAAACCCCAAAACGACCTTGCCATTCAAGGTGTTGGATGATCTTCACATGGGAAAGTGTGAAATGGCGGAGAGACAGGGATTCGAACCCTGGGATCCCGTGAAGGATCAACGGTTTTCGAGACCGCCCCGTTCGACCACTCCGGCACCTCTCCGCATGTTCAAGGCTGTGGTCAACCGAGGCCGGTATCTAAGCGGGATACCGGCGCAGGGCAAGGGGCAATTTAGCGGCGACTGCGTTATTTCAGGGCGTCGAACAGCGCTTGCAATTCGGTTTCATAGCGCTGCCATGCCTTGACCGAACTGCGATAGATCGGCTGGCGCACCTGATAAATACTCAGTGTGTCGACCCGGTTCTTGTTCTGGTGGAAATTCAGGCACTGGTCCTGCCATTCAAGATCGCAGGCCGCAAGCAGCTTGCGGGATTCAGCCTCGGGATCGGCGGTCAGCGCGTCATAGCTGATTTCGTGGAAATATCCCGGCAGGCGTTTGCGCCAGTAGTCGATCATCTCTTCGAACAGCTTGTAGTAAATGCCAAGGTCGCGCAGATCATAGGCATAGCGATGCGCGCCGTCGTGAAAGACGTTCTTGTAGATCGACAACAGGTTGTCGCGCGGATCACGCCGCACAACCACGACACGGGCGCGCGGCAGGGCCAGCTTGACAAACCCCATCACAAGATAGGTCTGGATCGATTTGTCGGTAATGCGGTCGGCATCGGGAAAGCGGGAGCGCATGAACTGGCTGTAATGTTTGCCCAGGGCGGTCATCTGTTCGTGGTTCAGTCCACTCACCTTGTGAAACGGCCCCTCGGGGGTGGCGATCAGCTTGTAGGCCTCACGCGAAAATTCGCCCACCTCGCCGGCACCGGTGACGGTGCTGTGGCTGGCCAGTATCTGTTCGACAAGGGTGGTGCCCGAGCGGGGCATTCCGGTCACGAATATCGGCGCAAAACTGTCGTCGCCACCGCTGAACGGGGTCTCGAAATCAAAATCGTCGAATGCCGCCTTCACCTTTTCGATCTCAAGCGCCCGGCTGTTTACATCATAGGGAAAAGCCTTGCGCATCAGGTCGTTGGCCGGCTTCAGGTAGGTAAAGACCTTTTCGTATTGCTTGCTGTCCTCAAGCGCTTTTGCCAGCGCAAAGCCAAGGTTCATCCGGTCCCTGTCGCCCAGATCCGCGTCATTCCACCGCTTTTGCATTTGCGCCAGCAGCGGATCATCGGGCCGGAATTTGTGTGAGGCCGAGAAAACCCGGTAGGTTTCGCCATTGTCGGGGTCCAGTTCGATTGCCTTGCGAAAATCGGCCTCGGCGGCGTCAAAATCGCCGCGTGTCTGCAGCAGGGCGGCGCGCCGGGCATAGGCAAAGGCATAATTCGGATCCAGTTGCAACGCCTTGTCAAAATTTTCCAGGGCCTCGTCTTCGCGCCGCAGAACGCCTTGCGCGCGCGCCAGCATTGCAAATGCCTGCGCTGTGGCGCAGCCGTTATCGATGGCCTTCTGGAAGGCGTCTATCGCGGCGTCATCGCGTTCAAGTTTGACCAGCAGCATGGCGCGGTTGAAATGCGCCTGGCCCAGGTCCGGGGCCAGGTTGCAGGCTTTCTCCAGCACCTGCATGGCCTCATCCGTCTGATCCAGTTGCGTCAGGGCGCGCCCGAGTTCGGACCATGCCATCGCCATTTCCGGGGCGAAACGGGTTGCCCGCCGCAGGGATTCGACCGCTTCGATCGGATGGCCGGTTGCAAGCAAAACCCGGCCCAGATCCAAATGGACATCTGCCGCGTCCGGGGCACTGCTCAGGGCCTTTTGCAGGGTTTTCAGGGCCATATCCGGTTTGTCCCGCTCCAAATGCAATTTTGCCTGAAGGCGCAGCAATGCCGGTAAGTTCGGGGCGTTTCCCAGCAGTTTTTTCAGGCGGGTTTCGGCTTCGTCCAGTTGGCCGCTCTCGATCAGGTCAGCGATATCCTCAAGCATTGTTTCGGGTACGTGGTCTTTGGCCGCTGTTTTGCTTTGTGGGTGCAGCAATTTTCGGATTTTCGCCTTGGCCGGGCCGGGAAGGGCGCTGCGCCGCAAGGCCCGGTCAAATCTTTCCAGTTCCTTCTTGTCGTTCAGCCCGATCAGCACTTCGGCCCAGAGCGCCCAGACTGCGGCTTCTTTCGGTTTGATCTGGGCCGAGGTACGCACATGCGGCAGGGCTTTCTCAAATTTGCCGGCCGAGGCAAAGATCCGCGCCACCTGAAAATGAACCTCGGCGATACGCGGATTGACCCGCGAAATCTGTTGGTACAGTGACAGGGCCTCGTTCAGCTTGCCTGTGCTTTGCAGGCGCAGGGCTGTCTGGTAGGCGGTGGGAATTGTTTCTGCTGTTACGGGGCCAAAAGACTGAGTCACCGGGTTGATCCTGTTGGGTTGTGTTGCAGGTCGTTTAAGGGTTTGCTGGCGCCCTGTCCATGCGCGGATCATGGCCGGTTACTTTCAAATCCGGCTCCATTTCCCGTGTGGCGCCGGATTGGAATTGCCTTGCAACACGTCAACCGTTAGCAATTACAAAACCCGCGCCCGTCAACAACAGGTAAAAACATGGTCAGAACCAAATCGAATATCACGGCTTCATTCTGGTTGCACAGGCTGCTTGCCACTGTGTTTCTGGCGGTAAGTGCCATGCTGTTGCTCGGGTTTCCCACGGCTGTTTCCGCACGGGCAAGCCTGCAGCAGGATGCTCTGATCAGGGCGCTTGATCTGGACAGTATCATTGAGATCATGCGGGTCGAGGGCGTGGATTATGCGGTCAGTCTCGAAGACGAACTGTTTCCGGGCAAGGGCGGGGCGGCGTGGCGCGCGCAGGTCGATCTGATCTATTCGCCGGAAAACATGTGGCAAGGCTTCGGGCCGCGCTTTGACAAGGCGCTCGCAGGGCAGGACATGCAGCCTGTACTGGATTTTTTCACCTCGGACCTCGGGCAGAAGATCGTCGGGCTGGAAATTTCGGCGCGCCGGGCCCTGCTCGACAACTCCGTCGAGGAAATGGCGCGCGATAAACTGATGCAGATGCGGGAGGACAACAGCCCGCGTCTGGAACTGCTGCGCGATTTCATCGAAACCAATGATCTGATCGAGCTGAATGTCGTCGGCGCCCTGAACTCGAATTTCGCCTTTTACAAGGGTTTGGAGCAGGGAGGCGCCTTTCCCGAGGACATGACCGAAGAGCAGATGTTGCGCGATGTCTGGGCGCAGGAAGAGGATATTCGCGCGGAAACCACGGATTGGCTGTTTTCCTATCTTGCCATGGCCTATCAGCCGCTCAGCGATGACGAGCTGCGCATTTACATCGCTTTTTCTCACACCCCCGAGGGGGCAGTGATGAACAATGCCTTGTTCAAGGCGTTTGACGGCATGTTTGACGATATATCGCTGGCCCTGGGCCTGGCCGCTGCCGAACAGATCAAGGGGCAGGATCTGTAAACCGTCCCGCTGCGGGGCTCAATTGCCATGCACCATGAGCGCCACCACCAGCGCGTCAGGGCTGTTTTCATAAATGCCGATGTCCGATTTCAACCGCAAGAGCAGAATGGGGCGGGTCGCCGCCGCTACACCGGCAAGGGTCATTGCCTGATCGAGATGCGGTCCGCCCCCGGCCTTCATCTCCTGCACGAGAGCGGGAAAATTTGATTTCACATAGACTTCGACCTTGCCGCGCCGCGCGTTGTAAACAGCGTTCCCGGCGGCCGTGCCGATGGCCTGCCCAGGCAACAGAAGTGGGTTGGGAAGATGGCTGGGTTGGCTTGGGTCACAGCCGGCCAGCAGCGACAAGGCAAAAAGCGGGGAAATGATACTCTTGAACATGCGCACGGGCTTTCATGGGGGTGACTTTGGGCTTGACTTTGCCGCCAGACTCCCAGATAAGCCCGCATCTTGGCAAGGGTCTTGCCGGAAAATTGCAATATCGCCCGCAAGGGCGCGCTGTTCGAGGCGCCGGAAACCGGCAAAAACACCTGATACAGGGGCCGTAGAACGCGAAAATACAAAGGAATATCATATGTTTGCGGTCCTGAAGACCGGTGGCAAGCAATACAAGGTTCAACCCGGCGATATGTTGCGTGTTGAAAAATTGGCTGCCGATGCTGGCGATAAAATCCAGTTCAACGAAGTTCTGATGATCGGGTCTGCCATTGGCACACCGTTTGTTGATGGTGCGGCGGTACAGGCTGAAGTGATCGACCAGATCAAGGGTGAAAAGGTTATCCACTTTGTCAAGCGGCGCCGGAAACACGGCTCCAAGCGCACCAAGGGGCACCGCCAGAAGCTGACCCTGGTCCGGATTACCGATCTGCTGGAAAAAGGCGCCGACAAATCCGGTGTCAAAGCCGCCGTTGGTGCGGGATCCGTTTCTGCCGCGGCCGTTGCCGCAGCAAGCCCAAAGAAAGCGGCCCCGAAAAAGGCAGCCGCCAAAAAGCCGACGGCCAAGGCCGAAACCAAGACGGAAGCCAAGCCGGCGGCCAAGAAGGCTGCCGCCAAGCCGGCCGCAAAAGCGGCGGGCAAGGCAGATGATCTGAAAAAACTGTCGGGCGTTGGCCCGGCGCTTGAGAAAAAGCTGAACGAAGCCGGTGTAACCACATTTGCCCAGATTGCAGCCTGGAAAGCCGCCGATATTGCCGAGATGGACGAAAAACTGGCGTTCAAGGGCCGGATCGAGCGTGAAGGCTGGGTCAAGCAGGCCAAAGAACTGGCCAAGGGCTAAGGAGAGAAAGAATGGCACATAAAAAAGCAGGCGGTTCTTCCCGTAACGGCCGCGATTCCGCGGGACGGCGCCTTGGCGTCAAGAAATTCGGCGGTGAACTGGTTATTCCGGGCAATATCATCGTGCGCCAGCGCGGCACCAAATGGTGGCCGGGCGAAGGCGTGGGCATGGGCAAGGATCATACCATCTTTGCCGTGACCCAGGGCCATGTGACCTTTCACAAGGGTCTGAAGGGCCGCACCTTCATTTCGGTACTCCCAAAAGTGGAGGCCGCAGAGTAAGCCGAATACCTTAGGTAGAGTTCAGCGGGGGATCGGCAAAACCGGTTCCCCGTTTTGTTTTTATAAATGTATGAGGAAAGCCAGAATTGGGCCTGATTCAAATCACATTTACCGGGTTTGATGATCACAACCCTGTCAGGGCCGTCTTGAATGGGGCTGGCGGGATGTCCATGTCGGACCAAAGGGCTTTTGGCCCGCGCCATGGGATTTCCACAGGGCAAGTGCTTGGTGGAAGGGGTACAGATTTGGCAGAATGCTTTTCGGAGGAGCGAAAGCATGAGACTTGAAACTATTCCCAATCAGCCTCTTGTCGAGGCCGATCGTTTTTGCCTGCGGCCGTTGCGCCGCTCTGACGCCGGCCTGCTGCAAATGTATGCTTCGGACAAGCGGGTTGCCGAAGCCACCAGTTCCATTCCGCATCCCTATCCGCCGGGGGCGGCCGAGGCCTTTATTGCCCGGGCGAACTCTGACAACCCGAAAGAGGTGGTCTGGGTCATGGACGGCAAGGCGCAGGGCCTGGGCGAGGTCCTGGGTGTGATCAGCCTGCGTTGCATGGATCGTGATCAGGCCGAGGTGAGCTATTGGGTTGCGCCGGCGTTCTGGAACGCCGGGATCGCCTCAGAGGCGGTAAAGACCCTGCTGGCTGGAAACCCGATGAAGTGCAAGACAATATTCGCCCAGGTGTTTCAGGACAATCCGGCCAGTGCGCGGGTGCTGACCAATGCCGGGTTTGAATATATCGGCGACGCCGAGGTTCACTCGGTGGCGCGTGACGCCAATGTCCCGACCTGGACCTATTCAAAGAAACTGTAAGTCATGTGTAACGGGGCGGGGCAGGTCATGTTTGAAACGCCACGCCTGATGTGTCGGAGCTTTCAGGCGCAGGACTGGCAAACCCTGAAGACCATCTGCGAAGAACCGGATGTGGCGCGCATGCTTGCCGTTATAACTGTGCCGTGGCCAAAAGAGAAAATCCTTGCATGGATCGCCAATACGCAGGGCGATCTGAAACATGGGTTTCGTTTGGCGGTTTGTCTGCAGGGCGGGGCGCTGATCGGGATGGTTGGTCTGGGAGGCGTGCCAGTTTCCTGTGGCTACTTCATTGCCAAAGAGCATTGGGGAAACGGCTATGCCACCGAAGCCATGCACGGGCTTTTGCAGCATTGCTTTGACCATTTGGGATTAGAAACCGTTGAGGCGGACCATTTCACGGACAATCCCGCGTCAGGCAATGTTCTGCGCAAATTGGGATTTGTCGAAACGGGGCGCAGCCTGGGGCGCTCCGCCGCAAGGCTTGAGCCTGCGCCCAATATCACGTATCGCCTGACAGAATCCCAATTCAAGGCCGCAAATTCATGAAATTCCTCGATCTTGCCAAAGTCTACATCCGTTCCGGTGCCGGTGGCGGCGGCTGTGTGTCCTTTCGACGTGAGAAATATATCGAGTATGGCGGCCCGAACGGCGGCGACGGTGGCCGCGGCGGTGATGTCTGGGCCGAGGCGGTGGATGGGCTGAACACGCTGATTGATTTTCGCTATCAGCAACATTTCTTTGCCAAGAACGGCCAGCCCGGCATGGGCGCACAACGCACCGGCAAGGATGGCGAGGATATCGTGCTGCGGGTGCCTGTGGGCACGGAAATTCTGGATGAGGACCAGGAAACCGTGCTGGCGGACATGACCGAAGTCGGTCAGCGCGTCTTGCTGGCCAAAGGCGGCAACGGCGGCTTTGGCAACCTGCATTTCAAATCCTCGACCAATCAGGCGCCGCGCCGCGCCAATCCCGGCCAGCCGGGGGTGGAGCGCACGCTTTGGCTGCGGCTGAAACTGATTGCCGATGTGGGGCTGCTGGGGCTGCCCAATGCCGGCAAATCCACCTTTCTGGCCGCAACATCAAACGCCCGCCCAAAAATTGCCGACTATCCGTTTACCACCCTGCACCCCAATCTGGGGGTGGTCGGGGTGGACGACGCTGAATTCGTGATTGCGGACATTCCCGGCCTGATTGCCGGCGCCCACCAAGGCAAAGGCATCGGTGATCGGTTTCTGGGGCATGTGGAGCGCTGCTCGGTTCTGCTGCATCTGGTGGATGCAACCGGCGAGGATGTGGCAGAAGACTACCACACGATCATCCACGAACTGGAGGCTTACGGCGGCCATCTGGCCGACAAGCCCCGTGTCACCGTTTTGAACAAGATCGACGCACTGGATCCGGCAGCCCGCGATGCCAAAAAGGCCGAGTTGGAAAAGGCGGCGGGCGCGCCGGTCATGATGATGTCGGCGGTCAGCGGCGAAGGCGTGCAGGATGTCTTGCGGGCGCTGCGCCAGGAAATATCCGATGACCGGATCCGCAATCGCAGGGACAGCGAGGAAAAAGAGCCATGGCATCCCTGAGTGAGGCAAAGCATATAGTCGTCAAGATCGGCTCGGCGCTGTTGGTTGACCGGGAAACCGGAAAACTTCGGGCGGACTGGTTGCAAACGCTGGCGGCGGATGTCGCCACACTGCAAAAGCGTGGCGCCAGCGTCATTCTTGTCTCGTCCGGCTCAATCGCGCTGGGGCGCGGGGTTCTCGGGCTCGCGTCCGATGATCTGCCGCTGGAACAGGCGCAGGCTGCAGCCGCCGTTGGCCAGATCCGTCTGGCCCGTGCCTATGAGGAAGCCCTGACACCGCTGGGAATGACGACGGCGCAGGTACTTGTCACACTTGAGGACACAACCGACCGGCGCCGCTATCTGAACATGCGCGCAACACTGATGCAGCTATTGGCCTTTGGCGTGGTGCCGATCGTCAACGAGAACGACACGATCGCCACCGATGAAATCCGCTATGGCGACAATGATCGGCTGGCAGCGCAAATTGCCGTCACCACCGGCGCGGATCAGTTGGTGCTGTTGTCGGATGTTGACGGGTTTTACACGGCCAACCCGGCGGAACAGGCGGATGCAAAACGCTTTGACACCATCGAAACGATCACCCCGGAAATCGAGGCGATGGCCGGGGACGCCGGCTCGGGCCTGTCCAAGGGGGGGATGAAAACCAAGCTGATGGCCGCAAAGACCGCCACGAACGGCGGCTGTGCCATGGTGATCTGCAAGGGGCTGGTCGAGCATCCGCTGTCGGCGCTGGAATGCGGCGCAGCCGCGACATGGTTTTTGCCGCAGAGTGATCCGCAAGGCGCGCGCAAACGCTGGATCGGCGCGATGAAACCTCGGGGCAGGCTGGTGGTCGACAGTGGCGCCGCCCGGGCCCTGGCCCAGGGAAAATCACTGCTGCCCGCCGGTGTCCGGCGGGTTGAAGGCGATTTCCAGCGCGGCGATCCGGTCGCCATCACAGATCCGCAGGGCACGCAACTTGCAATCGGATTGACGCGGTACACGGCCGAGGAGGCGCGGCTGATAAAAGGTCACAAATCGAAAGACATCGAACAGTTGCTGGGCTATGCCGGCCGGGCCGTGCTGATCCACCGCGATGATATGGTGACCTGAGCAAGGCTTTCATTGCCGCAAAATTCCTGTAATCTGATGACAGAAAATTTCCGAGGCCACAGCCAATGAACAAAAGCCGATGAACAAAGCTGCTTCCATCCCCTCGCTGATGACCGAAATAGGTCAGCGGGCCAAAGATGCGTCTGCCGAACTGGCCTTTGCCAGTCCCGAACGCAAGAAAACCGCCCTGCTCGGGGCGGCCGATGCCGTTTGGGCCGCGCGCTCAGACATTCTGAAAGCCAACGAAAAGGATATGGCCTACGGCCGCGAAAAAGGCTTGAGCGCCGCCATGCTTGACCGGCTGATGCTGGATGAAACACGCATTCAGGCAATGGTGGACAGCCTGCGCGCCATCGCCGAACAGAAAGATCCGGTTGGTGATGTGATCGCCGAATGGGATATGCCCTCGGGGCTGAATATCCAGCGTGTGCGCACCCCGCTGGGGGTGATTGGCGTGATTTACGAAAGCCGCCCCAATGTAACAGCGGATGCCGGTGCACTGTGCCTGAAGGCGGGAAATGCCGTGATATTGCGCGGCGGATCCGAGAGCTTTCATTCCTCGGAAGTCATTCACGAGGCGCTGGTCAAGGGGCTGTTGCTGGCCGAACTGCCGGCGGATGCCATTCAGCGGGTTCCGACCCGTGACCGGGCCGCGGTCAGTGAGATGCTGACCATGACGGATTATATTGATGTGATCGTACCCCGCGGTGGCAAGGGGCTGGTCGGGCTGGTGCAGCGCGAAGCCCGCGTGCCGGTTTTTGCCCATCTTGAAGGGATCGTGCATATTTACGTTGACGCGGCGGCGGACCCTGAAAAAGCGCTGAAGGTGGTTTTGAACGCAAAAACCCGGCGGCCGGGTATTTGCGGAGCTGCCGAATGTCTGCTGATCCACGAGAGTATCGTCAGCACGATCGGGCAGGGGCTGGTGCGGGCCTTGCTGGACGCCGGGGTCGAAGTGCGGGCTGACGAACAATTGCAGAAGATTGCGGGGACAATTGCCGCGACACCCGACGATTGGGGGCGCGAATTTCTGGATATGACGATTGCGGCCAGGGTGGTTGCGGATGTCGATGCGGCCATCGCCCATATTCGCAAATTCGGGTCCAATCATACGGATGCGATCCTGACCGAAGACGACAAGACCGCTGCCAGGTTTTTCCAGCGTCTGGACAGCGCGATCCTGATGCGGAATGCCTCGACCCAGTTCGCCGACGGCGGAGAGTTCGGCATGGGGGCCGAGATCGGCATTGCCACCGGAAAGATGCATGCGCGCGGCCCTGTTGGCGCCGAGCAACTGACAAGCTTCAAATATATCGTAAAGGGCGACGGGGCCACCCGCCCCTGAGGA
>Ga0256841_1000282_pt1 | contig 55368 bp, 51 predicted proteins | sample 356308metaG_FD_185971 | JGI IMG/M metagenome (GOLD analysis project Ga0256841, IMG submission 185971) | Hydrothermal vent microbial communities from Mid Atlantic Ridge, Atlantic Ocean - 356-308 | ecosystem: Environmental > Aquatic > Marine > Hydrothermal vents | place: Atlantic Ocean: Mid... | reverse complement strand
AAATGTGAGGAACAAAACACGCCGCAACCAATTTTCAATATTATTTATGTTTTGATATTGTTCCGCGAAAGTCAAATAAACATTATGGGTTAAATCTTCTACATCTTCTTTATAATTAATTCTTTTTAGATTGTATTTGGAAATAAAATACGAATAACTTATTTCCCGGATTGTAGCCGAAAGTTTTTGAAAAGATACGGAGCTGCCGGTTTTCGATTCGGAAAGAAGTTTTATAAGTTCTTCTTTTGAAAAGTTATGAAATGTAGAGGATTTTTTTTTCAATTAAATTAATGTCACTTTTTTGTTAATTTCAAAACTAATATACAAATACGTAAAAAATAAAGTCGATATGAAAGCTCTTATAATATTTTTACTTACATTAGTCGGTGCAATAAACGCGCAACCTAAATTAGTACTTAAACCGAATACCATTGAATTTAGTAATATTTTCGATCGTTTGGAAAATGTATTGTTTATTAACGGAGGCAATCAAGATTTAATAATTGACACAATTAGATATAACAACAATTTTTATTTTATCCGCTTCGACAAAAAATGGCAATATCCGGTTACAATTCCGCCGGGCGATACTTTGAAAATGGATTGTCTTTTAGCCGGTTACTTTATGGTTACATCGCAAGATACTTTAGACACAATGAAAGTTATTTATTCTGGTTATTCCGATCAAGAAGATTTGAAAATTAGTATAAGATTTTATGACGATCAAAATAAATCCGGAACCGTGGGGGGAACGGTTTTGGATGAGAATAACTCTCCATTAAATAATTCAAAAATTTATTTTTATTATGACGGCAGCTACTTGTTCGATACAACTTATACAAATGCCGGCGGGAGGTTCTCAAAAAAATTACCGCAAGGTAATTACACCGTTGCAGCGGAAAAAGCCGGTTATTATTTCACTTTTTATGATAATCAATACGATCCTTACAATGCAAAAAAATTATTGATTGAGCAGGATTCCGTTAAGGAAATTAATTTTAACCTTATTCAAAAAATTCAAACTCCTAATAGAGTTCTCGGTAAAGTTATTGACGCCGGTACAAAAGCAAACGTTCGAAAAGGGATTATAGTAGTACGAAAAGGAAAACATACACCAACAAAACTTTCCGCCAGAGCCGCCGGATTAGCCGGTGTAATTCAATCTTATACGGCAAACATAAATAACGACGGGACTTTTGCTATTGATGATATTATTGAGCCGGGGTATTATTATGTTCAAGCGTTCTCTGATTTTTACTTGCCCGCATATGTAAGCAATACAAACGATCCTGCTATTTTTTGGCAGCAGACGGATTCCATACTAATTCAAAATACCGTTGATAATAACAGCATAATCTTAAAACGTGATTCTTCTTACGGGGGCGGGATAATAAGCGGTTCCATTACGGCGGATGCTTCAAATCCGAACGATTCCGTGAATGTATCAGATATTATTCTGTTTGCTAAAAATATTGACTTCGATGAATTGACGTATTATTCAATTCCCAAACAAAACGGATCGTTTAGAATTAATCATTTGCCTTACGGTAAATATCAATTAATTGCACAAAGTATTGGCTTCACGGATGCGGTCAGCACATCCGTTTTCGATATTGCACCTTCATCAACAGAATTTAATAATATCGATTTACATTTTACATTAACATCCGTTTCGGATGAATCGAATATTCCGGGTGAATTCAAGCTGTTTCAGAATTATCCTAATCCGTTTAATCCTGCTACTACAATCCAATATTCAATCTCAACCCCCCTCAATCCCCCCTTTGGCAAAGGGGGGAATATAAGGGGGGTTTTTGTAAGCCTAAAGGTGTTTGATATATTGGGCAGAGAAGTAGTAACATTGGTGAATGAAAAACAAGCTCCCGGAAATTATTCAGTAATATTCAATGCAAGCAATTTACCGAGCGGAATTTATATTTATCAGTTGCGTATTAACGGACTTGTACAAGCTAAAAAGATGATTCTTCTTCGATAAAAAATTTAAAGGGATAGAACATTTATTTTTTACCGGACCATTCCCATGTACATACCTCCGAAGTATGGAATAAGCCAAATTAACCAAACTGTCAAGCTGTATTTGTGAAAACTTTTACGGGATGAGCCGGTTCCTTTTTTTACAACGAAAGTAGCCCAAATTGCATGGATTAGCATAAGCCACAAAGCAATTTGTCCGGTTAATGTATGCGGTTCAAGAATATTGAAAGGTCCCGTTGCAATTTTGTGCATAGCAAATGTGCCGGAAATATCGAACATAAAACCAATCCAGAAAAAAACAACATGTTTAAGTTTTAGATATCTGGCAATTCTCTCAGACCAAACACCAAGCGAGTAAAAAACCAAAGCCAGCGTTATTAAAACAGTTGAAATAATAACGGGAGTTGACATAATTATCTTTTAAAATCCGTGATTATCCTATTAAATCTGTGTCGTCTGTGTTCTATCGAAACGGATTGATATTATTTCACTTCAACATCCGTAAACCAAACTCTAAAACTTCCGTCTTTTCCGGGTCTGTTAAGCGATAAATACAACGGTCCGACTTGTTTGTAATCTTCCCATTTGGTTAATCTTGTTGGCGTAGGGGAATTATTCCTTCTGTAAATCCACTGAACAATTTTATAATTATTGTCTATGTAAAGTTCATATTTATCATTTGGAGTGTATCCCTTACCGCCGCTGTATTCTACAATTACTCTTTTCGTTTCTCCTTCACCAATGGGTAACTTGAACATTCCTTTATCTAAACTTACATTTACGTTTTTATCCAACACAAGATGCAAAGGAAACAATAACCAATACTGGTCATTAATAAATTTACTGTCGATACTTTTTAATTCGTCCGTTGGATTTTCTGATAACTGTTTACGAAAATATGTAAACGGTTTTTCTTTATTGTAAGAAAGAAATTTAACCAAGCCGGTTTTCGGTTCCCAATACCAGCTTCTGTGTACTTGTTTTTTGCCTTTTTGTACGTTGAATGTAAACTTAATGGAATTTACTTTATCGAAAGAAGCCGCTCCGTAAACGTTAGCTATTTTTTCCGCTACGGTTAATTCTTTTTGCTCTGCGGGTTTATTGGTCGGTGTTTGTTTTTTGCAACCGGATAATAATAATCCCGCCAAAAGTATAAACAGATAAGTATTTTTTTTATATCTCATACTCGCTCCTCTTGATTAAAATTTATTAAAATAATTTACAAAAATCTTAATGAGATTATCAATTGTGATTCAAAACACCCCAAAATAATTTTTATTCTAGAAATTGGTTAAAATTTATTATGAAATAATGGTTATGAAGAATAAAATTTTATTAATAGAACCCCCGTTTTACAGATTACATAAAGATACTTATTCATTGGATAGAATTCCCTTTGGTTTGGCTTATCTTGCCGGTTCCATTCTTAAAAATACAGCTTGGGATGTAAAGGTTTATAATGCTGACTTCATTCCTTCAAACGAACGGAAAAAGATAAGTTACTTTACCGGAAAAGGATTTAATAATTATTATGCAAAATTAAACGACCGGAAGTCTGAAATTTGGAATGAGATAAAGGAGGTAATAAAAGAATACGAACCAACAGTAATAGGTGTTTCGGTTAAATCGCCTACATTTATTTCATCTTTAAACGTTGCAAAAATAGCAAAGGAATATAACAAAGATATAAAAATAATTTTCGGCGGTCCGCATCCAACTATGGCAAAAAAAGACCTTCTTAAAAATCCGCTTATTGATTTTTCTGTTTTAGGCGAAGGTGAAATAACAATCGTTGAATTACTTAAGGCAATTCAAGATAAAAAAACTCCGGAAAATGTAAACGGTATAATTTTCAGACAAAATGGCGAAATTATTATAACTCAACCAAGGGAATATATCAAAGATTTGGATTCCTTGCCGTTTCCGCATAAAGTTGCAAAAAAAGTATTACATAATTTTGATAAATATCCGTTAAGTTCGTTCAAGTATATTTTTTCATCGAGAGGGTGCCCGTATAACTGCCATTTTTGCGCTTCAAAAGAAGTATGGACAAGAGCTGTTAGATACCGTTCCGTTGAAAATGTGGTTGAAGAAATTAAAAGCGTTAGAAGCTTGGGAGTAAAGAGATTTCACTTCGACGATGATATTTTCGGAGTAAGTAAAAAATATCTTTTAAACTTGTGCGAAAAAATTACACTGAAAGTTCCGGATATTAAATGGATTTGTGAGACCAGGGCGGATTTGATAGATGATGAAGTTGCCGCAGCAATGAAAAGGGCGGGATGTGAAACCATACAAATAGGGGTTGAATCCGGAAATGACAAGATGCTTTCCTTAATGGGTAAAAATTTGAAAGTAGAAGAGATTTTAAATGCTTCTAAAATTATAAGAAAACATAAAATTGAGTTAAGGACTTTCTTTTTGGTCGGTTATCCGTATGAAACCGAGGAAACATTAAAAGATACGGTTAACTTAATGAAAAAGTGCAAAAGCGACAGAATTTTATATAACATTTTCACGCCTTATCCTTATACGGCATTGTACGATTTTTGTAAATCAAAGGGACTTATAAACGATGATTATGATCCGACAATATACAACCATCAAAGCCCGCTAAATAGCTTTAGTCTTTATATTCCACCGGAACGGTTTAGAGTATTATCTAACAGAATTGAAAGAATGATAGATAGAAGAAATTTTGTTAAAAGAATAAGAATGATAATGACAATTAACGGTTTTTCAAAATTAATTCAAAAATTGTTAATAAAAACTAAAATAAACAAAGTAGGTAAAAAATCCGGAGATATTTATACCGTTGATGAAAAAACGGAATTCGGAGAATTATCAATTTAGTTATTGTGCTAAACTGTTTTATACTTATAAAATTTTTTAAGGATTTACGGATACTTTAGCGGAGCTCATTACCGGTAAATGATTTCTATGTTGAACTACAACGTAATATAAACCTTGGTTTACGGTAAAAGCCAAAGGTGTTTGTCCGTCCAAATCCACAACAGTCCCGTCGGTTCTTAAAAATCTCTCGCGTTTTTGCAATTTCTGTCGCCGCTGTAACATCAGTTCTTAATGAAATTAAAACCCAATCAACTATATTTATATTTGAAGTTTTTATTTTTTATTTTAATTTAAAGCAAGTAAAAATGAGATATTATTAAAAAGTTTTTTTGAAATTAGTTGTTCCGGGCGTTAAAATACAAATGCGATATTTTGGTTAAAAAATGGTTAGTTGAATCGGATAAAAACTATATTTTTTATTTTGCATGTTAAGAAAATGTTATTACTAAGATAAAAACAAAACGGAGTTGTTGCGAAAAAATATTTTTTACCGGTAGTCGCAATTTTTACATTATTTTTCTTTAGCTAATGTGCAACAATGAGCGATGTTCTTTCAAGCAAAGGCGATGGAACTGCAGAAGTTTACCCCGTTAATTTTGATCAAGCTTGGGATATTGCTGTTACGGTACTCAGATGGGAAGGCGCAGAATCAATTGAGCAGCATAAAGATAAAGGCTATATGGTAACGCAAACAAGCCAAAACCTTGTTTCTGCCGGTGCTTTAATAGGTGTTTGGGTGGATAAGGTTGATAATTCACATACAAAAGTTACGATAGTTACTAAAAGAAAATTGGCTACAAATATAGCAACGGGTTTAACGGAATCTACCTTTCATTCTAAATTTGCCCAAGCCGTTGAGATTGTAAAATCCGGGAAAACTCTTCCGATAGAAGCGCCTTAGTTAAGGCAATTAAAAATGAATTATGAAAAATTTATTGACGTTAATGCGGCCGGGCTCCAAAAGATTGAACTTCCGGGAAGTGAAATTTCTGCAAATATTTACATTAAACGGGAAGATAAATTCCATCCGGCAATTTCCGGCAATAAATGGCGCAAGTTAAAATACAATCTTATTGAAGCCAAAAAACAAAGGAAAAAAATTTTGCTGACCTTTGGCGGTGCGTATTCCAACCATATTTATGCAACCGCTGCTGCCGGAAAGCTTTTCGGATTTAGAACAATAGGACTGATACGCGGGGAAGAACATTTGCCGCTTAATCCAACTTTAACTTTTGCAAAAAATAACGGAATGAAAATTCATTATGTAAGCAGATCGGAATACCGCAGAAGATATGATTCCGGCTTTATTGAAGAAGTGTATGAGAAGTTCGGAGATGTTTATTTAATTCCCGAAGGCGGAACAAATTTGCTTGCATTAAAAGGCGCCGCCGAAATTATAGAGGATATAAATATCGATTTCGATTATATATGTTCGGCTTGCGGTACGGGGGGAACTCTGGCAGGAATAATTGCCGGTCTTAACGGAAATAAAAAGGCTCTCGGTTTTCCTGTTCTTAAAGGCGCTTCCTTCTTAGAAAAAAATATCGAAAACTTAATAACAGATTTTAACGGTAAATTATTTAATAATTGGCAATTATTTTTGGATTATCACTTCGGCGGTTACGCAAAAATTAATCGCGATCTTATAGATTTCATTTTCGAATTCGAAAAATTAAACGGAATACAACTCGACCCTGTTTATACGGGTAAGATGATGTACGGAATTTACGACTTGCTTTTAAATGGTTATTTTAAATCCGGTTCCACAATTATTGCAATTCATACTGGCGGACTTCAGGGCATAAATGGAATGAAGCCTAAAATAGAAAAATTGTTAAACAAATCTGCTCCTTAACCTTTTCTTTACTTTTAGATTTTAGTTGAACAAGGCAAACTACAGCTTTTTTTGATTTTAAACTCAATTTTGCAAGATGGTTTACTATCAAAATAATTATGAAATTTCATTTCTTACTTAATATCTTTGTAAAACAATAAAGGGGAAATAAAAAATGAAGAACTTAATTAACGCCTTTATATTTTTTATTGTAATGTTTACATTATCCGGTTGTATAGATATCAGCATTAAAGTTAACTTAAACAAGGATGGCTCGGGAACAATTAATGAAAAAGTATTTTTCAGTAAACAGCTTGTTGAAATGATTTCATCTTTCCAGACAATGGGAGATTCTGCTTCGGCACAAAAATTTAATCTTTTCAACGAGAAAGAACTAAGAGCAAATGCTTTGAAAATGGGAAACGGAGTTAAGTTTATAAGCGGGAAGAAATTATCGGAAAACGGCAAACAAGGTTATCTTGCTTTATATTCGTTTGACGATATAACAAAGTTAAAGTTAAATGAGGATCCCGGCAATAAAGTTCCGGCGAATGCTCCGGGTCAAAAAAACGAAAGCGGGAACGATAATATTACATTTATTTTCTCAAAGGGAAATCCGGCTGAACTAATTGTACGGTTTCCCCAAAATATAAAAAATAGTGAAACCATTAAAGAAAACAAGAAGGGTGAAGTAACTAACGATTCGACAAATTCCGACCTTTTTAATATGGATCAGCTAAAAGCCATTTTTAAGGATTTTAAAGTTAAATATGAAATTGCCGTAAACGGTAATATTACTGAAACAAACGCCGAATACAGAAACGGAAATAGTATTACCTTGTTTGAAATGGATTTCTCGAAGTTGTTGGATAATCCGGAAGAATTAAAAAAGTTTAAATCCGAAAAACCGAAAACCTTTCAAGAAACGAAAGAGTTGCTAAAACAATTACCTGGTTTCAAAATCGATCCTAACCGGGAAGTTGTAATAAAATTTAAGTAATTACAGGGAATAAAAATGCCGATCAAGTTTCGCTATGTTATTTTAACAATAATGTTGTTTGCACTTTCTCTTTTTGCGCAAAAAGAACCGCCGCGCTTAAGTCCAAAAGCTTTTGTAGGTCAAACAATCGGTTATACAAATGTAAAAATCACTTACGGTTCTCCGGGAGTTAAGGGAAGAAAAATTTGGGGCGGACTTGTACCGTATAACAAAGTTTGGAGAACCGGAGCTAACGAAGCAACCACAATTGAGTTCAGCACCGATGTTAAGGTTAACGGATACAAAGTTCCAAAAGGTCGGTACGGATTTTTTACAATTCCTAACCCGGATGAGTGGACAATAATATTAAACAAGGTTGATAATCAATGGGGAGCGTTTAAGTATGATCCGGAGGAAGATTTGTTAAGATTTAAAGTAAAACCTGTTAAACACGCATTCAGAGAAAGACTTATGTTCAGCTTTGAATATAAGTCGCCGTTTTCTGCCGATGTGGATATCGATTGGGAAAACTTAAGAGTTAAATTTACAATCGATACTAGTCAGGATAAAGAATAAATAACTAAATTTCCACTTATGAAAAAATTTGATATTCCGGCAAAGTACAAAAGCTCTATAATTTCTCTTATTAAAGAAAAAAGGAAATTAGAGGATCCGAAGAAAAAAGATTATACACCAACCGAATTGGATTTTGGTCAGGTCAAATTTTATATTGCCCGCCATTTTGGGTTTTGCTACGGCGTTGAAAATGCAATTGAAATAGCATACAAAACTTTGGAAAACAATCCCGATAAAAAAATTTACTTGCTTAGCGAAATGATTCATAATCCAATTGTAAACCGGGATCTGGTTGAGCATGGAATAAAATTTATAACCGATACGCAAGGAAACGGTTTGATTGACTGGAACGAAATAACATCCGAAGATATTGTAATTATTCCGGCTTTCGGAACAACTATAGATAATGAAAGAGTTTTAAAAGAAAAAGGAATTGATACCGTTAAATTTAATACTACTTGTCCTTTTGTTGAAAAAGTATGGAACAGAGCCGAAGCTTTGGGAAACCAAGGATATACCATTATAATTCACGGTAAGCACCGGCACGAAGAAACTAGAGCGACCTTTTCTCACAGCAATAAAGCCGCACCTTCCGTTATTGTAAGAAATATTGACGAAGCTAAAATTTTACAATCCATTATTTTGGGAAAAACAAACTCTAAAGAATTTTATACCTTCTTTAACGGGAAATATTCCGAAGGTTTTGACGTTGAGAAAGATCTAAACAGAGTTGGGATTGTTAATCAAACAACCATGCTGGCTTCTGAAACGCAGAAAATTGCCGATCTGTTTAAAGAAACAATGATTGAAAAATTCGGGGGGGGAAATATAAAATATCACTTTGCAGATACACGCGATACTTTGTGTTATGCTACAAATGATAACCAGCAGGCAACATACGGACTTTTAAAAAAAGACGCAGATTTAGCCATTGTTGTTGGCGGATATAAAAGTTCAAACACTTCGCATATTGTTGAATTGCTCGAACAAAAGTTTCCTACTTACTTTATAAGCGATGAATCCAAATTAATGGGTAAAAATGTAATTAAACATTTTGATTTGAGTTTAAGACAAGAAAAACTCACAGAAAATTATTTGCCTCTAAAAGATAAAGCAAAAATCATTTTAACAAGCGGCGCTTCTTGTCCCGATGCAATTGTGGATAGAGTTTTGCAAAAACTCCTAACTTTTTTCCCTTCTTCAAAATCCTTAGAGTCCGTTTACAGAAGTATTGATAAATTGCTTACGAAATAAATAAAACCCGGTTAAAACAAAAGTCCTCTTTTGCTGTAAATAAACAGAACAAATTTGCACGGAACTGAATTTACCAATCAAGATAATCTTCTTCTCCTATTAGTTCCTCCAACCGTCTTTTAATAATTTCGTTTTTATTTTTCATTCGTATGATTAGCGCTTTTTCCAGTTTTTCGAGTTTTTGTTTTAGTTTTTCTACTTCATATTTTCTATTCGTTTCCTTCAGCTCAAAAAGTTCGGCTAATTTCCGGCGCAATTCGTTTATAATTTTTTGCTTTTCGTTTTTATTAGAACTTTGGTATTCTGCTCCTAACGTTTCGGTAAGCACTTCCAATTCGTTTATTTTTTTTTCTCTTTCAATTTCCGATTTTTCTTCTTCGTTATTGAGCAAGGGGGGAGTCATCAAATAATCAAATTGTCTTCTGCTCAATATTTCGTAATACTTTTTTTCATTTAATTGCTTTAAATGTTTTAAAGCCTGCTTTAATTTCTTAGAGTAATTCTGCAGGATTTTCTTCTCGCGTTCTTTACTTATTTTAGAAAATAAACTCCAATCCGGAACAGGCGGTTTGGGAGGTTTTGCTTCTTGTGAGTAGAGTGTTGAGCCTAAGAACAAAAAAATTATAAAAAATAAATAATAGCTGGTTTTTGTTTTCATTTTATATCCTGTTATTATTATTTAAAATATCTGTTTCCAATATTCTGAGTATTGATTTAATTTGAAAATAATCATAATTCCATTCGTTAGTTACATAGTTATTTATAATGGATTTTCCGTTTTCTTTTAGTTCTAAATTAATTATTGATGTTTTTATATCATTCATTTGTGCGGTTATTGATTTTGCATTCCAGTCTAGCGGAGTATTGTTTTGGTTTAACTTTCTGAAAGGATGCTGTGTTAAAAGAAAAGTTGTTACTACCGTTACTAAAATTGCAAACGCTAAAACCAGCTTTCCGTAATACGGTTGTAAACTCTTTTTTCTTATTATGGATTCAACAAAATTGGTTATTCTTTGCCAAATAGATTTTTTGTTCGTTGCAATATCAATCATTTTGGAAAACTTTTTGTCGTCTAAATCAAAATCGCTCAATTCGGAATAATGTTTTAGACTATTAAATGTTTGGTCAAAATATTCCCTCAAGTATTCCGATTTGTTTAACTTTTCCTCCCAAAAATTCATCCGTTCGTCAGATAAAGTTTTATCTAGGAACAACCATATTTCTTTTTCAAAATTGCTTGTCAGTTTGTTTTCAGATAACATTTTGCTCTTTTAGAATAGTTTTTATTTTCTTTACAGCATAGTTCATGTGACTTAGCACAGTATTAAGCGGTTCTTCGGTTAATTTTGCAATTTCTTTAAAAGTCATATTACTGTGCATTCGTAACAGAAAAACATTTTTCTGTTTATCGGTTAATTGAGTTAATGCGGTTTCTATCATCTTTTTGTTTTCCGATATTTCAATATCCGCTAGAGGATTGCCTGAAGTTGAAATGTTTGTATTGTTATATAATAAAGTTGTCATAATTTTATTTTTTCTAATTGCATCAATTGCTGTGTTGTGAGCAATTGTAAAAATCCACGAAGAGAATTTCTTTTGTTCATTATATTTATTTATTCCTTTCCAAATTTTGATTAGTGTTTCTTGAAAAAGGTCTTCGGCTAAACTTTTGTTATTGCTTAATCTTATCAAATAACTAAATAACTGTTTCCGGTAAATATTTATCAATGGTCCAAACGCCGACTTATCACCGTCCTTACATTTCGCAATTAACTTTATTTCTAAATTTTTATCAACGGAATCCATTTTGTATAACAGTTAACGCAATTATGAAAAATTTATTGTGAAGTTATTAAAAAATATTTTTTCGTGATTTTTGCAGTTAGTGCTTTTGGAAACAAACCTTTAACCCGGGAAAAAATATTCCGGTTTGCGTATTGGAATTAATTTAATATAAACTATGGTTACTTAACTACACGCGGTTATTTATTTTCGAAAGTTTCAGTATAAAAGGAATAGAAAATATAGACAAGGTTGCTGTCAGCCGGTAAGTGTTTTCAAGTCCTATACTGTCGCCGGCAAATCCCACCAGCCAAACAGCAAATCCGCTGGTTACAAAATTAATTGTAATGAAAATTCCGTTAATAAAAGAAGGGCGTTGAGATTTGTTATCGTTAATTATTGCCAGTAAAATTGGTGTCGTTCCGAAAATAAAAAGTCCGAGCAGCAAGAGCATAGCGAACGATAAAATACCGCTATTTAAAATAAACATCCACATAAGTATGGGAGAAGCGAACGCAATTATAAGCAGGGTTTTTCTCCTTCCAAGCTTATCGGAAATTGTTCCCGATAAAAACGATCCGGCAGCTCCTGTTATTTGAAGTATGGAAAGGGCAATCCCGCCGGTCCATAAACTTTCACCCTTTGATGTTATATAAGTAGGTAAAAATGCAGTCAATGAACCTTTGAGTATTGCGGTAAAAAATATTATTCCGGCAAGAAGCGCAAAGAGAAGTTTTAAGTCTCCTATAGTTTTGCCCACACTAACCAATTCTTCTTCTCTCTTAAATTTATCTGAAATAGTTATATTTTTAAGTTTAAAGTAAAGAATTAACGATGCCAACAATCCGAAGGGAATTAGTTTATATGTTCCTTCCAATCCCCACAATGAAACGGCGCCGAGAATAACCAAAGGACCTGCACTTCTGGCAATTTCCCCTCCCAGCATAAAGAAACTCATTCCCTTTCCTATTCTGTCTCCCGAAACTTGCCGCATCATAACAGGACCCGGTACATGAAACATGGAAGCTCCGATTCCCATAAACAGTAATAGTACAACTAAGAAAATATAACTTGGCGCAACTCCCAGCAAGCTCATGCTTGTAGCTGTAACAGAGGGCGCAAAAATTAAAAAATATCGCATGGGAAGTTTATCGGCTGCAAGTCCTACAAACGGATTTAACAATGACGGAACCCTTTGAACAACCGTCAGTAAGCCGGCTAAAGAAAGAGACATGTTGAACTTAGCAATTAGAAGCGGCAATATGGGGGCGAGAAAAGATGAGTAAACATCGTGAAGGAAATGCGCGGCGGAAATAGTAATAACGTTTCCGGTTTGAAATTTTTTATTTTCTTTCATCTAAGCTTCAAAATTAAAAAACCCGGCATCGTACAAATACCGGGTTTTAGGGTCAACAATATTTTATTTAACTATGAATTCATTATTCTTACGGTTTGAATCGGGTATATGCACATTCCCTAAAATAACTTTAGATAATTTTTTATCCGTTTTATATTTTACCGTAATTTCTCCGGTACTGTTTTTCCACACTTTTGCCGGAAGTTCTGTTTTGTCTTGCGTTCCGTCTTCAAAAACAAATGTTACTTCGGCACGTGTAGGAACATTACCTATCTTTTTAATTTTTGCTTCAACGGTATTGTTGTTTACCGTAACATTTTCAATTCCCAAATCCGGGTAACCGAATTCGAAGAACCAAGGTTTCCAGAACCAGCTTAAATCTTCTCCGGCAACTCTATTAAATGTAAAAAAGAAATCGTATGGAACAGGATGATGACTATGCCAATTATTTATATAATCCAATAAAGCTTTTTTAAATACTTTTCTACCGAGAAGAAGTTCCAGTTCCCTGTATGCATTGGAAGGGCGTGAATAAAATGCTGTTCGCATATATCTTGTTTTATTCGAATAAGAAACAACCATCGGCGGCAATTCTGTTTCCATTCCTGCTGTTAATTCATAGCTGCGAACATTTCTTTTTAAGTAGTCAAAATCGGGAACAAGGCTGTCGACGGTTTCCTCCGGGAAGAAGCTTGCCCAGCCTTCGTCCATCCAAGCATACTTGCGTTCGTTTATGCCCATAATAAAGGGGAAATAACTATGCGCAATTTCGTGAAATAATAATCCGATAAATCTGGCTTTTTGCCTCGGAGCTCCGTCGTTTGTCATCATTGGGCTTTCCATTCCCCCGCCCCTTCCTTTATTACAAAAAGAAGTAATATGAGGATACGGGTAAGGATAGCCGGGAAGAACTTTAGATAAATAATTTATGGTAGTTCTTTCAATCTGTGCGCCGGTATCCCAAAACATTGTGCTGTCTTTGTATACAACGTCTGTCAAAACACGTCGTCCGGTTTGTTTATCGACCTGAATGCTGGCGCCGTCCCAGACAAAACTTTTACTCATGGCAAATGTAAAATCGGTTACATTCTTAGCAATAAAATGCCAAGTGTTTTTTTCGTTGTCTGCAGTAACGTTGTTATTTTTTCTGTCTTCGGCTGTAATTATATGAATTGTTTCGTCGGATTGTTTAGCTTGCAAATATCTTTTATAAATATCTTCTTTTAAAACTTGATTGCCGTTTTGCAGTTCCCCTGCTGCCCAAACCGTATAACCGTTCGGAACGGTAATGCTTACATCGTAATTGGAAAAATCGTTGTAAAATTCAACATTCCCTTGATAATTAATCATATCCCAACCGTCAATATCGTCGTAAACAGACATTTGCGGATACCAATAAGCTACAAAAAAATCGCCGTCTTTATAGTTACCCATTCTTATCGGCACTTTTTCCGATATTTTGAAGCTCCATCCCGATTTTATATTCAAAGAGCTGCCGGGAGCCAAAGGTTTTTTCAATTTAACAAACATGTTTGTAGATGAAACCCTTGCCTCTTTGCTCTTCGGCGAAACGTTAATGGTATCTCCGTTAATTAAAAAATATTCCAATTTAACTCCGTCCGTAAAAGCATCGGGATTAAAAGGCCAGTCGCGTACAGAGCCCGGTTTCATAATATTTTGATAAAGGCGGACAACAATACTTTTTAATGTATCGGGACTATTGTTATGGTATGTAATTGTTTCCGTCCCGGATAAAATACTTGTTTCGGGATTAACTTCGGCTTGAATTTTATAATCCGATCCGTTCTGCCAATAATTTTGTCCCGGCTTTCCATCATAGGAACGGGTTCCGTTTTTATATGCTGTTTGAATATTGCGCGGAACATAAAGATTTGAAGTTTGAGAATAAATTTGAAGTGTTATTGTAAAGAAAATTAATGCAAAGAACGTTAAGAGAGTTTTTGAAGTCATTTTTCTCCTCATAAATTTATAAAACAATATAATAGACGAATTACAAAACAAATAGTTCAGTTTATTAAAAAAATATTTTACTCAATAAACTACTAAATTCTAAAGAGGAATGGAAACAGGGGAAACTTATTGTTATTCCTTCAACATTTGGTCATTACTTAATTTCATATCAATATCTTTTTTATATTTGAAATTGAATTTATATGGTAAAAGAATAGTAATATGATAGAAGTAGTAAATCTTCACAAAAGTTTCGGGTCAAACAAAGTTCTTACCGGAGTTAACCTGAAAATAAACGAAGGCGAAACCCTTGCAATAATTGGCAAAAGTGGAAGCGGTAAGAGTGTATTGCTTAAGCATATTGTAGGATTATTATTTCCCGATGAGGGTTATGTTGTGGTTGGAAATGAGAAAATAGAACCTGATAACACAAAAAAGCTATACGAAATCAGAAGAAAGTTCGGATATTTATTTCAAGGTGCTGCTTTGTTCGATTCGATGACCGTCGGCGAAAATATTGCATTGCCTTTAGTCGAAAACGATTACAATCTTTCTCATGAAGAAATTAAAAATAAAGTAAAAGAGAAACTAGAGTTGGTTGGTTTACCGGGAATAGAAGACCTAAAACCTGCGGAACTTTCCGGGGGAATGAAAAAGAGAGTGGGACTTGCAAGAGCGTTAATTACAGAACCAGAATACATTTTATACGACGAACCCACTACCGGGCTCGATCCGGTTATGTCGGATTCGATAGACGAACTGATTAAAAACTTAGCCGAGAAATTAAATGTAACATCAATTGTAGTTACGCATGATATGTTCAGTGTTAAAAATGTTTCAGATAAAATAGCAATGCTTTATGAAGGTAAAATTTATTTTGAAGGAACACCGGACGATGTTATGAATTCTTCCGATGAGATAGTTGAAAATTTTATTAAACGTACAGGTTTTTAATTTTTTATGGCAAAAGCAAAAAATAAAATAGTTTATATCTGTACAAATTGCGGATATGAATCATTAAAGTGGCTGGGTAAATGCCCGATGTGCGGTGAATGGAATACTTTTACCGAGGAAGTTAAAGAAATAAAAAAACAGAAAAATAAAAAAGTATTAAAAGAGACTGAAGTTTTAAGTCTTAAAGATGTTGTGCTAAGCGAAGAAGAAAGAATTAAAACAACAGTAGAAGAACTCGATCGTGTTTTGGGCGGCGGATTAATGCCCGGCTCTGTTGTTCTTATTGCGGGAGATCCCGGAATCGGAAAATCGACTCTTGTTATGCAAGCGGCTGCTAAAATTAACGGAACCGTGCTTTATGTTACCGGCGAGGAATCGGTCAGGCAAATTAAACTCCGTTCCACACGACTAAAAATCAAAAGCGAAAATTTGTTGGTTCTTGCCGAAACGGATTTGGAGACCATAACAAATACTATAGCAAAAGTCCACCCTTCCGTTGTTATTGTTGATTCAATACAAACAATTCATAATCCCGATTTAGATAACGCCGCCGGAACAATAACTCAGATTAGAGAATGTACTTTATCATTAATGGAAGAATCCAAAAAATCGGCTTTTGCTGCATTGCTTGTTGGACATGTTACAAAAGAAGGTTTTATAGCCGGGCCAAAAGTCTTAGAGCACATTGTTGATGCGGTTTTACAATTCGAAGGCGATAAAAATCATTCGTACAGAATTTTGAGGGCTTTAAAAAACAGATTCGGCAATACAAATGAAATAGGGATTTTTGAAATGCACAGTGACGGATTGAGTGAAGTAAAAAATCCGAGCGAAATATTTTTAAGCGAACGATACGGAAATACAACCGGTGCAATTGTAACGTCCAGTATGGAAGGATCCCGCCCGGTCTTGTTTGAAGTACAAGCCTTGGTAACTCCCTCAAGTTTCGGTAATCCGCAAAGAGTAGCAACGGGATTCGATTACAGACGGCTTTCAATTCTGCTTGCGGTACTTCAAAAAAGAGCAGGCTTGCGTTTGTCTTCCCATAATGTATTTTTAAATATGGCGGGCGGAATTAAAATATTTGAACCGGCTGTTGACCTTGCGGTTTGCGCCGCAATCACTTCCAGCTTATCAAACAAACCTTGTAAGGAAAGCACTGTGGTTATTGGCGAAGTAGGTCTTGGCGGAGAAATAAGAAGTGTTGGGAATATTGAAAAAAGAATTCAGGAAGCTTACAAATTAGGTTTTGAAAATATTGTAATTCCTCAAAACAATATGAAATCTATTAAACGGAAAAACAAAATAAATATTATACCTGTTGAAAATTTAGTAACCGCCATAGAAGAAATTTTAAGTTGATTTATATATTCCCGTTTGCAACTTTTCCTTTTCAAATTATGTAAAAGGCTTTAGAGACGGTGTTGCTTTGTTCAATAAAAATTTCTTCTCGATTAATAACTTTACATTGAAAATATTTTACTTTAACTTTTGTTTAAAGTAAACTTTAATTATGAATATTTTCAAAATTATAATAATTGTTTTTCTTTTTACTTCCGGATTATTATATTCTCAAAAGGATATAAATCAAAACTCTAAAAAAACCGGCAAACCTGAAATCGGATTAAAGTTAAAGGGAACGGTTTTGCCGGGCAGTGAATTCAAGACTCCAAAATTAATTCTCCCGTTCCTGTTTAAAAACAACAGTATTTTTCCTAATCCAAATACGTTTTTATATCAGAATTTCCCTCAAACACTTAAACGGCAGAGCGATTTAGCTTTTGCAAAGAACAATATATCAAAATTTCTTTTACTAAAGTATAGTGGCATTCCTAATTATGACCTTGGAAAATTCGGTGAATATTTGGGAATTAGTAAAAATATTTTTACAATTATTTTAGCAATAATTTCAATGTTATAATTATGGAAAACATAATCTACTCGGATAGTTTAGTTGAAATTACCGATGGGTTTATTCTTTTCAAAAAATATTTCTTTCCAACCCTGGCTTCCAAAAAAGTTAATTTTACGGACGTGAATTTTATTGAAATTGTAGAGCCAAAACTTTTTACGGGAAAATACAGAATTTGGGGAACAACTAATTTTAACATTTGGTTTCCGCTTGATACAAAAAGGAATAAAAGGGATGCGATTTTTATACTTCACAGAAAGGGGAAATCAAAATTGATTGGTTTTACGGTTGAGGATCCGGGAAAAGTAAAATCGATTTTATATGAAAAAGGGTTGTTGAAAGAAAAAAGTTAAAGTCCTTTTGAGATTTTAAAGGGAGTAAACCCTTTGATTTATGTAACCGGAAATAAAAACAAGGAATAGAGGATTTTATTTATCGGTTAAAATTTAAAGGTTTTTTCAACTTTTGCCGCAATATCGGGAGAGACGAGTAATCTTCCGCACGATTCGCACGTATAAAGTCTGCGATTCGATTTTATTTCTATTTGTCTCTGAGGAGGAACCATATTGTGGCAACCCGAACAAGCGCCTCTAACCACGGTGGCAATTGCTTTTCCGCGCAAGGCTTTTCTAACTCTCATGTATGTATTGTAATCCGATTTACGAACTTGACTAACAATTTTTTCGCGTTTATCGTGAAGTTTTAATTCTTCCCGTTCATTTGCTTTAATAATTTTTTTGAGCTCGTTCTCTTTTTCACCAACTTCTTTTTCCAATTCGTCAACCTGGGGAGTGAGTTCCCCGATTTCCATTTTTAACTGCTCCACTAAATTTTCCGCTTCTTTGTTTTCTTCTTCGAGCGTCAAAATTTTTTCTTCCGTATGGTCAATTTCTTTTGTAAGAGCGTCGTATTCTTTATTATTTCTAACTTTATACAATTGAGCTTTAAATTTTTTCAAACTTTCGTTAAGTCGCTCAATTTCTTCATCGTTTTGAGCGCGCTTTTCCAAAAGTTCTTCTTTTTGCTCTTCTTTTGTTTTGATATTTTCGGTAATACTCGAAATTTGACTTTTTAACTCGTTTACGGCAATGGGAAGATCGCCCCGCAATTCTTCTAATTCGTCGAGTTGATCATCAATTAATTGTAATTCGTAAAGTATAGTTAATCGATTTACCAATTTATTTTTCTCCTTTCTTATTATAATATCTTATTGGATTAGTTGAACCGGCGTATTTAATAACTTTAACCGGTTCGTCTGTATTTCTAATAAATTTTTCTAATTTTGATTTAACGGTCGAAAGCGATAAAACCTCGGTTTCGTAATGTCCCGCATCAATAAATAAAATTTTATTTTCACCGTCTTGGAAAGTATGATATTTAATATCGGCAGTCACAAAAGCATCGGCATTTTGACTTATTGCATCGTTTAATAAATCGCTGCCGCTACCGCCGCAAACGGCAACGCGCTTTATTAAATTTTTCTTTCCTTTGGTGTATCTTAAATTTTTAGTGTTTAGCGCTTCACAAACATGATCTAAAAACTTCTTGGCAGGTAAAGGCTTTTTTAATTCGCCAATAGCTCCGAATCCGTAATTAACATTTTTATTATTTAATTTATAAACATCGTAAGCCGGTTCTTCGTACGGATGCGCTTTCAGCATCGAATTAATTGCAGCGTTTAACGACCATGAATTAACAAGAAATTCCACGCGGATTTCATCCACCTGTTCGAAAGACCCTTTTGATCCGATATTTGGATTTGTATTCTCCGAGCCGAAAAACGTTCCTTTTCCGTTTATTCTAAAACTGCATTTTTGATATTCTCCTATAATTCCACCGCCGGCTTCAAAGATTGCATTCGAAACGGTTTCTACAAAATTTTCGGGAACGAATACAGTTAATTTGTATTGATTTTCTTTTTCGTTTACTAAGAATTTAATTTTTTGCAGTTTTAATTTTTTTGCAAGCTGAAAGCTTACCCCGTCTTTTGTAAAATCTAAATTTGTATGAGCGGAGTAAACAACAAGATCATGTTTTACAATTTGTTCAATCAATTTAGCTTTAGGATCGTTTTGAATATCGAGACGATATAAAGGCCTGAAAATAAGCGGGTGATGGGTAAAAATAAAATTACAATTATTTTTTACGGCGTTTTTTAAGGAATGGCCGGTTAACTCCAATGTTAAAAAGATATTTTTAATCTTAGTATTAGGATTACCGACTTGCAAACCCACATTATCTTTTTCCCACGCAGCCCCGCGCGGCGCCCAATTTTCCAAATATTTAATTATATCTATTGCAATCATAAAAAAAATGCACTCCTAATTTTTGGAAGTGCATTTTGGTTGTAATCTTTTCTATTATAAAATAAAAGCGTTTTTCGTAGTATATCCGTGTAAAATTTTAATAATTCCATGTTCTTAAGTATGAAAATATACGCTTTTTTAATTTTATTTACAATACCTCAATTTTTATATGTTATACAGTTAATTAGCTGTTAAGTTCTTGCAACGAGAGTTTAACCAGGTCTTCAATTGAAATTCCCGGATCTTTCTGTAAAACTTTTTTAACCGACTGTTCCGAAATTTTTTTATTATATCCTAATGCAACTAAAGCATTTATTGCATCCTCTTTAATTACGAACAGTTCCGGCGGCATGGATTCTTTTTCAGAAGTAACCGAATCGACTTTTTCTTTTAATTCCACAACCAATCGTTCCGCTGTTTTTTTCCCGACTCCCGGAATTGCGATAATTCTGCTTTTATCCCCTGTTTGTAAAGCGGCTTTCAACTCGTTAACAGTTATTCCCGATAAAATACTCAACGCTAATTTTGGTCCTATTCCGCTTACGCTTATTAGTTTTTCGAACATTTCCTTTTCTGATAATTTAGAAAAACCGTATAAAGTAAGGGAGAATTCCTTTACACTTAAATATGTAAAAAATGAAACAATCTCGGATTTATCGGAAATACTTTCGAATGTATTAATAGAAATATGTAAAATATATCCTACACCGTTAACATCAAGTAGAACTTCGGTAGGTTTTTTGTTGATAATTTTTCCGGTTAAATATCCAATCATTTTTTTTAATTAGTTGATAATCAAATTAGGGTTTTCTTTAATAAATGTTTTCCAGGTTGACGATCCCGGTTTATTTTTATTAATATTAAAAGCATGACAAATAGCGGCTGCAAGAGCGTCGGATTCGTCAAAAGTCATTTTTTCTTTTTTTATAACGAGCAGTTTTTTAATCATAAATTGAACTTGTTCTTTTGTTGCATTTCCACGTCCAACAACCGATTTTTTTATTTCCCGCGGAGAATATTCAAAAGTATTCAGATTATTATGAGCAGAAACAAGCAGAGAAATGCCCCGCACGTAACCAATTTTTAAAGTCGATTGTACATTCTTGCTATAAAAAGCCGTTTCCAATGAAAATTCTGTGGGTTGATATAACCGGATAATGCGGGCAAGTTCATCATATATTTTTTCTAACTTTTCGCCTATATTATTTTGAGGCAATGGTCTTATCAGTCCGGAATTAATATACGATAGTTCATTATTTTGAAATTTTATTAATCCGAATCCTGTAATTTTAGTACCGGGATCGACCCCTAAAATAATCATCAACGAACCGGTTTTATTTGAGAAAAAATAAATTTACTCAACATCAACAAAGTCGGCATTAGTATAAACATTTTGTACGTCGTCGTTATCTTCCAGCGCGTCTATTAATTTCATTGCTTTTTCGGCGTGTTCGCCGCTAATTTCAACTGTATTTTTAGCTATCCATTGAAGAGATGCATTTTCAACGTTAAGGTTTGCATCTTGCAAAGCTTTGCGCACGTTTTCAAAATCTTCTACTGCGGTAGTAACTTCAAAAAATTCGTCTTCGGTTTGCAAATCTTCCGCACCGGCTTCCAAAACAATTTCCAACACTTCATCTTCGGATTTATCTTGTTTGGGAAGAGTAATAATTCCTTTTTTATCGAACATCCAGGCAACCGATCCCGATTCGCCAAGACTTCCGCCGTATTTACTTAATAAATGCCTGACTTCGGCAACGGTTCTGTTTTTATTGTCAGTTACGCTTTCAACCAATATTGCAATTCCGCCGGGACCGTAGCCCTCGTAAGTTAACTCGTAAAAATTTTGACTGCTTCCTTCGCCTGTTCCTTTATTTATAGCACGTTTGATATTATCCATCGGCATGTTTGCGGCTTTTGCGTTGTCAATCGCAAGTCTTAATCTGGGATTAGCCGAAGGGTCTCCTCCGCCTTGTCGTGCGGCAATAGTAATTTCTTTAATCAATTTAGTAAAAAGCTTGCCCCGCTTAGCGTCTTGAGCAGCTTTTTTTCTTTTAATAGTAGACCATTTTGAATGACCGGACATAAAAAATCTCCTTGATTACTCTTTAATTCTTAGATCTTTTAATCTTAATTGCGGGTAAGATCTTCCGTTTCGCACAATTTTTTCAATTGTAAAAACAATATCAACTTTATTTGTATTTTTATCAATAATGTTAGCAAATTTTCCTAAGTTAAAACCAATTGCATCGTAAACTCTATCGGTGCCGTTTTGGCTGAATGATGTAATAAGATGATTTGTGCCTACTATTTTAGGATAGCTTTTAACGAAAACATCTTCGGCTAAAAAAACGGGTCGCATATTACCGGGTCCAAACGGGGCAAATTGATTTAATATACGAACAAACTTAGGCGTAATATCGTTAAGTGAAATTTTTGTATCGATCATAATTTCCGGGTAGATATCGTCGTTGTTTAACGTTTTGCGTAAAGCTTGGTTAAACCGTTTTTTAAATTCATCTATTTTATCTATTGAAAGCTCCAAGCCGGCAGCTGCTTTATGACCGCCGAATTGAATCAGAAGGTCTTTACATTCTTGAAGTGCTTTATAAATATCGAATCCGGCAATGCTTCGTGCGGATCCTTTAGCAACACCGTCAATTGTGGTAAGCATAATGGACGGTCTGTAGTATTTTTCAACTAATCTCGAAGCAACAATTCCGATAACTCCCGGATGCCAATTATCGTTATGTAAAACTATTCCCAGATTGTCTTCGTTATTCATTTCTTCCCTTGCCAATTCAAGAGCGTGTGAAAATGTTACTTCGTCAATTTTTCTCCGTTCAAGGTTTTCGCCTTCTAAAACTTTAGCCAGTTCTTCCGCCCTGCTTAACTCATCGGTAACGAATAGTTCGACCGCTCTTTGTGCGTCGCCTAATCTCCCTACGGCGTTAATTCGGGGTGCAACGGTAAAAACAATTTGTCCTGCAGAAAGATTTCCCGGTTCCATTCTGGCAATTTTCATCAAAGCTTTTATGCCTGGTCTGGGATTAGTATTAATTTTATCAATTCCTTCTTTAACCAGCACTCTGTTTTCGTCTACGAGCGGAACAATATCGGCAGCGGCTGCAAGGGCAACTAAATCCAAATAATCCAAAACAACATCTTTTCTTCCTATTTTATCTGCTATAGCGCGGGCTAATTTAAATGCTATTCCTGCGCCGGATAAGAATTTAAACGGGTATTCATCGCCTGGTTTTAATGGATCTAGTATTGCAAAAGCATCGGGTAAAATATTTTTGGGTTGATGGTGATCGCAAATAATTGTATCAATTCCAATTTCTTTAGCGTGACCAATTTCCTCCACGGCGGTAATGCCGCAGTCTACGGAAATCATTAAATCTGTACCGCGGGATTTAAGAAAATCAACACTCTCTTTCGAAATACCGTAGCCTTCGGTAATGCGGTTCGGAATATACACTTCTACATTCGCATCCAATTCCTTTAGAAACAAATACATTATTGCAGCCGAGCATGTACCGTCAACATCATAGTCGCCGTAAACGCAAATTTTTTCGTTGTTTGTAACGGCGTTTATAACTCTTGTTGCGGCTTCTTCCATCCCGTTCATCAGAAAGGGATCATGCAGACTGTCGAGCGACGGTCTAAAATAATTTTTAGCCTCAAAAAAATTGGTTATTCCGCGTTTAATTAAAAGGTCTGCTAAAATATTGGAAATATTTAAACTATCGGCCAAAGCTAAGACAGCGCTTTTGGGAGACGGTTCCTGTAGTGTCCAGCGTTTTTTTAACATATTCTTCCATATAGGAAGCAACTAATGGTTCAAGTCTATAAGCCGAATTCTGTATTCCGGTTAAAACCGGAAGGCAATTATTTATCTAAACACGACATTACTGTCGTGTTTTAGCGGTCTACCCGGAAGGATTAGAGACGAACAACCTCTTCCCCGGAGGGACCCTTCCTGCTTGACCTTGCACCGGATGGGGTTTGCCGTGATCCCTAAATGGGACTCCCTAAAGGGACCTCCGGTATTACTACCAGAGCGGTAGGCTCTTACCCTGCCTTTTCACCCTTATCCCGGCGAGCCGGGACGGTATATTTTCTGTGGCACTATCCGTAATCAACTGCTTGCGCAATTGATCCCCGGGCGTTACCCGGCATCCTGTTCTTCGGTGTTCGGACTTTCCTCTACTCAAGCATAATCCTCCTGAGTAGCAATTGCCCAACTTGAACCATCAGTTTTACTTCCGTTTTATTGTTATTGATTTATTTCTCAAACTGAAACAAATATAATAAAATTTTATATGTTTTTCATTTATAAAATTAACGGGATTGTCCGGTTTGTTGTTTTAATTTCTAAAGGTTTTAGTGGTAATTGGTGTCCGGTGAATAAAAAAAAGAGATTACCCCAACCAAAATACATTGAGGTAATCTCTTGAAATTAATTATTTGTATCGTTTCTTAAATTCTTCCTGAGCTTTTTTGCGTTTCGCTTTCTCTTCGGGCGGCAAATTGCCCGTATACCAAACGTGTTCGGGTTGTTTCAGAAGAGTATCGATTTCGGCTAACAATTTTTTTGCGCCTTTAACTTTTTGAGGATCGGAAGATTTAAGATTTTCATCACCGATTTTTTTCAATTCGGGTAAAAATTTAATATAAAAATGTTTTGCAACTTCGTATAGGCCGTGCCAGTGAGTGTAATCAGGCGCCATCATAGAAGCACCGTGTCTTGCCCGCCTGCCTTCGTGATGCCAGATTTCCCACCAGACCCATTCAACTTCTTCGTCAAATTTCGTATCCGTTATTAATTTGTAGTTGTAAAGAATTTTCATGAGTTTTATACCGGGTTTGCCAAACTTGGAATTATATAAATCCACTACGCCGTCATATTGAACGTAAAAATTATTCACGTAATTTTCCGAATGACAAACGTTGCAAACCTTTTTCATGTTTTCCCGTCTTACTTTCCAATTGACCTTCGACATTTTAACCAGTCCTAATTTTTTGTCCGATACTTCGGGACGAACGGAAACGGGAGGACGATTATTCCAACTGATTCTTTTACCTACATCATGTGTAACGGGAATTAAGTCGCCGTCTTTGGTTCTTACGGCTGACATGTGGCAGGTAGCGCAAGTAGGAGCGGCGGTATAATCTTCGCCCAATACCCATTTACTGCTTTCCATGTTTAAGTCAGCTTCATGCGCGCGGTAAGCAATGCCATGTTTAGATTCTTCGTAAATTTCTTTTTGAGGATGGTCAGGTCCTAAGTGACATTTCCCGCAATTCTCGGGGCGTCTTGCTTGTTCGGCCGAAAAAGCATGCCGTTGATGACAAGCCGTACAGGAACCAACGCTTCCGTCCGGATTGAAACGTCCTATTCCGGTATTCGGCCAGCCCGTAGGTTTCAGCGACCCGTCTTTGTTAACTTCCACAATTCCGCCGTGGCATTGTTTACAGCCGTTAACGGTAAGTGCCGAACCACCGAAAAATTTATTGTTTCCTTCCACAATATCGGCTAAAAAATTATCCAAGGATCCTAAAATTAGTCCGGCTTTTGCATGATGGCTTTCGGAAAACTCCGAAACTTCGTTGGGGTGGCATTTTGCGCAATCTTTCGGAGATACAATAACGCTAATTGTGAAACCTTCGTGCTCGAATGCATCTTTGTCGTCTTTGTTGGCGGAATGGCATTCAAAACATCCTACATTTGCTCTGAAATGTTTTGACGTTCCCCATTCCTGATAAATTGCTGCCGTTTCGGTTGCATGGCAGTCAATACATGTTTGGGTTTGTTCTGACAATTTGGCGGGTAAGTTGGATTGTGCGGCGGTATTAGCCGGGAAAATAGTAAACCATAAAGCCAGAACGAATGCGGCAAAAAGGATTGATCTCATTTGCTCTCCTTTTTAGTTGTAGGTTAGATTTTATTTTGTTACATCAAAAGAAACTGAACGTGTGCCGTGTTCAATTGTTTCTAATTTTTTATATAAATGCAAATAAACACTTTTTGATTTATTATTTTGCCAGTTGTTGGAGATAACGCCAATAGAGGTAATGAAAAAATATATGATTAGTATAACAAATCCAATGTATTTTTTATCTACTTTTTGTGTTTTTGTAAATACGGGTTTTACATCTAATGTGTTTTCAACCGGACATGCATCAACACAACTTAAACAAGTTGTACATTCATCGGATATAACGGTTGAAACCTTGGCTACGTTAATATGTGACGGACATGCTTTTGTACAAAGATCACAATTGATACACGAGGTGGAATTCCTTTTAATTTTGTTTGGACTAAGCAAAGAAAATATTCCCAACAAAGCGCCGTAGGGACAAAGATAACGGCACCAGAAATTTCTGATAAAAACAGAGAGTACAAAAATTACGGTTATTACGGTCAATGAAAATAATGAAATATGAGCGAAGAAATTATATAGTTTTACATCGACCATCATATTGTAAGGACTGTTCAAAAAAGAATTGAGCGCATTGGCGGACATGCTGAAAATTGAATATGCGAAAAAAGCAAGTATCAAATATTTTATGCTTCTTAAAGGATAGTCAAGAATTTTAGGCAAAACAATTTTTTTCTTAAATATTTTTTTCTCTATTTTTTCACCAAAATCTCCTATTAATTCCGATATAAAACCAATAGGACAAACCCAGCTGCAAAAAGATTTTCCGAAAATAAAAGAGATGGCTAAAATTGCGATAAAAATAAATAAACCTGCAGGATGCACATGATTAATATGACCGGTTAAAATAAAATAATACAAGTTCATTAATGAACTGATGGGTAAAAAAGCTTCAACACCCGGTGGGCGTTCAACAAAAGTTGTAGTTCCGCCGGAATTTAACCAATTAACAAAAAGATAAAATTGAACACCAATCCAAATAGTTAACGATGCAAAAAATAATTGTACAATAAACCGTTTTTTTTGTTCGGAGGGAGCAGTGTTTTTGTTGATGAAAGCCATTGGAGCTTTTATAATAAGATAAAAAATTCTTATTATAAGATATTACTTTTTTGTAAAATAATCAAATTACTAATAGTCGTTTTTTTACAGGCTGATAAGTTTGTTAAGGGTTTTAATTTTAAGGTCCGCCAAAGTTTCTTTACTAAGCATTTTGTAAGTTTCTTCTCTTAATTTTCCCCACTCGTCATGCACCGGACAAGGCTTTTCGTTTGAACAACCGGGGAAGCCAAGCACACAATTTTCAAATACCGATTTTCCGTCGATTGCTATTACGATTTCTATCAACCTAATTTCCGAAGCTGACTTTGATAAGAAAAATCCGCCCTTTTTACCTTTTTTTGATCCTACAATTCCGCTTTTGGTAAGAATTTGCAGAATTTTGGAAACGAATTCTTTTGGTTGTTTAACTTTTTCGGAGATTTTGCGTGCATCGAAAAGCGTTCCTTCTTTTTGCGTAGAGAGAAACAAAACCGATTGTAATCCAATCTCACATTTTTTAGAAAATATTACTGTCATAATTCGGATAAATTTTTCCGAATTAATTTACTAAACAATTTAACAGATTTCAATAAATTATTTTTACTTATGTATTGTGTTATAAAATTTAGTAATTTGCATTTATAAACTTTTTCCGCTAAAAAGCTTTCTGTTTAATTCTATACTCTATTATATGTTTTCTGGAAAAAATATATAAAAATTATGGAGAAAAATATGAAAACAGTAAAACCATTTTTATTTTTGATTACTATAATGATAGCAGTACTTTCCGGATGCAAGAAAGATCAAAACAATCCCGCGGAACCAACGGCAGAAAACGATTCAAGATTGGTGGGAAGTTGGGTATTAACTAAAATTACAATTCCTTTGTTAAACGATTCTACACTAACTCCACAAGAAGCAGGCGTTCAGATAACAATTACATTTAATAGCAACGGAAAGTTTTCCAGTGTAACAATTGATTCATCCGGACAATCAACCGATAGCGGTACATGGAGTACTAAGGATAACAAACACTTGACGCTTAAATTCGATGACGGAACGAGTCAAGACGGCGATTATACGATTAGCGGCACAACGGCTTCATTAAACTGGGTAATTGATATGGAAGGATTACAAGTGCCTGCAATATTGGATTTTTCGAAAAAAGCCGCCAAGAAAGCAACGACAGATACCAGGAAACCGATTAAACACCGGCTTAAAATTTTCTGATAATAAAAAAGAAAAGCCGGTATGAATATTTTAACCGGCTTTTTAAATTGATTTTTACGCTATAGTTACATCGTCACAAAGATATACATCTTGTATAGCATGTAAAAGCTTAACTCCTTCATCCATTGGTCGTTGAAAAGCTTTACGACCCGAAATTAATCCCATTCCTCCGGCACGCTTATTAATTACAGCGGTTTTGACGGCTTGACCGAAATCATTTTCGCCGGAAGCACCGCCGCTGTTAATCAATCCGGCTCTTCCCATATAATTATTTATAACTTGATATCGCGTTAAATCAATCGGATGATCGGTAGCAAGATCGGTGTACATTTTAGGATTGGTCTTGGCAAATTTTAGAGCGGTAAACCCACCGTTGTTTTCAGGTTGTTTCTGTTTTACAATGTCGGCCTCAATTGTAACTCCAAGATGATTTGCTTGTCCCGTTAAATCTGCCGCCACATGATAATCTTTATCGGCTTTAAATGCGGAATTACGCAAATAGCACCAGAGAACAGTTGCCATTCCCAATTCATGGGCATATTGAAAAGCTTCGCTTACTTCAATTATTTGACGGTTGCTTTCCGGCGAACCGAAGTAAATAGTTGCGCCCACTGCAGCTGCGCCCATATCGAAAGCTTGCTCTACACTTGCAAACATTATCTGGTCATATTTATTGGGATATGTTAGCAACTCATTGTGGTTTAATTTTACCAAATATGGAATTTTATGAGCGTATTTTCTTGCGGTCATTCCCAATACTCCCAGAGTTGAAGCAACTGCATTGCATCCTCCGTTAATTGCAAGTTCAACAATATTTTCCGGATCGAAGTAAGCAGGATTAGGAGCGAATGATGCGCCTGCAGTATGTTCAATTCCTTGATCGACCGGTAAAATGGAAAGATAGCCTGTTCCTGCTAATCTGCCCGTGTTAAATATCCATTGTAAGTTGCGTAATACGTTGATGGGTCTATCTGAATTCCTGAATACACGGTCAACAAAATCGGGTCCGGGAAGAATTAATTGTTCATTCGGGAATTTAGCTTTGTAGTTTAAAAGAGAATCTGCTTCGTCCCCTAAATAATTTTTAATTTGATCAATCATGCAAATACCTCATTTATGGTTTGTAAAAAAATTCAATTGTTTGCTTAAAATTAACTAATTCAAAGTTGAGAAAAAATTAAAAAGATTCAATTTACACTAATCACTCCGTAATTTCATGATTTTTATTGTTAAATTTTATTTTAAACTTCAGAATATTTGGAAAATATTGTTTTCCTTTTAGTTGAAGCAATTATAACAATTATATCAATAAGGAAAAAATGAAAAATATAAAAATTGATGCCGTTGTTTTTGACTTGGACGGAACATTGGTTAAATCCCATGAAAATATTTATAAAGCAACCGTTAAGACGTTTGAAAAATTAGGACAGAAAGTTGAAATACCCACACAACAATTTTATGATTTACTGGGACATCATTTTAAAGATATGTTCGACGCATTAAATCTGTATGTTGACGATATTGAATATTTTATTGATGTTTACAAAAATCTATATTTTGATTTTATCGATTATTCCAAGCTTTATAACGGAGTTGAGGAAACTTTAAGTTTATTAAAACAAAAAAAAATTAAAACTGGGTTGCTTACAACTAAAGGACAAGACCAAGCAGAAAAGATAGTAAAGCATTTTAAAATTGATAATTATTTTAATGAAATTATGGGTAGAAGAAACGGGATTGCAATAAAGCCTTCGGCGGAACCGTTACTTTTAATTTTCGATAACCTTAAAGTTGAACCCTCTAAGTCTTTAATGGTTGGGGACGCAGAACTCGATATTCAGTGCGGAAAAAATGCAAACGCAAAAACTTGTGCGGTAACTTTCGGGTACAGATCAAAAGAAAATTTAATGAAAGAAAACCCGGATTTTATAGTTGATAATTATAGTGAATTTATAGACATAATAAATAACAATAAAATTTAGAGAATTGACATATGGAAAAAGGATTTGTAAAAACGGAAACGGAAAATAAAATTGCCACGGTAACTTTCTTTCATCCTAAAAGTAATTCGTTGCCATCCGAATTGTTAAAGCAATTAAAAGAAGCATTCGTCAAATTATCTGATGAGAACTCGGTGAATGTTATTGTTCTAAAAAGCGAAGGCGAAAAAGCATTTTGTGCCGGCGCCTCATTTGATGAATTACTAAGTATTGAAACTTTTGAGCAGGGGAAAGAGTTTTTTATGGGATTTGCAAGATTGGTAAACACAATGCGGAAGTGTAATAAAATTATTATCGGCAGGATCCACGGTAAAGCTGTAGGCGGCGGTGTTGGACTCGTTTCCGCTACCGATTATGCGCTTGCCGCTGCAACAGCTTCGCTGAAATTAAGCGAGTTGGCAATTGGTCTTGGTCCTTTTGTCGTTGGTCCTCCGATCGAAAGAAAAATAGGAGTAAAAGATTTTAATGCAATGGCTCTCGATTGCCAATGGCGTTCAGCCGCATGGGGAAAGGAGCACGGTTTTTATAAAGAAACTTTTGAATCGATTGAAGAATTGGATAAAGCTGTAGATGATTTCGCTAACGAACTTGCATCCCGCAATCCCGAAGCTTTGAAAAAATTAAAAGAAATATTTTGGGAAGGAACGGCGCATTGGGATAAACTTTTAGAAGAACGCGCGGAGAATAGCGGCAGACTTGTACTTTCCGATTTTACAAAAGAGTTTATTAGAAAATTTAAGAGTAAAACATAACCTCGCAATGGATTTACCCGGACTTTACCGGTTTAATACTCAAGCCGTGCGGGATTTAGCTTGGGTAATCGGTTCGCCGCCGTTATTACAAAACTCAGTGCAATTAAATTCAATCGATTTTATTGAAAATGATTTTTTTCTTCATCAGTTTTTAATATTTAAAAATCAACTTAACCGGCTTGATAAAAATCCGTCTGCGCTTAACTGTTTTTTGGAAAAGAATAACACCCGGCTTATCGGCAAATACTTTGAGCGGCTTGTAGAGTTTTGGTTGCTGCACAGAGAAGACGTAAAACTAATCGATTCCAACATTCAAATAAACAGCGGAAATAAAACTTTGGGAGAGTTCGATTTTATTTATAAAGATTTAACTTCCGGTCAATTTATTCATCTTGAGGTCGCCGGAAAATTTTATTTGGCTCAGCATAATTCTTCCGGATGGTCTAATTTTATTGGACCAAACGGAATTGATAATCTGCAAAGCAAATTGAATAAAATACAAAACAGTCAAATTCCGTTAGCTGAAAACAAAACGGCAAAACGAGTGTTTAAGAAATTGGGAATTACAAATAATCTGATTTCCAAAGTTATTTTAAAAGGATATTTATTTTATAATCTAAAATATTTTCAAAACAATAATTATGCTATGCCCGGTAGTTCGGAGCCTTCACACTTAAAGGGTTGGTGGCTTCGCGAAAGCGATATTGAATTACTGGATAATTTTTCGGCCGGTAAGTGGAAAATTATCGAAAGGAAAAATTGGGTTTCGAGAATTTATAATTGTAAAAAAGAAAAAATCTTTGATACTAAAAAATTAATATTTGAATTAAAAAAATATTTTTCCGCTAACCGGTATCCGCTGCTGATTGCCGGACTTTACCAAGGTAACAATAATTGCTTGTTCGAAAAATCAAGGGGTTTTATTGTTTCGAATAGCTGGCCGAACGATGAAAGAAAAAAAGTATAAAGCGTATTTCAGATTTTACGAAGAACTTAACGATTTTCTTCCGGCAGAGAGAAGAAAAGTGATTTTTCAACATAAGTTTTCCGGTCGTGTTTCGGTAAAAGATATGATTGAATCTATTGGAGTTCCGCATTCGGAAATAGATTTAATACTTGTAAACGGCGTTTCCGTTAATTTTGATTATCCGGTAAAAGATAAAGACGAAATAAGTGTTTATCCCGTTTTTGAATCGCTCGATATTTCCGGCGTTCAGCATTTACGAACCAAACCGTTAAGAAAACCGAAATTTATTTTGGATGTTCACCTCGGCAAACTTGTAAAACTAATGCGAATGCTCGGTTTTGACACGCTTTATGAAAATAATTATAATGACAAGGAAATTATAAATATATCTAAAAAGGAAAGAAGAACAATTTTAACAAGGGATATAGGTATATTAAAACGGAATGAAGTTACACACGGTTATTTTGTGCGGAATATTAAAGCCGAAAAACAAGTTGCGGAAATAATTGAAAGATTTAATTTGCATAAATTTATCAACCCTTTTTCGCGTTGTATTGAATGTAATACATTGCTGGAACAAGTAGATAAAAATTCTGTAATAAACAGACTACCGGCAAAAGTGAAGGAGTCTAAAAACGAATTTTGGATATGCAGACAGTGCGATAAAATTTATTGGAGAGGCACACATTACCAAAAAATGAAAAAACTTTTAGATAAATTGAATATAAAAAATTAAACTAATAATATTCATAACTTAATCATACCTTTCCGCACGTTGTTTTGTGAGCGGATTTATGTTTGAACTTTTTTGTGTTTTAACTGTCTAATAAATCAATCGCTTTTAATGGTTAAGTTACTCAAATTGACCGCTGAATTTTATAAACCGTTAAAACCGTTATGAAGTTAAGATTTCCGGTGTTCTTAACCCACGACTTGAGTCATGGATTAATAAGCAAAACAAATAAACAATAACCGTTTCAACGGTTTTTTAATAACTAAATTTTGAAACGGTTAACTTGAGTTGAGTTATAATTGAAATAATAATTATAATGAAAAAAGCCCAACTTTTTTCATTACAGAATATTTTTAATAGAATTAAATTTGAAAAAAAACAAAAGTTGGGCCTTTGATGTATATAACTAAGCACTTTTGATTAAACAGAGAATTTATGTCGGCAATATTTTTTATAAAAGTAATTCTGATTTTGATTGCTCTGGTGGCAGTGGAAATATATTTCTTTAAAAAATTCACGAAATCATTTCACAACTTGCTTCCCGCAATATCGTTAAGAAAAATAAAACTGTGGAGAAATTTCGCAGCAATTTTTATTAACCTTCTTCCAATATTTATTATAATTTCCTTGGCGTATATGTTTATTTCCGGTACGAGAAGTTTTACTCCGCCACAAAACATCATTTTCGACTATTTAATTCAATATCCCTTTTGGATTGCCGCAATTGTAATTGCTCAGGTAATTCTAATATTCTTAATATTTAAAGTTATTTTTCTTTTACTAAATTTTTTCACAAAAGATAAAACAAAGTTAAATAAATATGAGTCGGCTGTATTTATGGGACTGCTGCTGCTTTTTGTTATTTATGTTCCCGCCAGAATAATTTACGATTACAATTCGGTTGAAGTTAGAAAAGTTGTTTATCAAAAAGAAAATTTACCTGATGTTTTGGAAGGATTTAAACTTGTTCTCATTTCCGATACGCAAGCCGACCGTTACACCGATCAAAAAAGATTAGGGAATTTTATTAAAAAAGTGAACGGACTAAAACCGGATCTTGTTTTAATCGGCGGAGATATAATTACAAGCACACCGAATTACATAAAAATTGGAGCCGAATATCTTGGCAGAATAAAAGCAAAGTATGGCAAATACAGTTGTGTTGGCGACCATGACAACTGGGCTTACCGTTCGGATATGAAACGCAGCTTGCACGAAGTAGAGCAAGCTATGTACGCTGCCGGCGTTCCGATGATAGACGACGAAAACCGGATTATAAAAGTCGACTCGGCTAAAATAAAAGTTTCGTTTGTAAAAAATACTTATGTGGATAAAGCGCCCATCGGAATTCTGGATACTCTTGCATACGATTCAACTAAATATGATTTGAAAATATTTTTAGTTCACCAGCCGCGGCAGCGGTTAATCAAGTTTGCACAAAAGCATAAATACGATTTATATCTGTGCGGACATACTCACGGCGGACAAATGACGTTCCTGTTTCCGTTTTATAATCTTTCGCCCACTCAGATTGAAACTCCGTATATGCGCGGAAATTACCGGTTCGGGAATATGTTAATGATTGTTACTCGCGGACTCGGAATGTCGATTGCTCCGGTACGTTATAACTCAACTCCGGAAATAACCGAAATTATTTTGACGAAAAGATAATTATTTTTCAATGCTAAATTGATTTTACCTACATAATTTTAATAAGTTTAAACCAATCTTTTTGATATAAATTATATACAGGAGGAAAAATGAGAAAAATTTTTATAGTTCTAATATTATTTTGTATGAACATTAGTCTATTTGCCGGCGGGGGTATTTTTGATTCTTTTGCTATAGTTAATGCTAATGGAGCCGGAAATACTTATTATGATCTCGGAGCCTCAACAGCCAATCCGGATTTTCAAGGTGCAAACCTTGGTTCATTTGATTTAACTAATCATTCTTTGGTTTTGGGAGGGCAATTAAAAAGCTATAAAAACAATGGAACAGATGTAACAGGTGCATCATTGTTTTACAGAATTTATCCTGTAGGTAGCCCAAGCGGTTCTTTTACTGAAATAAATTATGCGTTTCAAATTGATAATGTTAACGGACATGCAGGTGATCAACAATGGGGAACTGATATAGCTGGTAGTAATACTACCGATAAGGGCGTAGATATATTAAGCGGAAGTACTTTGTCATCTGGTGATTATACTTTAGAAGTTTATGCAGTAATCTACACTAATGGTGTAGACGCTGCATCAACAATTTATGATAGTAGAGGAGGTCTAAATTACCAAGCAACATTTACAGTTAACCAATCACTTCCCGTAGAACTTACCTCATTTTCCGCTAATATCTCAAATAAATATGTCGAGCTTAAATGGAAAACCGCAACGGAAGTAAACAATTACGGATTTTATGTAGAGCGAAAGTCCTCTTTCGCTAAAGGAAAGTGGAACGAGCTCGGCTTTGTAAAGGGACACGGAAACAGTAATTCGCCGGAAGAATATAAATTTGTCGATAAAACGGCAGCTTCCGGAAAATATTTTTACAGACTAAAACAAGTTGATGTTAACGGAAGTTATGAATATTCCAACATTATAGAAGCTAATTTAGGATTGCCTTCCAAGTTTTCTTTAAGTCAAAATTACCCCAATCCCTTTAACCCGGCAACAACAATTAAATATACTGTACCGGTTGCCGTAAAGACGTTGCATGCAACGTCTCAACTAGTGCAATTAAAAATTTATGACGTACTTGGTAAAGAAGTAGTAACATTGGTGAATAAACAACAATCTCCCGGAAATTATTCCGTAACATTCAATGCAAGCAATTTACCGAGCGGAATTTATTTCTATAAATTAACCGCCGGTAATTTTTCACAAATTCGTAAAATGATTTTATTAAAATAATTTTTTCCCGGTTGTGACGTGGAGGGCGAAATAATTTCGCCCTTTTTTGTATATTCGAAAAATATCAATTACAAATTTTCACTTTATTTTTATGAAAAAATACTTTGCTGTTCTGCTAATATTTTTTACAATAAATTTATCGGCACAGGATTTTCTTTTCCAAGGTTGGTATTGGGATTATCCGAAAACAACGGACGGAGCCAACTGGGCGGATACATTGCAAAACAAAGCATCTGATTTGGCAAATGCAGGTTTTACATACGTCTGGCTCCCTCCGTTATCCCGTACAAGCTCCGGCAGTAACAGCAACGGATACGATCCAAAAGATTTATTTGACTTGGGCGGGTTTGGTTTGGGTCCCACCGGTTTCGGATCCCGAACAGATGTGGATAATCTTATTGCCACATTTAATTCCAACGGAATTTATACCGTGGCGGATGTGGTATACAACCATCGCGACGGCGGTGCCGCCGAAAATAATCCCGCAGTGGAAAATTGGATTGAAAATTTTACATATCCGGGCAATTGCCCTTATCCGTCGGATAGAGTAAGATTTATTTTACCGATAGGAGGATCGACAGGTAAAGGTGCAGGCACGTATTACTTTAAAATAAAATCGAAAACAGAAAATCCGGATTTTTACGGCAATACTTATAAGTTTTACGTTTGGACGGGAAAAGTGGGATGGCAAGGACTCCCGGATACGACGGAAGTTGAACCTAACGGCGGCGGCGGTTGCGGCGAGCCGGATAATAACGTTACTCTTGGTAGAAATTGGTTCGCGGCTCTCGACTCATCGGGATGTAAAATTGACGAATTTGCTTTATCTCTTACCGCACAAGATTTTAATACAACCGGCGATACTCTCTTTTGTGTTTTACCAAACGATGCCCAATATTCTGATCATTATATTTACGAATTGTGGTATAACGACGGTGTAAATCCTACGGTAAATATTCAACCTGATATCATTTACCAAACTTATACCGATTTTACCGCTATGCCCAGCGGTCGAGGTTTTATGGACTGGCAGAATTTTAAACCCAATAATACCAATACTACTACGCTTTGCGGCGATTGGGACTGGCCTTGGTTCTTTTACGATTATGACCAGTATGTTACTGCAACAAGGGATACATTATTTACTTGGACCGACTGGCTATGGAACAATGTGGGAATTAGAGGATTGCGTATGGATGCGGTTAAACATTTTACACCCGAGTTTGTCGGCGACTTGTTCGATCATTTGCATAACTTGGGAATAGATCCTCAACTTAACGTCGGCGAGTATTTTGATGGTAATCCGGCTACTCTTAAAAATTGGATTGACCAGGTTTATTCTTACATGGATGCAGATACAAAAGCAGCTATTATACCCCGCGTGTTCGATTTCCCTTTGTTCTATGCATTGAAAGACGCATCCGATACTTACGGATATGATGTGCGGAATGTGTTTAATTCGAGCCTGGTAGATGCAGAGGGAATGAGTGGATTTAATGTTGTAACTTTTATAAACAACCATGATTTAGCCAAAGAAAAAAACAACATTCAAAACGATCCCATTCTCGGATATGCTTATATTTTAACGAATAATCAAGTCGGACTGCCAACCGTTTTTTATCCCGATTATTATTACGTAAGCGGATTTTCCAATAGCGGAATGAAAAATAAAATTGATAAACTTATGTCAATTCACAAAAAGTATATTTTCGGATCGTCTGCAAGGGATTATTTAAGCAGAAGCGGAACGCCTTACAGCCAAACGTTTTCTTCTGGTTTTAATACCACAACTTTGATTTACCAATTAATGAATACGCCGTCCGGGCAAGATGTTATTGTAGGAATTAATTATGCCGGCGGTACCGATACGCTTAAAGTTTTACAAGGAATAAATACTTCCAATGTGAGTCCGGGTGATGTATTTGTTAATTTAATAGACAATACATTTTCAACTTATACAAAAGTAAATTCAAATAATGAGGTTTTAATAGAACTTCCGCCGAGATCGTATTCGGTTTGGGTACAGGGAGTTTTAGCACAAATTAAAATAGTTCTTCAGGGACCGTATAATTCATCATCTAATCTAATGAACACAGCATTGCAATCCAATAACGAGATTCCTCTAACTTCACCATATCCGGAAGATCAAAGAACCGTAAAAAGCGTTCCTTCCAATGTAGTTGATTGGGTCTTGGTTCAATTAAAAGATTCGGTCAACGGTCCGGTTGTTGCCTCCCGCAGTGCTTTCTTAAGAAAAGACGGCTGGATAGTTGATGATAACGGAACAGGAACCGAAATTCCTATTGCCGCTCCACATGGAAATTATTTTATAATTGTAAAGCATAGAAATCACTTGGCGGTAATGAGCTCATCTGCTGTATCTCTGTAGTTGGATAAAAATATTTCTTTTTGCCGTTACATACTTTTTTATAATTCCAATTTATAATAATAATGTTACAAATCATTGTAGGTTTCGTTTTAGAGCAACGTGTTTTAACTTTCAGAATTTTATGATTATATTAGATAACTCAAGTTGACCGTTTCAAAATTTAGTTATTAAAAAAACGTTGAAACGGCTATTGTTTATTTGTTTTGCTTATTCACCCACGACTCAAGTCGTGGGTTAAGGACGCCGGAAACCTTAATTTCATAACCGTTTTAACGGTTTATAAAATTCAGCGGTCAACTTGAGTTGGATAAAATATATTTGAAATCACATGAAATCGAAACTTCAAAATAAAATTGCACAATTGGAAAAGGACAGATTAACTCTATTGAACGTAATTAAAAGTTTAAGCGAGGACGAACTGAATTTTAAACCAAAAAAGGATAAGTGGTCTATAATTCAAGTCATGCACCATTTGATAAAGTCGGAACAATTATCCGTGGTTTATATAAAAAGGAAAATAAGCAGCAAATCAAATATTGATAAGTCAAACTTACGATCGAGGTTTAATGCTTTTATTCTTAAATGGGGACTTAATCTGCCGCTAAAACTTAAAGCGCCGGCAAACGTTTCGGATGTGCCTGATTTTGATACTTTTGAAAATACAGCTTCTAAGTGGAATAACGTACGAAATTCTTTTATTGACCTTATAAATAATACTTCCGGTGAAATACTTGACAAAGATATTTTCAAACATCCTATTGCGGGTAAAATGAATATTTTGGGAACTTTGGATTTTTTCGACGCCCATTTTAAACATCATCAAAAGCAAATTAAATCTTTATTAGCAAAATTAACAATGGAGAAAAAATGAAAAAAAACATCTTATTTGTATTAACTGTCTCAATACTTTTAACTTTAACTAATTTTGCATTTGCCCAGCAAAAAGATATAACGGGATTGTGGAAAACCATAGACGACGAAACCCACCAACCGAAGTCGGTAGTTAAAATTTATATTAAAGACGGAAAACTATACGGCGATGTTGTTAAGCTTTTTAGAAAACCGGGAGAAGACCCGGATCCGGTTTGTGATAAATGCGACGAGGACGATCCGAGATATAACAAAAAAGTTCTGGGTATGACGATTATTACAGGACTGGAACATGACGAAGATGATGATGTTTGGGAAGACGGCGATATTCTTGATCCTAAAAAAGGAAAAACTTACGATTGCAAACTTTGGCTGGAAAACGGAAAGCTGCAAGTTAGAGGATATGTCCTGTTCTTTCATAGAACACAAGAATGGTTAAGATACGACGGGAAAATTTAGTACGTTAGATTAAAGCCGGTTCAAACAATTTAAAAAATGGCACGCAGATAAACACAGATTATTTATGATCGCTGCAGATAATAAATATTTTTAATGTATGTATTTTAAGTTCATATCTCTTTCAGAGATAGGAACTTTATTTTTTCAAAGATGTCATCTCCTCAAGAGATGCCATCTTGTTTGGTTGTAAATAATAATTTCCATTTGGAATTTGTAAAATGATAAACTCCAAAAGAACAGATTATCATCCGAAATTTTTTAAAAATAATTTTTACCATATTTATAACCGTGCTGTTGGAAAGGATAAGTTGTTTTTTAATGATGGAAATTATAGATACTTTTTGAAGAAATATTCTTTTTATCTGAGTGATAAAATAAAAACATATTCTTTTTGTTTATTGCCGAATCATTTCCATTTATTAATTTCTCCGGAAACAAATGAATCTGAAGTTATAACTGAACAATTTAGAAAACTTTTTATTTCTTATTCAATGGCTGTTAACAAACAACAAAATAGAAAAGGAAATTTATTTCAATCTAATTTTAAAAGAAAAGTAATAACTGATAATAGTTATTTAATTCAAGTGGTTTATTATATTCACGCCAACCCGTTACATCATAAAATGATTAATGATTTTACAAAGTATAAATTTAGCTCGTATAAAAAAATAATCGGCACCGGTAAAACAAGATTACAAAGAAAAGAGGTGTTGGATTGGTTTAGTGGGATTAATGGATTTATTGAATACCACCAAGAAAGAAGGGATAATGTATTTGCAGATTTTTATGTTATGGAAGAATAACGTTTCTCCCAAGTTCATATCTCTTTCAGAGATGGGAACTTTGAAAAACAAAAAACAAGGTTTGTTGCTCTTAGCTTTAAAAGATGTCATCTCCTCAAGAGATGCCATCTTTATTATGTAACAAAAGTAAAATGAAAGACTACACACTATCCGAAATATTTATTTACCCTGTAAAATCTCTTGCGGGAATTAGCTTGAATTCTGCAAGGGTAGAAACGGAAGGGCTGCAATTCGATCGCCGTTGGATGCTTGTTGATAGGAACAATGTCTTTCTTACTCAACGCACAAAACCGGAAATGGCTTTGATAAATACCGAAATTAAAGAGAAAGGATTGGAACTTTCGCACAAAAGAAAATCATTGCCCAAATTATTTATTCCGTTTAACGAACATTCCGGAGAAACTGCCACGGTAAAAATATTTGACGATAAAGTTAAAGCAAATTTCGTTTCCGGAGAAGCCGATAGATGGCTGTCGATTGCTACCGGTACGGAATGCAGATTAGTTACGTTATCAGACAAATATAAACGTTATGTCAATAAAAAATATGCGCATAACAACGAGACTGTAGGTTTTGCCGACGGATTCCCGTTTTTGATTCTTGGTAAATCATCACTGGATTTGCTTAACTCAAAACTCACGGAAGAAGTTCCTGTTAACAGGTTCAGACCTAATTTTGTTTTTACCGGAGGCAATGCTCACGATGAGGATAATTGGCTAACTATAAAAATCGGCAGCATAATTTTTGACGTTGTTAAGCCTTGTGCCCGGTGTGTAATTCCTTCCATCGATCAAAATACGGGAATTAAAAATAAAGAACCGCTTTCTACTTTGTCAAAATATAGAAGAAGCGGAAATAAAATATTATTCGGACAAAATCTTATCGCAAGAAATTCAGGTTTTGTAAATTTAGGTGACGGATTAGAAATTTTAGAGTATAAAAAAGAACGGAATAATTTTGAAAATTAACAGGCATTTAATATCGGTTTCCAAAACGGCTAAATATGTAACGGCCGGAATTTTAAACGGGAAAACCGAAGCTGTTTGGTTTCTTCTACATGGTTACGGACAATTAGCGGAAAATTTTATTAAGAAATTTGAACCGTTATTCTCCGACCGTAATTTCATTGTAGCGCCCGAAGCGCTGAATAAATTCTATATTAAAGGTTTTAGCGGTAAAGTAGGAGCGACATGGATGACAACCGAAGACCGTGAAAATGAAATATCCGATTATATAAATTATCTTGAAAAAATTTATTCCGGAGTTATACCTCAATCATTAAATTCCAACCTGAAAATTAATCTGCTCGGATTTTCTCAAGGAACGCATACTGCATCAAGATGGATTTTAAATTCAAAAAATAAATTTGATAATCTGATTCTTTGGGGCGGCTCGCTTACTCGGAATAATGAACTAAGCGGTAAATTGGGAAAAATAAAAAATGCAGGTCTATATTTTGTATTTGGTAAACAAGATCAATTTATTGATGAAAAGAGTATTGAAATAGAAAAGAAACGATTGGAAAAATTGGGATTAAATTACAAACTTATTTTGTTCGATGGTAAACATGAAATAGATGTAAATGCATTATCTGAATTAATTGATCTTATCAAGAACAATAAAAAATAGATTATTAGAATTAAATGAATAAATTTCTTCTTGCTCTCGCTTTATCCGTTTCTCTATATCTGTTCAGCTCTTGTTACAGCACGAATAAAAAACCGGTTGAAAAAATAGAAATAAAAAAAACCGCTGTTCTCTCGCCGGCTTTGAAGAAAATATCCGCCAAAGTTGATTCGTTTTTCCAAAACAGATCGAAAAGAGGATTGTTTAACGGCACTGTTTTATTCGGAAACGGAAAAAATATTGTTTATGAAAATGCATTCGGTTATGCAAACTTTAAAAAGAAAGAGAAATTAAAAATCTCTTCTTCGTTTCAACTGGCTTCGCTTACCAAACCGATAACTTCTTATGCAATATTACATTTGGTTCAGCAAGGAAAATTAGCGCTGTCGGATACGCTGGGAAAGTTTATCAAAAATTTTCCATACAAAGGAATAACTGTACGTTTACTGCTTGCTCACAGGTCGGGTTTACCAGAGTATATGTACTTTGCCGATAAGTATTGGAAGAATAAGAGAATTCCCATAACCAACAAAGATGTAATTGATTTAATGAAAAAATATAAACCGCTCCGCTATTACAAACCCGATCACCGTTATAATTATTCGAATACCAATTATGTTATTCTTGCTTATATAATTGAAAAGGTTACCGGAAAATCGTATAAAGAATTTATGAAAGAATCCGTGTTTAACCCTTTGCAAATGACGCATACATTTGTATATCAAAAGCAAAAAGGGAAGAAAAATACAGCCGGAGTTATAGGATACATCAGACGAAGAAGAAAAGCCGACGATACTTACTTAAACGGTGTGGTTGGAGACAAAGGAATTTATTCTTCCGTGGAAGATCTTTTTAAGTGGAGCGTTGCAATTGACGAAGGTAAATTTGTGAGTGATACTTTAATGCGTAAAGCTTTTACACCGCAGCATAAAGATTTAAGAATTTATGATAATTACGGTTACGGATGGCGGATAAATGCATCGGATTCAACTAATAAAATTGTTTACCATACCGGCTGGTGGAAAGGTTTCCGTTCCTACTTTATAAAAGAGCTGGGCAAAAAAGAAACCATTGTTATACTATCCAATACTTCCAACGTTGGCGTCCTTTCAACAAGAGAATTGATTTCTTTTCTTTAATTCACATTCTGGAATAGTTTTTGAAACTTTTTTTAAAAATTAATTTTTTAAAATATTTATCGATAATAATTTGTTGATAAATAACTGTATGGTATAAAATCCTCTGTCTTAAAGTATATTTTACATAGATGCAAGATGTTAAAATTAAAAAATGTCTAATCAATTAAAACGTTTGGAGGAAGAAAATGAAAAAATTACTTTTACTGTTTTTAGTTGTTTCTTTCATTTCCGCTAAAGCGCAGATTACGTTTGTACAGTCCAATCCTGTAAACGGAAGTACAAATGTGGGCTTAAGCGATACTGTAAGTGTTACTTTTAGCGCTGCTTTGGATACGACAAAAAAATTCAAAGAGGGAAATTATTTATTTACAAATTTAGGTCCCGATCCTCAAATTTGGTACAGTGCAGATCTTAAAACCGTTTATCTTAAATCTGATTTACAACCACAAACAAATTATTTTTTGCTGTTTCATGATGTTTTTGCAGCTGATGGAAGCAGATTACAAAATCCGGTATTAATTGAATTTACTACAGATTCTGTGTTTAATGGATACAGCGTTTCGGGAAGTGTTTCGTTTGAAGACACCTCAATTCCAAAAGAAAATACTTTGGTAGCCCTACTGGCAGATGATTTATCGCATGGAAATCCGGTTATTCTTTATGCGGGTATTTCGGATTCGAACGGAAATTTTTCGATTAATCATGTTCCAAACGGGACGTATTTTCCGGTCGGAGCCAAAGATATGAACAACGACGGAATGATAGATCCCGGTTTCGGAGATTTAATTGGTGGAACCGATTCGATTGTTGTAAATAACGCGGATGTAACCGGCATTAATATTTTACTTACTTCTCCCGAACCGGTTAATTTTCAAAAAGCAAAATTTTTGGCCGATAGTGTAAAGAATGCGGATTTACCGAACGACGCATTACTTTATTTTGTTGATGCTTATTCGATTGACTCTTTAGCAAGATCTGATGAATGGAATTTTAAATATATAAGCGATTCCACTAGTTTAGGTTACAGTGTAACGGTCTCAATTTTCGGAAGTTACGTTGATACTATGGATGCAAATGAATTCAATTGGATTTCCAATATGCGTCCCTTAGCCGATTCTTTGATGTTTGCCGCAGACCCCGATTCTTTTGTTGCAATGGCAGAAAATGCCGGCGGATATGATTTTAGAACTCAACATCATCCGGATAGTTTAACTTTGGAAGTTAACCTTAAACTTGGTGATGTAACCAAAGCAAACTTTGGGGACATAGTTCCAAATCAAAATAAGTTTTACTGGGGTTTGGAATATCAATTGGTTTACGATGACGGTCAAAATTGGAATGTGATAAATCAATTAAGGTTTTTAGGAGATTTTGAGACCGGACAGTTAATTCAGCTGACAGGTATAGAAAATTCCGGAAATTCCGGATTGCCGGATAAGTTCGAATTGGAACAAAATTACCCGAATCCATTTAATCCTACAACTACAATCCAATATACTGTGCCGGTTGCCGTAAAGACGTTGCATGCAACGTCTCAACTAGTGCAATTAAAAATTTATGACGTACTTGGCAGAGAATTAGTAACATTAGTTAACAAACAACAATCTCCCGGAAATTATTCCGTAACATTCAATGCAAGCAATTTACCGAGTGGAATTTATTTATACGAACTAAAAACCGGTAATAATATTCAAGTAAAGAAAATGATGCTTCTGAAGTAATTTAAGTCATATACCTTCGGGGTTGTGTAAACCCCGAAGGTATAAATTAAATCTTGAATAACAATTAGGATTAAGTAAATTCCTTGGTTGTTTTTAAAAAGGAGGGCATTAAATATGAGATGGAACCCATTCTTCCAATTGTAAATGCTGTTGTTGCCGCAACTACTCCAACCCAATCAAAGTATTTAATAGTAATAAAAAGAATTAAAATAATTCCAATAACTTCGGTTGCCGTTGCAAAAGTAATTGGTGAAGTCTTTTTCGCATATACAAGAACCGACCGTTGAAAAGATAACATAACCGATAGACCCGGCATAACGGAAAAAATTATTAAAGGCAAAATAGCAAACCGTGTTAATTCCCATGATAATCCGGAAACATTTCTAAACCAAAATTCGGATAAAGGAGTAATTGCAATGATAACTAAAATAAAAGTAGCGGTAAATCCGAGAATCCGTGCAAATTTTTTAAGCGCCGTATAGTTTTCGCCGTGTTTTCCCATTAACGCAATTCCCACTTCCTGAAAAGATAATCCGGCGCTGCGGAAAATAAACACCAATGAATTAATTACCGGAAGAACGGCAAGGGATTCAATTGCCATCCGGCTTTGCCCTAAAAAGAAACTAACCATCGGTTGAACGCCTAAAGACAGCATTGAAGTTAATGCGAGAGGATAATAAAATTTTATTATACCTGAATAATTTAATATCTCAGCCTTTTGATTTTCTGTCTTTTTGATTTTTCTTAATGTTGAATTGCACATCAACTTGCTTGCAATCGCTTCTACTGTTACTCCCACGCTCATTGCGGCAGCTCCAACTACCGAGCCGTGAATATCCATGAACGAAAATAATATTGTAGCCGTAATTGCCATGCTTGAAAGACGAAGAACGGTACCGTAAGCAACACGGTTTGTAAGATTATTTCTAATCAGAATACCTTGATAAAATCTTCTGTAACCAATTGCGCTTGGCCACGGCAGTAAAATGATTAATGCATAATGCGTTAATTTGGCAACCTCCTGTGGAAGCGTCATCAAATCGATTGTGATAAAATAAAAAATATTGGGAATGAGAATGAGAAGAAATAACAATGTAATTAATAAATTAAGCAAGTATGTAAAATTTCTTAATTTTATGAATGAGTCCTTATTTTTTACTAAAGCTGTTGAAGCGCTCATGATCATTATTATGGGAGCTTCAATAAGAAGTGCAAAGGAAAAAGCTATTCCATAAGCGGCTAAGTTAAATTTAGGCTCGGGTAAACGTGCGATTAATGCTGCAATAAAAGGTCCTTCCAGCGACATCATTAACCACGTTGTTGCCAGCGGATACCAAAATTTGAATATCTTTCTTGAAGTTAGATTTGACACTGTTAAATTTTCTTTGGAAATTAATGTTCAAACTTAGTTATAATTGAGAAGATATTTATGTGAAAGAAAAACATCAAACCAACGCACTTTCAAAACCGGAATCCCGGACGAATAAGCAAGTGGAATTACTCAATTCGGTTATTTCTCTCATAAAATCAAATTGAATTTGTTCTCCGAGTCCGAAAATATTTATATCAGCTCTCGGGGCATCGGGAATAACGTCCTTAAAATTTCCCACAAGAACGTTGAATTCCGTTAAGGATGGCAAACGGGTTTGCTCGCTTAAATTAAATAGAAATTTATGCATTCGTTTTTGTGTTTGTTTATCTTCGGCAACGGTAACCAAATTAATTTTTCCTTCCCAATTTAAGTGTAATTGAAGAGTTATTAAAATTGCCAAATGCCAGTTGGGACTTTTATCCCTAAGCCAAAGGTTTATATCTTTTTGAATACCGAATGAAACGCGCGGATGATGTTTTAAAATCAGAACGCCCAAATTATATCTGGATGCTTGATAAACTAATTCGCTGATTATAAAGTCCTTACCGGGATTATTACTTAAAGTTAAAAACAACGTATTCGGATGAAATACGTTTCCCTGCAAAGTTTGAATTACGAGTTTTGCGCCGTGAAGAAAGTCGTTGTCTTCTATAACAGTTCCGTTTACTAATAATTTTTCATCTTTTAACGGTTGAATCAATTCGGTTAATTCTTTTTTTGTTTTTGACACATCATTTGTTTTAATGGTAAATGCATACAAACTTCCGGCGGGATAAGTGATATCTCTTATAAATAACAATGAGCCCGACCATTCTTTTGGATCTTCGATGGGAACTAGTAAATCGGGTTTCCAGGCAATATTGTTTCTGGGAAACTTTGCCGCAATACGCGATGCTTGTTCTGCCAACGTAAGAAATATTCCGCCTCTCAAATCGCTCCATTCGGCAGACAGTCCTTTTTTAGTTAACCAAATATAAATTCCGATAACCGAAATAATCGATACAATACTGAAGATAGGATTAATCAGAAACATAACTCCAAAACTGCCTATGCCGCCTATAAACGGTACTATTCTTGGTATTTTAAAAGTCGGGCGGAAACTGATTATTTTCATGCTTTGCTGAATAAAAACAACAAGATTCAACATTCCGTAAGTAATTAAGAAAAACATTGTTATTAATGTAGCTAATGCATTTAAACTTCCGAACACCAAAGAGACGGCAATAATAACGCCTGTAAAAATAATGGCATTTCTTGGTTCGTTATCTTTTGTTTTCGCTTCAAAAAAATTATGAAACGGAATGGTTCTGTGATGCGCTAACGCTTGTAAAATTCGCGGCGCTCCCACCATACTTCCCAAAGCGCTGGAAAAAGTTGCGGCAAGAATTCCCGCTAAAACCAGCCAGCTGACCAAAGCATTATCAACCATTGCCATTTCGTCGGTTCTTAAATCGTGTGGAGAAATAAAAAGCGCCGAGGCATACGCTAAAGCTATGTAAATAACAAAAGTTACTCCTATTGCGCTTAAAGTACCCACCGGTATTGATTTTCGCGGGTTTTTTAAGTCGCCCGATAAATTAGCGCCTGCCATTATACCGGTTACGGCAGGGAAAAATACCGCAAAAACAGTCCAAAAGCCGGCGTCTTCAAAATTTCCGAATAATACAATATGTTGTTGCGGAGTATTGGGCGAGAGGAAAAAAGAAATAAGAGATAAGGCAATTATTGCCAGAATTATATACTGAATTCTTATGGCAAAAACAGTGCTTATATAAGAAATAAAAAGTAATACAAACCATGCCGCTAAACTTACTACAACAATGGGATGATGAGGAAAAATACGTACCCAACCTTCCGAAAATCCTATTATATAAAGAGCGGCGGATAAAGTTTGCGATACGTAAAGTGGAATTCCAACGCTGCCGCCGGCTTCCAAACCGAGCGATTTGGAAATAATTGAATATGCGCCACCGGCTCCTATTTTTATATTTGTAGTAATGGAAGACATTGACAAACCGGTAGCAATTGTTATTATTTTTGCCAAAACTATTATTATTATTGCTCCTAACAGTCCGGCATTTCCAACAACCCAACCAAGGCGCAAATACATTATTACGCCTAGTATCGTTAGAACATCGGGAGTAAATACTCCTCCGAATGTTCCCAGCTTTTTAAGCTTAAAAGATTCGCGTAACGATTTGGCAATATTACTAAATTTCATCAATTCCAATATTTATTTGAGATTATCATAAACATACAACAATATTTCGAATATTACCCTAAACTTCCGTTTATGTTAATTTGATTGGTATTTACCGTTAATAAGCAATTCTAATTGGGAAATTGCGGCGGTAACGGCTGATTCTACCCGGAGGATCGATTCGCTTAATTTGAAAGGAATGAACCCGAGCTCTTGCATATAATTTATCTCAAACGGAATCCAACCGCCTTCGGGACCAATTGCCAGAATTAGTTTTGCAAAGCTGTTATTATAAATACCGGTTAAATAATTTTCAGAAGAATTTTCAGCTAATAATTTTAACGTGATTTCATTAGACGAGTTGTTGTAAACCGGCAAAATTTCTTGAAAGAATTCCTTAAACCTTTTATGAAAATAAACTTGCGGAAGTCTGGTTCTTTTACCTTGACTCAAACCATCAAGCAGGTAACGAAAGTAGTTATTCCCTTTAATTAGTGTGGATTGAAAATAACTTTTTTGCACTCTGTTTGTTTTTATAAAGTGAATAGTATTAACGCCCATTGCGGCCGAAACGGATAAAACTTTTTTAAGCGTTTGTGGTCGGGGCAGTGCACAGATGAGCGTTAAATTAGTACCGGAAACGGGTTCCGTAAAAATTTCAGTTAATTCAAGTACCACACCGTCATCATTTATTTTATTTATCTTTGCTTTTCCCAACGGACCGTTTAACAAGCCTATTTCCAAAGTATCGTTTACATTCAATTTTAATATTTCTTTAATATGATTTGCTCTCAAACCGGATAAAAAATATCTTTTCGGACCAATTTGATCTTTGGGCAAAAGCAAAATGATGTTCATGGAAAAAGTTTATTCAAGGTTTTTAATAAGATTAATTTTCTTTATTTCACCGGCAATAATTATTCTATCGTTTTGTTGAATTACATAATCCGGGCTGGGAATGGCTTTAATTGATTCGCCTCTTTTTTCAATACTTTTTACCGAAAGCACATCAACACCGTATTTAGCTCGTATGTTTAATTCCCTGATGGATTTTCCTATAAATGAATTAGGCGGTTTAATCTCCACAATTGAATATCCTTCTAAAAATTGAACGCTTGTTTCCGGCTCTTTCATACTGATGCTGCTTGCTAAAGTAGAAGATAATTCCCTTCTTTTAATTTCTTTGTTGTACGCGGCTTGAATATCCTTACGCCAAACCATTCCTACAACTTTTTTAGAATTTGCGTTAGCCACAACCGGTAAACCGTAAACATCGATGTTTCTCATTTTATCCAAAGCTACTTGACAGTTATCTTCTAACGATACAACTTCGAAGTTCGTACTTAAAATATCTTCGGCTACCAAAATATTTTGCAAGGAATCTTTTTCGAACATATAGTCTTTAATTTCATCCACTTTAATTACGCCGTGAATGTTTCCGTGCGAATCCAAAACGGGGAACTGTCTTCCTCTTCCCGAAATCACTTTATTTACGATTTGGCTGAAATTATCGTTAAGATGAATAGCGTCGAATTTTTCTGAGTAAACATCCTTAACGAAAATCGATTCCATTATATTTATTTCAGTTCCTTCCTTTATTTGAATTCCGCGCAGAACAAGTTTTAATGTGTAAATAGATTCACGCGAAAGTTTGGACGAAAGTATCATACTTATAATTGTTGTAATCATTAAGGGCAGAATAATTCTGTAATCGTTTGTCAGTTCGAATACGATAATTATAGCCGTGATAGGAGCCCGTGTTGTACCCGCTACCAAACCGCCCATTGCAACTAATGCATAAGCGCCGGGACCGGCAGTAATAGCGGGAAACAAAGAATGAACCCAAGTGCCGAAAAACGATCCGAGCATAGCTCCCATAAATAAAGAAGGAGCAAAAATACCTCCGGAGCCTCCGCTTCCCAATGTAATTGAGGTTGCAATAATTTTTATGAAAATTAAAATTAACGCAAGTTGCCAAAACATTTTACCGTAAAGGGCTAAGTTTATAGTATCGTAACCAACTCCCATTACATGAGGATAAAACAGCGCGATAATCCCCATCGCCAATCCGCCTATAACCGGTTTCAAATATTCGGGAAAGTGGAGTTTGTTATCGAAAAAATCTTCCGATAAATAGAGTGTTTTAATAAACAGATAAGAAGCTAATCCCGCTAAAGCGCCCAGAATAAAGTAAAATATAAGTTCGTACGGGCTGCCCATCGAATATTTCGGAACGGTAAAAGCTGCGAAGTCTCCTTCAAAACTTCGTGAAATAACGGTTGCCATTACCGAAGAAATTACTATAGGAGAAAATTGAGCAACGGCAAAATCCATTAATACAATTTCCACTGCAAATAATGCTCCGGCAATGGGAGCGTTAAAAGCGGCTGCTATTCCTGCGGCAGCGCCGCATCCAACTAAGGTTTTTAATCTTTGTGAAGGAACGCGGAAAAATTGACCGACACTTGATCCTAAACTTGACCCGATTTGGATAATAGGACCTTCCCTTCCAACCGAACCGCCGGTACCGATTGATATTGCGCTTGCCAAAGCTTTTATTAATGCTACGCGCGGTCTTATGGTTCCGCCTTTTAATAGAATTGCTTGCATAACTTCGGGAACGCCATGACCTTTTGCTTCGGGTGCGAAAAAGTAAATTAACGGTCCCACAATTAATCCGCCGATTACCGGGGCAAGAATTATTATGTACCAAGGGGAATGTATTATATTTTCCAAAATGTTTCCCGGTCCCGGAAAGGAAAGATCGGAAAACCATTCAATTAACGCACGTATTGCAATTGCAGAAAAACCGGCAAGAACGCCAATGATTATTGCTACAATAATCATAAAAGTGTGTTCGGTTAACTTTGCTCTTTCAAGCAGTTGAGCTGTTTTACGGGAGAGATCTCTTGTGGTTGTTCTTATGCCGGAAATATTCAATACTTACTATCCCTTTTTATAGAATATCAGAATTAGATATTATAAGTTATCGAAACTATGGTTAAAATGTAAAAATACCAAGTAATAAAATTTATCATTCCGAATAAAATTTAATCATTTTGGAAATAGCATTCCTGCAAACTTTGCAAAATGGTTTGTTTCCTTTGGAAAACATTATACAATCGAGCATAGGTCTGTATAATCCTTTGGATGCGTAACCGGCGCCTTCAAATGCTCCTACTTTATTCCAATATTTGCTATGTACTAAAAAGCTGTCAATTTTTCCGGCGTGTTCTCTATCAAGTTTTATATATTTTTTCTCTAATTTCATTACTAATTGTTTTGAGGCATTTTCTTTTTTTAACTTGGCAATTTTATCGTTTAACATCCTTCTTTTTATTTGCCATGAAGTATCCAAACTATCGTAAAAATTTTTGTTCCAAGGAGTAGGAATTTCAATTCCGGGGGTTACTAAATTTTGCCACTTAACATGCGGAGCATTTAACAAAGCGGTTATGTTTGGTTCTACCGGTTCGGTTCCTTTGGGGTAGAAATCGTTGTAAGCTACATCAGAAGTATAATATTCGTCTGCCAAACCGGTAAACGAATGACCGAACTCGTGAAGAAATACATACTCACTCCATTGATTATTGGTAGTAAATGTGCAAAATTGATTGTAAATTCCGCCGCCGCCATATCTTTTATGATTGACCATAATATAAATTGCGTCGTAAGGAACGTTTGCGGCTAAATCCCTCATGGTTTTATTATCTTCGGTTAACAAATATCTTTCAGAGCCTAACGAATTGAAAGTGCAATTTAACGCGGTGTTTTTAAAAATTCCGGCGCGCGGCTCGTCAATTCCGCTTTCTTCCGATGTTTTGAAAACTCCGTAAATATTGAATTTGTTTTTGTTCGTTTTGTAAGGTTCCTTATTAAAAAATACATTTGTAAATCTTGCTAAATCAGACTTGAATTTTTTAAATTCCGAATTAGTATAACCTTCGCCCAAAATTACAACATCTACCTTTTTATGAGGATTTCCCGAATAAAAACTTTTAATTACTTTTACGGATGAGTCGTGCAGATTTTCTTTTATGATGTTCGTATTACCGGGATCGATTGTAAAACTGAAGATTTCATTCAATTTATTTTCTCTATTGCGTTTTTCAAATTTTACAAGGATTTTAGATTTTGGGGAAGGAATTAAAACAGACTCGTGATAAGTTTTCTTAATTCCGTTTAATGCTTCTTTACCGGTTTGATATTCAAAAAAATAACTATCGTATCCCTTTGAAAAAATTAATTTATTTGTTTTACTATCGTAAACTTTTACGTAATATTTGCCGTTGTTAAAATTATCGATTGTATTATTGGGATTTCCTGCCCAATTTCCATATTCGTACAATTCATCAATGGTTATTAAATCCGATTGCGAATTACCGGTATGAAAATAATCTATTCTGAGCGTTTTATCCGAAAAGTACGATGAAAAATTTGAATTACTCTGCGCTAAAACAGACGAAACTGCAATGAGCATACTAATAAAAAATTTTAACATTATTTTCTCCGTAATAAATTAATTATTTTTCCAAATATTTTTCGAATGTAATCTGAAATATTTATATTGGATAAATATTCCTGAACTAATATTGAAATGTAATGAAATATAGATTTTTAATACTAATATTCATAACAATATTTACAAGTAAGTCTTTCTCTCAAAACTTTGAGTTAGTCGGTAAAATGAGGCCGGGAGAGGTTTTAATCGGTTTTGCGGATAGTTTAAAAAGCGTTTTTCTCGATAACGATTCGTTGGAATTTAACAAGGGAGTATTTTTGTTCGGATTTGACAGGGACGATAAAGGAATTCATAAACTGAAACTGAATTTTTTAAACGGGAAAGATATTGTTAAAATATTAAAATTAAAAAATAGAAAATATAAAATTCAAAGAATTAACAAGATAAAAAAGAAATATGTTAGTCCGCCTAAAACCGCATTAAACCGTATAGCAAAGGAAAGAAGAAAATTGAGGAAAGCGCGGAAGGAAATCGGGAAAGATAAAACTCCTTATTTTCTATCTGGATTTATTAAACCCGTTAAAAGTAATAGAATAACAAGCGTTTTCGGAAGCCAAAGAATTCTGAACGGAATTCCTAAAAATCCGCATAACGGTTTGGATATTGCAGCTCCGCTTGGAACGCCTGTTTATGCTGCGGCAAGCGGAATTGTAAGATTTACGGGAAAAAATTTTTATTATAACGGTAATTTTATTCTGCTTGATCATGGTCAGGGATTGAATAGTATTTATCTCCATTTAAGTAAAATATTAGTTAAAACCGGCAACCGGGTTCAAAAAGGACAAAAAATAGGAGAAATAGGAACTACCGGGCGTTCTACAGGTCCGCATCTTCATTGGGGAGTTCAATGGTTTAGCAAACGGATAGATCCGGAAAGTTTACTTCATTTAAATATTAGCAAGCTAAGAGCTCATATTAAAACAATTTATTCTAATCATTAAAAAAAGGAGGCTAAAATGGCGGCAAAAAAAATTCTTATGTTTGTAGGCGATTTTGTGGAAGATTATGAAGCAATGGTTCCTTTTCAAATTTTAACGATGGTTGGACATACTGTACATGCTGTTTGTCCCGATAAAAAAGCAGGCGACACGGTAAGAACGGCGGTACATGATTTTGTGGGCGATCAAACGTATGTAGAGTTGCAAGGACACAGATTTCACATTAATGCAGATTTTGATTCGGTTAATCCCGCCGATTATGATGCTTTGGTAATTCCCGGAGGAAGGGCGCCGGAATATTTACGCTTGAACGAAAGAGTATTGGAAATTACAAAACATTTTACCGAAAATAATAAGCCGATTGCTGCAATTTGTCACGGTCCGCAAATACTCGTCGCAGCAAATGCCTTAAATGGTAGAAATGTAATTTCTTATCCTGCTGTTGGACCCGAATGCAAAGCCGCAGGGGCAAATTACGGCGAGGTTAGTCCGAATGCGGATAATGCATTAACCGACGGAAATTTAGTAACGGCGCCAGCGTGGCCTGCTCACCCGGAATGGATGAAACAATTTTTGAAAGTTCTGGGATCTACCATTGAACCTTAATCAAGTATTTTATAAAAGGAGGCGCCGAAAAGACACCTCCTTTTTAATTAAAAACCAATACAAACCAAACGGTTGATCCGGTTATAAAAATTAACGAACGTTCATTTCAGTAATTTTAGATAATTAACCGGACTTTTGAGCAGTTGACTGTATTTTTTATCTCCCAAAGATACGTCAGTAACCAAATCCGTGAATTTTTCTCCTTTCCATTTAAATAAAAACGATCTTATTTTGGGTCTTTTGTAAATTAACGATGCTATTGTTGCAGCAAATTTATTTTCGTAAAAGATTTTGTTCTTTATTTGTTTTAAATAAAGTTCACTAACTTTATCAGGAAATTCAAAATGTTTTTTAATTATTCCGGCCGCTAACTTTCCGCTTAAAATTGCATGACTAATCCCTTCAAAAATTAACGGATCGGCTAAACCGGCGGAGTCTCCGCTTAAAAGCACCCTTCCTTTTACAATAGAATTGTTTTTAATTTGTATAGGGATAAAATATCCGTGTTTTTCTTCCGAAACCGGGTTGTCAATCCCGAGAAGATCTAAATAATTCCGGTAACAATTATGCAAATTTATTCCTTTTCCGGCAGACAATACACCGACGGATAAATGATTTTTCTTAGGAAAAACCCACGCATAACCGCCGGGTACAAATCCGAAATCGAAACGCGGTAAAACACTAAGCTCTTCAAATTTTTCTTTATCGACAAAAATTTCACTCTCCAAAGCCGGAATTTTTAATAAAGAATTCTTATCCACAAATTTTCTTGTAATTCCTGTCGCTCCGTCTGCTCCTATTAAATATTTTCCCCTGAAAACTTTATTCTTAGATTTAACTTCAACATAGCTATTAGAATTCTCGACCGATAGTATTTCTATTGAATCCAAAACTTCTGCACCGGCTTTCACTGCTTTTTTCAGAATAAAGTTATCAAAATTGCTGCGCATTACATTGCAAATGACCGGCTTTGAGCTTTCGGCAATGAATTTTTTACCGATATCCTGCACAAACACAACGGCGCCGTAAAATTTTTTTTCGATTATTTCCGTCAGATCAAACGGCAGCAAATCAATCGATTTAAAAATTAATCCTCCTCCGCAGGTTTTGTCCCGCGGCAGCTTTTCTTTTTCGATTAAAAGGACTTTCATTCCTTGTTTAGCAGCAAAATAAGCCGCCGTTCCGCCTGCTGGTCCGCCGCCGGTAATTACTACGTCATAAACGATATTTTTATTTCCGGAGTTCAAGGTTATGGAAAAATAATAAGGAATTTAATTTAAATCTAAAAATTTATTTCGTTAGAAGGAGAATGATAAATCGCGGTTAACGGGAAATTTTCGTCACGTTACAAATTTTATGATAATCTGAAAAAA
>Ga0256841_1000281_pt1 | contig 55411 bp, 40 predicted proteins | sample 356308metaG_FD_185971 | JGI IMG/M metagenome (GOLD analysis project Ga0256841, IMG submission 185971) | Hydrothermal vent microbial communities from Mid Atlantic Ridge, Atlantic Ocean - 356-308 | ecosystem: Environmental > Aquatic > Marine > Hydrothermal vents | place: Atlantic Ocean: Mid... | reverse complement strand
TGTTATAAAATTCAAACTCATTCCAGGTAAGAATGTAAAGGATGCTATCTACTACTTCCACATCACGGATTGGTGTATTGGTTTCAATTTTGGCAATAGTTAACGGTGGATTAAGCGGCTGGCGAATATTCATAATCAATAGTTCCCTGGTATTCAGTACAAAATAGAGAAGCGAATCGACAAGTTCCAAATCGATTGCTGTTCCGCCCAGCTGTTCTTTGAGAAGTTCAACGGGGTTTGCGGGATCAGAAAAATCAACTATTTCCAAATTAATTCCATTGTCGAAATATGCGATATTGTTTTTAACTTTCACAAATTCCGTCGGACCGTTTGTAAAAGAACTTAACAATTGGCAGCCCGGACTTTCTTGGGCAAAAGACCTGCCGGACAAAAAAGTTAAAATTAAAAAAAGTGTGACATAAAAAGTAAGGTTTTTCATAAATTCCTCCCGCTATTATTTTGTTGACCGGAAGAAGAGAGAACAATGAAACGGAACGAAATGAGTAAACGGATTAGGACTCTTCTTAAAATAAATTATATAAAACTTTACCGCAATATAATAGAACAAATATTTTTTGTCAATATCTTAATTATTATTACTTTAAGAATTTAAGACAATTTGTCTTTTTAATTTAATGTATTTAGATACGACAACAGTAGTTAAAAAGATTTTACAGCTTTGTGATTGGTTTGTGATTGGTTTGTGATTGGTAAAAAAAACAATAATCAATGATTCCACAATTCCCTGTCCAAGGTTCTGTATTGAATAGCTTCGCTTACATGTTGGGGAAGAATATTTTCTTCGTTTTCCAAATCGGCAATTGTTCTGCTTACTTTTAAAATTCTATCGTATGCCCGTGCAGAAAGTCCTAATTTTGTCATCGCCATTTTTAACAATTCAGCTCCAGCCGAATCGAGCCGGCAGTATTCTCTTACTTCTTTTGTTCCCATATCAGCATTATTGTAAATATGCTTTTCATTCTCAAATCTTTTTTGTTGAATTTTTCTGGCGGCAACCACCCGTTTTCTGATTTCCCCGGAAGTTTCTCCTTTTGCACTGGACGATAATTCCTTGTATTTCACAGCCGGCACTTCAACGTGAATATCTATTCTGTCTAATAACGGTCCGGAAATTTTAGACATATATTTTTGTATCATTCCAATTGTGCAAGTACATTCGTGGGTTGGGTCAGTATAATAACCGCACGGACAAGGATTCATTGCAGCGGCAAGCATAAAATTAGCCGGAAATTCGAGCGACATTTTAGAGCGGCTTATTGTTACTTTATAATCTTCGAGAGGTTGGCGTAAAACTTCCAAAACATTTTTTTTGAATTCGGGGAGTTCGTCGAGAAATAAAACTCCATGATGCGCAAACGAAACTTCACCAGGGCGCGGGAAAGTTCCACCGCCGATTAATGCGGCATCCGAAACCGTGTGATGTGGATTGCGAAAAGGTCTTTCGGTAATTAATGCTTTATCTTTGGGTAAAATTCCCGCAACCGAATGAATTTTTGTAGTTTCCAACGCCTCTTCGAAAGTGAGCGGAGGTAAAATGGACGGCATCCGTTTCGCCAGCATTGTTTTTCCCGAACCGGGCGGTCCGATCATTAAAATATTATGTCCGCCGGCAGCTGCAATTTCCAATGCGCGTTTTACGTTTTCTTGCCCTTTCACATCGGAAAAATCCAAATGATACGTATTAACTTGTGAAAATATTTCATTTTTATCCGTAAAGACGGGATCAAAATTTTCTTTCCCGCTTAAAAAATTTACCACCTCAATCAAACTTCCCATACCGTAAACTTCAATTCCTTCTACAATAGAAGCTTCACGAACAGAGTCTTTGGGTAAAATCACTTTTTTGAATCCGTTTTTCTTTGCTTCGGCAGCAATTGAGAGGGCTCCTTTAATCTTCCTTAACGAACCATCGAGAGAAAGTTCCCCTAAAATTATTGTATCGGATAAAAAATTGGAATTAAGCAAATCGCTTGCGGCAAGAATACCTATTGCAATGGGAAGGTCGAATGCGCTGCCTTCTTTTTTTATATCAGCCGGCGCCAAATTAATGGTAAGTTTACGCAAAGGAAAATTAAAACCGCTGTTTTTAATTGCCGCACTTACCCTTTCCTTACTTTCTTTAACTGCACTATCCGGCAATCCGACTATGGTTATTGACGGAAGTTGCTTTTCCGCATTGGTTTCAACTTCAATTATTACCGCATCGATACCGTATGTTGCGCTGGAATATACTTGTGAAAACATTATCTTAAAAATTTAGAATTTTAACGGCAAGTAAAATAATCAAATTTAACTATTTAGCCAAAATCATTTTATGCACTAAATTTGTATGAGGAGATTTAACCTCGTAGAAGTAAATTCCGGAAGGTAAATTAGAACCGTCGAAACGAAACGAATGTTTTCCTTCACTTAAATTACCTTTAAATAACGTTGCAACCGAATTGCCGACTAAATCATAGACTATTACTTCGTAATCTCCCGGTTGTAACACTTCAAAATTTATGCTGGTAGTTGGATTAAAAGGATTTGGATAGTTTTGTTCGAGCACAAACTCTTCTTGATTTGCTTTTCCTAATTTAAGAATTTGAGAATAACTTGTAGTTCCGTCGGAATTTGTTTGTTTCAATCGATAGTAAATTACGTTTTCTTCGTTGTTTACATCGGAAAAGTAGTAAGTTTTATCTTTATCTTCGCTTACATCCGTTTCGTAAATATCTTGAAAATTACCGTTTTTAATCGCTTTTTGTAAAATATATTGCTTTGCCGAACTGTATTCGTCGCCTTTCCATTCAAGTGAAATTATATTTGAACTAACGGAAATATTTAAGATGGGAGTAGGTGAAAAAATAGGCGCGTCGGATTTGATTAGTTCTGAATTTGAAATTAGAACGGAATTGCTTTTGGATATGAGATTATTCTCGTCGAAATTAAAAATTCCAATAAGATCGGAACCATCCAAATTTGCATGTACAAAATGCTTATTCGCAAAAGTTTGTTCAATATCATCGTTAATGTTCCAAATTTTCAACAAATCTACTTCAAAATTGTTGCCGGAATTTCTATTTATAAATTTCAGGTAAATATCTTTCATATCCGAAAAAATATCATCGTTAAAGGAACAAGATTTTTCGTCATCCACGTAAATGTTAATTTTCGAATCTTCTTTATTCATAAGAATGGAGAAGTGATGCCACGTTTTTTTAATTAAACTGCAATCGTTAAAAAGCTCATTTTCGCTTTTAAATGAAGGTGAAAGTAACTGCAAAGAATTATTCGTAAATCCAAGAATTGAATCGCCGTTTTCTCCGTTTACTATTTCAAAAAAGTTTTTAACGGGACCATCAAATTTTGCCCAAAATTCAATTAACAGTTTATTGATATCGTTTACGGATTTAACCGGCAGACTAAATTCAGAATTATTTTTCAACAACAAAGCTTTTCCGGCTTGGTTTTGAACGACATAACTTTTTATAGAAATGGGAGAAATATAAAATCCGGAATTTTCATCTTCGTCGGGCGAAAAATAGTAGACATTCCCCGAAGTGTCTTTTACCGTAAGAAGCGGTAAAAGGTTTATATTTTTTCTAATTCCTTTAAATGTAGCAGAAATTTGGTAAGTCATAAACTCTGCCGAAGAATCCCGTTTAACCGGTATGTTAGCTGCGTAACTAAAATTGCTAAATGCGTTTTCGGTTTTTTTGAAAGATATTTTTTGGGACCCGGTGTTTTTGTTATTAACTGAAGCTTTTTTAATTCTAAATTTATTATTTGACCTGAATTCAATTTTTATACTATTTACCGATGCATCTATTTTGCCAATAACAGAAACATCGAAACTTTTATTAACAGGAACTAACTGAGGCGAAAATATGCGGAATTTATAAGGTGATTCTTGTGCAAAAAGAACCGATACACATCCAATCAATATGACAAATAAAACTCTTTTCATAGAAGTAAGTAAGCAATTATCAATAAGAATTTATGAATTCTAAAAGATAAATTCAACAAAAATTCGCTTTAAATTTAAAAAGATTTTAACCCTATCAGGTTCTGAAACAATTTAGATTTATTTTACAAATTGTTTAGACATTTGTGCCGGCTTTTTCAAATTTTTCCACATATTTCTCAAAAAAGCTGCCTATACTTTTGTAAGCTTTTTCCAATATTTCTTCCGGAGGTAAGAAAACCACTCTAAAATGCTGCGTGCCGGGCACTTGACCGAATCCACTGCCCGGAACAACCACAACTCCGGTTTCTTTAATTAATTCGGCAACAAAATGAGAATCGGAATTATTTATATGTAACCTTGGGAAAGCGTAAAATGCTCCTCTCGGCGCTTCGCATGTAATACCGGGAATTGCGTTGAGCATTTCCATCGTTAAATTTCTTCGTTTTGTTAATTTTTGAACAACTTCTTCAAGATGGCTTTGATCACCGTCCAGCGCAACAGGAATTGAATATTGAATAGGGTGATTAGCCGAAAGACGCGAACGTAAAATTTTATTAATTGCTTCTATATAATTTTTAAGAACCGATCTATTCCCGCTCATAATTCCCCAGCCTATTCTAAAACCGGGAGCTAAATAGTTTTTAGACAATCCGCCGAATGTAATAACGGGAACTTCCGAATTCAATGAGGCTAAAGACGTATGCGACTCTCCGTCCATCAATAATTTATCGTAAATCTCATCGGCAAAAATTACCAAATTATGCTCAAGAGCCAAATCGATTATTTGTTTTAGCGTTTCCGGAGTACTATTGGACCCAGTGGGATTGTTAGGATTAATTACAATAATCGCTCTGGTTTTTTCATTTATTTTACTTTTTATATCTTCAATATCCGGCTGCCAACCGTTGCTTTCGTTTAAGTAGTAAGGATTTTCAACCATTTGTAATTTACTTTGAATAGCCGTGTATAAAGGATAACCGGGAGTTGGAGTTAAAATATTTTCGCCTTGATTAACAAGCGCCGTTAAACAAATATCAATGGCTTCGCTTGCGCCGGTGGTAACAAAAATATCTTGAATGTTTTTAATTCCTTTTCTTTCGGCTTCGCGCGCTATCGATTCCCTGGCGGGTTCAATACCCGAGGATGGTCCGTAACCGTTTTTATTTTCCAACATTGCTTTATAGCTTGCTTCAATCATTGGTCTCGGTGTTGCAAAATCGAAAATATTAGGATCTCCAATATTCAAATAAAGCATTTCTTTGCCGGTTTTGGCTACTTCGTTTGCTATTAATAATACATCCCGTACGGCATAAGTTATGTTTTTTGTTCTTACTGCGGGAGCAATTTCATTCGTGTTCATATTATCACCTTTTTTGATAAATAGTTAATACAATTTAATTTTTTTCGTTAACAGTTTCAATTCAACCCGGTTATTCCATGCCGGGTTTAATAATAATTCCTTTGTTTTTTCTACCGTTAATTTTAACAACTAACGGTTCATGAAACTCAAAATGTTTACAATATTTTTTTTGGTCTTTTGTTTCTAAGGAATCCAGCCATTCAAAATCAAGAAAACTTTTATCATTCAAATTAGAAACGGTAAAATAACCAATCATTAACGAAGTAATGTTATGGAAAAAGTGTGAACCTTGCGAAGGTTTTACTATCATATCTTTAAAATCGGATTCGACAATTACTTTTGCGCCTGAGATTTGATCCCACACAACCGGAATACCGAGCCACGGGTCTAACGAACCCCATCTTCCCATTCCTATTAACAAATAAGGTTTATTACGGGAATTTAGTTTTGAGTTGTATTGACTTATTTCCTGTGCAATTTCTCTTGTTTTAGAACGATCGAATTTTTTTTGATCCACATAAACTATATCGTAAATATCGTTAATTATTCCGTGTCCTAAAACCTGATCGCTTTGGCAAAGCAGTTTTTTATGTTCGGTAAAATCGATTTTTAAATTCTCAAGTTCTTCGTTTATTACAATAGGTCTAACTTGTACAACCCCGAAGTCATTTTTAGGATGGTTTCTGTTAGCCAAATTAACCGCAAATTCAATTTCGACCGGCGTACCCATACCCCAGCTGCTCATTTCGAGCAAAAAATTTACAATTTCCGGAAGAGGAAAAATTTTATGTTTCAAAATTGGGGCAAAAGTTACAACTCTAATTCCGTTTCTGCTTGTTCCGTCGTAAATTATATCGTTTTCTATTGAGTAAGTTGATCCCACATAATTCAAAACGCCGTCTTTTTCGGCAACGGACAAATCGTATTCCTCTAAAAGTAAATCGTGGGTTTGAACTTCAAGATCAACTTCCCCGTCTAATTTAAGAGCAAAAAATTTAGTTTGCGAACTATCCAATGTATCTTTTATAGTATTAAATTGAAGCGTATCGTTAGGATATTTTGGGCAAAATCTTAAGCAATTCCCGCCGTCTACAACGGTTTTGCCAAGACCAAGCGCAATGCCTACAATACCGTCGTGGGATTTTTGCGGTTTAACCGGATAAAAGTTATACGATTTTGCAACTCCGGAGATTTCGGGATAAAAACGGTTTTCATGCTTTTTACCTACAAGTTTTTGAATAATGACAGCCATTTTTTCTTCTTCCAACCGGTAAGATGTAATTTTCAGATATTCCTTTGCCCTATTGTAAAATGTTGAGGCATATATTTTTTTAATGGTTATCAATAATTCATTTAATCTGATTAAAGGATTGGAATTATTATTTGGCAACATATATGTTTCATAAACTCCGGCAAACGGATGATATTGAGAATCTTCCAAAAGACTTGATGAGCGTACCGCAAGCGGCGTATCGATTAATTCAAGGAAAGAAGCCAGACTGCTAATAATTTCGTGGGGAAAATGTTCCGCTTTTAAAAATTTCCGTGTTATTTCTTCATCGTCGTCACAATTAATGGCAAATTTTCTCAAATTATTTAATTCCAAAAAACTATCGTAAACGCCGGTTGCAACTACAATACCCGGAGGCACAAAAATTCTAACATTTTCAAATTTTGTATCCAATTCGTAATCGCTTATTAACGCATTTAAAAAACCCAAACCGCGTGCTTTACCGCCTAAAGAACCTGTTCCTACTCTGGCAAAGCCTGTTTGCGGATCAAAATTATCTTTATCAAAATCGGTTATAAGTCCTTTTTTCCTTTGCTTCTTATAATTTTCAATTGAATTTATTAAATCGTACCGGAGTTCGGTTACATCCTTATAATCCGATACTTTTCTGGGGCGTAATTTATGAGCTAATCTGAATTCGGTACGTGCTTTTAACCAATTAGAGAAATGATTGCGGGATGCATGGTAAATTATACTTTCGTCCGGAACCACTTTAAGTTGTTCTTGCAAAGATTTTAAATCGTGCGCTCTTCCTACTTCCGTACCATCGGCTTTCCGGAAAATAAAATCTCCGAAACTGAAATATTCATACATAAAATCTCTTAACTGTTCAAGCAGTAAAGGCGAATTTTTGAGAATAAATGAACTGTTTACTTTTTCGGCATCGGCTTTATTGCTTTCATCGTTCGAAAGGAGCAGAATTGGTAAATCGGGTTGATCAGCTTTAATATTTTTGGCAAATTTTATTCCCGCTTTAGGATGAATTTGCTTTTTATAAGGAAAAGCGATATCAGAAACTATTCCCAAGCAATATTCTTTGTATTTTTTGTAATATTTCCATGCGGTTTCATAATCGTTGCTTAAAAGAATTTTGGGTCGAGCCCTCATTCTTAAATATTTATGAGACAAATTTACGCCTTCGGAAATTAAACGCCGGGCTTGATTGAATAATTCCGTATAAATTAAAGGCAAAAAGGAAGAGTAATATTGAACATCGTCTTCAATTAAAATTATGGTTTGCACGCCCACAATATTTGTGTCGTGGTCAACATTAAGTTTATCTTCAATGGATTTGATAATTGCGATAATTATTCTAAAATCTCCTTGCCACATAAACACGTTATCAAAAATGTGAATGTTGCGGCTTACCATTAAATGATTTAATTCTTTTTTGTTGTGGGTAAGCAGCACAATAGGAATATTCAATCCGGAGCTTTTAACTTTTTCGGCAAAGCGTATTGCGTCCATATCTTCAATATGAAGAGTGGTAATTATAAGGTCGAATCTTTTTTCTTCTTTAGCAAGTTGAATAGCTTTTTTTGCGGTAGATACACGCGTAATTTCGGGTGTATGACTTAATTGCAAATCGCGGTATTCGTGTCTTAACAATTCATATAATCTGCCGTCTTCTTCAAACAAATACAAATCATATAAACTTGAAACAAGAAGGATATCGCGAATTCTAAACCGCATTAAGTTTTGAAACGGCAATGCCTTTTTATCGAATCCTTCTTCTACCCAACTGGAAAGTTTCACTTTTGTATTCTCCGAAAAAAATGAGAGATTGATAAATTCTCAGACGAAATAAATTCCTTTCATTAAAGTAAGTAAAATTGAAGAAATTAAAAAAGAGAAGATAAGAAACAGTAAAAAGAAACTCCCGCCCGGGCGAGCGGGAGTTTGAGATAAAACGGCTTAATTAAACAACGCCTTGATCCATCATTGCGTCGGCAACTTTTAAGAAACCGCCTATATTTGCGCCTGCCACATAATTTCCCGGCATTCCGAATCTTTCAGCCATATCAACGCATGTTTTATGAATATTTTTCATAATTCCATGTAATCGTTTATCCACTTCTTCTCTTGTCCAGTTTAACCTCATACTGTTTTGAGACATTTCCAAGCCGGAAACCGCCACGCCGCCGGCATTTGCGGCTTTTGCCGGACCGTAAAGGATTCCCTTATCCAGGAACAATTGAACGCCGTCCAATGTTGTGGGCATATTAGCACCTTCACTAACCACAAAAACTCCGTTATCCAGTAAATGTTGAGCATCTTTACCGTTTATTTCGTTTTGCGTAGCGGACGGGAAAGCGCAATCTGCTTTATGATTCCATAAAGGATTATAATCGAGATTGGGATCTACCGGAGTATAAACCGCATTAGGATATTTTTCGGCATATTCTTTAATTCTTCCGCGTCTAACATTTTTCAATTCCATTACGTAAGCCAATTTTTCGGCATCAATTCCCTCTTCGTCGTAAACATAACCATTGGAATCTGATAAAGTAACAACTTTACCGCCTAATTGGTTAATTTTTTCTACGGTATATTGGGCTACGTTTCCGCTGCCGGATACCAAACATATTTTGCCTTCCAACGTTTCTCCTCTTGTTGCCAGCATTTCCGATGCGAAATAAACGCTTCCGTAACCGGTTGCTTCGGGTCTTATTAAGGAACCTCCCCAATTTAATCCTTTACCGGTAAGAACGCCGGAGAATTCATTTCTTAATTTTTTATATTGACCAAACAAATAGCCTATTTCCCTACCGCCAACGCCAATATCGCCGGCGGGAACGTCGGTATTAGGACCAATATGACGGAACAATTCGCTCATAAATTGCTGAGTAAACCTCATTACTTTAAGGTCGCTTTTACCTTTAGGATCAAAATCAGATCCGCCTTTTCCGCCGCCCATAGGCAACGAGGTTAAACTGTTTTTGAATACTTGTTCGAAAGCTAAAAATTTCAGAATGCTTCGGTTTACGGAAGGGTGAAATCTTAATCCGCCTTTGTAAGGACCAATCGCACTATTCATTTCAATTCTGTAACCGCGGTTGATATGAATTTCACCTTCTTCATCAACCCAAGGAACTCTAAATTCTATTACCCTTTCGGGTTCAACCATTCTCTCCAATATTTTTGCGGCTCTGTATTCAGGATGTTTTTCCAAAACCACATCCAAAGATTCTGCCACTTCAAGAACAGCTTGATGGAATTCAGGTTCGTTTGGGTTTTTTGCTTTTACCATTGACATCAAATCTTGAACATACTGTGACATTGTGTTTCTCCTTATTTTTGTGAGATATCCAAAATTATTTTGTTATTATTTATTCAGCTTAAAAAGCTTCCTTTCCTGGTTTAATAATTACTCCTTCGTTTTGTCTTCCGCTGATTTTAGTAATTATAGGTTTTTCGAATTTTAGATGTTTAACAAAATTCAGTTCTTCTTCCGGCTGCTGTTTTGCCAACCAATTCCAATCTACAAAAGTATCTTTATTTGTATTTCTGATAGTAAAATATCCGATTCTGAAAGCCGTAATGTTGTGAAAAAAGTGTGAGCCTTGGGAAGGATCGACTTCAATATCTTCAAATCCCGCTTCAACAATAACCGCAGCCATTGAAATTTGATCCCAGGTAACAGGAATGCCAAGCCAGGGATCGAGGCTGCCCCATCTTCCCAATCCTATTAAAATAAATTTAGTGTTGGAATTGCGCAATTTAGAATTTATTTGAGAAATTTCTTCGGCAGCCGCTTTACTTTTTGCCCTGTCAAATTTTTCTTTATCAATAGTTACAATGTTATAAATGTCTTCAATTATTCCGTCTCCCAAAACTATATTACTTTTGGCAATCAAATCATCGTTGCTCAAATTGGAAAAATCAATATCGGCAGATTCCCTGGAAAGAACCATCGGGCGCATTTGCAACATGGCAAACTCGTCAATCGGTTTACCCTTTTCGGAATTATTAGCCGCAAATTCAATTTCCACTTGAGTTCCCATTCCCCAAGCGCCATACTTCAGCAAAGTATCCAAAATTTCGGGCAGAGGAAAAATATTATGCTTTAAAATCGGCGCAAATGTTACAAGCCGCATTCCGTCACGTGAAATTCCATCGTAAATTGCATTATTCTGCGGAGAGTAAGTTGAGCCTACATTGTACAACGTTCCGTCTTTTTCAGCATAGCTTAAATCGTAACTTTGAACCATTCCCTCGAGTTGATCTATTGTTTCGATAGAAAATTCCGATGATAAATTGAGAGCATAAAATTTTTGTTGGGTGTTTTTCAGGGTTTCTTTTGTGGAATAAAATTGAATTAAATGTTTTGGAAATTTAGGACAAAACCTTACAGTATTGCCCCCCTCCACCACTGTTTTTCCAAGACCTAAAGCAATCAAAGCAATACCGTCGGTTGCTTTTTGCGGGGGAACGGGATAAAAGTTATATGACTTTGCAACGCCGGAAATAACGGGATAAAATCTTTCTTCGTATTTACTTCCGACTAATTTTTGTATAATAACCGCCATTTTCTCTTCTTCCAATCTGTAAGAAGTGGCTTGGAGATAATCTTTGGCTTTTTTCAAAAAAGTAGAAGCATAAACCGCTTTTATACTTAAAAGCAATTCTTCCAATCTCTCTTCGGGATCCTCATCGTTGTTGGATATCATAAATGTTTCATAAACACCGGCAAAAGGTTGAAATTGGGAATCTTCCAACAAACTGGAACTTCTTACGGCAAGCGGTTCTTTTACAATGTGCAAAAAGTCAATTAATTTAAGAATTACTTCGCTGGGAAACTTTTCGGCAAAAACAAATCTTTCCAATATTTTTTGATCATCAGTTTCATTAATGGCAAAATCGAAAAGATCATTTTCTTCAATAAATTTATCGTAAATATCCGTAGCCAATACAATTGCCGAAGGGACGTAAATATCAACGCCTTTGGAAGCAAAATTTAAGTTGAAGTTGTTAATTAAATTATTGATAAAACCGAGTCCGCGCGCCTTACCGCCAAGAGACCCGTAACCGATTTTTGCAAAACTGTTTTTAGGATCGAAAGTTTCTTTATTAAATTCGGTTATAGAACCTAATTGTTGAAAATTTATATAATCCGTAACGCTGGAAATCAATTCGTTTCTTAGATCCACTACAGAGTTAAAATCGGATACTTTACGGGGACGCAATTTATTTGCCAGCCAAAATTCCGTTCTTGCTTTTAACCAGGTTGAAAAATGATTTCTTCTGGAATGGTACAATATTGATTCGTCGGGAACTTTGGATAGTTGTTCGGCAAATTCACGTAAATTAGATGCATGACCAACGGGATGGCCTTCCGAAGTTTTAAATATAAAATCTCCGAATCCGAAATGTTCGATCATGAATTTTCTTAATTCATTTAACAGCCGGGGAGAATCTTTTTTTAAGAAAGATACTCCAAGTTTATCGGCGGTGCTCCTTAATTCTTCTTGAGTTGATTGAAGGAGGATAGGGATATCCATCATTTCCGATTTTATTGCTTTTGCCAATTTAATTCCGGCTTCCGGGTCTTTTACTCCGTTGTGAAGAAAATTTATATCTGAAATTACGCCAAGGATATTGGATTTGTATTGGTTGAAATAATTCCAAGCCTCTTCGTAAGTTGTACACAAAATAATTTTAGGTCTTGCTCGCATTCTTAAAAACCGGTGTGATGCGTTTACTCCTTCGGAAATAAGCCGCTGTGACTGTTTAAAAATTTCCGTATAAATCAGAGGTAAATAAGCCGAGTAAAATTTAACATCGTCTTCAACCAGAATTATAACTTGCACGCCGATTGTTTTCGTATCGTTTTTAACATTAAGTTTATCCTCAACCGATTTTATGATTCCCATTAAAAGCCTGTAATCGCCTTGCCAAATAAAAATCATATCGAAAATGGACGCTTTTGGATTGTTAGCCATCTCCTTTCTTTCTTCATTATCGTAGGCAAGTAGAATTATGGGAATTTTTACTCCGAAGGCTTTAATTTCCTGCACAAAATTCAAAACGGGCATATCTTCAATGTGCATTGTGGTTAAAATCAAATCAAATTGATTTTCTTGTTGAATAAGTTCTATTGCTTCTCTTGAAGTAGTAACGTGAGTAATTTCGGGTGAGTGACTTAAATTAAGCGTGTGATATTCTTCTCTGATTAATTCGTAAAGTCTGCCGTCTTCTTCGAATAAATAATTATCATACAAGCTGGAGACGAGAAGAATATCCCGTATTTTAAAGCGCATCAGCTTCTGAAATTTTCTTATTCTGCTTCTATAAACGCTTTCGAATTTAATCTCTATATTTTCATCATTCATAAAATTGACGTTTCAAATTCATAACAATGTTATGTTTTACTAAACAAGACCTTGATCAATCATTGCATCGGCTACTTTTAAGAATCCGGCTATATTTGCACCGTCAACGTAATTTCCCTGGCTTCCGAACCTATCGGCAGTTTCCAAACAAGTGTTATGAATTCTAACCATAATTTCATGAAGTCTTTTATCCACTTCTTCGGATGACCAAGGCAATCTCATACTGTTTTGAGCCATTTCAAGTCCCGATGTTGCAACTCCACCTGCATTAGCCGCTTTAGCAGGACCGAATAATATTCCCGCTTCTTTAAACAAATGATAAGCTTCCAAAGTTGTAGGCATATTTGCGGCTTCACAAACTGCAACGCAGCCGTTATCTATTAATGTTTTTGCGTCTTCGGGATAAATTTCATTTTGAGTTGCGCATGGAATGGCAATATCGGCTTTAACTTCCCAGGGTTTTTTATCCGGGAAAAACTGTACTCCGAATTCCGAAGCATAATCTTCAACTGCGTCTTTATTACTTGCACGTAATTTAAGCATATACTCAATTTTTTCTCCTTTAACACCATCCGGATCGTAGATATAACCATCGGGACCGGATAAAGTAACAACTTTTCCGCCCAATTCGTTTATTTTTTGAACAGCTCCCCAAGCTACATTACCAAAACCTGAAAGAGCAACGGTTTTGCCTTCAATTGTCATTCCCTTGGTTTTCAGCATTTCTTCGGTAAAATAAACCACACCAAAACCAGTGGCTTCGGGCCGGATTAACGAACCTCCCCAGTTTAATCCTTTACCTGTTAAAACTCCGGTAAATTCATTTTTAAGCCTTTTATATTGCCCGAATAAATATCCGATTTCACGCGTACCAACACCAATATCGCCGGCGGGAACATCGGTATTGGGACCAATATGGCGGAAAAGTTCGGTCATAAAACTCTGGCAAAATCTCATTATTTCATTATCGCTTTTCCCTTTCGGATTAAAATCCGATCCTCCTTTACCGCCGCCCATAGGTAATGTTGTTAAACTATTTTTAAATACCTGTTCAAACGCTAAAAATTTTAATATCCCCATTGTTACCGAAGGGTGGAATCTGAGTCCGCCTTTATACGGACCTATTGCGCTGTTCATTTCAATGCGGTAACCACGGTTAATATGAAAATCTCCTTGGTCGTCCATCCACGGCACTCTGAAAATGATAACGCGTTCGGGCTCAACCATTCTTTCCAAAATTCTTGCGGCTTGATATTCCGGATGACGTTGGAATACCAAATCCAACGATTCGGTAACTTCTTGAACAGCTTGATGGAATTCGGGTTCACTGGGATTTTTCGCTTTTACAAGTTCAACAATGCGGTTTGTATATTCAGACATAATTTGCTCTCTTAATTAATTGAATAAAATTAAAATTCTTACGGTGGAATTTATTTCCTTTTGTTGCGTGAATAAAATAACTTTCAATTTGACAGCGATTAAATTTACTAATCATCTAAGCTTTAATTTTAACAATAAAAAAATACCTTTATATCTGAAACATAAATTGTATAGGAGAGTTAAGCAAGAAAATTTTTAGATTTCTTTAATTAAAAATTAAGATATGGTTTATAACAACTCTAAAAGGAAATATTTGAAAAGATGATTTTCATGCAGTTTTTTTCTTTTCCGAAGCTTTTTTACCCGAATCAATATCGAAAATATTTAAGTTTTTCTCTTCTCCGGCATAATTTTTCAACGAATTGGAAACATACCACCATGTTTCCGGCACTTCAACAACATATTTACCGTCGCGTTCATGCGCAGTAGCAAGTATCAGGTCGAAAACATCCACGGGTAAATTTAAACTTATTTTTAACTTGGAAGAATAATTATATCTTTCTTCACCGGTTCGCAGGTAAAAGTTCGAAAAATTAAAAATGGCATCGGAGTTTTTTGCCGCAGTAATTACGGGAAGAGTATGAAGCAATAAAATTAAGTCTAATTTAAAAGAAAAATACTTTTCGTACAGATAATCCAAATAAACAAGATTTGAAACACCTTCGTTCCTATTTCCAAAAAGCTGCCACAATCCCGAAATTCCCGGTTTAACCGTCAGCTTTTCCCTTTCATTATAAAAATTCGGATAACTATTTTTTAAAATTTGTAAATCGTGTATCATTAAAGGTCTGGGACCTATTAAACTCATTTGTCCTAAAATAACATTAAACAACTGTGGAATTTCGTCCAAACCGGTTCTGCGTAACCACTTGGCAAAAGGTGTAATTTTTTCGGCAAGAAAGGGTTTAAGAAAAATATCGTTATTTTTATCCAAATCACGCTTGTGTGAGGAATGCTTTTTAATGGTTCGTAATTTCAAAATCTTAAAACGGTGCTTATTTAATGTTAAACCGCGCTCTTGAACAAATAATGGGAATTGTTTCAATTCGATGAAAAGAATAATTCCGAAAATCAACATTAACGGAAATGTTATAATCAAAAGCAAAGCAGCAACAACAAAATCAAAAGTTCTTTTTGCCATTTTCAGAAAGGAATTATTTGTAAATTAAAGAAAAACAATACGTACCAAAGTTTATTTAAAGTAAAATTTCATATAACATATTCTTACATACTTGAAATATACTATAATTAAAGCAAATATCAAAAAATTAATGACCAAAGAATATAGTCGCTTATCAAAATAATTGCGGAAGCAAAAACGAAAGCCCGTATGGTAGAAATACCGACACCTTCGGCTCCGCCTTCCGTTCTGAATCCGATATGGCAACCGAGCAATGCTGTCATACCGCCAAAAACCATACCTTTGAACATTCCAAAAAGAAAATCCCCCATTTCAAAAAATCTTTTAACCGACTGAAAAAAAACATCAAATGATATGCCAAGAAAATAGTTAGAAACCAAAAAAGCTCCCAATACGGCAATTACATCGGCAAAAACGATTAAAAAAGGCATCATCAGCAAAGCGGCATAAAATCGGGGCAAAGCTAAAAATCTAACCGGACTTATTCCCATAGTTTCAAGTGCATCAATTTGTTCCGTTACTTTCATTGAACCCAATTCCGCTGCAATTGAAGCGCCAACTCTTCCCGCAATTACAATTCCGGTTAATACGGGTCCCAGCTCAGTAATTATTGCCCTGCTTGTAGCCGTTCCCAAAAAGGAAAGCGGAGCCAGTCCCTTTAATTGATAAGCTGCCTGCCAAGCCGCAACTGCACCTGTAAAAACCGCAATAATTATAACAAGAGGTAAAGAATTCACACCAATATGTTCCATTTGGGATAAAATTAACCTTCTGCTCTTTGGTATTTTACGCGAAAATTTTAGTATATCAAAAAACAAACGGGATATTTGTCCGAACTCTTGGAAAAAATTTAATGTCTTTTGTCCTATTACCGCTACAATGCTGCCCGTCACAATTTTCCTTAAGAAATTAATTATATTCGTAAAGTAAGTAAATTAATCGGAAAAATTAAAAAGATTATCAGAAAGTTTGTAATAGAAAATTTCAGGAAGCAATTTTTTGCAAAAAAACTTGATATATTTTGATAGTTCTCTTTATAACTGCCTAAATTAGATACAGATAACTTTTTTATCTTGATAATGAGAGACTAATTTTATTATTTTATGTAGAGAACAAACAAAGTATAGAAGTTATTTGATGATTAATTTAAGAGCAGAAATTCTATCAATTTTAGGATTGTTGGTAATTATTACCGGCAAATCCATTAAAGTATGCCCGGTCAAACCCTCCGCCGGGCATCTTTATTTTAAATAATTTCTATTTTTTTTCGAACTGTAAAAAAAGGGGAAAAAATGAGCAATATAATATTTAAGGATGTCGAAAAAAAAACCAGCGTTGAATTGCCTGAAAATTTGATTTTCGGAAGAAATTTTACCGATCATATGTTTGAGATGGATTATGACCCTGCGCTTGGCTGGCATAACCCTACAATTAAAAAATTCTCCGACCTGTCTTTAAGTCCAGCTACAATGGCTTTGCATTATGCGCAATCAGTGTTCGAAGGTATGAAAGCATATAAACAAGATTCGGGTAAAATAGCTTTTTTCAGACCCGACCAACATTTTAAAAGGTTAAACAGATCATCTAGAAGAATGTGTATTCCCGAAATTGACGAAGACCTTTTAATTGAATCTATGAAAGAACTTGTCAGGTTAGACCAGGATTGGATACCTACTAAAAAAGGTCACGCTCTATATATCCGTCCTTTGATAATTGCAACCGATCCTTTTATAGGCGTTAGAGAATCCAATACTTACAAATACTTGGTTATGCTTAGTCCGGTTGGACCGTATTACCCGGAAGGTTTTAAACCTGTTCCTATTTTAGCAACTGATAAATACGTCAGATCTGTAAGAAAAGGCGTTGGCGATTGTAAAACACCCGGCAATTACGGCGCAAGCCTGGCTGCCCAAAGGGAAGCAGCTAAAGAAGGTTATACTCAAGTATTGTGGTTAGATGCAATAGAACAAAAATACATAGAAGAAGTTGGAACAATGAATATCTTTATTCAATTAAAGGACGAAGTCGTTACTCCCCCGCTGTTGGGAAGTATATTACCCGGAATTACCAGAATGTCGGTAATTCAAATTTTAAAAGATTGGGGCTATAATGTAAACGAAAGAAAAATTGCTATCGGTGAGGTAATTGAAGCATATAATTCCAATACTTTAGTCGAGATATTCGGCACAGGAACCGCAGCGGTTATTTCTTCACTAAGTAAACTGAAATATCACGATACTATTCTAAAGTTTAACGAAGAAGAAGCGGGCGAATTGGGAACAAAACTTTACAATGAAATTACCGATATACAATACGGAAGAAAAGAAGACAGGTACGGCTGGATTCAATATTTGGACTAATCTTTTTTCCGTTAAATACACATTTATTTAAGAAAGGTCGCTTTAAAAAGGCGACCTTTTTTGCCTTGATGATTTTTTCCTACATTTATTTTTACCTTGACAAAGTGCACAAAAGTTCACTATATTTCAGTGAACAAAAGGACACTACTATGAGAGCAAAATTAACCGACCGTCAAATGTCTATTCTTAAATTCATTCAAGATTTTGTGGAGGAAAACAGTTATCCCCCCACTTACAGGCAAATCGGTAAAAAATTTAATATCACCAGCACATTCGGCGTTAAACGGCATATAGACGCTCTTGTAAAAAAAGGTTATTTAAATATTGAAAGCAAAGCTTCAAGAGCAATATCTGTAAATAAAAACGGACTTTCTAAAAAATCAAAACATAATACTTCGTTCGAAATTCCTATCGTGGGAAAAGTAGCTGCCGGCTTTCCCGTTCTTGCCGAAGAAAATATAGAAGGAACTTTTCTAGCCGATCCAAGTCTAATTAAAAACAACGGTAAATTGTTCGGCTTAAAAGTTAGAGGCGATAGTATGATTGATGCGGGAATTTTTGAGGACGACTTGGTAATAATAAATTCGCAATCGGAAATACGCAGCGGAGATATTGTTGTGGCCCTTATTGGCGAAGAAAGTACATTAAAAACTTTCCGGCAAGAAAAAGATAAAACTTATTTGTACCCGGCTAACGATAAATACCCAAGGTTAGATATGACCAACAGGCAGGAATTTAGTATTATAGGAAAAGTTGTTGGCATTTACAGAACATATAACTAAACAAATTATGAAAACAAAAATTTTTAAAGAGGCGATTTTAAGAAGAAACAAAATTCGTTTTGTTTACGGGATAGAAACAATTATTCTGGAACCTTATTTCATTTCCGTTACCAAAGAAGGTAAAAAAGTTATTTACGGAAAAGTTAATAACAGTAATCAAATTAAATCTTTTTATTATGATAAAATATTTAACATAAAATTATTAAAAAAGAAAAAATTTTCTCCCATTATTCCAATTCTCCCTTTTCTTAACTAAATGGAGATAACATGGAAAAAAATAAATACGAAGAACGCGTTGATAACCTGATTCAGCATTTCTGGAAATACGGATATATGACTTTATCCCGGAAGTTCGGAACATATCTTCCCGAACCGAATAGCGTTGGTAAATACGATGTTGACGCAATCGGAAAACAAAAGAAAAAATATGCAATCGGAATTATTTTGAAAGAAGAAGAATTGGACGATCCTAAAGTTTATTCAAAACTTGAGTTTTTATCTACCCGGGAAACAAAATATTCGCATAAACGCGTTACTTTGTTTGTTGGGGTTCCTCGCCAATTTTTAGCTAAAGCTAAAACTATAATCTCTAACTTATCGGAAAATGCTCAGAAAAATATAAAATTAGTTCCTATTCCCGAACAAAGAATTAATTAAGTGCAACTTACAATATGTGCTAATTGAATTTTTTATCTATTGCTTCATTCCGTATTGTACAGGATTTATTTAGTCCTTGTTCATTTCAAAATTTCTCTTTTATTTATCCCAAAATTTTTCTTAGAACCTTTTCGTTTTTCCATTGTATAAAAAACGGCTTACCAAAATTGCTTGTAAAAGTATAGATTTAAGAACCTTGACATTTAGAATAGTGTCGGTTATTTTGGTTGTTCTGATTTATTTTTAATAAGAGTTAACTTTGGCAAAAAAATTATCACAAAAAGATATTGAAATTCTGGATTCCCTTAAAAAGAGCGGAAACATACCAAAGCATATTGCAATTATTATGGACGGCAACGGAAGATGGGCTCTTAATAAAGGTTTACCCCGTGCCGCGGGTCACCGTAAAGGCGTTGAAACAGTTAGAATAATGGTTGAATCTGCAATAGAATTGGGTGTTAAATATCTTACGCTTTATACGTTCAGCACCGAAAATTGGAAACGGCCTCAAAAAGAAATTACAATGCTAATGCGATTGATGGTACGTACGCTTCAAAACGAAACCAACGAATTGCATGCAAACGGTGTTAGAATAAGAACCATAGGAGATGTAAATCATCTTCCTAAAGAAGTTCAAAAAGAACTTAAACAAGCAATCGAACGTACAAAAAATAATACAAAATTAAATCTGAACTTGGCCGTAAGTTACAGCGGCAGATGGGAAATTACCCAAGCCGCCAAAAAAATTGCCATGCAATATAAAGCGGGTGAAATCAAACTTTCGGATATAAACGAAAAATTAATTTCCAAAACTCTTGATACAAAAGATATTCCCGATCCCGATTTAATGATTAGAAGCGGCGGTGAATACAGAATAAGTAATTTTCTAATCTGGCAAATCGCTTATTCCGAACTTTATGTTAGTAAAATTCTTTGGCCCGAGTTTAGAGCTAAAGATCTTGCAAAAGCTATTTCCGATTATCAGTCACGTGAACGCAGATTTGGTTTAATTAGCGAACAATTGTCTCAAAAACAAAAGAAAACAGATAAAGTTAATGATCTCAGCAAAGAATTTGTATAAAATCTTCATTCTACTTTTTATTTCCTTTAATCTTAACTATGCGCAATTAAGCAAAGTAAACTATAAGATTTTAGGAATATCGGTGGAAGGCAACAAAACGGCAGACGCCACTACTATTATTGCAAACAGCGGACTTAAAGTCGGTAATGAGCTCGAAATTCCCGGAGACGCTACAAATAATGCAATCAAACGGTTGTGGAACCTAGGAATTTTTAACGATATACAAATAATTATCGATAAAAAAATAGGTAACGGGGTTTTTCTTTTAATAAAAGTAGAAGAATTAAAAAGAGTTGAAGATATTCAAGTTACGGGAAACGATGAGTTGGACGAAGAAGATATTATAAAAGAAATTCCAATTGTAAAAGGTCAAACTCTTAAACCCCAAGATGTTAAAGAAGCTCAAGTAAAAATAAAAAAAATGTACGAAGACGAAGGATATCTGAATGCAAAAATTACTCCCGAGCTTTATTCCTTTTTCGATGCCGACACAAACGACAATACAATTACCGTAACTTGGCGGAACGACAAGGACTTATCGGTTGAAAGAACCACGGAATACGATTACAATCCGGATATACATTCAAATATTATTCGTAGAATAAAGGACAGAAAGCTGCTCGTTTTTAATATAAACGAAGGCGATGAAGTGGTCGTTCACAAAATATCTTTTATCGGAAATAAAGCTTTTGACGATGACGATCTAAAATCCGAATTCGACGAAACCAAGGAAGACCGTTGGTGGAGATTTTGGAGTAGCGCAAATTTCAAAGAGGAAGACTTCAAAAAGGACGAGGATTTACTTAGAGACTTTTACAGAAAAAACGGTTACCGGGATTTTGAAATTTTAGGCGATACTTTAATTTTTAATAAAAATAAATCGCTGGTCGATATTTTAATTACCGTTTACGAAGGTCCGCAATACAAAATAAGAAATATAATTTGGGAAGGAAATTCTGTTTACAGCGATAAAGAGTTAAATGCAAGATTGGACTTCAAAAAAGGCGATATTTACGATTACGAAAGATTTACACAAAATTTATACGGCAATAAAACGCAAAACGACGTCGCTTCGTTATATATGGATAACGGTTTTCTCCGTTTTAATCAGGAAGTTTCCGAAAAGAAAGTTGCCGACGATTCGATTGACGTTTATATAAAAGTGACCGAAAACAATCAATTTAAAATCGATAAAGTTGAAATAACGGGAAACGACAGAACAATGGACAAAGTTATCCGGAGAGAATTGTTTACTGTTCCGGGCGATTATTTTAGAAGAAGTAATGTTTTCCGCAGTATTCAACAATTGGCTAATTTGAAATATTTTAATGTTGAACAATTGTATAAAGAAGGCGTCGATTTTAAACCGGCTAGCGACAGTACGGTAAATCTAATTTATAAAGTAGAAGAAAAATCCAGCGATTATTTAAATGCCTCAGTCGGTTATAGCGGAGCGTTCGGTTTTAGCGGATCGATTGGAGTAACACTCTCTAACTTTTATCTTCCCAAACCTTTTGTTTTAGGCGGCGGACAGCGTTTGGATTTTAGCTGGCAATTCGGAGTCGGAAATTTTTACAGAACTTTCAGCCTGGGATTTACTGAACCTTGGTTTTTAGATACGCCTACTTTAATTGGCGTTAATGCGTTTGATACGCGCCAAAGATTTATATATGATTTACGCCAATCGGGTCTTTCTCTTAAACTGGGAAGAAGACTTACTTGGCCGGATGACAGATTTTACGTTCAAGGAATGCTCAGGTTTCAATATAACGACGTAATAGACGGAAGAAATTTTTATAACGAAGGAATTTCACGCCAATATACTTTAGGCGCAACTATTTCAAGAACAGATATTGATAATCCGATTTTCCCTTCAACGGGTTCTAAAATTAATTTGAATGCGGAACTCTCCGGCGGACCTATTTTACCCGGCGATGTTGATTATTACAAAATTCAATTCAGTACCGAATGGTACAGAAGATTATTTCATTCTTCCCGTATAACCTTTTTTACAAGTTTGGATTTAGGTTATATTCATGAAATTGTTTCGGGCACTAACATTCAACCGTTCGAATTTTTCTTTATGGGCGGTAACGGATTGGTAATTGCAACCACTCCCCTTAGAGGATATGAAGATAGAAGCGTAGGACCGCGAAATACAAACGGCGATATAATTGGGGGCAGAGTAATGGCAAAATATACCGCTGAAATACGCGCCGCAATAACTTTGGAACCAATGCCTTTATACGTTTTGGCCTTTGCCGAAGCCGGTAATACATTTTTGGATTTAAACAGCGCAAATTTATTGAACTTAAGACGTTCGGTGGGAGTTGGCGCAAGAATTTTAATTAATCCCATTGGCTTAATCGGATTTGATTATGGATATGGATTCGACAGAAGAAGTGTCGATGGTCAAGATCCGCAATGGGTATTTCATTTCCAATTTGGAAGAGGTTTTTAATCACAAACAAATGAGGTAACATTGAAAAAGATAGCATTTTTATTTTTTAGTTTGATAACCGTAAGTCTATTTGCACAAAATAGTCAAAAAATCGGGTGGGTAGATTCTCAAATTATTCTTCAACAATATCCCCCGGCAATTAAAGCTCAAAGCGATTTGGATGCTTTAACTCAAAAATGGTCTAAACAAATCGATAGTATGACTGCCGAACTGCAAAAATCATATCAAACAGCACAAAAACAGTTGGCAAACATGACTCCGGAAAAACAAAAAGAAGTACAGCAAGATTTAGTTAAGAAACAACAGCAAATCGAAGAATTCCGTCAAAAGAAATTTTCCCAACCAAACGGCGAATATTTCGTAAGACAAGACAAACTTTTAAAACCTATTAAAGATAAAATTCTTAAAGCTATCGACGAAGTACGGCAGCACGAAGGAATGCAATTTGTTTTTGATAAAGCCGGCGGATTGGTTCTTTTATTTGCAGACCCACAATACGATTTAACCAACGCAGTTTTGGATAAATTAAAAAGAGGGAAAAAATAACCTTTCCCTTTTTGCAGGAATTTAATGTAAAATTAAACCTTCGAGACCGTTTTTGATAACTCGAAGGTTTTTTTATATTATTTTTCCCGTTTAATGCTATATTTGTATTTTTTAGTTGAACTATTTTTTAAAACAAAATTTTAAGCATCATGAAAAAGATTTTATTAGCAGCTTTTGTTGTTGCGTTGTTTTCTTCTCAACTTCACGCGCAATTAAAATTAGGTTACGTCGACTCGGAAGCAATTATGTCTCAATTGCCAGATGCACAAGACGCTCAAAAGAAAATTGACGCTCTCATACAAGAATGGCAAGAACAAATATCGAAAATGGAAACTAATTGGAAAAAAAGTTATCAAGATTACGAAAATAAAAAATTGATAATGAGTAATAAAAAAAGAGCCGAAACGGAAAAAAAATTATTGAAAATGGAAAACGACATTGCGGAATTCAGAAAAAGTAAATTCGGCGCAAACGGAGTATTATATCAAAAACAAGAAGAATTGATGAAACCGGTACAGAATAAAGTGTTTAACGCTATTAAACAAGTTGCCGAAGAAAACGACCTCGATTTTGTTTTTGATAAAAGCGGAGATTTAATGTTTCTTTACGCCAAAGAAGAATATGATATTACACCCAAAGTTTTAGAAATTTTAAAATAAAAATGAACATTTTAATTAAAGATATTGCCGATCTGGTTGACGGTAAAGTTGTTGGTAATGAAAACGAATCTATCCGTAATGTTGCCAAAATTGAAGAAGCCGAAAACGGGGACTTAACTTTTTTATATCTTCCCAAATATTCCAAATATTTGGCAACAACAAACGCCAGCGCCATTCTGATTAAACCTTCAGAAAAAAAAATACGTAATGATTTAATTTATATAGAAGTCGGCAATCCAAATCTTGCTTTTCAAAAAGTAATCGAAAAATATTTTAAACCGGAATTCCAATTATCCGGCGTAGATAAATCGGCTGCAATCCACCCTTCCGCAAAAATCGGCAAGAACGTTGCTATAGGCAAAAACGTTGTCATTTCGGAAAATTGTACAATTGGAGATAACACTAAAATTTACCATAATTGTGTTTTGCTGCAAAACGTAACCGTGGGAAACGACTGCCTTATTTTTCCTAACGTTACCATTAGGGAAAATTGCAAACTGGGTAAAAGAATAATTATACATCCGGGAACCGTAATCGGATCGGACGGATTCGGTTATACCACCGATGATAAAGGTGTTTACCACAAAATACCTCAAATAGGAAATGTAGTTATTGAGGACGATGTGGAAATTGGAGCAAACGTCGCAATAGATAGAGCGGCAATCGGATCTACTGTAATAAAACAAGGCGTTAAATTAGATAATTTAATTCAAATAGCGCATAACGTTAGCATTGGCAATAATACTGTAATAAGCGCGCAAAGCGGTGTTTCCGGAAGCACTAAAATAGGGAAAAATTGTATTCTTGCCGGACAAGTCGGTACCGTTGGTCATATTGAGCTAACCGACGGCGTTATTGTTGGCGCACAATCCGGCGTTTCAAAATCAATTAAAAAACCCGGGAAATATTTCGGATACCCTGCAAAAGAAATGTCTACCAGTCTCCGATTGGAATCCCACATAAGAAATCTTCCCGATTACAGCAAAAGAATTAAAGCATTGGAAAAGAAAATTACGGAATTAGTTGAGCAATTGAATAACAAAGAAAAGGATTTAACTTAATGTTTGAACGTCAAAGAACAATCGGAAAAGCTGTATCGCTTTCCGGCACAGGATTACACACAGGCACTTCGTGCACAATGACATTTAAACCGGCGCCTGAAAATTACGGAATACGATTCGTGCGGGTTGATTTAGGCGGGAACCCCGAAATTCCTGCCGTCGCAGAATACGTAATAGATATTTCGCGCGGAACCACACTCGGTATTGGCGATACAAAAGTCTATACCGTTGAACATGTACTCGCCGCAATTTACGGCATGCAAATAGATAATATAATTATAGAACTTGACGGAATTGAACCTCCCGTAGGCGACGGCAGTGCAATGCCTTACGTTGAAAAAATTCAAGAAGCCGGCATCGTTACGCAAAAAGAACCACGGGATTATTTAATAATTGACGAAACCGTAATGTATCACAACGAAGAAGAAAACGTTGATATTGTTGCCCTTCCGTTGGACGGATACAGAATTACCGTTATGGTAGATTATCACAACCCTGCGCTCGGCAGTCAACATACGGGTTTATTCGATTTGGAAAAAGAATTTGTAAAAGAGTTTGCCCCGGCAAGAACTTTTTGCTTTTTAAGCGAAGTCGAGCATCTGATAGACTCCGGTCTTATTAAAGGCGGAAATCTGGATAATGCCGTCGTTATTGTCGATCATGACATGCCAAAAGAAAAACTAGAACGAATTACTGAAAAATTAAACATCACGGATGAAGTTACAATCGGACAAAACGGAATACTAAACGAAAAATCCTTAAGATTTAAAAACGAACCCGTACGGCATAAATTACTTGATATGATTGGCGATTTGGCTTTAATTGGCGCTCCAATTAAAGCTCAACTTCTGGCTGCAAGACCCGGACATAAAGTAAACGTTGAGTTTGCAAAAAAAATAAGAAAATTGTATCAACAGAAAAAACTGGTAAAAAAATATCAACATCTTAAAAAAGAGGGCGTTGTTTTTGATATTCAAGCAATTCAAAAAATTCTCCCGCACAGATATCCTTTTTTACTTGTAGATAAAATAATTCATCTTGAGTTGGATAAAAAAGTTATCGGAATTAAATCCGTAACTGTTAACGAACCGTTTTTTCAAGGGCATTTCCCGGGTCAACCTATTATGCCGGGAGTTTTAATTATTGAAGCTATGGCGCAAACCGGCGGTATTTTAATGTTAAACAGTTATATCGATCCGAGTACTAAATTAGTTTTCTTTATGGGTATTAACAATGCAAAGTTCAGAAAGACCGTTGTACCGGGCGACCAATTGGTTATTGAAGCTGAATTGTTAAGGAAAAAAAGCAAAGTTGTGGTTATTAGAGCAAAGGCATTTGTAGGTAACAATTTGGTTGCAGAAGCAGATTTGACTGCTGCAATTGTCGATAGGGAAAATCAAAAAGAAAATTCATAAAATGAATAATATACATCCAACGGCTTTGGTCAGCCCAAAAGCGGAATTAGGTAATAATATTGTCATTTCACCTTACGCAATTATTGAAGATGATGTAATTATTGAGGATAATTGCGAAATAGGTCCCTTTGTTACAATTTATAACGGAGCACGGATTGGGAAAAATGTTAAAATATTTCAATCTGCTTCCGTTGCCAATTTACCTCAAGACCTAAAATTCGAAGGTGAAAAAAGCCTGTTGGAAATTGGAGACAATACCATAATTAGGGAAAGTGTTACTTTGCACCGTGGAACTTCGGCTACCGGAACAACTAAAATTGGCAAAAACTGTTTGTTGATGGCGTATTCTCATGTTGCGCACGATTGTATTGTAGGAGATAATTGTATTCTTGCAAACGTAGTTCAGTTGGGCGGCCACGCAAATTTGGGCGAATGGGTTATTATTGGCGGAGGTACTCCCGTTCACCAGTTTTCCAACATAGGCGAGCATGCGATGGTTGGCGGAGGGTTCAGGGTTGTAAGCGATGTGCCGCCTTTTATTTTGGCCGCTAAAGAACCGTTAAAGTTTAACGGAATAAATACGTTGGGATTAAGAAGGCGCGGATTTTCCAACCAGGAAATTTTTACAATTAAAGAAGCTTATAAAATTTTATACAGTCCTAAACTTAACCTTTCCCAAGCTACAGAGGAATTGGAAAAACAGTTCCCCGACAATAAATACGTAAAATCCATCATAGAGTTTGTTAGAAACAGCAGCCGCGGAATTATTAAAGGATGAAATGGCATCTATTTGAATGTGAGGAACATCCGGGTAAATTTAATATGCAATTGGATATTGACCTTGCGCGCAATTGCAAACCCGGTGAAGCCTTTTTAAGATTTTACAAATGGAAACCTTATTGTATTTCGATAGGAGCTAATCAAAAGTTTGATGATATTAATATCCGCTTAGCCGGTAAGAATAATTTGGACGTTGTAAAAAGACCGACCGGCGGCAGAGCGATTTTACATGCGGAAGAATTGACTTATTCTGTTGTCTTGCCCAATTCATTGAAGTTATCTAATGAAAATATTTATAACAAAATTTCGTTGGCTTTGCAAAAAGGACTTATTAAATTCAACAAAATTTTTTCGGTAATAGAGTTGGAGAAATTAAATCCGGATTTACGGGAAAATTATAAAAATCCATCGGGAATGCTTTGCTTTTCCAGTACGGCAAAACATGAAATAAAATTTGAAGGGAAAAAACTTGTAGGAAGCGCACAACGCAGAATGGAACAAAGTATTTTACAGCACGGGTCTATTTTAACCGGATCTTATCATCAAAACATTGTTAATTACTTAAATATAGAAGACGACTTAAAAACGGAAATACGAAATGATATTTTACGGAAAACAATAGAAATGGATACAATCTTAAATTCGAAAACCGATTACGCTAAATTAATTGACTCGTTAATAGAAGGGTTTTCCGAAGTTTGGCAAATTGACCGGTTCAATTAATCGATGATTCCTTTAATTTTACCTTCTCATTATTAATAATTATTTTTATTTTCCATATACTTTTTTAAAGTGAACAAGTTGAAAAATAAACTATTTCTAAAACTTTTTTTGATTTTTGCTTTTTCGGTTACTTTTTCGTTAAGCGCACAAACAACGGATTTAAAAATTGATCATTTTATTCCTAATGTGCCCGTTAACGATATAAGTTCCGACGGACAAAATATATGGTTTGCAACAAACGGTCGGGGTGTATTTAAATATAATATTTCCGGCAACAAATGGAAAAATTACTCGACCGAGAATAAAAAACTAAAAATAGATTTTTTCTATTGCATAACCTCAAACGGTAAATATGTGTGGGCGGGCTCAACAGACGGACTTTTTATTTTTAATATTAAAAGGAAAAGATGGTCGAGAAGAAAATTCGGTAAAGGCGGTCAGTTGGGTAATTGGATAAGAAGCGTTAAATTCGACCCTTATCAAAATGTTGTTTGGATAGGAAGGTTTCAGTTTCTTACCAAGTACGATATTAAAAAACACAAATACAAAGATTACGATTTACGGATTAACGGAAATGAAAAAACAAATAATATTAAAAGTCTGTATGTAGACGGCGACAGTTTGCTATGGGTAGGAACCGAAGGAGGAGTTCATAAAATTTGGAAAAAACACAAAATGGATAAAAACCGGACATATATTTTTTACGATAATTCAATGAACTATTTTAACGCGGAAGGCGACGAAGTTTCCGTTTCTTCAATTTTAGGCGAAAGAAAATATTTATGGTTCGGAACCGATGAGTTCATCACACAGCAAAATCCAAATTTTAATTTGGGAGGTCTTTTTAGATATGACAGAAAAGACCAATGGATAAAATTCGACGTGAGCAATAGTCTTTTGGGAAACGGTATTTTTTCGTTGGAACGAACAGGTGATTATATTTGGGCATCAACTTACGAGTTTAATCAAAATAAAAAAGAAGCGGACGGCAGGGGAATTGTTCTTGTAAACAGAATTACATTAAAAATAAAACCAATAGTTTTGGAAAACGTTCCTAACGATATTTATAAAATCTTTTTTGACGGGAAATATGTTTGGCTGGGAACCATTTCAGGCGTGTACAGAATTAAATTGGTCAATAACCTTATTCCAACTTTTAACAATTAACTTAAGGATTAAAATGTTAAATATTTCGGAAGTAAAATTGGATAGCATTAAAAATAATTTTAACGGCAAACATATTGCGGTAATTGGCGATATGATGCTTGACAGTTACTTTTGGGGCGACGTTAAAAGAATTTCTCCCGAAGCGCCGGTGCCTGTTGTGGAAATAGAAAATGAATTTTTTAGATTCGGCGGAGCCGCAAATGTGGCGCTGAATATTCTTAAACTCGGCGGAATCCCCTTCCCTATCGGCGTAATCGGCAATGATACCGACGGAAATATTTTTAAAACCCTTCTTGCCGAAGCAGATATTAGCGGCGAAGGTATTATTGTTGACGATTTAAGACCCACAACCGCAAAAACAAGAGTAATTGCCGATAACCAACATGTTGTTAGAATAGACCGTGAATCAAAAAACGAAATTTCAACTGAAATTGAAAATAAATTTTTCAGCTTACTTAACGATAACATAAATAAATTCGATGCTATAATACTTCAAGATTATAACAAAGGGGTTTTATCTAAAAATTTAATTAAACGTGTAATTGATTTGGCAAACCAAAACGGGATTATTGTAAATGTAGATCCGAAATTTGATAATTTTTTGGAATATAAAAACGTTACGGTCTTCAAACCGAATAAAAAAGAAACCGAAGACATTCTGGGAATCAGAATTAAAAACGATGAAGAAATAAATGTTGCCGGTAAAAAATTACTATCCAATCTCAACTGCAAATATGTATTGCTGACCCTTGGCGAACTGGGCGTGGCTCTTTTTTCGAATGACGATTCCGTCAAAAGAATTCCTACGAAAGCACGGAAAGTAGCCGATGTTTCCGGCGCCGGAGATACTGTTATTTCTACTTTAACAATGGCATTGGCGGCAGGCGCAGATATTTATGAAGCTGCATACCTGGCTAATTACGCCGGAGGTTTGGTTTGTGAGAAGGTCGGAATTGTTCCTATTGAACAAAACGAACTCTTTAACACTTTAAAAGAAAAAGTTTTATGAAAAATGCAATAATTGATAAAAACGTATTGATTAAAATACTTGACGAGGAGAAGAAAGCCGGGAAAAAAATTGTTTTTACTAACGGTTGTTTCGATATTTTACACGCCGGACATGTAGATTATTTGAATAAAGCTAAAGCATTCGGCAATATTCTTGTGGTTGGTATTAACAGCGATCTTTCCGTAAAAAAAATCAAGGGTGAAAAAAGACCAATCATTCCCGAAACCGAACGGGCTTTTATAATAAACAATCTAAAATCAGTCGATTACGTAGTCCTTTTCGACGAGGAAACTCCGGAAAATTTAATAAACGAATTGGTCCCGGATTATTTGGTAAAAGGTTCCGATTGGCAAATAGACAAAATTGCAGGAAGAAAAACCGTAGAGCAAAACGGCGGCGAAGTAAAAACCATTGATTTTATTAGCGATCAATCGACTTCCAAAATAATTGAAACAATATTAAAAAAGTATAAAGAATAGGTGAAGCAAGAAAAAAAAAATAAAAAAGTTAAATTTAAACGCTCTGTTTTCAGGAAAATTCTTAATACAATTATTGCAGCCGTTGCAATATTAATTGTTCTGATAATTATCTTTTTCGGTTTTTCACAAACAGAAACTTTCCGCGAATATCTGCGTCATGAAATAATTTCGAATGTTAATAATTCCACTAAAGGTAAATTATATATTGAAAGAATCGACGGATCCGTATTAACTTCGTTATTCTTGAAAAATACGGTTTATGTAACCGGTCCCGATACTTTATTGTCCGCCGAAAAAATTGAAATTAAAACCAGTCCGCTGCATTTGCTGTTAAGAAAAATTTATATCCGGAAAATTGAAATCAAAAACACCGAAATTAATTTAATCCAAGATTCGCAAGGCGGTTGGAATTATCAAAGAATTGTAGGAGAAAAACCGGCTGAACAAAAAGAAAAAAATAATAACAAAAAATCAAAACCGTTTCCTTTTTCAATAGTTGTAAACGATTTAGCTTTGAAAAATATAAATTTCAATAGAAAGTCTGAAAAATATATAAATTCCCATAAACTTTATAATAAAGTAAATCTTAACGATCTAAGTATTGAAAACATTTACTTAAAAGCTTCGTTATTTATAGATTTGAAAAAGCATAACGTTCAACTTCAATTGAATGACTTATCCGGATATCCGAACTTTAATATTTTTAAATTGCACAAACTGTCCGGCAATTTTAAAATTACAAACAAATTCGCCCGGGTTAACAATTTAAGATTAGTTACCGACAGTTCGGATGTAAGACTAAGCGTACAATTGGATAGTTTGGATTTACTGGGCGCGCCGAAACTAAAAGAATTTAACTTTTACCCGTTAAAAATAAATTTAGATGCAAAAAGTTTTTATTTCGACGATCTTTCAACTTTTGTGGAAGGTACGCAAATATTAAAAGGAAAAATAGGCGCACAATTAAATGCATCCGGCAGATTTGGAAATTTCAATGTAAAAAAATTAATTGTCGATTATAACAATACCCATATAAATCTTTCCGGTTCGGTTAAAAACTTGCACATTCCTCAAAAACTTTTCCTCAATGTTAATTTAACTAATTCCGAAATAAGCGAAAAGGATGCTAGGAATCTTTTACCTACTACAAAAATACCCGACTACAGCGGGTTGGTATTACACAATCTTAATTTGAGCTTCAAAGGGCAACCTACAAGATTTCATTCGGTACTGGATTCAAAAGTGGATAACGGCGGTATACATTTGGACAGTTATATAGACCTGAACCTTAGCGAACCGGAATATGATGTAACCTTTAATACTACTAACTTAAATTTGTTTCCTATTGTTAATACTAAAACCGCATTAACCGGAAGGGGTAAAATTATAGGTAAAAGTTTCGATCCGCATAAAATGCTTGCTAATGTTAAGCTTGATTTGCGTAAATCAAAATACAACGGTTATTCAATTGATTCCTTGACATTTTCCGGGACCGCTAAATCCAAAATTATAGAATTAAATCTAAACGCTCTTGTGAATAACTCAACCACAAAAGTCAACGGTAAATTAAACTTACAGAACGCCTCCGTTCCGAGTTATAATTTAACCGGTAGTTCAAAAGGTTTGAACTTGGCTCTGTTTACAAAAGATACTTCGGATGTTTCCAATTTGAATTTCGACTTTCATACAAAGGGAAAATCCCTTAATATCGATTCGATGAACACGGAGTTTGTGATAAAATTGGATTCTTCAAGCTATGCCGGTCAATCAATCGGAAGTTCAGATCTAAAATTAATTCTCGCTTATCAAAATCATAAACGTAAAATTAATTTGTTCAGCGATTTAATCGATTTTAGTATAAACGGAGATTTCTCGCTTAAAAAAGCCATAGAATTACTTACATACGAAGGGAATACTATTTCAGATATAATTTCTGCAAAAATGCGAGAGTTGAATCCGGTAAATTTGGTTTCCAAAAATAAATCGACCGTTACAGATACTTTGGTTTTAAGCGATATTGCAAAAGAAAATATTGCTTTTAATTACCAGTTCGTTTTTAAAAATCTCGATCTACTTTCTTTATTAACCAAAAGTGAAAAGTTGGAAATAGACGGCTCCGGCAAGGGATCGGTTGTAAATGATTCCAATAATTTTTCGATATCGGCTAATTTAAATATTGACTATTTTTTAAGTAAAAATAAAGATCAGCTGATTTATGTTTCGGATTTGAACTCAACTTTACATTTTAGCAGGGATAATAAAGTTTTTACGTTTAGCAATTTGTTCGGTTCTCTTTCTTTGGATGGCGGTAAATTATATTTTGGGAATCAACTTCAGGATATGGCTGCCGACCTGACTTTTAACCAAAGTAAATTGGTTTATAATTTAAGCACAACATTTAACAATGATTTTCAAACCGAATTGGAAGGAAATTTGGAAATGAGACCCGATTCCCAAATTGTTAATATAGAAAACTTATGGGCAAGTTATAAAAACACGGAATGGAATTCCGATTCGCTTATTACTCTGATTTTTGGAAAAGACTTTCTGAAAGTTGATAATTTCTCTCTTTCCAGCGGAAAAGCTAATTTTAATTTGGAGGGAATTTTAAAAGATAACGGTGAACAAAATTTTAAATTTAAAATGCAAAATTTACCTGGCAGTATGTTAAGCAGATATGTTTTCAATTTAGAGGATCAATATTTTGAATCCGATATAAATATTTTCGGCAGTGTTAACGGAAGTTTGGAAAACCCGGAAATGGAATTGAATACAAATATAAAAGATATTTCTTACGGCGAAGTGAATTTCGGAAATCTTATTTCTAAAATCACTTACAAAAATAAATTGATGAACGTTAATACAGCCTTTGTTAGCGATACGGGCAACTTTTTAAAACCGGCGCTATCATTATCAGGTTACGCTCCTATCGATTTACGAATGTTAAACGTTGCAAACAGGTTTATTGAAACCGAGCCGCTCCATTTTCAATTATCTTCAAATAAATTTAAATTAGCAACTATCGGTAATATTTTACCATTCGTAAAAAACGTTAGCGGAAAGTTAATTGCCGACCTAACCCTTGACGGTACTTATTCAAAACCGGAATGGCAGGGATTTATAAAATTAGAAAACGGTAATTTTTTAGTTAGAGAAACCGCTTTAAAATATAATGTTAATACCCTTATTGATTTTAAAGGAGAAAAAGTTAAATTATTAAATTTGGAAATACGGAACTCGGGTAATACGCCTCATCAAGGTAAGTTAATTAGTACGGGCACATTAATGCTTGACGGTTTTAAATTTTATAAAATGAACTTGAAGACGGATGGTAATATTGCTCTGCTTAGTAATTATTCTAAAAAGGTCAGCCCAACGCTCTTTGGAGATTTATTCGTTTCAACGTTAAAGCCGCTTGAATTAAAATATTATAATGACAAATTTGACTTGACCGGAAAGATTAAGGTTGAAGAAGCGGATATTATATATGCAAGCGCCCAACAAGCAAATTATTATTCCGATAAAAAAATAATTTATCACTTTGTTGAAGATACAACTAAACTATTGAAAAGCGAATTTCAATTCCGTAAATTCTTAAAGAAATTTAAGAAAAATTCTAATTCGTCTACTATAAAGAAACTAAATTTCGATTATAATGTGGATATTGATATTCCGCAAAATGCAAAACTTCAGTTTATTCTTTCACCGGTCTTAAATCAAAAATTAACCGTGGAGACTACAGGCGAATTAAAGTTTGAGAGCAAAGACGGAATTGTTAAAACACAAGGCGAATTACAATTGCTTGAAGGTTCAAAATTGGAATTTTTTAAAACTTTCGATGCAACCGGATCAATAAGATTTGAAAGCGATTTAACTAATCCTTATTTGGATGTTGTTGCAACTTACATTGGTGAAAGAGTAAAAAATTATAATACAAATGCTACGGAGGAAGTTGCCGTCAAGTTAAAAATTCAAACCCCGCTTTCTAAACTGGGTGAAAATTTGTCGAATAATAAAAATATTTTTTCCGTTTACGTCGGAAGGGAAAATATTCAAAACAACGTTGCCAGTAAACAATACGACGCTTCAAACGCAATCTCTTTTATTTTGTTAGGACAACTTTCGCTTAACAAGGAATTAAATCCAAACGAGCAAAGCAGACTTGCCACAATAGGAGAAAACGCCGCATATTCTTTATTAGGATCAACTCTTACTTCTTTTGTCAATTCCGCCGTTGGCGATGTAATTAGTAATATCCAATTAAAAAAATCCGGTGAAGTTGTATTTTCCGGCAGAATTAAAAATATTAAATACAGTTTTGGCGGTAATACGCAATACTTCCAAATTAATAAAGCAAATATAAAAATCGAATACTTAATCAACCCTAATTTTCTTATACGGCTCGAACAAAAAGATCCCGTTGTTGAAACTGCTACTCAAGAAAAAGTAAGAGAATTGGGATTAAAATATAATTTCAGGTTCTAATGAAAAAACAAATTAAAAAATATTTTGGAGCTAACCCAAGCGTTAGACTCAAAACAAAAGAAATAGCTAAACTACTTAAAGTAAAAAACAACCAAAGTTATTCACAATTAAAATCCCTGCTTTATCAACTGGTAAAAGAAGGATTTCTGACAAAAGTTGGCAAACGTTATCAACTTGCGGGTAAAAAATTAAACGTGAATATAATTACAGGAAAACTTCAGCTTGCCAATAATCAAAATTACGGGTTCGTAATACCAAAAGATAAAAAATTTAAGGACGTATATATTGCCGAAAGAAATTTGGGCACCGCCCTTAACGGCGATCTGGTTGAAGTTTCGTTATTTGCTAAAAGCAGAGGCAAAAACATTGAAGGGAAAGTTATAAAAATAATAGAACCCGCTAATGAAGAAATTGTGGGAACATTAAAGAAATCCGGTTCATTTTATTACGTTGAACCCGATAGTAAAAAAATTCACCGCGATATTTACATCCCTTCTTCAAAAGTAAACGGAGCAAAAACCGGCGATAAAGTAGTAGCAACCGGATTAAAATGGAATTCTAATTTCCTCAATCCCGAAGGAATAATTAAAGAAACGCTTGGTAAAGCAGGTTCTTACGAAACGGAAATAAATACAATTGCCAAAGAATTTAATCTTACTTATAAATTTCCTACCGCTGTTCTTAATGAAGTTGATCAGATTGAAGAGAAAATTTCACCTTCAGAAATAAAAAACAGACTGGATTTGAGAGATAAAGTGGTTTTTACTATTGATCCGGTTACAGCTAAGGATTTTGACGACGCTCTTTCTATTGACGTGCTGCCGAACGGAAATTATTTGGTTGGCGTTCATATTGCCGATGTAAGTCACTATGTAAAACCCGGATCGGCTTTATACAACGAAGCTCTTAAACGGTCGACAAGCGTTTATTTTGTAGGCAGCGTTATTCCAATGCTACCCGAAAAATTATCGAACGGGGTTTGTTCGCTTGTTCCCAATCAAGACCGTCTAACCTATTCCGTTATGATTGAACTTTCCCCTACTGCGAAAATTGTAAATTATGAAATTAGAAAAACCGTTATTAACAGCAAAAGAAGATTTAATTACGGGGAAGTTCAAAAAATTATTGAAACTCAAAAAGGCGATTTTAACGCACAAATTATTTTACTCAATCATTTCGCCAAATTACTAAGACAAAAACGGACCAAAAAAGGAAGTATCAATTTCATAAGACCCGAAGTTGAGTTTAAGTTAAACAAAGCAGGTAAACCTGTTGAACTGAGAATTAAAAAGGTTCAAGAAAGCAATGAATTGGTTGAAGAATTTATGCTTCTGGCAAATCAAATTGTTGCACGGCATCCTAATAAAAAAGTCCACACCCAATTCCCGTTTGTTTACAGAATTCATGATGTGCCTTCAAAAGAAAAATTAACGGAATTTACAAATTTTGTTAGATCACTCGGATATAATTTTAACCCCGATTCTAAAAACAGTTCAAAAGAATTACAGAAGCTTTTAGACAAAGTGAAAGGCTCTCCCGAAGAAGCGGTTGTTAATGAAATTGCAATACGCACAATGGCAAAAGCAATTTACTCTACAAAAAATATCGGACACTTCGGTTTGTCGTTTAAATATTACACCCATTTTACTTCGCCAATCAGAAGATTCCCGGACTTAATAGTACATTTATTAATTTTCGGCTTCATTAATAATAACCGGAAAGCAATCTTTAACCTTAAACAATTAGATAACATTTGTGAGCATGCTTCCAACCAGGAAAGAAATGCTACGGATGCCGAAAGATTATCCATTAAATTGAAACAAATGGAATATCTTAAAGACAAATTGGGAGAAGAATTTGAAGCTGTTATTTCCGGCGTTACTAATTTCGGTTTATTTGTGGAACTTAAAGATACTTTAGCCGAAGGCTTGGTAAGTATTAGAGATTTAGACGACGACTTTTATATATTTGACGAAAAAAAATATCAACTCAAAGGTAGATCTCGTGGAAAAAAATACCGGCTGGGCGATAAAATTAATGTCCGTTTGGCCAGAGTAGATTATGAAAAAAGAGAGATTGATTTTACACTTTCATAAAACATATTTAGTAATTATAATATGATGAAAAATTGAGGACTATATGTATAGAATAAAGTTAAAACTTAACTTGAGTCTATTCTACCTTATTTTGCTTCCGGGACTGATGTTCGCGCAGTTCGGGCAGAATAAAGTTCAATATAAAGAATTTGACTGGTACTATATTCAAACTAAACATTTCGATATTTATTATACCGATAAAGGCAAAGATATTGCCGAATTTACGGCTAAAGTTGCCGAAGATGCACTGGTTCAAATAGAAAACCTCCTTGATTACCAAATAAATAATAGAATCACTCTAATTGTTTATAACTCGCATAACGATTTTCAAGAAACTAATACAACTCAAGGTTATTTAAGTCAAGGAATAGGCGGGTTTACCGAACCGTTTAAAAACAGAGTGGTTTTTCCTTTTGAAGGGTCTTACAGAAAATTCAGGCATGTTATTCATCATGAGTTGGTTCATGCCGTAATGAGAGATTATCTTTACGGCGGAACAATTCAAAACATAATCTCTAAAGGAATTACATTGCAACTGCCTCAATGGTACCACGAAGGAATGGCAGAATATTTATCTTCGGGATGGGAAACATTATCGGATATGTTTTTAAGCGACGCTATAATAAACGAATATCTTCCCGATATTAACAGATTATCCGGCTATGTTGCTTACAGAGGCGGTCAGTCTTTATTTAAATATATTGCAGATACCTACGGACAGAAAAAAGTCGGCGAATTGTTAAGCCGCATAAAAGGAGCCGGGAAGTTGGAAGCGGGACTAAAATCTACACTCGGACTTGACCTGAAAGAACTTAACGAAAGGTGGAAAAAATATTTAAAGAAAGAATATTGGCCGGCAATTGAATATCGAAAAGACCCTGACGAATTTGCAAAAAGATTGACTAACAACAAAAAGACCGGAGGATTTTATAATACAAGCCCCGCTTTATCTCCGCAAGGCGATAAGATTGCTTTTATTTCGGACCGTGATCTTTTTCTTGATGTTTATATTATGAATGCTTTCGATGGCAAAATAATTAAAAGAGTTGTTGAAAGCGGTAAAGAAGCTAATTTCGAAGAGTTGAACGTATTGTTCCCTTCAATAACTTGGGCGCCGGATAACAGAAGAATTGCCCTGTCGGTAAAAAGTAACGGATACGATGTAATTTCCGTTATTGATGTGGAATCCGAAGATTCCGAGGTGCTGCCTTTTAAATTAGACGGAATCGAATCCGTAAGTTGGTCAAGCGACGGGAACAAACTTGCATTTTTAGGCAGCAACGCTAAGGAATCAGATATTTATATATACGACTTTAATACTAAAAAACTCACCAATTTAACAAACGACATTTTTAGCGATTATGAACCGATGTGGGCTCCCGATAATAAAACAATAATTTTTTCTTCCGACAGAAAAGGTTATACAAAAGAATCGTTTCCGCAAGACGGTTATTCAATGACAACTTTAGATTATAAACATCTCGATTTATATAAAATAAATATTGATACTAAAAATATTGTTAGATTAACCGATTGGGAGTATTCCGATGAAAAGTCGCCTGTTATTTCAAGCGACGGAAAGGAAATGCTTTTTGTTTCCGATTATAACGGTATCGATAATATTTACAGGAAAAGAATAGTTTTAAACGATTCCGATTCCGTTAGCAGCGTTCTCGAACTAAAAGCCGAACCGATTACAAATTCTCTTAACGGTATCAATCAACTTTCATGTTCTAAAGACACAAAAAAACTTGCATTTACTTCGCTCTATAACGGCGGATATAATATTTTTCTTTTAAGCAATCCGTTCGAAATGCCCGCTGTAGGTAAAAAATTAAAACCGACTAAATTTATGGAAAGATTGCTCAACAAAAAGAAAAAAGTTCAAGTTGCTGCTTCCGTGCCAAATGATAGCAGTACAGATACTTTAAAACCATTGAAAGAAGTAAAATTAGCAACTACGGATTCTACCACGGAAGAAATATCGGCAAAAATTTTTACGGGACAAGTAATTCACGGAAATGCTTTAGAAGATACTTCTAAAAATGCTTATAAAAATTTCGTTTTCGGCGGAGATGATTTTAGCTTAGATTCAACAGAATCAAAAATTGATAAGAGTAAACTCTTTAGTGAAAAATTGGACAAAAACGGAAACTTTTTAGCCAATAAATATAAGGTTAATTTCTCGCCCGATCTTATTTATGCAAATGCGGGATACAGTACTTTATACGGATTACTCGGAACAACAATATTAACTTTTAGCGATGTTCTCGGGAATCATAGATTAATAGGTATAACCAGTTTGCAAATCGACTTAAAAAACAGCGACTACGGTTTAGCTTATTATTACTTGCCAAAAAAAATTGATTACGGTATCGAAGCATTTCATACCGCAAGGTTTGTTTATTTATCTAACGGTTTGTCATCGGATTTATACCGTTTCAGAAATTTCGGAGGAGTTCTTTCGGCTAAAATTCCTATCAACAGATTTTACAGATACGATATCAGCTTAAGTCTGCAAAGGGTTTCTTCTGAAAATCTCGATAATATTTCTGTACCGGTTGACAAATCGACTTTTGTTATTCCCGCTGCCAGTTTTGTTCATGATAATACAATATTTGGTTATACCTCTCCTATAGAAGGAGTTAGATATAACCTGACTATTTTTGGGAATCTGGGAATCGGAAATAAAAGGCAAAGTTTTTATTCGGCGGTATTCGATTACAGAAAGTATTTCAGATTTTGGTTCGATAATTCTTTTGCTTTCAGAATCTCGGGCGGTTATTCCGGAGGCGGAAATCCGCAAAGATTTTTCCTCGGCGGCACAGATGCCTGGCTAAACAGAACTTTTGCAACCGGCGATATACCGGTAAGGAATGCATCCGATTTTGCTTTCTTAACTCCCGCAATGCCCTTGCGCGGGTATAATTATGCGGAAAAAATCGGTAATAAATATACTCTGCTTAATTTGGAATTAAGAATGCCTCTCATACGGTATTTATTAACCGGACCGCTTCCATTAGCGTTTCAAAATATTCTTGGCGTTGCATTCCTTGATGTTGGAACTGCGTGGAATGATAATAAACAATTAAAATTATTCGGAAGGGATAGGTTCGGGAAAACCAGAACACAAGATTTATTAATTGGAATGGGAACCGGCGCTAGATTGTATTTTATATTTTTATGGAGATTTGATGTAGCCTGGACGTACGACCTGCAAAAATTCTCTTCTCCTAAATATTATATTTCTTTAGGATTGGATTTTTAATTATTCGATTTACTTTTGCTTGTATTCTCGGTTTTAGGCGTAACGGCACTTTCGGTTTTTGGTTTTTCGGCTTTATCTTTTTTACCGTTTCCATTACCGGAAAAATGGGAATTTTTATAATCCGTTTGATAAAATCCGCTGCCTTTAAAAACTATTCCCGCTCCGTTGCTTATTAATCTTTTAACCGGTCCGCCGCAAGTAGGACATTTCTCCAACGGAGAGTCGGTCATTTTCTGAAACTCTTCAAAAATAACTCCGCATTGTAAACATTTATATTCGTATGTTGGCATATCTTTTTCTCCACATTGTAATATTTTTCGAACTTGAAATTTAGTTATTTGTTACAATAAAATAAATAGTGAAATAAATTCCAATATTTTATAACTTTGAAGTAAAAATTGTTCCCTATGTTAAAAAATTTTTTAACTATACTGATATTATCGGTATTTCTTTCCGGTTGCTTAAATTACACCCAAATTACCACCATAAGGACTGACGATTCCGGTAAAATGTTTATCCACTATTGGATGAATTCCTTTACTAAAAATGATTCGGCTTTTATTAATCAATTAGGCATATTTAATAAGGACTCTCTAAAGTCTCAATTTTCCAAATCATTTGTAGATATTAAAAATATAGAAATTTATCACGATTATAACGACAGTACAATTCATGCGCAAATAGAATTTTATTTCACAAAATTCGACTCCCTCAATTTATTAAGACCGTTCAAAAATAATGAGCTGTCTATTAAAGACGGTCCGGAAGGAACCAAAATATTTTCTCAATTCATACCGCCATTTGCCACCGGTTTCGGTTTCGATACGAAATCATTTAGAGTAAAATATGTATACTATCTGCCCGGCGAAATTATTAAGCACAATGCTAAAAGCAGATCGAATAATAAATTGGTATGGGAATACAATTTGGATGAAATTGGTACGGGTAAAACTATTAGAGCTACTTACATTCCCTTTAAGCTAAAGGAAACTCCCCTTGCAATTTATATTTTATCGCTTATTGTGCTCTTGATAGTTTTATTTTATTTATTCAAAAAAAGAAAAGCTTAGCAATTATTTAATATTGATATATTTGACATAACTTTTTGTATTACTTATATTTGCAGACTGTATTTTTCGATATAAGATGTAAAAATATTTGATGGAAGATTATCCGAGAATTTTTTCCGGAAGTTCTAATCCGGAATTAACGCAAAAAATAGTTGATGCGCTGGATTTACCGCTAGGAAACGTAGAACGGAAAAAATTTAGTGACGGCGAAATTTGGATTAAATTTAAAGAAAATATTAGAGGCGGCGACGTTTATATTGTGCAATCTACTCATCCGCCCGCAGAAAATTTAATGGAATTGCTTATAATGCTCGACGCCGCTAAAAGATCTTCTGCAAGGAGGGTTACCGCCGTAATTCCTTATTTCGGATACGCCAGGCAAGACAGAAAAGATCAACCCCGCGTTGCAATTTCTGCAAAACTGGTTGCAAACTTAATTACAACCGCCGGCGCCGACAGAGTTATTACAATGGATTTGCACGCTGCTCAAATTCAAGGTTTTTTTGATATTCCTTCGGATCATCTTTATGCATCTCCAATTTTCACGCATTTATGGAGTAAAGCCAGTGAGAACCTTGTTGTAGTTTCGCCGGATATCGGAGGTATCAAATTAGCAAGGTCATATTCCAAACGGCTTGGCGCTAAATTGGTTGTTATCGATAAAAGACGACCCAAACCCAATTTTACCGAGGTGATGCACATTATTGGTGAAGTTGAAGGTAAAGATGTTTTGATAATTGATGATTTGATAGATACTGCCGGTACTTTTGTATCTGCAATTGAAGCATTAAAAAAAGAGGGCGCAAAAAGAATTTTCGGAGCGGTAACGCATCCCTTACTTTCCGGGCATGCTATTGAAAAAATTGAAAATTCGGATTTGGAAAAATTGTACGTTACTGATAGTATTCCAATTAAAGCCGGCGCTTCCAATAAAATTGAAGTGCTGACCGCTTCGCAATTGTTAAGTGAAGCAATTATTAGAACTCATAATAATAAATCAATAAGTTCTTTGTTCGAGATTGACAAAAGTTAAGTAATTATTAATTGATTGAGGTATAACTAAAAATGGCAGAGATAAACCTAAAAGTAGAGCCGCGTGAAAAATCCACAAAAGGCGCAACCAACCAAATGAGAAAAAAAGGATATATTCCCGGTGTGGTCTATACAAAAGGCGCTGATGCAATTCCTTTCTATACAAATGAAATTGACGTTAGACCGTTGGTATATACAACCGAAATGAATATAGTAAATCTTACCGTCGGTGATAATAAAAACCTTAGATGTATAGTTAAAGAAGTTCAATTTGATCCTTTATCCGATAAAATAATTCATATCGATTTACAAGGTATTACCGTTGGCGAAGTTATAAACGTACAAGTGCCTATAGTTCTTGTAGGACAAGCAGCCGGCGTAAAAGAAGGCGGAAATATTCAGCAAACAATTCATAAATTAGACGTGGAATGTTTACCTAAAGATATTCCGGATTCGCTGGAAGTTGATATAACCAATTTAAATCTAGGCGATTCTATTACCGTAAAGGATCTGAATTACGATAACATAAAAATACTGGATACTGAAGATAGCGTTATTGTTTCCGTTGTGGCTCCCAGAGGCATTGAAGAAGAAGCCGAAGAAGAAGTTGCTGCGGAAGAAGTTCCTGCCGAACCCGAAGTTATCCCTAAGGGTAAGAGTGAAGAGGAACAAGAAGGATAATTATCTATATTGAAAATAATTTTTGGCATCGGAAATCCTGGTCTTGAATACGCATTTACTAGGCATAATGTTGGTTTCATTATTCTCGATAATTATGCATTACTTCGGGACCTTAAATTTATTCCGTCTAAAAAAGATTATTATTTTGCCGAGGGCAACGCTAATTCAAATAAATTTTTATTAGTGAAGCCCTCTACTTATGTAAATAATAGCGGTATTGCCGCTAAAGACGTAATAGAAGAATATAATATAAATTTAAATGATTTTTTAGTTGTATCGGACGATATTAATTTAGCGCCGGGTGATATTAGAATTAGAAAATCCGGCGGGGACGGCGGACATAACGGTATAGCTTCGATTATCTATCATCTTTACACCGATCGGTTTCCAAGACTAAGGTTCGGAATTGGAAACGATTTTGATTTTGGTAAAAAAGCAGATTATGTCCTTAGTAAATTCGATGAAAAAACTTTTGAAGAACTTAAACCAAAAATAAAATTTTGCATGGATCTGTTAGATGCTTTTATTTTAGGGGGAATTAACAATATGTTAGATTGCTATAGTAAACACAAATCACAAAACACTAAAAATTAAAAAAAGGTGAGCCTATGGAATCCTTGATTTACATCATCCCCTTTTTTGGTATTGTTGCCTTGCTTTACTCCTTGTTTAAAAACAATTGGATAAACAAGCAGGAAAGCGGTAGTGAAAAAATGGTTGAAATTTCCCAACATATCCATGAGGGAGCGGTTGCTTTTCTTAAAGCCGAATACAGAGTTCTTATCATTTTTGTTATTGTTGTTAGCATCCTGCTCGGATTTGCAAATTTTGGTCGCGCCGATTCTTCATGGTTAATAGCAGTATCATTTATAGTAGGAGCTTTTTGTTCCGCACTTGCGGGTTTTATGGGTATGATGGCTGCAACAAAATCTAATGTTAAAACAACTAATGCCGCTATTAAAGGTTTAGGTCCGGCATTAGAAATTGCATTCTCAGGCGGTTCAATAATGGGAATGAATGTTGTTGGTCTGGGAATTTTAGGATTGGGAACCTTATTCCTAATCTATTCCAATTTGGATTGGGATATTACAAAAGTAATAAATGTACTTTCCGGTTTTTCTTTGGGCGCTTCTTCAATCGCTCTGTTTGCAAGGGTGGGCGGAGGAATTTATACAAAAGCAGCCGACGTTGGAGCCGATTTGGCCGGTAAAGTTTACGAAGGAATTCCCGAAGATGATCCTAGAAATCCGGCAACCATTGCAGATAATGTTGGCGATAATGTAGGCGATGTTGCCGGTATGGGTGCCGATTTATTTGAATCTTACGTTGGCGCAACAATTGGTTCAATGGTACTCGGAGCAGTCTTCACAGAAGTTTTTCCAAAAGATAGCAGTCTTGCAGGTGTTTTGCTTCCATTGGTCTTAGCCGGAGCGGGAATAATTCTATCGGTCTTCGGTTCTTTCTTTGTAAAAGTAAGGGAAGGCGGAAATCCTCAAAAAGCTTTGAATACAGGCGAATTTATTACCGCGGGATTAATGATAATTTCATCGTATTTTATCATCCGTGCAATGCTTCCTTCGGAATGGACTTTTGAAGGATTTAATTATACGGCAAACGGAGTGTTTTTTGCTACAATTATCGGACTTATAGCCGGTGTGTTAATTGGAATTATTACAGAATATTACACGGGAACAGATTATAAACCCGTTTTTAACATTGCATCGCAATCGGTAACCGGCGCTGCTACTAACATTATTGCAGGCTTAGGAACGGGAATGCTTTCAACGGCATTACCGATTTTAATAATTTCAGCCGGAATAATCGGAGCTTACGAGCTAGCCAATTTATACGGAATCGGTATTGCGGCTTTGGGTATGCTTTCAACTACCGGTATTCAATTAGCTGTAGATGCTTACGGTCCGATTTCCGATAACGCGGGAGGAATAGCGGAAATGTCTGAATTACCTCCTGAAGTTAGAGAAAGGACAGATAAACTTGACGCCGTAGGAAATACTACCGCCGCAATCGGTAAAGGCTTTGCAATAGGTTCTGCAGCTCTTACGGCTCTTGCGCTTTTTTCCGCTTATATGCACCAAGCCCGTATTCAAACTATCGATATTGCAAAACCAATTATTATGGGTGGTCTGTTTATAGGCGCTATGCTTCCGTTTTTGTTCTCTTCAATGGCAATGAGCGCAGTCGGTAGAGCCGCAAAACAAATGATTTTAGAGGTCGGAAGGCAATTTAGGGAAATCCCCGGTTTAAGAGAAGGTAAAGCTAAAGCCGAATATACGCGATGCGTAAAAATTTCGACGGATGCAGCAATAAAAGAAATGGTAGTTCCCGGTGTTGTTGCGGTACTTGTTCCCGTTGTAGTCGGTTATTTTAGTAAAGAAATGCTTGCCGGACTTTTAGCAGGATTAACCGCAAGCGGTGTTTTAATGGCGGTCTTTCAAGCAAATGCGGGCGGAGCATGGGATAACGCAAAAAAATTAATTGAACGCGGAATTGAAATTGACGGAAAAAAATACGAAAAAGGTTCGGATGCACATAAAGCTGCTGTTGTTGGCGATACCGTTGGCGATCCGTTTAAAGATACATCCGGACCATCGTTAAATATCTTGATTAAATTATTATCGGTGGTTTCCTTTGTTATTGCACCATTGATAAGATAAGCTTATATTTGTAAGATAAATTTTTTATAACCCTGTTTCTCAAATTAAAATTTGAGAGACCAATAGACCAAAGGGAGGAATTTTAATGGCAAACAATCACTATGAAAGTGTAGTAATTATTAATGCTGCCTTGGAAGATACTCAAGTTGAAGATGTAATCAAAAAAATCGAAAACTTTATTAAAACTAACGAAGGCAGTATTACTTCACTTGAAAAATGGGGCAGAAAAAGACTTGCTTACCCAATAAAAAAATCGAAAAGCGGATATTACGTAATTTTTCGGTTTACCGCCGTTCCAAGCTTAATTGCAAAATTAGAAAGAATATATCGCTTGGACGAATCTGTTTACAGATACCTTACAATTAAACTGAATAAAAAAGATCTTGAACATATTCAGAAAAAAGCCGAGAAAGTTGAGAAAACCGAAGAAATTCCGGCTAAAAAAAATTCTTCCGATCAAGAAGTTAAAACGAACGCAGAAGAACAAATTGAATCCAATTAATGCTTGTTAAGAATAAATAATAATAGTTATGTATGGAGGTTTGTAATGGCTGAATTGAAAATGCCCGAATTAAACAGTGTTATGATAGCAGGTAATTTAACTAAAGATCCTGTTTTTAGAGAAACTAACAACAAAACTCCCGTTGTTAATTTTCATATTGCGGCTAATAGAAGATACAAAGATAGTCAAAACCAATGGCAAGAGGATGTTTGTTATGTTGGCATTGTTGCATGGAATAAGCTTGCCGAAAGTTGTAAAGACAGATTGTCTAAAGGCAGCGCCGTGCTGGTAGACGGAGAATTACAAAGCAGAACTTTCAAAACAGATGACGGACGTAACCGTACGATTGTTGAAATTAAAGCAAAACGAATTCAATTTTTAAATAAAGTTTCAAAAGCAAATAACGGTTCGGAATCACAACCGGTCGAAAAACCTGAAAAAGCCGAGTTGGCTGCCGAAGAGCAAGAAAGCGATTATGAAGAGAATTCTTTCGATAAATTTTTAAGTGATGAAGAATCTGATTTAATTAACGGAGGTTAACAATTGAGAAAACAAGTAAAAACCAAAAGAGTAAAACGGGTAATAACTGATTACATTGATTATAAAGATGCTAAAAAATTGCAAAAATTTATTTCCGATCAAGGGAAAATTATTCCGCGTAGAATTACAGGATTAAGTGCAAAACAGCATAGAGAATTAGTTAAGGCAATTAAAAGAGCCCGTCAAATAGCAGTATTACCATTTGTTTCCGAAGCAGTTAAGTAAAGGAGTTGAAATGAAAGTTATTTTAAGAAAAAATTTTGAAAAACTTGGCAATGTAGGCGATGTAGTTGAAGTTAAAGCAGGATATGCCAGAAATTACCTTCTACCTAAACAAATCGCTTATGCGGCAACCGAAGGTAATATTCGCGCATTGGAAGAAGAGAAAAAACAAATTGAAAAAAATGAGGCTAAACTCTTCGAAAGCGCTAAAAAAATTTCGGAAGAACTGGAAAAAATTTCGGTTACTATTCCTGTTAAAGTCGGCGAAGACGATAAAGTGTTCGGCTCAGTTACCAGTCAAATGATTGCCGATGCATTGAAAGAAAAAAACTTTGATGTGGACAAAAGAAAAATTGAAATTGAAGATCCTATTAAAGCTTTAGGTATTTATAACGTTAAAGTAAAATTACATCCTCAAGTTACCGCAACTGTAAAAACTTGGGTCGTTAGAGAATAACTAATTTAATCTTTAATTTTTAACCGGCTTTTTGCCGGTTTTTTTTATTTTTATCCTAATTAATTTCAAAATCCAAAAAGAAATTTTAATGGATTTTTTAAGCTTATCGGATTATATTAGTAATCTTATTTTGAAATATAATTGTAACTAAAACATTAATTATTGAGTAAAAAATGAAAGAACTAAGATTTCGTATTATCATCATTATTGCGGCTTTCGCATTGAGTCTTTACTTGTTATACCCAACCTATGCCGATTATAAATATTCTCAAAAAATTAACAAAACTTTAGAAATTATTAAAGACAGTATTAAACAAAAAAATCCTAATATATCGAAAGATAAGTTGATTTCCATTTTGGATTTTAAAGAAGACAGCCTCCGTGTTTCGGATCCGGCTATTAGGAAAGCAAGGGAAAAAAGAATAAAATTAGGTTTGGACCTTCAAGGCGGTATGTATTTGGTTATGGAGGTAAACACAGTAAAACTGTTGGAACGGCTTGCTAAAGATCCCGATATAGTTTTTAAAAATATCTTAAAAGAAGCGGAAAAAGAAGCAAAGATTTCTGATGAAGACGTTGTGGATATTATCGCAAGGAAATTGAAAGAAAAAGGGATTAGACTTAGCAGATATTTCGGATCTATACGACAAGAAGACAGCGATATAATTAAAGATCTAAAAAAGCAAGAAAGCGATGCCGTTACACGAGCTATAGAAATTATACGAAACAGAGTAGACCAATACGGTGTATCGGAACCATCCATTCAACAACAAGGCGCAAGAAGAATAATAGTTGAATTGCCCGGCGTTGCTAAAAAAGAAGAAGCTAAAAGCCTTTTACAAGGAAGAGCTTTATTGGAATTTAAATTACTAAAAGATCCTAACTTCGCTTTCCCGATTTTAAATAAAATTGATGAAGTGTTGGCTAAAAGTATTAGTAAAGATTCTACCGCCACCGCTCCGGAAGATTCCAGCAAGCAATTGTCTCCGGAAGAATTTGCCAAGAAACATCCGTTTTTTGCCATTGCCCATTTGGTTTCTCAAAATTCTGCCGACCTGATTGTAAAAGAAACCGACCGGGATAAAGTTTTAAATTATTTAAATAGACCCGACGTAAAAAAAATAATACCCGATAATGTTCAGTTTTTATTTTCCGCTAAACCCCAATTTGTTCAAGACGGTGTAAAATATTACCGGTTATACATGTTAAACAAAGAGCCCGAACTTACCGGCGAAGTAATTACAAACGCAACGGCAACAATAGACCCCCAAACCTCCGCGCCTATGGTTACAATGCAAATGAACTCCGAGGGCGCCAGAGAATGGGCAAGAATAACCGGTGCAAACGTGGGGAAAAGATGTGCTATAGTATTGGATAACTATGTTTATACCGCTCCCGTTATTCAAGGAAAAATTCCATCAGGTAATTCACAAATTACTGGAATGGAAGACTTGGAAGAAGCAAAATTAGTTTCCATAGTTCTTAAAGCTGGCGCTTTGCCCGCTCCTATTGATATTATTGAGGAAAGAACCGTCGGACCGTCTTTAGGACAGGATTCAATTTCACAAGGATTTAACTCAACAATCATAGGCTTTTTAATTGTTGCTCTCTTTATGATTGTTTACTATAAATTATCCGGTACGTTTGCTGACTTAGCGCTTTTATGCACGCTTGTCTTTATAATGGGTGTTTTAGCCGCATTTAGTGCCACACTAACCTTGCCTGGCATTGCCGGTATTATTCTAACAATAGGTATGGCTGTGGATGCAAACGTTATTATTTTTGAAAGAATACGCGAAGAATTAGCAACCGGAAAAACGGTAAAGGCTGCGGTAGATAGCGGTTTTGCAAACTCGTATTCGGCTATTTTTGACGCTAACATCACCACATTTTTTACAGCAGTTATTCTTTATCAATTCGGCAGCGGTCCGGTTCAAGGTTTTGCGCTTACATTAATGATTGGAATTGTATCGAGTTTGTTCAGCGCACTTGTAATTACAAAAGTATTGTATGAGTATTTCATTTTTAAAAATAAAAAAGTTGATTTCGGTTTCAGAAAAAGTATTTTCAAAAATCCCAATTTCGATTTCATCGGTCATAGAAAATTAGCTTTTACTATATCCGGAACATTAATCATTCTTGGTATAATCAGTCTAATAATTAGAGGCGTTGAATTAGGCATTGATTTCAAAGGCGGATCTGAAGTAGCGGTTCAGTTCGAAAAACCTATTAATATTTCCCAAATAAGAAGCCAATTAAGCAGTATAGGTATTGGAAACGTAGAGGTGAAAACATTTGGCAGCGAAGCCGGTATTTTAGTAAGAACTGAATTGCAAAATCTTCCCCCGGAAATTGTACCTAAAGTACGGAAGTCATTGATTAAAGCTGTTGATAATGTAACAAAGAATGTAGAAAAAACTATAATCGATACTACGGAAAATTCAATTACGTATAAATTCCCTAATGCAGATATTACAAATTCGGTTATTCAGAAACTAAACGACGAAGGATTTCAAGCGGCTAAGGTTTCCCAAGATGCTAATAACAATAAAATGATTGTGAAAGCAAGCGTTGCAAATTGGATTGAGGAAAACCTGAGAATGAAATACCCGGATAATCCTTTTAAAATGCTAAAAGAAGAAAAAGTCGGACCTAAAATAGGAAAAGAATTAAAAATGGATGCCGTTATAGCAATTATCCTTGCTCTGCTTGTTATTTTAATTTACTTAGGATTTAGATTTAAATTTGCTTTTGCAAGCGGTGCGGTAATTGCATTGTTCCACGATGTAATGATTACTTTGGGACTTTTCTCTCTGCTTTACGGTGTATTTTCATTCCTCAACCTTGAAATAAATATTGATGTTGTTGCTGCATTCTTAACGCTGGTCGGTTATTCCATTAACGATACGGTTGTGGTGTTCGACAGGGTTAGAGAGGAAATGAAAATACATAAAACGGCTCCGTTAAAAGAAATTATGAACAAAGCTATTAATAGTACTTTAAGCAGAACAATAGTAACCAGTTTAACTACATTGTTAGTAGTTGCGGTATTACTCTTTTTCGGCGGTGAAGTGCTTCGTGGTTTTTCGTTTACATTATTTTTCGGAATTATCGTCGGTACTTATTCTTCAATTTTTGTTGCGAGTACGTTTGTATTTGAATACACACAAAAAAAACACAAAAAAATTCAATTCTAATTTACGGACAAAGCAAATAATAATTGGGCGGCGTAATAGCTGCCCAATATTGTAAATTCGGCAAATTTAAACTTCCTTTTAAATTTGTTTATTGCCAAAGCAGAATCTGAGAACACAAATAAAATTCCTCCTGCCAATATTAATTTTTCTTGCATGCCGTTAAGTGAATAAAAACCGTTCAAAGAACTCCACAACATAACTGAAATAACTAATGTGTACAAATAAACCGGAATTTTATAATTCTCAATTTCATTTCCCAAGTATTTTAAGAATAATATGGAATAAAATAATACAGGCAAAACCAAATACCAGTTATACGTATTAACTTCGTTAATAAATGCAGTGGAATAAAAAATATGAGCAATCATGAAAGAGATTAATCCATACTTAAACTTTGTTTCGGGATGCAGAAGAAAATAATCGCCTATTAAGGAAAATACTAACGCAAAAATTATTAATATTCTGAAAACCGTAAATTGTGAATCTTTTATTAGCAGAAATAATATTAATACTGAGACAGGAATTAATTTGGCAAACTTGTATATACTTCTATGTTTGTATTTCGACCAAATCGAAACTACAGCAGCGGAAATGAAGATAACGGAAAGAATAATTAAAATTGTCATTTACCGGTTATGCAAGCCTGCTCTTGGGATGAATATAATCACTGAATTGATCGAACATATAGTTATCTATTTCTTTTGTAATTTTAACAAGAACAAGGGTAATATCATCTTTAATTTCGGCAGAGCCCCTAAAATTATTTAATGATTTTAAAATATCATCTAAAACCAATATAGGTTTTGAATTTTTAGAATTTAACAAAACTTTATCAAACCTTCCGGAACCGAACAAGTTATTTTTAATGTCCATAGTTTCTTCTATTCCGTCTGATGTAAAAACAAAAAGATCGCCCGGGAGCAAATGATAAGTTTCTTCTTGCAATGATTCGTTAAATTTACCGCCTTTTTGAAGTCCAATTCCCATACCCTTAGGTATAACTGTTTTTATTTTTCCGTCTCTTATAATTTTTAACGGTGTATGCCCGGCGCGGCAAATTTTAACTACTTTTTCTTTAACGTCAAAAAGAGCAATTGTCATTGTTATAAACCAATGTTTATCAATATCTTCGGAGATATGTTTGTTTATTTCCATTAAAATTTCTTTTGGATGTTTGTCGGCCGAACAAAACAATTTAACCATTGTTTGTAATTTGGACATATAAAAAGAAGCGGATAAACCTTTACCGGAAACATCGCCGACCACAATAAATAATTTTGTTTTGGAGACTTTAATAATATCATAATAATCGCCGCCCACATGAAAAGCCGGAATCATTGTGCCTGAAATTTCTAATCCCTCAATATCCGGAATATTCTGTGGCAGCAGCTTTTCCTGAATTTGTTTAGCAACGGCTAATTCCCTGTCGAGTTTTATTTTTTTGGCTTCTTCCTCGTATAAACGTGCATTTTCAATAGATATTGCAGTTTGATTTGCGGCTGCAGTTAATAATTCTATATCTTTACCCGAAAACTGTGAGCCTGAGTGTTTCAATCCGAATAATAACAATCCAATCACATTCGATTTGATTGTCATCGGAATTACCGTGTATATCTCTTCTCTAATTAATTCTTCATAATTTTCCGGAAAAATATCTTTAAAATCGTTTCTTTCTATAACAACGGGCAGATTAAGTTTTTTCTTTTTTTCAATAAATAATTCAAGTGTATTTTTTGCATTAACTAATTCTAAATTTTTGTTGCCAATTCCCTTTTCCCTTTTCAGTATGCAATTGTTATTTCCCGGTTTACATAGCGCAAGTCCGAACTTTTCCAGCCGGAGAGATTCCACAAAAGTATTTGTAACCGAATTAATAATATTTTCCAGTCCTAACACAGTTGAAATATGGTTAGAAAAATCGAGGAGAACTTTTCTGTAAGCAAATTGTTCGGGATAAAATTTTCTTGTTATCATTGCCTGAAACCGGTCTTTGGTAGATTGAAAAATAATTGCAAACAGAATAAATATACCTGCGGCAATTAATCCTTGATATTCAGTTGTAATAGCTTTACTAATTTGCTGACCCAAAACGTAAATAACCAAAAAATAAACGCCGGCAACCGAAACCGTTGCCGCTCCGTACATGATTGTATTTTTAACCACATCGCTAACGTCCATCAAAGAATACTTAAAAATTGAATATCCGAAAGCGATGGGCAAAAGTACTAACAGAATAATGGGCATATAATATTCGGGAGAATTGAAAATTGTATCGGCTAATACGGAAGCAAAAGTGCTGATATAAATTAATGCTGCTATTCCGATGCCGTAACTGATAAGTATAATAAAAATAGGGTTTCTTTTTTGCGGTAATTTTAACTTAAAATAATTAATTATTAACGATATAAATCCGATGATAAAAGCTAAAAATATTAGGATGTTTATAACACTAACAAAAATCATATTATATTTAGCCGAAGTGGATTCGAGCTTATATACAAACAAAAATTTATAAATAAGAGCCCCTACTAACAATAACCCTGCAAGTGAGTACAATATTTTTATAGTAATCTCTTTTTCCATAAACTTGAATTTTCTTGGAAAGACCCAAAAGAAATGAACAAACATAAACGGAAGTAAAACGCCCGCAATTGACCAGACCAAATCTATAATAAGAAGTAATATTGAATTCCGGTATATCGGATTGGCGACCGAACTGTTAATCAACAAAGAAACTGTTGAAAATAATACTAATGCCACTCCAATTCTATAAAAGAGCAGTTGTGTTTTTCCTTGCGGTTTAGCCGATACGACTATTGATCCGACCAATAACCAAATCATTCCTAATAATACAAAAGATAATCCGCCGAAATTAATTAACTTTTTAATCTCGACTTTTGTATTAATAACCTTACCGTTATGCAAGACCGTATAAACCGCAGTATCGCCGCGCGCATGGCTATCGATTAAATAAGAGGCGTTAATTAAATCTTTAACTTCCTTCCCGTCAATTTTTAATAACTTATCCCCGTCTCTGATACCTGCATTCCACGTAACTCCGTTAACTTTAACAAACTCAAAAACAAACTCGGTACTGTCTTTACCAATATGTTTTGGAACCCACAAACATTCGTCGTTTGAACGCGGCGTTACATTTAGAATAAAATACAAATTAAAAAATGCCACAATTAACAAAATTACGGTAACCGGTAATATTATTTGTTTACGGTATTTTGACAATATTTTATAAAAATTTTTCATATACTTATTTAAACTTCATAACTATACATGTAATATCATCCGACTGCTCCGCACCCCAAGTATGTTCATTAACGCTGTCAATCAAATTATTCATAATGTCTTGGGCCGATTTATGATTAGTGCGAACAGCTAACTCCTCTAATTTTTCGTCACTAAATTCCTCATTATTTAAGTTCATTGCTTCGGTAATTCCATCCGTGAAAATTATTAATACATCATTTTCCTTAATATTAACAATTTCCGACTGATACGGAACGGTTGTTTTCATTACGCCCAGAATCATTCCCCCTCTTTTTAATTTAGTAAGTTTACCGTCCCTTACTAATAACGGCGGATTATGACCTGCATTTACATATTCAAACTTTCTTGAAACTTCGTCGTAAATTCCCCAAAAAAAAGTTATAAAACTTCCGCTGAGTGTATTTTCAGACACCAAATCGTTTAATAAGTTAGACGCATCTACCATTGGAAGGTTCTGTTTAATAATGGATTTAAGAAACGCTTGTAAATTAGCCATCAAAAGCGCCGCTTGAACGCCTTTGCCCGAAACATCGCCAACCGCTACCAGAACTTTGTTTTCACCCAATTTAATAACGTTGTAATAATCTCCACCTACTTGTCTTGCAGTTTTATTGTACGCAGAAATTTCGTAACTACCGGATTGAGGAATATGTTTCGGTAATAAATTCTTTTGAATATCCTTGGCAATTTCAAGGTCTTTTTCAATTTTTTGTTTTTCTATAGCTTCTTTAAAAAGTCTGGCATTTTCAATAGATATAATAGCCAAACTACCGGCGGATGAAATAAATTCGACATCGGAATAGGAATAACTTAAATTATTTAATCTTTTGCCAAGCAAAATCATTCCTTTGGTTTCGTCTTTTATAATCATTGGAATGATTAATACAACGCCTATATTCCATAATGCCGGATATTCTTTTTTAATTTGTGCTTCATAGACCGGTTCTTTTTTATGTATTAATAAGCAATCCGGTAAAATACTTTGCAGTTTTGGTTTGGGAAAACGCGTTTCCAAAATTTTTACTTCTTTATTGTTGCATGAAAGAACGGCAAATTTAGAAACCAACATTTGCGCAATAACGGAATAGACCAATAATTTACTTACTCTCTCTTCATCCAATATTCCGCTGAATTCTTTACTTAAATCGAACAAAGAACTTAATTGGTTAACCTTGGAATCTAACGTTCTGTTTAATTCTTTTAATTTTTTGAACGATAACGAATTGGCTATTGCCGTACTGCCGATATTA
>Ga0256841_1000280_pt1 | contig 55507 bp, 51 predicted proteins | sample 356308metaG_FD_185971 | JGI IMG/M metagenome (GOLD analysis project Ga0256841, IMG submission 185971) | Hydrothermal vent microbial communities from Mid Atlantic Ridge, Atlantic Ocean - 356-308 | ecosystem: Environmental > Aquatic > Marine > Hydrothermal vents | place: Atlantic Ocean: Mid... | reverse complement strand
GTCGATGCGCATCGACTGCTGCTCCACAGCACGGCAGAACTGGCGCTGATACTCTGTCTGCACCACTCCCGCACCCTCTCCAGGAATCTGACCTTCCAGGTTTAAGAACCGGGAGTATCAGCTTAAGGGCCAGGGCAAGGGGTATCGGCTCAGAGGCGCCCGCGTCACCCTCTGTGAAGCCTTCGATGGTATTGCATTTTCTCTTTGCAACGAGAACAATTCCATGGATGGCATGTTTCGAGATCCCCACAAGGTGCACTCGCCTGTAGAATGGCCTTTTCGCACGCACATCCATCGAAAAAGGAAGGAAAACCACATGAACGATTCTACCCCGCATCACGCCACGCGCCGCTTTCCGGCCTGCCTGCTGCTGATCGGCGGTCTACTCGGGTGGAAGGGCGCAATGGCGTTGTCCGCTCCCTCCGAGCCAGTGCGCGCCGACGCTGCGGCAACAGCCCTGGATCCGCATCTGAAGCAACCCGCCAGCACGCAAAAAGCGCTGCCTCGCCCATATCGGATCGAGCTACCGGCCGCGCCGGCAAAAAAGCGTCGGGTCGGCCGCCGACCCGACGGCGCGATACGTATCGGAATCGCGCGCGCGATCCCGAAAGCCGCCCAGTCCCTCCAGGAAAAGGGACGACTGAACTGGACGAGCAGCGCCGACGGCGGCCATTTCGCGCGAGTCGAGGTCGCCACGAAAGGCGCTGTCGGCATCCGCTTCAAGCTGGAGATCATCGCCCTGCCGGCACGCTCGGAACTGCGCTTCTACGCACCGAACGGCAAGACGAAATCCGGCGACGAGGCCATCGATCCGACAACCGGCGGACGGATCCATCACCTGCTGGGGCAAAACTTCCGCGCGCACCCCGACGAGCCAACGGATCTTGGCTATTGGTCGCCGGTGATTCCGGGCGAGCGCGCCGGTGTCGAGATCTACCTGCCAGCCGGCATCGATCCGGCAAAGGTCGAACTGGCGGTCTCAGAGGTATCACAACTGCTGGTATTGCCGACCACCAAGGATCTTCAGGAACTCAACGCTTCTGGCTTCTGTCAGGAAGACATCGCCTGCCAGGACGCCACATGGGTCGAGACTGGCACCAGCGTGGCGAAGATGGTGTATGTCGAGAACGGCGAGAGCTTTCTGTGTACCGGCACGCTGATCAATGATCTGGACAATAGCACGCAGACCCCGTTGTTTCTCAGCGCGGAGCACTGCATCTCCGATCAGACGGTCGCCTCCTCGCTGATCACCTACTGGTTCTTTCGCCGCGCCGAATGCTTCGGTTCGGCGCCCACCAGCGTCATCTCGCGCTCCGGCGGTGCGCAAATGCTGGCGCACGAAGGTTTTTCCGATTTCAGTTTGATGAAACTGCTGGACACCCCGCCGAACGGCGCGCGCTTCGCCGCCTGGACCACCGATCGTCAGACCATCAACAGCAGCGCCACCGCCATCCATCACCCCAGCGGCGATCTGAAGAAGATCAGTTTCGGCCGCATCACCGATATCGCGGATGCCTTCGGCGCCCCTTCCCTGGATAAGCCGTTGAACGTCAACTGGAACCTCGGCACCACCGAACCCGGCAGCAGCGGCAGCCCGCTATTCAATACCACGAAACAGCTTGTCGGCACCCTATGGGGCGGCGCCTCCAATTGTACGAACCGTGGCGGCACCGACTTCTACGGACGTTTCGAACTGACCGGCAAGGCCATCGAGAACATTCTGCGCGGCAACGCGAGCGATCCAGCGCGCATCAGCACCCTGGCATCGCGCGCTTGGGTTGGCACCGGCGACGACGTGGTGATTGCCGGCATCGAAACCGTCGGCACGGGAGAAGCCAAAATCGTCGCGCGTGGCGCTGGGCCGTCGCTGGCCAACGCGGGTCTCAACGGCGTACTGAATGACCCGGAAATCCAGTTGTTCTCCGGCCCCACCCTGCTTGCCGACAACGACAGTTGGCGCGACACCGCCAACGTCCAGCGCATCATCGACGCTGGCCTGGGACTCGACGATCCGAAAGAAGCCGCGATCTACCAGATACTGCCAGCCGGACCCTATACCGTCATCCTGCGCGGTGGCGACGGCGGCGCCGGCATCGGCGGACTCGCCGTCGATGATCTGGAACTTCCCGACAACATGCGCCTGCAAGCCATCGCCACACGTGCCTTCGTGGATGGCGGAGACAAGGTATTGATCGCCGGATTCCGCATCAGCGGCGGCGAAAAGAGTGTCGTGCTACGCGGCTTCGGTCCAACGATGGGATCCACTGGACTGACCGGCCTGCTGCGAGACCCTGTGCTGGAGGTATTTTCCGGCAGCCAGAAGATCGGCGAGAACGACGACTGGCGCAGCACCTCTTCGGCAGGCCTGATCCAGGCGGTTGGCCTAGCGCCGGATAACGAACTGGAATCGGCCATCCTGATGACCCTGGCGCCCGGCGACTACACCGTGGTGGTGAAGGGCTTCCAGGGCGAGACTGGCATCGCCGGTGTCGCGGTCAACGAGTTGCCATGACATGCGCCATGCGCTGCCGATACTGATACTGCTGGTCCTCGCGGGCTATTCACTGGCCGCCGATTACAGCCGCGAGGCGCGCATCCGCGAACAAATCGAGGACAGTATCCTGATCGGCGAAGCCATCACCCTGCGTGCCAACAGCCATGACTTTCTCGCCATCCACACCCAGGCCGACACCCCGCAAACTGTCGGCGCGGCGATCATTCTGCATGGCATGGGCGCCGACCCGAACCGCGCCACCATCATCCGGCCACTGCGCGTCGACCTGGCGGAACACGGCTGGACCACCCTGTCGCTACAGATGCCGGTAGCCGCCAGTGACGCGCCGCCATCCGCCTGGCGCCGCCTGATTCCCGAAGCCGGCCCGCGCATCGACGCTGCCATCGCCCTGCTGAAAGACGCCGGTATCCTCAACATCGTTCTGATAGGCCACAGCCTCGGCGCCGACATGGGCCTGAGTTATCTCGCCCGGCAACGACCCGGGGCGATACGCGCCTTCGTCGCCATCGGCCTGTCCGCCAGTGGCAACACCCCGGACGACAGTGTGTTGCAGGCCATCGCCAAGTTGAAGATCCCGGTCTTCGACATCTTCGGCGACGACGACCTGCCCATCGTCAGGCAGACCGCCCGCGCGCGCCGCGGCGCGGCGCGCAAGGCCGGCAACACGCAATACCGCCAAATTCGCATCGATGGCGCCGACCATTTCTTCAGCGACATGGACGATGTGCTCGATAGCCGCATTCGCGCCTGGCTACACAAAACCGCGAATGGCATCGAGATCAAAAGGTAGTGGCCAACAACGCGGGCACTGGCGTGAAAGTACATGGCCACCTGGCCTCGGCATGCCCCACGGGGAAGCAGGAAATACCGGGAGTATTTCCAGCGCCCCGCCTTGGGCATCCTGCAGCCGAACCACTGGCAGCCTTATGAGAGAGCCGCCATTCAGCGCCGAAACGCCAGGCGCATCCCTTCCGGCGCGCCACTGAACCGGCCATGCGCGTACACCGGCTGGCCATTCACCCAAGTCGCGATGACCTCGGAGCGCAACACCTCGCCTTCCAGCGGTGACCAACCGCATTTGTACAGCACGGCTTCCCGCTCGACGCGCACCCGGCTGTCGATATCGACGAGCACCAGATCGGCCCAGTAGCCTTCGCGCAGATAGCCGCGATCAACGATACCGAACAACTCGGCCGGCGCATGCGCGGTTTTTTCCACCACCTGAGCCAAACTTAACACCTCGTCGTGATACAGCTCCAGCGCCATCGGCAAGGCGTGCTGTACCAGCGGTAGGCCGGCCGGCGCCTTGAAGTAGCTCGGCGACAGCTTTTCCTTCAGCGTGTGCGGCGCATGGTCGGTGCCAATCACATCGATACGTCCATCCGCCAGCGCCTGGTGAATCGCCAGCTTGTCCTGTTCGGTCTTGATCGCTGGATTGCACTTGATGAAGGTATCGCGGCGTTCATAGGCGCTATCGTCGAAATACAGATGATGCACACAGGCTTCCGCGGTGATGCGTTTGTCGCCCAACGGCATCGCCTCGAACTGTTCCAGCTCCTTGGCAGTGGTCAGATGCAGGACATGCAGGCGCGCATCGTAGGCGCTAGCCAGTTCGATCGCCAGCGAGGACGACTTGTAACAGGCCTCGGCCGAGCGAATCAGCGGATGGAAGCGCATCGGAATCTGATCGCCATACTCGGCGCGGTAGCGCTCTTCGTTCGCCTTGATCATCGGCGTGTCCTCGCAATGCGTCGCGATCAGCATCGGCGCATCGCTGAAGATGCCGCGCAGGGTTTCCTCATCATCGACCAACATGTTGCCAGTGGAGGCTCCCATGAAGAGCTTGATACCGCAAGTCTGATCGGGCCTCAGTCCACGAATCTCATCCAGATTGTCGTTGGTCCCGCCGAAGTAGAAGGCATGATTACCCCACGCCCTGCCCTGGGCCAGCGCATATTTATCCTCCAGCACTTCGATGGTAACGGTCTGCGGATTGGTATTCGGCATATCCATGAAGCTGGTGATGCCCCCGGCCAGCGCGGCGCGCGATTCTGTCGCCATATCCGCCTTGTAGGTCAAGCCCGGCTCGCGGAAGTGCACTTGATCGTCAATCATGCCGGGCAACAGCAGCAAGCCATTGGCATCGAATACCCCGGCGCCCACCGGCGCATCGAGATCCGTCGCAATGGCGGCGATGCGGCCATTGCGAATCAACAGATCCGCCTCGTGGATCTCACCCTCGTTCACCAGTCTGGCGTTGGTTATCAGCATGGAATCGCTCATCGTGCCCCCAAATATGACAGTGCCAATCGTTGAAAAAGCGTGTTTTCCAACAGCGCGTCGCTCACGCCGCGCCCATCCGGGTTCGGACGACAATAAGCGCGGCTACCGCGGCAGTATATTTGAAGGTCCGACGGAACACGAGGGCGGCGGGCAGCGCCACCGGGCAAGGAGAGATGAAGGATTCAAGCCATCACTCAGCCACAAGCTCCCTCGCCAACCCCCCTGTCCGCGACGCTGGGATAGTGAATGCCAGTGAGCCGAGTCGTTACCGTGGGATCAGCGTGATCGGGACAACGACGCCACTCACCCGCGTACAAGGCGTCATACCGACCTTGCCCGCGCCCCGGACGGATGCATCCGTTGCGCCACCGCCCGCGTATCGGTGCGCAGAAAGTCCAGCAGCTCGGCGTAGGCGCTGGCGCCACGCGAACGCGGATCGTATACCGCCGGCGGCAGGCCGGCGCGGGCGGCTTCGCGCAGGCGGGTGTCCATCGGAATCACGCCAGGCCAGAGGGTATCGGCGTAGGAGGTCTGCATGACATGCAGGCTTTCGCGCGAGGCGTTGGTGCGCTTGTCGAAAAAGGTCGGAACAATGGTATGTGGCAATGCGCGGGGCCGCGAGCGGTTGACCATGCGCAGCGTGCGCACCATGCGTTCCAGCCCCTTCAGCGCGAGGAACTCAGTCTGCACCGGCACGATCAGATGCCGACAAGCGGCCAGCGCATTGATCAGCAAGATACCCAGCACCGGGGGACAGTCGATCAACGCGTAGTCGTAGTCGTCGCGCAACTCGCTCAGGGTGCGTTTCAATACCAGGCCCATGCCTTTCAATGTGCCCGACTGACGTTCGAGCGCCGCCAGCGGCATCGCCGATGGAATCAGGCCCAGTCCCTCGGTGCCGGTCGGATGCACGAGCCGATGGGGATCGAGTGGGTAACGCTTCACCGATGCATCGAACATCGAGTAGGTGCTGTCGTCAGTGGCTTCCGGATCATAGCGAAAATAGCTGGTCATCGAGCCATGCGGGTCGATGTCGATCAACAGGGTGCGCAGCCCCCAGGCCGCCAGCAGGCCTCCGAGCGCGACCGTGGTGGTAGTCTTGCCGACGCCGCCTTTCTGATTCGCCACCGCCCAGATATTCATCTCCCGACTGCCTCATGTTTCATCGCTGTTGCGGCGCCGACGGATCGACGCCATGGCCCAATATGATCAGTGACACCCGCCGGTTCTTCTGCCTGCCTTCCACGCTGGCGTTGTCCGCGATCGGCCGGTATTCGCCATAGCCCACCGCCGCCATGCGCCGGGGTTCCACGCCCTTTCCGGCCAGAAAGTGCACCACGCTGGCCGCGCGCGCGGCGGACAGCTCCCAGTTGGAAGGATATTGTCGCGTGCGGATCGGCACGTTGTCGGTGTGGCCCTCGACCTGTATCTCATGGCTGTCCGGCGCCAGTATCCGGGCGATCTTCGCGAGTACCGCCAGGGCATCCAGCGACAATACCGCACTGCCCGTGCGAAACAGCATCTTGCTCTTCATATCCACGCTGACCCGGTCGCCGTGGTTGCTGACCTCGACCAGGTCACGATCGATGAAGCCGCCCAGCGCCTTGCGCAGCTTGTCCTCTATCCCCGGTAGCAGATCATAGGCCCGGCTGGCATCCGGCGGCGGCTGGCGCGCTTCATCGCCGGTTCGTAGCGGCGCGGCGGGTTCCGGATGCACGAGTGCCGCATCCAGGTTCACCAAGCCGGCATCGACACCGCCCTTGTCGGCAAGCAGGTCGGCCGATGTCGCGCTGCCGACCTCGATCGGCGCATTCCGTCCGCCATTGTTGAAGGCTTCCACCAGGGTATCGGACAATACCCGATACTTCCCCTCGTTGACCGAAGATATCGCGTACATCACAACGAAGAAGGCGAAAAGCAGGGTGATGAAATCCGCGTAGGAGACCAGCCAGCGCTCCAGATTCTCGTGCTCGGGATGTTTTCTCCTGCGTCTCGCCATGATCGGATCACTCGTGAAGGAAGCCGCGTAGCTTGATCTCGATGGCCCGCGGATTCTCGCCCTCGGCGATGCCGACGATGCCCTCGATGACCATCTCGCGATAGCGCGAGCGCACCTGCGCCAGTGTCTTCAATTTGTTTGCGAACGGCAGCAGAAACAAATTGGCCAGGCCGACACCGTAGATGGTCGCAACGAACGCGGTGGCGATGCCCGCCCCCAGCATCGCCGGGTCCGCCAGATTACGCATAACATGGATCAGGCCCATCACCGCGCCGAGGATACCCACCGTCGGGGAGTAGCCCCCCATGCTTTCGAACACGCGCGCGGCCATCAGATCGTTCTGCTCCTGACTGTCCAATTCGACCTCCAGCATGTCGCGAATCGCTTCGGGTTCGCCACCGTCGACGAGCAGCTCCATGCCCTTGCGGATGAACGGGTCAGTCTGCTTACTGGCGATGGGTTCGAGACCGAGCAGTCCCTCGCGACGTGCCTTCCGTGCCCAATCGGTGAGCTTCTTCAGGGAGTCTTCCAACGGCAAGCGGGGGGTGACGAACACTCGCCCGGCCTGGCGCATCGCATGCAGAAACACCGGCAACGGTGTCTGCAACAGAATCGCCCCCAAGGTGCCACCGAAGACGATAAGCATCGCCGGACCGTTCAACAGTGCATCGACGTGGCCGCCATCCAGCGCGTTGCCGCCGATGATCGCCAACAGACCGACGATGATGCCGGCAATGCTCAACAGATCCATGCCGAAGCTCCACGTTCACGGCACATTCAATAGCGGCTGGCGTAGCGACGCATCAACCCTGGCACGTCGAGGATCAACGCGATCTTGCCGTCGCCGGTGATGGTTGCGCCGGCCATACCCTCGACACTCTGCAAGGATGCGCCGAGCGGCTTGATGACGACCTCTTCCTGACCGAGCAGGGTATCGACGACCAAGCCGATCTGCATGCCGTTCATATTCACCACGACGACATGCCCACCGCTATCGCCAGCGTCGTAGGCGTTGATCAGCCACTTGCGCAGATGGAACAGCGGCACCGCGCGATCACGCACGCGCACTGTCAATTGCCCATCGACGACGTTCGTGCGACTGTCACGCAGGTTGAATATCTCGACGACGCTGGCCAGTGGCAGCGCAAACGGCTGGTCGCCCAGCACTACCATCAGGGTCGGCAGTATCGCCAACGTTAACGGCAGCTTGACCACGATCAGGCTCCCCTTGCCCTTCTCCGAATCGATCTCGACGGTGCCGTTCAATTCACTGATGCGGGTCTTCACCACATCCATGCCGACACCGCGTCCGGAAACATCCGAGATCTCGCTCTTGGTCGAGAACCCGGGCTGAAAGATCAGGTTGTAGCAATCACGATTGTCCAAGCGCTCGGCACTCTCGACATCCATCATGCCTTTCTCGACCGCCTTCTGACGCAATACATCCGGGTCCATGCCCTTGCCGTCGTCACGGATGGACAACAGGATATGGTCGCCCTCCTGCGCGGCGGACAACACTACCTTGCCGACGCGTGGCTTGCCGACCGCCTCGCGTTCGTCCGGTTTCTCGATACCGTGATCGACAGCGTTGCGCACCAGATGCACCAGCGGATCGGCTAGCGATTCGACCAGATTCTTGTCCAGATCGGTGTCTTCACCGATCATCTCCAGATCGATCTCTTTGTTCAGGCTACGCGCCAGATCGCGGATCACGCGCGGGAAGCGACCGAATACCTTCTTGATCGGTTGCATGCGGGTCTTCATCACCGACAGTTGCAGATCGGAGGTGACCACGTCCAGATTGGCGATCGCGTTCAGCACCTTTTCGTCCTCGACCGAGGCGCGTAGCGTGGCCAACCGGTTACGCACCAATACCAGTTCGCCGACCATGTTCATGATGTCGTCGAGGCGCTTGGTGTCGACACGCACCGTGGTCTCGGCGGTGCTCGTCTTCGGCTTCGGCGCGCTTGGTTCACGCGGCGGGCGCTTTGCCGATGCGACTGGCGCCGGGGGCAATGAGTGCGACTCGGGCTTCGCCATCTCGGCAAGCGGCGGCGCCGTCGGCGCGGCGGTCGCGACTTCCGCGGGCGTGCTTGCGACGACGGCTTCGGCGGCCGCGACACCAGGACGCTTGCCCTTGCCATGCATTTCGTCGAGCAGCGACTCGAACTCTTCCTCGCTGATGTCGTCCGACGCGGACTCGGCGGGTGGCTGTTCCGGTGGCGTATCGGCGGACGGCGCGCTGACCACATCTGGCGTGAAACGCCCCTTGCCGTGCAGCTCGTCCAGCAGATTCTCGAACTCTTCCTCGGAGATATCATCACCCCCGACCAGCGGTTCGGCCTTACCGTCAGCCACCTGACCGAGCAATTCATCGAGCGCCTCATCTCCCGCTGTGGCGGATCCCGGATCAGGCGCCGCGGGCGCTTCGGCCCGCGCCGCTGGCGGCGTTTCCGCCTCGGCATTTTCACCAACCGGCACGGCAAGTACATCCAGACGTTGGATCAGCTCACGACTGGCCGGTTCGGGATCGACTGCGGCGCGGATGTCATCGAACATCGCGTTCAGCACGTCGAGCACCTCCAGCACGACATCCATCAGTTGCGCGTCCACCGGTCGCTGTCCCTGACGCAGGATGTTGAACACATCCTCGGCGCGATGGCAAATCTCGACCAAGTTCTCGATGTTCAGAAAGCCGGCACCGCCCTTGATGGTATGGAAACCACGGAACACAGCGTTGAGCAGCTCGAAGTCGTCCGGCGCCTGCTCCAGGTCGACGAGTTGTTCCGACAACAGCTCAAGGATTTCGCTGGCTTCCACAATGAAATCCTGGAGGATTTCGTCATCCGCATCTAGACTCATGATCCGCTCCTAAAAACCCAGGCTGGAAAGCAGATCGTCAACATCGTCTTGACCCGCGACGACACTGCCCTGATCGATTCCCGGCACGACCGGCCCTTCGAGAATCGCCGGATCGTCATGATCCTTGCGTTGCTGGTAACGGCTGCCGGTGATGCGCACCAGATTCACCAGCCGGCCCTCGACATCCTCGACCAGCTCGATGACGCGCTTGATGATCTGTCCGGTGATGTCCTGATAGCCCTGCGCCATCAACACCTCGGAAAGCTGTGCATGCAATACCTTGGAATGACCGCGCGCCAGATCGAGAAAGACGCTGATTTCCTCGCTCATGGATTTGAAGTCGCCGATCGTCATGCGCCGGTCGCGAAAGCGGTCCCAGGCTTCACCCAATGTGCTCGCGCCCTTGCTCAGCTCGTCGGCCAATGGCAGGGATTTCTCGACCGCGCTCAAGGTCGCGTGCGCCGCCTGCTCGGTCGTTGCAATCACATAGCGCAGGCGTTCGGCGGCGTCCGGAATCTCGTGCAGCGCGATCTCCGATACCCGGTCGTCGAGCAGAAAACCGTTCATCGCCTCGTGCAGCTCGCGGGTCAGACGCCCAACCTCTTGAAACAGCGCGGCATCCATCTCGTCGCACATCCGCGTCAGTTGCGCATCGGCCTCCTCATTATGCCCCGCTTCCAGAAGCGCGAGCAGTTCCCGAGCCATGTCGATGCGTTTTTCATCGATGCCACCTTGCAGCATCTCGGCATTCCCCTGAGCAGTCATGGTCAGGCCGCGACTCGCGAGAATATCTTGTTGATCTTCTCTTCCAGTGTCGCCGCGGTGAACGGCTTGACCACATAGCCATTCACGCCAGCCTGCACCGCCTCGATGATCTGCTCGCGCTTCGACTCGGCGGTCACCAGCAACACCGGCATGGCCGCCAGATCCGTATCGGCGCGAACCGCGCGCAGCAGGTCGATACCAGTCATGCCAGGCATGTTCCAGTCGCTGATCAGGAAATCGAAGTGACCCGATTGCAGCATCGGCAACGCGGTATTGCCGTCGTCAGCTTCGTGGGTGTTGGTGAACCCCAGGTCGCGCAATAGATTTTTTATGATGCGGCGCATAGTGGAAAAATCATCCACGATGAGGATCTTCATGTTCTTGTCCAAGGGTGCCTCCCATTCGTTCGGTTTCTGTGGTTCAGGACAGTCGTGCCCATGGATGTATCAGTCGGCCGGCGAGAGCGATTCCTTAGCAGGCTATTGAAAAATAGCACTTTTCAATGGCCTGTATGCGATACAGGGATGTACCGCCATTTTCGATGACGGCAAGTCATTGAAAATGAAGGAGCCGGGAAATCGCATTTCCCGGTTCCGTCGTTGAAAAAGTCCATGGAAGGACTTTTTCAACACCCTGTTAGAGCCTGGCCTCGACCAAACCACGCGCGACCTCCCATGATCCAGGGTATTTCAGGTCTTGACTTGAGGATCAGCTTCATCGCGATCGGACAGCCACGCCTTCAGTCGCGCGCGCAGACGCAATGCCGCCTGGCTGTGAATCTGACAGACGCGGGATTCACTGACGCCGAGCACCTGACCAATCTCACGCAGGTTCAGCTCATCCTGGTAATACATGCCGATCACCATGCGTTCGCGATCCGGCAGGCCGGCGATTGCATCCGTCAGCGCCTTGCGGAAATCGCTGCGATACAGTCCATCCATCGGGTTCTCGCTCAACGATTGCCGGTTGCCACCTTCCGGCACTACCTCGCCGAGCGCGGAGAGTTCATCGAAACTGAAGATACGCGCGCTGTTGGAATCCTTCAGCACCGCATGATACTCCTCGACCGTCATCTCCAGTGCCTCAGCTACCTCGTTGTCACGCGCGTCGCGCCCCTGTTCGTTCTCGATCCGGCGTATCGCCTCGGCAACCATGCGCGCCTTGCGATGCACCGAGCGCGGCGTCCAGTCACTACGGCGGATCTCGTCGAGCATCGAGCCACGAATGCGGATGCCGGCATAGGTCTCGAAACTCGCGCCCTGTGACGGATCGTAGTTGCGGCTGGCTTCGAGCAGGCCGATCATGCCGGCCTGCACCAGATCCTCTACCTGCACATTCGGCGGCAAACGGCTCATCAGATGGTAGGCGATACGCTTCACCAGCGCCGCATGTTGATTGACGAGCTCATCGTAGCTCTGTTCCGCGACGGCATTGTAGGTAGCCAGACCATTCATCACACTATCTCCCCGAGTTGGCTTGAATATTGAATCAGACGTTCGACAAAGAATTGCAGTTGCCCGCTATTACCGGTAGCCAATGGCCAGTCCTCGATCTTGCGAGCGATGGCGCGAAACGCCTGGGCGGACTTGCTGCGGGGAAACGCCTGAATCACGGGTTTCTGTCCCTTGACCGCCTTGCGCAGTGACTCGTCGAAAGGCACCGCGCCGATATAGGTGAGCATGACATCCAGGTAACGATCGGTGACGCGGCACAACTTGTTGTACAGATCACGTCCTTCCTGAACCGTCTTGACCATATTGGCCAGGACGCGGAATCGACCGATGCCGTATTCCTTGTGCAACAGTTTGATCAACGCATAGGCATCCGTCATCGATGCCGGCTCATCACACACCACGACGAGGATGTCCTGCGCCGCGCGGCTGAAACTGACCACGTCGTCGCTGATGCCGGCGGCAGTATCAATGATCAGGGTGTCGAGCTGGTTTCCGAGATCACTGAACGCACGGATCAGACCGACATGCTCGGAGGCGTCGAGATGCGCCATCCGCTTGACACCCGACGCGCCGGGCACGACCTGGATGCCTTTCGGCCCGGTAACGATGATCTCTTCCAAGCTGCGTTCACCGCGCAATACATGTGACAGGTTGTAGTCAGGATGCAGGCCGAGGGCGACATCGATATTCGCCAGGCCGAGATCGGCATCCAACAGCATCACGCCACGTCCGGCCTCGGCCAGACCGACCCCTAGATTGATCGCGATGTTGGTCTTTCCGACACCGCCCTTGCCACCGGTGACAGCGATTACGCGCACCGGCTCATGCTTCATCATGCGTCGCAGGCCAGCCGCCTGGTCTTGCGTCGCTTCAGCCATTTGCATACTTTCCCGCTCCCGCAAACGCCATCGCCAGATAGTCATCCGACAGTTCATCTTCCGACGACAGTTGCGCCGCCGCCTGTTCGAGCAGTTGGAAGGCCCGCGCCGGATGCAGATCCTCCGGCACGCGCTGGCCATCGGTGACATAGTTCAATGGCAGGCCGGTACGGAGTAACGCCGAGATGACCCCACCCAGCGACACACTCTCATCGAGCTTGGTCAACACACAAGCCGATAGCTTGGCGACACGAAACGCGCGTATCACCTGTTCCGCCGTCTGTCGCTGAATGGTCGCCGGCAGAGTCAGCCAAGTCTTCACCGACTGCGAGCCGGCACTCAACATCGCCATCTGCTCGGACAAGCGCACATCTTTCTGGCTCATGCCAGCGGTGTCGATCAGGATCAGGCGCCGGTCGGCGAGGCTTTCGAGAGTGTCGTGCAACTCCGCCTCGCTGGAAGCGGTGCGGATCGGGATATCCAGGATGCGCGCATAGGTGTTCAATTGATCGCGCGCGCCGATGCGGTAGTGATCGGTGGTGACCAACGCCAGTTGCTGCTTTCCATGCCGCAGACAGAAGCGCGCGGCGATTTTCGCCAGCGTGGTGGTCTTGCCAACACCGGTCGGGCCGACCAGCGCGATCACTCCACCTTCGTCGAGCACGTGATCCTCGATCAGCAGCAGGGCCGAGGCCAGACTGTGCAGCGCGCGATGCCAGCTTTCCTCGACATCCTCACCGAGCGGCGCGTGCTTCAGCAAATGATTGGCGATATCGGCGCTGACGCCCAGCGCCATCAGGCGACGGAACAGATACTGGCGCTCCGGGTTCTGCTCGCCGGTTCGCTGCCATGACAGGCTGGAGAAACCGGCTTCGAGCATGCGCCGCACGCCAGCGATCTCCTCACGCAGCCGCTCGACTTCGGAATCGCCGTTGGCGCGACCACCATCCGCCGGCTTGGCGAAGGACTGACTGGCGCGGCGTAGCGTGCTCGCCTGGTCGCCACGACGGTGTTCCTGGGTGGAAGGCGCGCGCCGCTCGACCGGCCGACGAAAATCGGTGACGACATCATCGTCGCGTGTCGGCGCCTGCTCGTGCAAGACGGTCTGTTCGGCTCGCGCCCGCCGCAAGGCAGCATTGAACGATCCGGCCCGCGGTTCCCGGTGTGGCGTCGATTCCGCGGCCTCTTCGACATCGACGGCAGCGACCAACTCGATGCCGCCCTCAATGGCGTTGTTCGACAGAATCACGGCGTCGGAACCCAGCGATTCCTTGACCAGGCGCAATGCCTGACGGATATCGGGAGCCTGAAAACGTTTTATCTTCATCAACCTGTCTGCCCTTTGGAGAAGGGCGGCTGACGAACAGCAACCCTTCGGTTAAGTCTTTTCCTGTTGCCCGATGGTCGCGATGACCTTGACGCGACGGTTATCGGGTATCTCATCGTAGGAGAGCGCATGGCCATCGATGCCGGAATGGCGCATGAAGTGCGCCAACCAGGCGCGAACCCCGGCAACCACCAGAACGATGACTTCGTTACCTTCCCGCTCCTGTTGCAGGGCAGCTTCCCGCAGATTGTTCCGCAAGCGTTCCGCCAGCCCGGGTTCGAAGACACCGCCATCCTCTCCCGATGACATCAGGAACTGCAGCAATAAGCGTTCCAATTCTTGCTCCAACACAATAACTGGAATTTCCTCTTTAGAACCAACCAGTTGCTGAATGATTCCGCGAGATAAGGCTACCCTGACCAGCCCAGTCAACGCGGCGGGATCCTGACTCATGGCGCCATGCTCCGCCAATGTTTCGGCGATCGTGCGCATATCGCGGATCGGTACCTGCTCTAGCAACAGGTTCTGCAACACCTTTAGGATCACGCTCAGCGACAGCGTCTTCGGCGTCAGATCCTCGACCAGCTTCGGCGCGATCTTTTCCAATGATTCGATGAGCTGCTGTACCTCTTCGTGACCGAGTAACTCGGCGGCATGGCGCTGCACCAACTCGCTCAGATGGGTGGCGACCACGGTACTCGCATCGACGATCGTATAACCCAGCGCCTGGGCGTGCTCACGCTGACCGGTCTCTATCCATGCCGCCTCCAGGCCAAAGGCCGGGTCACGCGTCGCGATGCCTTGCAAATCACCGAATACCTTGCCAGGGTTTATCGCCAGTTCGCGATCGGGATAGACCTCCGCCTCAGCGATCACCACGCCATGCAGGGAGATACGGTAGACGGTAGGCGCCAGATCCAGGTTATCGCGGATATGCACCGGCTGGACGAGAAAGCCCAACTCCTGCGAGAGCTTCTTGCGCACGCCCTTGATGCGCGTCATCAATTGGCCGTCTTGACTGCGATCCACCAGCGGGATCAAGCGATAGCCGACCTCCAGGCCAATGACATCCACCGGCTGCACGTCATCCCAGCTCAGCTCGCGACTCTCGGGTGCCTGTTCCGTCGTTGCCGGCAAGGCTCCCGCCCCGCCGGCCGCCGGTAGCACCTCGGGTTCACGGGAGCGCTTGTGCGCAACCCATGCGCCATAGCCGAGCGCGGCGGCCAAACCAAGAAACGCCAGGTTCGGCATGCCCGGCACCAAGCCGAGCAAGGCCATCACGCCAGCGGTCAGCATCAGTGCGCGCGGGTTGGACAGCAGCTGAGCGGCAACCTGCGAACCGACATCCTGGGTCGCCGAGACGCGCGTCACTAGAATCGCCGCGGCGGTCGACAGCAGCAACGACGGGATCTGCGCGACCAAGCCGTCACCGATCGTCAGCAGAGAATAGTTCTGCATCGCCTGGGCGAACAGTAGACCGTGTTGCGCAACGCCGATCGCCAGCCCGCCGATGATATTGATGAACAAGATCATAATCCCGGCAATGGCGTCGCCACGCACGAATTTGCTGGCGCCATCCATCGCGCCGTAGAAATTCGCCTCAGTGGTGACCTCCTCGCGACGCGCGCGCGCTTCTTCCTGGGTCATCAGGCCGGCATTCAGATCCGCATCGATCGCCATCTGTTTACCAGGCATCGCATCCAGGGTGAAGCGCGCGGCCACCTCGGAGACGCGCCCGGCGCCCTTGGTGACGACGACGAAGTTGATGATCACCAGGATCAGGAACACCACCAACCCGACCGCGTAGTTGCCACCGATGACGAACTCGCCGAAGGCCTCGATCACCTTGCCCGCCGCCGCACCGCCGTTGTGGCCATCAAGCAACACGATGCGCGTCGATGCGACATTCAAAGCCAAGCGTAACAGGGTGGCGATCAGCAACACGCTGGGAAACACACCGAAGTCCAATGGCTTCATTGTATAGATCACCACCAACAGGATCACCAGCGACAAGGCGATATTGAAGGTGAAGAATAGGTCGAGCATCATCGGCGGCAGCGGAATCACCACCATCGCCAGGATCACCAGCACCAATGCCGGCGCGCCCAGGCCGCTGAAACCGATACGGCGGATATTGTCCAGCAGGATTTGCGGATTCATGTGATTACCACTCTTGAGAATTCATGAAGACACTTGACTCGGAATGCATTTACGTCCTGGCAAGGCGCGAGGAGGCCGTGAGACCATTCCCCGAAATAACAAGCAACGCCGCCAGGGATAAAGGGCGCGTGCAATAATTCTGCCGCTTGGCCAACATTCATGATGGCCCCCCGCTGCCATGAAACCCTGCCAGTGGTTCGGCCGTGTCCCGTCTCCCCCATGGGTTATGCCGGGGTCAAGCCTACAAGGACGTATTCATGGCCTTCCCTCGGACAGATCACAGGTAACCGACCGCGTGCTTTCAGGCTAACCGTGGCTATAATCTTCCGGCACGGGAAAATCATCCGGCTGGCGCGGATACTCGCCGCCCTCGACGCGCCAGGCCTGAAGCTGGAAGATATAACCGAGCAGCTTGGCGACAGCCAGATACAGGCCGGCTGGAATCTGTTCGCCGAGCTCGGTATTGAAATAGATCGCGCGCGCCAATGGCGGCGCTTCGACCACCGGCACGCGGTGCTTGGCGCCCAGCTCACGGATATTGGCCGCGACCAGATCGACACCTTTCGCGACAACCTTCGGCGCGTCCATGCCTGACTGATAGCTCAGCGCCACCGCGTAATGCGTCGGGTTGGTGACGATCACGTCCGCCTTCGGCACCTCATCCATCATGCGCCGCTGCGCCAATTCACGCTGCACTTGGCGGATGCGACCCTTGACCTCGGGCCGGCCCTCGGTGTCCTTCATCTCGTTGCGCACTTCCTGCTTGGTCATGCGCAAATTGCGCGTGTGTTCCCAAAGCTGGAATGGCACATCGATGGCAGCCAACACCAGCAGGATCGAAGCCAACAACAAGGTCGCCCAACCGAGCAAGTCGAACACCCGGGCGATCGCGATACGCACGTCACCATTGCCCAGGCGCAGGAATTCATCAGCATCCGCCCACAGCACCAATGCCGTAACCCCACCGATCAGCAGAAACTTCAACACCGATTTCAGCAACTCCAGCAATCCCTTCAGCGCGAACATGCGCTTGAAGCCCTTGACCGGGTTCAGCTTGCCGAACTTTGGCGTCAGTGACTCAATGGAGAAACTCATCCCACCGAGCACGATGGAAGACAACACCGCGATCACCGTCATCGCCAGAAAGAACGGCGCCAGCAACCACAATGCGTCCTGGATGCCACGCATCAGATGATCGAGCATCGTCACTGGATCGAAGACATCATCCCGTCGGACATTGAAGTTCAAGCGCATCGTCGCCATCATCTGATCGACATAACGCTGGCCGAAGGAAAACAGTAGCACCACGCCACCCAGCGTCACCACGACGGTATTCAGCTCACGCGAACGCGGCACCTGCCCTTTCTTGCGCGCATCGGACAGCTTCTTCCCGGTTGGTTGTTCCGACTTTTCCTGACCGTCGGCATTCTCTGCCATATGTATCTCTCCAACCTATCTCAAAATGCGATCGCCTCTTTGCTCACATTTTCCATCACTTATCGTGATCGAAAAGGGTGGGACATCCCCGTCCCACTCGGGCATCTCGATTTTTTGAGATGCCCTCAAGATGAATAGCGTGAAAGTCGCCCTTCCATTCAAATGCCGAGCAGTTGCTGAATCAGATCGAAGCCACGACCCAACAACAAGACGAAGCCATCGAAAATGCTTGGCAAAGTCAGCCACAGCAGGGCCAGACCCAGCAGAATGGTTATCGGAAAGCCGATCGCAAAGATATTCATCTGCGGCGCGGCGCGGGTGATGACGCCCATGCCAATGTTCACCAACAACAAGGCAGCGATCACCGGCAAAGCCATCAGCAGGCCGGCGGCAAAGATCTCGCTACCCCATTTCACCACCGACATGAAGTGTTGCGGCCCGATCGCGGAGCTACCGATAGGCACACTGGTGAAACTCCGCGCCAGGATCTCGATAAGGATCAGATGGCCGTTGAAGAGCAGAAACAGCAGTGTCGCCAGCAGGGTGAAGAAGGCCGATATGACCGGCACTTGGATGCCGTTCTGTGGGTCGACCATATTCGCGAAACCCAGACCCATGCCGAAAGCGATCGCCTGACCGCCAAACGACAACGCGGCGAAAGCGATTTGCAGGATGAAGCCCATCAGCAGGCCGATCAGTAATTGCTGCGTCAGCATCGTGAAGGCTCGCGCGCTGAACACATCGACCACCGGCGCCGGTGGGATCAATGGCTGGATCAATAACACGATCAATACCGCCAAACCGAGGCGCAGGCGTACTGGTGGCTGTTTGTAGCCGAGTATCGGCGCAACCGAGAACAGCGCGCCAACGCGCAGCAGCGGCCAGAAGAAGCCGGCCAGCCAGGCGGACAAGGTCGCGTCGCCGACGGTCAACATGGATCAACCGATCAGATAAGGGATGTTTTCGATCAACGCTTCGGTGTAATCGACGAGCAGATGTAGCATCCATGGCCCGGTGATCAACAGTACGACGGCGATCACCAGCAGTTTTGGGATGAAGGTCAGGGTCATCTCGTTGATCTGAGTCGCGGCCTGGAACATCGCAACCAACAATCCGATCAACAAGGCCGAGCCGAGAATGGGCGCGGACAGCAGCGCGGTGATACGCAATGCCTGCTGGCCGACCTCGATAACGATTTCCGGTGTCATGCGTATGTCTCCCTCAAATAAAGAAGCTGGATGCCAGGGTACCCATCACCAGGTTCCAGCCATCAACCAATACGAACAGCATGATCTTGAACGGTAGCGAAATGATCATCGGCGACAGCATCATCATACCCATCGACATCAACACGCTGGATACCACGAGATCGATGATCAAAAACGGGATGAACAGCAGAAAGCCAATCTGGAACGCGGTCTTCAGTTCGCTGGTCGCAAAGGCCGGCATCAGCAACGAAAATGGCACATCCGCCGGCGTTGCGATCTGGGTATTCCCAGAGATGCGCGCAAACAGATTCAGATCATCGTCACGTGTCTGCGCCAGCATGAATTTATGCAACGGTTTCTTGCCGATATCGAAGGCCTGCTCGCCGCTGATCTCATCTTCCAGATAGGGTTGGATCGCGTCCTTATATACCTTGTCGAACACCGGCGCCATGATGAAGAAGGTCAGGAACAGGGCCAGGCCGATCAAGAGCTGATTGGACGGCGTCTGCGCCGTGCCCAGCGCCTGTCGCAGGATCGACAAGACGATGACGATGCGCGCGAACGAGGTCATCATCATCAACGCGCCAGGCAACAGGCTCAGTGCGGTCATCATCAACAGCACCTGAATGCTCAGCGAATAGGTCTGACCTCCGTTGGCGGTCGGCGTGACGGTGATCGCATTCAAGCCGGCATTCGCGGCAAACAGATCTCCGCTCAATAGCGCGATGCCGGCCAGCAACAACCATTGCCGCACATTCATCGAGACTCTCCATCGCCGCTCGCCAAGCTCCGGTCGAGATCATCGGCAAAGGATGCCGGCGCCTCGACGGCATCCAGCAGACGTACCTGCCCCGGCGCGACGCCGACCAGCAGACGCCTGCCTTCGAACTCCAGGATCACCGCGCGCTCGCGTGTGCCCAGGGATACGCCGCCAAGCACTTTCAAACCGCCACGACCGCCGCGCGGCAGGTTCTGCATGCGCCGCGCCAGCCAAGCCAAGGCGAGGATCATCGCGACGACCAGCAGCAGGCTGAGTAGCATGCCACCAATGCCGGCGCCATCCAGCCCTTGCTTCACGCCCTTGGCCAGCGGGTTATCCGACACGCCAAGCGGAACGCCAGCCAGCGCGCCATGCGTTACTATCAACAGAACCATTGCCGCAACCGTTTTTCTCATCGCACTACTTCAGTTGGGTGATGCGGTCGGCGGGGCTGATGATGTCGGTCAGACGGATGCCAAATTTCTCGTTCACCACGACGACCTCGCCCTGCGCGACCAAGGTGCCGTTAACCAGCACGTCCATCGGCTCGCCGGCAAGACGGTCCAACTCGACCACCGAACCCTGATTCAGTTGCAACAGGTTACGGATCTTGATGCGCGTGCGGCCGATTTCCATCGACAAGGTCACCGGCACGTCGAGAATCGCCTGCAGATTCACATCGGAATCGGCGCAACCGTTGTTATCGGCTTGCAATTCATCGAAGGAGGCATTGTCGTCCCCGACCGCCATGCCACCTTCCACGGCGGCATCGCCCTCATCACCCTGTTCTTCCAGCGCAGCGGCCCACTCGTCCGCCAATGCTTCGTTCGGATCCTGTTCCTGATCGCTCATCGTTTATTCCGCCATTGCTCTTTCGGCTTCCGCCGCTTTCTTCAATTCATCGATGTTCATCGTCATGCCGGCCTGTTCGTGGATGATCCAGTCGTTCAGTTTCACCGCATAGTTACCGCTGCTCAGACCCAGCTCGCCGGCGAATATCGGTAAGCCATGCGTAGTCACTTCGACTTGATCGGGCTTGTCGAAGGGAATGATGTCACCGATCTCGTAGGCAGCCAGCCGCCGCAACGAGGTGGACACATTCGCCAGTTCGACGCACAGTTCCAACTCGGCCTCGACGATCTCGGCGCGCAATGCCACCTCCCAGCGTTCGTCCTTCTCGCCGCGATCACTCTGGATGCCAGCGTCCAGCAGATCGCGAATCGGTTCGAGCATCGCGTATGGCAAAACGACATGGAACTCACCACCGCCATTTTCCAGATCCAGATTGTAGGTCGTCACGACGACGACCTCCGACGGGCTGACGATATTCGCAAACTGCGGGTTGACCTCGGTACTCTGGTATTCGAACTCGACCTCCAGCACCGGCTTCCATGCCTCGCGCAGGTCATCGAAGGCCATCTCCAGCAAGGTGCGCACCACGCGATTCTCGGTTGGCGTAAAATCGCGCCCTTCGATCTTCGCGTGGAAACGACCGCTGCCGCCGAAGTAGTTATCCACCACGCTGAACACCAACTTTGGATCGAACACACACAGCGCCTTGCCTCGCAGCGGATGGATACGAACGATGTTCAAGCTGGTCGGCACGAACAGTGTGTGTATGAACTCGGAGAACTTCATCATCTTCACGCCGGAAGCAGCGATGTCCGCCGTGCGCCGCAGCATATTGAACATATTCGTGCGGTAGTAACGCGCGAAGCGCTCATTGATCATCTCCAGCGTCGGCAAACGACCGCGAACGATACGGTCTTGGCTGGCGAAGTCGTAGCCGCGCGCCTCGCCCGGCGGGCTGTCGTCGTTTTCTGTCTCAACCTCGCCGGAATCGACGCCATGCAACAGCGCATCGATTTCGTCCTGCGACAGCAGATCGTTTCCGCTCATCCTCGATGGCGCCTATTGCAGGACGAACTGGCTGAAGAAGACATTGTCGACCTCGCCACGCTTACCGTTCTCTTTCATCAACTGTTTGATCTTGTCGATGATCGCCTGGCGCAACCGCTGCTTTCCCTCGGCGCCATCCAGCATCTCACCCGTCTGCTCAGAAAGCAGGTTCAGGATATGGTGGCGCACCATCGGATCGTTGGTGGTCAGGAAATCATCGACCTTCGCTTGGTGAGTCAGCACCTGGAGTTCCAGTTGTAGCATCTTCTGCTTGCCACCCGGTGGCAGGGAAACGACGAATACAGGCTTGAACTGGTGATAGATCGGCGGCGCGTTCTCATCCTCCGCTTCGCCATCCTCTTCCCCCGCATCTTTCCGAGCGGTCGCCTGCTCGCCTTGTGGCGGCGGTTCGTCGCCCATCAGAAAGAACCAGGCCGCGCCACCACCACCGCCGAGCAATACCAGTGCCAGGACGATGATGATGATCAACTTCTTCTTCGAACCCTTACCTTCCTCGCCAAGATCGAGATCTTCGTTTTCAGCCATGTGCTTCTCCCATCTGTTTTTCAAGGTGAAAGCAAGAGCAATGCCAAAATTTGTTTCTATCTATAATTCAGTACGTTACAAAGAAAGACGGAGGGAGTGGCGGGATAGTGGCGCATCGGATCGCGCTGCCTGACGCCGATCGCCGGATTGATGACGCATCACGATGAATCAAAAAACGGCGTGCGGGAGTAAATGATCGATAGTGGTCGGTGGCAACGATAAATCTCGATCAACCAAGCACGGGACGGACGTTAAGGGCATCTCCAAAAATCGAGATGCCCGAGTGAGACGGGGTTGTCCCACGCTTTTCGATCACGATAAGTGATGGAAAATGTGGGCAAAGCGGAAATCGCATTTTCTCTTTGCAACGAGAAAAACCCCATGAAAGGCATTTTTCGAGATCTCATTAACAGGATGCTGAAAAGTCCTTCCATGGACTTTTTCAACGGCCTGTTAAGCTCTCCGGCCCGTTGCCTACAACTGGTCACAGCCAAAAGAAAAAATCGATGCCCGCGAGCTCCCCCGAGAGGTGCTAGCCCGAATTTCTCACCGGGTCGCGTAGCGAGGCCGCTCAAGGTGGTGTAATGGCTGGCGTTCGCGACCGAGGGCCGCGCAGGCATAGTCGACACTACGTTGAGCCGCCGGACCGAGTGAACGCCAGTCAGCACGCCGCATTGGGCGGTCGCAGTAGTGAATGGGTGAGAAATCCGGGCTAGCCGGCATTTTCAGCATTCCCCACTTCCCCGTGGGTCAGGCCGAGGCGAAAGGCCACAAGGACGTATTCATGGCGTTTCCGCGGACGGACCACAGGCAACCGCGCACGCACCTTCACGCTAACGGATAGAAATAACTCCACATCGGCAGTTGGCGCCCGATGACAGTCAACTCACGCTCAGCGGCGCGATAGCCCGGGCAATGCGCCTCGACCAACACCCAGAAGGATGCGCCATGATGCATATGCCGCGTATGACACAACTCGTGGACCAACAGATAGTCGACCAGATGCGCTGGCAATAGCAGCATGCGGGCATTCAGGCTGATCGTGCCACGCGACGAGCAGCTTCCCCAGCGGGTCTTCTGGGTACGAACCTGCATGCGTGCGAAACCCAGACCGGTGTCGTCACTGACGCGCCGGAGCCACGGGGTCAACCTGGCGCGGGCGCGCGCCAGCAACCACTGGCGCAGGCATTCCTGACCGGCCGGGGTGGTGCGCGCATGCGGGATTCTCAGCAGCCGTTCCGTCGCATCAACGCCAAGCGCGCCTGAATCCCACGCCAACCGCCAACACTCACCGACCGCCGCCAGATCCACCCTACCCGGCAAACCTATGACAGGCTGCTCGCACAAATCACCGCGCTTGCGCGCCACCCAATCCAGGTTACGCGCGACGAAGCGTTCGATCGCGCGCGGGCCGATATCCTTTGGCGCAACGACTTGCAGAGTGCCGTTTGGAAACAGCTTCAAGCGCAAGGCACGCACGCGGGGATTGCGCACGACACAGTATTCAGGCATGTTTCGCATAAGGCATTTCCGTAAGATCAGGAAAGAAACTCATGATTTCATCCGCCGAGCCGTTATCCTTTCACCCAACACCGTTTCGAGGATGACCATGCGCATAGCCGAGTCATTGTTTCATGCGGCTCGTCCGGCGGCAATCCTCACCGCCTTGCTCGTTGTCCTGATCGGCGGCGGCCCGTCAGGAAACGCCATCGCCGGGGAAGCCTCGTCTGCACTGCAACGCGAGCGATTCCTGCAAGCCGAAGAGGCGTTGAAGGCCGGCGACAAGACAAGCTACCGCCGGCTCAAGGCAGAACTGACCAACTACCCCCTCTACCCCTACCTGATCTACGCCGAACACCGCCGACGGCTCGCCAGCCTGCCCCCAGCCAAACTGATCCGCTTCGAAGAGAACTACCGAGACACCCCATTGCCGACGCTGCTGCGACGCCAATGGCTGAACCTGAAGGCCGCCCGCCAGCAGTGGTATGACTTTCTGAAGGGCTATCGGAAGGACAACAGCATCAGCCGTCAATGTCATTACCTGAACGCGCTGATCCATACCGGTCGCCGAGCCATCGCATACAAGCAAGTACCCAAGTTGTGGCTCAGCGGCAAGAACCGTCCAAAGGCCTGCGATCCGGTTTTCAACGACTGGATGGCGCGCGGCAAACTGACGCCCGCATTGCTCCGCCAGCGTACCCGCCTGGCGATGGCCGCGGGCTCGACGAAGCTGGTGCGTCATTTGGCGAAACAGATGTCGAGGCGCGACAAGCGCTTCGCCCGGACGTGGCTGAAGCTGATGGCCAAGCCCACGCAATTGTTGGACGACAGGCAACGCCTGCCACAACACAAACTCCACGATGTCGCCTACCCCCCGGTAGTGGCGAAACTCATCCGCAAGGATAGCGCCGGCGTGTTGAAACAGTGGAGCACATTGACGAAACGCCTCGCCTTACCCGACGCCACGCGACGGCGACTGGCCATAAAACTCGGCTTTCGCCTACTCGCGGACAAGCATCCCAAGGCGCTTGAATTCCTCGACCGGATAGACCCAGGCGACAACATCAAACTGCACGAACGTCGCCTGCGCGCAGCCATCGCCAAGCGCGACTGGCCCCGCCTGCTACGCTGGCTGACCTCCCTGCCCGAACAGACCCGGGAATCCGAACGTTGGCGCTACTGGAAAGCCCGCGCGCTGGAAGCCGTCGGCATCCAGGCAGAGGCAAAAAAGCTCTACGCCGAGGTCGCCAGGGAACGCGGCTACTATGGCTTTCTCGCCGCCGACCACATCGGCGCCGACTACAACCTACTGAACAACCCGGTCGCGGTCAGCGATGCCTCGCTGGCGGACATCCAGCACGCTCCGGCGCTGGCGCGCATGCGCGAGCTATACGCGCTGAACCGCACCACCGATGCACGCCGCGAATGGCGTGAATTCACCGCCGACATGCCGGTCGCCCGACTTCAGGCCGCGGCGAAGTTGGCGCAACGTCGGGGCTGGCTGGATCGCGCGATCTTCACGCTGGCGCGCACCGGCTATTGGGACGACCTGGAACTGCGTTTTCCACTGCGCCATCGCGAAACCATTCACGATCAGGCCGAACACAACGACCTTGATGACGCTTGGGTCTTTGCCGTGGTCCGCCAGGAAAGCGCCTTCATGCATGACGCCCGCTCGCGCACCGGCGCAACCGGCCTGATGCAGTTGATGCCGGCGACCGCGCGGCTGATTGCCCGCGAGCTAAAACGCAAGAAACCGCGTCGTGCCGACCTACTGAAGGCCGAAACCAATATCGCGCTGGGCGCCGGTTATCTGAATAAGGTAAAACGGCAACTCGGCGACAGCATCGTGCTCGCCACGGCGGCCTACAATGCTGGCCCCCGCCGCGTCAAACGCTGGTTGCCGGAGACCCCCATCGATGCCGATATCTGGGTCGAATCGATCCCCTTTCATGAAACCCGTGGCTATGTGCGCCGCGTGATGAGCTATCTGATTCTCTACGAGATGCGCCTCGGCCGGCCGCACTCGGCCATCAGCGAACGCATGGGGGTGATCACCCCCGCGCTGGATTCCAAGGCCAAGGTGGTCAGCCAGGGCTAGCCCGGATTTCTCACCGGGTCGCTTAGCGAGGCCGCTCAAGGTGGTGTGATGGCTGGCGTTCGCGACCGAGGGCTTCGCAGGCGTAGTCGACACTACGTTGAGCCGCCCGACCGAGTGAACGCCAGTCAGCGCGCCGCATTGGGCGGTCGCAGTCGTGAACGGGTGAGAAATCCGGGCTAGCCGCACACCGGGCAATCCGGATTGCGCGGCAGGCATACCTCCTGGACACGCATCGCCAGCGCGTCGATCAGCAACAACCGCCCAGCCAATGATTCACCGACGCCACACAACAGCTTCACCGCCTCGCTTGCCTGCATGCAGCCAAGCATGCCGACCACTGGCCCCATCACACCGTTCTTGCTACAGGTGTCGGCTACGCCACCCAAGGCGCCATACACACACTCGTAGCACGGGCAGTCCGGCACGCGCGCATCGAATACACTGATCTGCCCCTCCCAACGGATCGCCGCAGCGGAGACCAGCGGCTTGCCGGCGGCGCGACAGGCACGATTGATGGCCTTGCGCGCCTCCAGGCTGTCGGCACAATCCAGCACCAGATCGACACCGGCAACAGCCTCATCCAACACCTCGCCCTGTAACGTCTCGGCGCGCGCATGCACCACCACCTCCGGATTCAGTGCCAGCATGCGCCGGCGGGCCGATGCCACCTTCGGTTTGCCGATCGCGCTGGCGACATGCGCGATCTGACGCGGCAGGTTACTGCTGTCGACCCGATCGGGATCGGCCAGATGAATCTCACCAACGCCACAGCCCGTGAGATACAAAGCCACCGGCGATCCCAGTCCGCCGACACCGATGATCAGCACGCTTGAATCGAACAGGCGCTGCTGGCCCGCCACATCGATCCGCGGCAGCATGATCTGGCGACTATAGCGCAGCAGGGTTTCGTCATTCATCGGGATCATATCAACCACCGCCACGCTGGAAGGCGCGTTCGAAACGCCGTAGAAACGCGGCGCGCTGCTCGTCGTCAACGCCGCTGAAACGGAATTCGACCGGCAGCACCGGCAACGATAGCGCGCCAATGCGCCGACATCCAGCGTCGCCAAGGTGGATCTCGACCTGTCCAAACGGCAACTGAAGCAAGAAGCCGCCATCCCGCTCCCGCCAGCCATCCGCGCCAGTCAGATGACGCAGGCTGCGCAGAAACTCGATGCGCGTCAGGCCGAATTCGCGTTGCATCAGCCGCCGGCCACCGGCGGCCATATCACCAATACATCGCCTTCGCACAACGCCTCGCTGGCGCGTTGTTGCGGCGGCATGAAGACACCATTGCGCACAACCATGAAAGCCTCGTCGCGATCGATGCCATGGGCGTCGATAACGTCGTAAGCGGTACTCTCGGCAGGGATTTCGATACGCACGGCGTTACGTTTCGCCGTGGCCGGCAGGTGACGGCCAAGGGTCGCGAACAGCTTCAGCTCGATCTCCATCAGCCCACCGCGCGGGCCAGCGATCGCGCCAGCCAGGCCTCCATCAGGCGAGTCGGATCGCGCAGCAGACGCGGCTTCCAAGCACCGAGCGACACCTGCCCCTGAATCAGCCCGCGCAATATGCCGATATGCTCCGCATGGCCAAGACTGCTGGCGCCGATGAGTCAGTCGCCACTGAATTGTAGATTCAGATAGCGCCAGCCGGACTCGTCGATCAACTCTACCTGCTCGCCGCCTTCCCGTCCTTGCCAATCGCCGAACGATGTCGAGATGAGTCCCAGAGTGTCGAGCACATTCATGTTCAAGCTGCCGTCATGGCGCAATGCGCCGTCACACGTCATGTTGGCCGCGGCGATGCGGCCGTGTTCGACGGCGGTCGGCTGGATGGCCTGCACCTGGAAATCCTGGGTGGAGAAATCGCGGCCCTGGGCGACATCACCGGCGGCAAAGACGTTCGCCACATTAGAACGCAGATAGCGATCGACGATGACACCCTGGTCGACCGCCACGCCGGAACCTTGCAGAAAGTCGGTATTCGGCGCCACCCCGATCGCCGAGATGACCAGACGCGCATCCAGCGACTCGCCGCTGTCCAGACAGGCGCGTAGCCCTTCGTCGCTCTGTTCAACCATGTTCACCGCATGCCCGGTCAGCACGCGCGCGCCTTTGGCTTCGACCCAGCGTTTCAGCATCGCCGAGGCGACCGGGTTCATCATGCGTGGCACCATGCGCTCCTCGCGCTCGACGATGGTCACGCGCGCGCCACGCATCATCAGGGCTTCGAGGATGATGCAAGCGATAAAACCCGCGCCCATCAATATCACCGGCGTTCCAGCTTCCAGGCGCCGCGCGATGGCGCGGGCATTCTCCAGCGTCCAGCATGGCAGCACGCCAGGCAGCTCGATACCGGGTACCGGTGGCATCGACGGCGAAGCGCCACTGGCGATCAGCAGTCGATCGTAGTCCAGCTCACTGCCATCGCGCAGATGCAGACGGCCGGCCCCGGCATCGACACGCGCCACCCAGCCATGGCGCACATCGATGCCCAATGAACGAAAATGATCGGCCGCATGACGCAGATGGGTGCCGCGCTCGCCGATGCGCTGCGCCAGCAGATACGGAATCGCCATGCGGGAGTACGGTGGTTCGGCCTCACCGGCGAGCAGGATGATGTCCGCCCCCGGGTCGAACTTGCGCAGGGTTTCGCAAGCCGTGACACCAGCCGGACCGGCGCCAATGACGATATGTCGCATGGCTGTCTCCTCAGTTATTAACAGGCCGTTGAAAAATGGCATTTTTCAATGGCTTATGTGCGGTACAGGGAGGTACCGCCATTTTCGATGACGGCAAGTCATTGAAAATGAAGGAACCAGGAAATCGCATTTTCCGGTTCCGTCGTTGCAAAAGTCCATGGAAGGGCTTTTTCAACGACCTGTTAATCCGGCAGCCGTTTTTGGGGATCTCGCGCAATTTCTTGATACCTTCGACCAGACCAAAATCCACCGCATTGACGATGACTGGCGCGCGCGAGGCCATCAGCAAACCGAATTTCCACGCGACGGTGCTGACTCTCGCGTCGACGCTTCCTGTCAATTCAAGCCGAGGCGTGCCAGGGTCGCCTCGCTGGGTACGCCATCGGCGCTCCAGCCCCGCAGCGCATAGTATTCCGGCAGCATCTCGCCGAGACCATTGACCAGCCCCTTGGCTGGGCCGGTTTTCGCCGCTTCCTTCAGCAGACGTTGCGGCAGGGTATCCTGATCACCGCCAATGCCGGCGCGCAAATTGAAGTCACGCTCCAGATTCCAGATGCGCTCGCCGACGGTCAACAACTTGTCGACACTCCAGTCACCCTCGCAGGCGGCATCGATCTGCGGCGCGATGTCCTCCAACGTCCAGGCAAAGGTGGTGAACACACACAACCCGGCGGAATCGACCGCCGCGGTGGCATCCTGAAACGCCTTCACCAATGCCGGCTTACCGTCGGTGGTCAGTGGATCGGTCTTCTCCGGTATGCCGAGCACCTCCGAAGCAACTGTATAGCCGCGCAGATGGCAGGCGCCGCGATTCGAGGTCGCGTAAGTCAACCCCATACCCTGGATGCCGCGTGGATCGTAGGCCGGGAATTCCTGGCTCTTGACCGTCATCGACAGTTCGGGATGGCCGTATTTCTCGCATAGACGCTTCGAGCCCATCGCCAGTTCACGCCCGAAGCCCTCGCCTCGCGCAACCCATTCGGCGCCCTTCACCAACGCCTCGGCGGAACCGAAGCGGAATTCGATGCCACCGGTCTGTTCCGCCGTCATTACGCCCATATCGGTCAATTCCATTGCTGCCGCGATGGTCGCGCCGAGGCTGATCGGGTCCACGCCGTCCTCGTTGCAGATGAAGTTCGCGTAGGTCAAGGCGTCCAGGTCGTCGACGCCGGTGTCCGCGCCCAGCGCCCAGGCGGCCTCGTATTCGAGTCCACCGGAACTGCCCCAGTACCCGGGCTTGTGAGCAACGCTGAAATGCCCTTTGTCGATGGTCGAGATGCGCCCGCAAGCAATGGTGCAGCCAAAACAGCCGGCATTGCGCGTCAGATTCGGCCTGCCATCGCTGGCGCGCGGCGCGTGCATCGCCTCGCCAGAGATATCGTGGGCGCCATCGAACTGTACATCGCGGGTATTGCGCGTCGGCAGGGCGCCGAGTTCGTTGATCACGTTCATCAACACCTGAGTACCATAGGTTGGCAGTCCCTGACCGGTGACGGCATTCTCGGCGAGCACCTTTTTCGCATCGTTCACCGCTTGCATGAAGCGTTTCGGATCCTTCAGATTAGCAACGCCCAGGGTGCCACGCACCGCGACCGCCTTCAGATTCTTCGACGCCATCACGGTGCCGACGCCGGAACGCCCGGCGGCACGGTGCAGGTCATTGATGATCGCCGAATACAGACAGCCCTGTTCCGCCGAACGACCCACCGCCGAGACACGCAACAGTGGATCCTGGTGGCGCTTGTGCAGCCATTCGCCGGCATGCCAGACGCTGGCGCCCCAGATCTCATCGGCGGGTAGCAGCTCGGCGGTGTCGTTCTCGATATACAGATACACGGGTTCCGGCGAGCTGCCCTCGATGACGACCATGTCCCAGCCGGCGTTCTTCAACTCATTGCCCATGAAGCCACCCGAGTTGGAGCAGGCGATGCAGCCGGTCAACGGACTCTTGGTGATCACCGAATAGCGACCGCCGGTCGAAGCCATGGTGCCGGTCAGCGGACCGGTGGCCATGATCATCTTGTTGTCCGCGCCCAGCGCGTCACAATTTGGATCGATCTCCTCGATCAGGTACTTGCTACCGAGGCCACGCTGACCGAGGTATTGATCTGCCCAGTCACGATTCAGCGCCTCGGAAGCGATGCTGCCGTCGCTCAGGTTCACCCGCAGTATGTTTCCAGTCCAAGCCATGGTTGGTTCTCCTCAGGCTGTCGCTTGCGCGGCGGTAACGGAACGTGCCGCCCACTGGCGCATCTTGTCATAGCCGGACTGATCCGCGTCCAGGTAGAGGATCGCCGCGGTCGGGCAGGCCTTCACGCATTCCGGATCGCCTCCACACAAATCGCATTTCGCGACCTTACCAGTCGCCTGCTGGTAATTGATGGTGCCGAATGGGCAGGCAATGGTGCAGACCTTGCAGCCGACACAGCGATCCTCGACGACCGCCTTCGCCCCAAGCTCCCGGTTGTCGATGATGGCATCCACCGGACAGGCTTGCAGACACCAGGCATCGGCGCACTGCGTGCAAGTATAGGGTACAAACTCGCCCTCCTGGTGGAAGGTGAACACGCGGATGCGCGAGCGGGATGGATTGAACATGCCTTCGTGCTCGAAGGAACAGGCCATCTCGCATTGCAGACAGCCGGTGCATTTTTGCGGATCGATCGATAGCGACTTTTGCATACGCACTCCCGTGGATTCTGATGGGTTGATGTTCCAAGTCATAAGCATAGCCGGCAAAGGGAGATTGTCCATTCCGGCATGCCGATACCGATCCGCCTTCCTGTTTTTACACTCCGCTCCCGTCGGCATAGAATAGCCAGCGGATACACTCACGGAGATGCCCAGCCCGATGCGACGCCTGCCCGCCTTGCTGCTCGCCGCCCTCGCTTTCCTGTCCTGGCGAGCGATCGCCGACGACGCCATCGTGCGCCTGGCCACTACCACCAGCACCGACAACTCCGGCCTGCTGCGAGATCTGCTGCCTCGCTTCGAAAAAGCGACCGGTTACAAGGTACATGTCATCGCGGTCGGCACCGGCAAGGCGTTGCGCATGGGCGAGGCTGGCGACGTGGATGTGGTGCTGGTGCATGCGCGCGCCGCCGAGGAGCGCTTCGTCGCCAGCGGCGCCGGCGAGCAACGCCATGCGGTAATGTATAACGATTTCGTCCTGGTCGGGCCAAACGACGATCCGGCCCGCGTGAGGCAGGCCGGCGCCATCGGCGAGGCGTTGCGACGTATCGCCTCGGTGCGCGCGCCGTTCGTCTCGCGCGGCGACGATTCCGGCACGCACAAGAAGGAACTGGCATTGTGGCGGGCCGCGGGCATCGCGCCGACCGGAGACTGGTATCGCGAGGTCGGCCAGGGCATGGGCAAAGCGTTGCAGATCGCCGGCGAGTTGGACGCCTACATCCTGACCGATCGCGGCACTTGGTTGGCCTATCACGGCAAACTGCCACTGGCGCTGGTATTCGAGGGCGATGCCGGGCTACGCAACCCCTATGGCATCATCCCAGTGAACCCGCGCCGTTTTCCTGACAGCAATCATGCCGGCGCGATGGCACTGGTCGATTGGCTGACCTCGCCGACCGGCCAACAGGCGATCGACCGTTTTCGCGTCGATGGCCTGCGCCTGTTCACACCGAACGCCAAAACCGCGACGAGCCAAGATGCAGCCGCTGACTGAAACCATCGCGAACGCGACGCGGTTGTTACTCGATGGCAACCCGGAATTGTGGGGGATCATCGCTATCTCGTTCCGCGTATCGCTCACCGCGATGCTCGTCGCCACGCCGTTCGCGATCCTGACAGCCTTCGCGCTGGCACATTTCGAGTTCCCCGGACGCAAGCTGCTGGTGACACTGTTCAGCAGCCTGCTATCGGTGCCAGCGGTGGTCGTCGGGCTGACCTTCTACCTGCTCTTGTCGCGGCAAGGACCGCTGGGTGACTGGAAGCTGTTGTTCACCCAGACCGCGATGGTCATCGGCCAGATCGCGCTGTGCTTCCCGATCCTGGTGGCGATGAGCCATTCCGCCTTTCAGGCGTTGGACAGGCGCGCCTGGGAAACCGCGCGCACGCTCGGCGCCGGACCGACGCGCGCGCTGTTCACCCTGATGCGCGAGATCCGCTTCGGCCTGTTCGCCGCTCTGTTCGCCGCTTTTGGCAGAATCATCGCCGAGGTCGGTTCGTCGATGATGCTCGGCGGCAATATCCTGCATTACACGCGCAACATCCCGACCGCGATCGCGTTGGAAACCAGCCGTGGCGAATTCGCTCAGGGCATCGCGCTCGGCATCGTGTTGCTGACCCTGACCTTCTCCGTCACCGCGCTGTTGCAGCATCTGCAACAACGTCGCATGAGTGGCCAATGACACAGGCCCAGTTCCGCTTCACCGGCATCGGAAAAGCCTTCGGCGAGCGCCGCGTGCTGAAGGCCGCCAACATCGACCTCAGCGCCGGGTGTTGCGTGCTGCTCAGCGGCCGCAACGGCAGCGGCAAATCCACATTGCTGCGCATCATGGCCGGCATGGAGAAACCCGATCGCGGCGAGGTCGATTTCGGTGGCGGCCCGCTGCCCTGGCGACGCTGTAGCCATTACCTGCAACAACATATCCTCTATTTGCATCAGCAGCCATACATGTTCGACGGCAACGTGCGCTACAACCTCGGCTATGCATTGCGCCGCGGCAGGGACAAGAAGACGCTGATCGCCGCCGCCTTGCACTGGGGCGGGCTGGAGGCAATGGCCAACGCACCGGCACGCAGCCTCTCCGGCGGCGAGCGCCAGCGGCTGGCGCTGGCCCGCGCCTGGCTGCGCCGGCCCGCCGCGATGTTACTGGACGAACCGACCGCGAACATGGACATCGAGGCCCGCATCACCACGCTGGCGCTGCTACGTTCGCTGAAGGAAGAAGGCTACGCACTGCTCATCAGTAGCCACGACCAACACCATTTCGACGATCTGTTCGACGTACGTCTTCATCTTGGCGACGGCCGTATCGGCCCGGCCAGGCCATCGGCGCAACGCATCACCGTGGTGCGCTCATGACCGCCGGCGGCAACAACCAACCATCGCGCATCACCGCCTGCATCCTCGCTGGCGGCCAGGGACGCCGCATGGGGGGCATCGACAAGGGTCTGCTGACATGGCACGGCCGACCGCTGATCGAACACATCCTGCAAACCGTCGAACCGCAAGTCGACGCCGTGCTGATCAACGCCAACCGCAACCTCGATGCCTATCGGCGTTACGGCCACCCGCTGGTACCCGATCAGCTGGACGGCTTCCAGGGTCCGCTGGCCGGCATCGCCGCCTGCATGGCCAGCGCCGACAGCCAGCTCATCGTCACCCTGCCGTGCGACGGACCTCATCTGCCGAGCGACTATGTCGCCCGGCTGACCGCGGCACTGGCGCGAAGCGACAAACCCATCGCCGTGGCGCGCGATGGTGAACGCCCGCAGCCCGTGCATGCGCTGTTGCCGACCGCGCTGCTGGACGACCTGAAGACCTATCTCGACAGCGGCCAGCGCAAGGTCGACAGCTGGCAGGCCCGGCATGGGTACACTTTGGCCGATTTCTCCGACCACCCCGATGCCTTCGCCAACATCAACCGACCGGAAGACCGCGACAGACTCAGCACCTGATCAGGATAGCAACATGATGAAGCCAAGCGACAGATTCAAGCAACCCAGTTGCGCCGACGACCACGAACCCGGAGCGCGCCGCGTGGATGCCGCGCGCAACGACATCCTGGAACACCTGCATCCAGTGCGAGGCATCGAGAAACACGCCTTGCGCGACGCGCTGAACCGCGTATTGGCGGCGGACATCCTGTCGCCAGCGAATGTCCCCGGCCACGACAACTCCGCAATGGACGGCTACGCGGTGCGCGGCACCGATCTGGACGAGAACGAACGCCCCCACCTGCGCCTGATCGGTAACCTGCATGCCGGCCAGCGGTTCGACGGTGAATGCCGGCCGGGCGAATGCATCCGTATTATGACTGGCGCGCCGATGCCCGCGGGCGCGGATACCGTGATCATGCAGGAGCAGGCGCGCGTCATCGACGCCACGACCGTGGAGATCGTCGGCCGGCATCGGCATGGCGAGAACGTGCGCCTGGCTGGCGAGGATATCGCGCGAGGCGCGGCCGTGCTGGAGCGTGGACGACGCCTGACGCCGGCCGATATCGGCATCCTCGCCTCGCTGGGCATCGCCGAGGTCGGCGTGTTCCGCCGGCCGCGCGTCGCCTTCTTCTCCACTGGCGACGAATTACGCTCGCTGGGTGAGACACTGAACGAAGGCGATGTCTTCGACAGCAACCGCTACAGCCTATATGGCATGCTAAAGCAACTGGATGTCGAGCTTCTGGATCTGGGCGTGATCCGCGACGATCCCTCCCGGTTGCGCGAGGCATTCAGCAGCGCCGCCGCGATAGCCGATGTCATCGTCACCTCCGGCGGCGTGTCGGTCGGCGAGGCCGACTTCACCCGCGAGACCCTCGAAGCACTCGGCACGATGAACTTCTGGAAAATCCTGATGAAACCCGGCCGACCACTCAGCTTCGGCCACATCGGCGACACCGCCTTCTTCGGCCTGCCCGGCAACCCAGTTGCGGTGATGGTGACCTTTTATCAATTCGTCCAGCCCGCCTTGCGCTATCTGGCCAGCGGCCGAACAGAAGCACCACTGACCCTGCTCGCGCGCAGCACCCAAGCGATTCGCAAGCGCCCCGGTCGCTATGAATTCCCGCGCGGCATCTTCCACATCGACGACAACGGCGAAGCCTCGGTCGCCACCACCGGCCAGCAAGGCTCGGGCATCCTCACTTCGATGAGCCGTGGCAACTGCTTCATTCTCTTACCGGAAGACAACGCCGGCGTAGAGGCGGGCGAGCAAGTAAGTATTCAGCCATTCGCGTCTTACTAAGCCATGTACAGTGGCATTCAGCGAAACTCGCGGGCTGGTGCATGGTGTGTTTAAGGGTAGAATAGGAATCGGATGACCGCCTGAAAGGCGGAGACCGTGGAACCGCTCCAGCGCAGCGACGGAGCGACACCGCCAAGGGCGAAAGGAACCCGTAATCATCCCAACGCTTGGCTGGCCATGGCGATATATGACACACCGCCTTGAGGAAGACATGGAAAGAGATCCATCGTCCACCGGGTCCAGAATCATCGGTAAACAGGAGAGACAACATGTCGAAAGACGTTCTGAGAGGTCAACGCGCGCTGGTCACCGGCGCGAATTCCGGTATCGGCAAGGGAGTCGCCATCGCGCTCGGCAAGGCTGGTGCAAAGGTGGTGGTGAACTATATCAGCAGCGAGGAACGCGCCAACGCAGTGGTCGATGAAATCAAGGCGAGCGGCAGCGATGCCATGGCGATACGCGCCGATGTCAGCAAGGAGGATCAGGTACAGGCGATGTTCGCCGAGATGATCGAGACCTGGGGCAGCATCGATATCCTGGTCGCCAACGCCGGCGTGCAACGCGATGCCGATTTCACCGAAATGACCTTAAAGGAATGGCAGTTCGTCATCGATGTGAACCTGACGGGCCAGTTCCTGTGCGCCCGCGAGGCGGCGCGCGAATTCGTCCGGCGTGGGGTCATGCCGGAATTGTCCTGCTCGGCCGGCAAGATCATCTGCATGTCATCGGTGCATGAGGTGATTCCCTGGGCCGGGCACGTGAACTATGCGGCATCAAAAGGCGGCGTGAATCTGATGATGCAGAGCATCGCTCAGGAGATGGCGGAGAAGAAGATCCGCGTGAACAGTATCTCGCCGGGTGCGATCGCGACGCCGATCAACACCGACGCCTGGGACACGCCGGAGGCCAAGACGGAATTGCTGAAGCTGATCCCCTATCACCGTGTCGGCGCGCCAGAGGATATCGCCAAGGCGGCGGTCTGGCTGGCGTCCGACGATTCCGACTATGTCACCGGCACCAGCCTGTTCGTGGACGGCGGCATGACGCTGTACCCCGGATTCCGGGAAGGCGGTTGATCCGCTTCGGTCGGGCGATCTGTGGCGATCTGGCACAGGCCGAACGCCGCGAGTGGTGGCTGTCGAACGGCCTGGGCGGCTATGCCGCCGGCACCATCGCCGGCTCGCTGACGCGACGCTATCACGGTCTGTTGATCGCCTCCCCGCGTGGCGCGCTGGATCGCCAACTGTTGCTGGCGAAGGCCGAGGCGACGCTCAGCGTCGATGGCCGGGCCTACCCGCTGGGCTGCAACCATTGGCAGTCCGGCGACATCCAGCCGCGCGGGCATGTGCATATCGAATCCTTCCGCCTGGATGGCCTGCTGCCGGTGTGGGTGTATGCGATCGCCGGCGCGCGCATCGAACAACGCATCTTCATGGAACAAGGCGAGCACGCGACATGGCTGATCTTTCGGCGACTCGGCGGCCAGGATGCCCGTCCGCTCCGGCTCGACCTCCGTCTGCTGATCGATCAACGCGATCACCATGGGCAAACCGCCAGCGGCTCGATCACGCCCGAGGTTCGCACACGGGACGAACGAACGATACGCGTCGACTACGATGAATCGACCCGGCTGCATCTTCAGTTCGACAGCGGCGAGCTGGAAACCGAATACACCTGGGTGGAGAATTTCCTGTTGCCGGTCGAACGCGGGCGTGGCCTGGCGGATTGGGACAACCATCTCGCGATCGGCCACGCCCATCTGACGCTGGACGATAACGACTGGCACGGCCTGCGCGCCGGCCTGAGCGCCCTCCCCGAGACCGATCCAACGGCAGCGCTGAAGCGCGAGCGATCCCACGCATCCATATCGCCCGCCACGGCGGATGGCCCCGCGCCGGCATGGATAGACGCACTAATCGCCAATGCCGGGCGGTTTCTGTTCGACCGACGGCGAAAGAACCACTCGCGCGACACATCGATCATCGCCGGCTACCCGTGGTTCGGCGACTGGGGTCGCGACACCATGATCGCGCTGCCCGGCCTGACACTCGCCACCGGGAATCGGCGGTTGGCGCGAAAAATCCTCGTATCCTGGGCCGGCTATGTCGACCAAGGCATGATCCCAAACCGCTTCCCCGAAACAGGCGGCGAGGAAATCCGGCCCGAATACAACAGCGTCGATGCCTCGCTGTGGTTCATTCTCGCGTGGCATGCCTGGCTGCGGGCCGGCGGGAAATGCAAGCATCTGCGCCAGGTCTTCCCGGTGCTCGAAGCCATTGTCGAGGCCTATCGTCGCGGCACGCGATACCGAATCCACCTCGACGAGCACCACGGCCTGCTGCACATCGGCGATGCCGACACCCAACTCACCTGGATGGACGCGCGCGTAAACGGACGCGCCGTAACCCCGCGTAGCGGCAAGCCGGTGGAGATCAATGCCCTATGGTTCAACGCCCTGCGCGCGATGCACCTGTTCAGCGAACGCCTCGGACAGGATGGCGGCGCCTACGCCAATCTGGCCGAACGCGCGCGCCTCGGCTTTGCCCGCTACCGGCGTTCCGCTGGCGGCCTGTACGATGTACTCGACGCCCCCGATGGCAACGATGCCAGCATCCGCCCGAATCAACTGTTCGCGCTGAGCCTGCCGTATCCGCTGCTCGACGACAAAACCGCCAAGCGTGTGCTGCGAGAACTGCGTGAACATCTGTTGACCTCTTACGGCCTCCGCTCCCTGTCGCCCCGGGATTCGGCCTATCGCGGTCGTTATCAGGGCAATATCGCCGAGCGCGACGGTGCCTATCACAATGGCCCGGTATGGGGCTGGTTGCTCGGTCACTACGCGATCGCTCACTGGCGCCTGCATGGCGACAAAGCCTCCGCCCTCGCCCTGCTCGAAGCAATGCGCGACCATCTGTTCGACGCCGGCCTGGGCAGTATCAGCGAGATATTCGATGGCGACGCGCCGCATGCGCCATGCGGCGCGCCGATGCAGGCATGGTCCGTCGCGACGGTGCTCGAAGCCTGGCGGACCATCCGACATGATCATGCCCCGTAACCGCGCGCAACACCGCCAGGGACTTCGGCATGCATACCATCATTCCGACATTCGAGCGACCGCGACTATAATCACCCCTTCAACCCGATCGAACCCACGCCATCCAGCCGTTGGAACCTCCATGAACGACACTCGCCCGAACAACGACGAACAAACACATGCCGACTGGCAATACTGGGGGCCCTACCTGGCCGAACGCGCCTGGGGCACAGTGCGCGAGGATTACAGCGAAGGCGGCACCGCCTGGGAATATTTCCCGCACGATCATGCCCGGTCACGTGCCTACCGCTGGAACGAGGACGGCCTCGGCGGCCTGAGCGATATAGAACAACGCCTGTGCCTGGCGCTGGCGCTATGGAATGGTCGCGACCCCATCCTGAAGGAACGCGCCTTTGGCCTCACCGGTAACCAGGGTAACCATGGCGAAGACGTCAAAGAAGTCTATTTTTATGCCGACGCGACGCCGCACCACAGCTACCTGGACTACCGCTACCACTATCCGCAGGCGGCTTTTCCCTACGCCGAACTGGTCGCCGAAAACCGCCGCCGCTCACGCGTCGAACCCGCCTACAACCTGATAGACACCGGAGTATTCCGGCAACAACGCTTCTGGGAAGTGCGCATGGAATACGCAAAACGGTCCGCTGGCGAGATCCACCTGCGCATCAGCGCCACCAATCGCGGCGACCACTCGGCCGACTTGTGGCTGCTGCCGCAGCTATGGTTCCGCAATGACTGGTCCTGGGGCGAGCCAGTCGAGCGCGCGGAAATCACGCCGGACACCGACATCCCGGACGGCGAATGGCGTGTCACCAGTCACCATCACAGCCTGCAACCGATGCATCTGCATGGCCGGGGCGACGCCGAACTGCTGTTCACCGAGAACGAATCCAACGCCGAGCGCCTGTGGAACACGCCCAACCCGTCGCCATGGGTCAAGGACGCTTTCCATCGCTATCTGATCGACGGCGAGCGACAGGCGGTAAACCCGGCGCATCGCGGCAGCAAGTTCGCCGCCGTCTATCGGCTCACCGCCAACGCCGGCGAGACACGACGTATCGAACTGGTATTGAGCGAGCACAAGCTGGTCAACCCATTCAACGACAACGATACCTTGTTCCAGCAACGTCGAGACGAGGCCGACCGGATATACGCGAAACTGCTGCCGAATGCCTCCGACGAGGACAGGTCGATCATGCGCCAGGCGTTCGCCGGCATGCTATGGAGCAAACAGTTCTTCCATTTCGATGTGGAGCGCTGGCTGCAAGGCGACCAGATCCCACCACCGGCGACGCGCCGCCACGGGCGTAACGCACAATGGAAGCACCTGAAGGCCAACGACATCATCTCGATGCCAGACTGCTGGGAGTATCCCTGGTTCGCCGCATGGGATCTCGCCTTTCAGGCCGCCACCCTGGCACATATCGACCTGGATTTCGCCAAGGCACAGATCGAGCTAATGGTGAACGAGCGTTATCTGCACCCGAACGGCCAGATCCCGGCCTATGAATGGGCCTTCGGCGACACCAATCCACCCGTGCATGCCTGGGGCGCGCTGAAGGTGTTTCGCGCCGAACAGATGCAACGCAGCGAGGGCGACATCGGCTATCTGCAACGCGTGTTCCACAAGCTGCTGCTGAACTTCTCGTGGTGGATCAACCGCAAGGACCACGCTGGCAACAATCTGTTCGAGGGCGGCTTCCTCGGGCTGGACAATATCTCGGTATACGACCGCTCGCGCGATCTGCCGGCAGGCTATACCCTGAAACAGGCGGATGCCACCGGCTGGATGGCGATGTTCTCGGCCAACATGACCGTGATGGCGCTGGAGATCAACCGCCGCCAGCCAGAATACGAGGACATTGCCATCCAGTGCTACCAACAGTTTCTCGCCATCGCCAACACCATTGCCGGCAGTGACGATAGCGGTGTTTCACTGTGGGACTTTGACGCCGGTTTCTTCAAGGATCTGCTGATCACGCCTCAGGGTGACACGCATCGCATCGATGTCTATTCCTGGGTCGGGCTGATCCCGCTGTTCGCCTGCGAGGTCATCGACCAACGGCTGCTGAAATCAGCGCCGCGCTTCCGCGCCTTGCTGCGCGAACACAAGGGCGGCCTGTTTCGCGGCAACTATATCTGCGCCTGTCCAGAATGGGAGAACGATCGCGGCGAACACCTGCTCGCGCTGGTCGATCACTCGCAACTGCCACGCATCCTCGAACGCTTGCTGGACGACGAGGAATTCTTCTCGCCCCATGGCATCCGCAGCGTCAGCAAGATCCACCAGCGTCATCGCGATCTCGGCTATATCCCCGGCCTCGGCGAGGCGCATATCGAATACGTGCCGGGAGAGTCCAACTCCGGGCTGTTCGGTGGCAACTCCAACTGGCGCGGGCCAATCTGGATGCCGACCAACTATGCACTGATCCAGGCGTTGGAGAAATATCACCGGTTTCTCGGCGACGGCTTCACCGCGCCGGTGCCGCAACTCGACGGCCAAGCGCTGAACATGCGCCAGATCGCGACCATGATTGCCGACAAGCTGGTCGGTCTCTATCGACGCGACGACGCTGGTAACATTCCCGCGATGCGCGGCGACATGCCAGCCGGAGACCCTGCGCGGCCGTTATACAACTTCTACGAATACTTTCATGCCGAAACCGGCAAAGGACTGGGAGCCGCCCATCAAACCGGCTGGACCGGCCTGCTCGCCAACCTGGTGATGCGCCAATACCAGCGCGATATTCCGGTGCGTGGCACGGGGGCCGCTCGATGATCATCGTCCTGATCGGCGTTTCCGGCACCGGCAAGAGCACCATCGGCAAGCTGTTGAGCCAGCGCCTCGGCTGGCCGTTTCTGGATGCCGACGATTTCCATCCGCCGGAGAATATCGCCAAGATGGCCAGTGGCACGCCATTGAACGACGACGATCGCTGGCCGTGGCTGGACAGCCTGAAAGCAGAACTGCGGCAGCGCATCGCCGCTGGCCAATCCGCCGTGCTCGCGTGCTCGGCGCTGAAGCAAGTCTATCGCCGGCGTCTCAGCCCAGACGATGCCAACGTAAAATTCGTCCATCTGCAAGGTGACTACGAACTGATTCGGCGACGTCTGGAACAGCGCAACAACCACTTCATGCCAGCCGAACTGTTGCGCAGCCAGTTTGCCGATCTGGAGCCCTGTTTCCACGGATTGGTCGTCAATGTCGATCAATCCCCGATGGCGATTGCCGAGGAAATTACCGACGGCATGGCGCTGAAGCAACCGCTATTCACTCAGATACTGGCCGACGGCCTGATGTTTCCCGAGGCGCCACGCTGGCACGCGGGCGAACTCTGGTTCACCGACCAACACGCGCGACGCGTGATGCGCCTGCATCCCGACGGCACATTGCGCACCGTCATGGAAATCCCGGACCTACCCGGCGGTCTCGGCTGGCTGCCGGACGGCACGCCGCTGGTCGTGTTGATGACTCAACGCCGGGTATGCCGCATCCGCGGCGGCCGGCTGAAGGAACATGCCGATCTCTCCCATCTCGCCAGCTTCCACTGCAACGACATGCTGGTCGACGAGCAAGGCCGTGCCTGGGTCGGTAACTTCGGCTACGACCTGCACGGCGGCGAAGCCATCGAACCTGCCGAAATCATTCTGATACCCCCCGACGGCCCGCCGCGCATCGCCGCGCGCGATGTCGTCTTCCCGAACGGCATGGCAATCACCCCCGACGGCACAACCCTGCTAGTGGCTGAAACCTTCGCTACCCGTGTCAGCGCCCTTGCCATCGAAACCAATGGCCAACTCAGCCAGCGCCGCGTCTGGGCCGATCTCGACGGCGCCTGCCCGGATGGATTGTGCCTGGCCGGAGACGGCAGCCTGTGGATCGCCGCGCCAAACATCCACCAAGTGCTGAATGTCACGGCGGGCGGCGGCATATTGCGCCGCGTGGACAGCGTTGGCCGCCCCTACGCCTGCATGCTCGGCGGCGAGGATGGCCGCACCCTGTACATCACCAGTTCCGAAACCGACGACCCGACCGAAGCCCGAAAGCGACGCAGCGGGCGCATCGAGACCGCGCGGCTGACCGACGGTTGAAAAAACGTGCTTTCAGCGCATTAATCACCATCGCCGTCTCCGTCGAAATTCAAGGATTCACCATGGCACAGGGCGCAACTGATCGGTTCGCCCTTGCGTAGCCGGACCCTGCCGCCATAAATCGTTCTATCGATGGCCGCCCTAGACAACACGCTGCCGCGAAGAGCCTTGCCGTGGCAGGTTCGACAGGAATCCAGATTGCTTTCGGCGAAGCGCTCATGCCCGCCATTCGCAAAACGGGTGTCGCCAACCGGATGCATGCCATGCGGACCGCTCATGGTATCGCCCAGATCCCCCGCGTGACAGGCATCGCATTCCATGACAAGGCCGTCGTGTCCCTGGATATCCCGCGCGGCTCTATTATCGTTGGAGAAGCTGTTCTTGTTCGGCCAGATCGCATGGGCGCTGCCATGACAGTTTTCACAACTCAAGCCCCCATGGCCCTTGCCTTGCGCGTTGCCACCGCCACTCAAGCGATAGAGCTTCTCATTACTCGCGAAGCGCGAGGCGGAGAAATCGAACAAGTCCAACTGATCATCACCACCATTGCCAGTGTGCTCGCTCAAGGGATAGGACAACTTCAAGCGCAAGCCATCCGGATTGCCTTGCCGGTCTCGCGCATTGAACAACGCATTCTGGAGGCGGCCCGAGCGAATCAGTCCGTCGACCTGAAGCTCGTCACCGACATGGCAAGACTGGCAGTTCGGCTCGGACGCCCAAGGCACGCGTTTGCTAAAATCGGCCTCGCCAGCAACCAATGGAAATTTCCGACTGAAATCGTTCCCGATCTGCGTCATCTGGCCATGGCAGTCTTGGCAAACGACGCCCGCACCGCCCATGGCGCCTCTCAGGCATTTGGCCTTTCGGCCCGGATGGCAATTATAGCAACTGTCGTACAGCAAGCCTTCCACCGTGGACGGATCGCGCACATCCGGTGGCGGCATGATCGGAAACAGATGTCCGTAGTTCTCGGGATCCTTGGCGGGCAAGGCGCCATGAAAACCGTGCATCGCGGCGGACATGCTGACATGCCGGGTCTGCTGCCTGCCATTGTCGTCCGACGGCCCCACATGAGCCAGATCGAGAGCCGGAGAATAGTGGCAGATGGCGCACACAACATTCGGCGTGGAACCATCGCGGTTCGTGCCATCGTCATTCGCCGGAGCAAGCCGGGTACCATGTTTGAAGTCATGCAAGCGCAAGATGTTGATCTTCGAGGCATTAACGACCTTCCGCGCATTATCGGCGCCAACGACCCGGCTCGCATCCTCGATAAAATTCACCTGGGGATACTTCGCGTTGGCGATATCGTCACAAGCAAGGCCATTCAAGGCATCCAGATCACATACCGCCTGGCTTGCATGGCAAACCTGGCAATCCGCCTCCGATGATACCGGCGTCACCGCATCGACCCTGCCGATGACCTGGCCCTGACTGTTCTTGGCTTTGACACGCAAGAGCGGATAAGGATTGCCACGACCCAAGTCATCCACATCCGAGACCGGGATACCTTCCGCGGTGAAGCGGCGGAAATTGTTCACCGTATAGCCAAACGGAAAATTCTTGAAGAACGGAAATGCGTCGATGTAGGCATGAAACGGCTTGGCCTCGTTGGAGGCATAAGGGTTCGCCACGCTCGCCGTCTGTCCAGGCATGGCTGACTGCACCGCTTCAAGCCGTCCCGAACCCAAATACAGCTGCGCCACGTCAGGCGCGGGCAATCCCACGTCCGGCGGCAAATCGAAACTGTCCAACACGCCAGCCGGATACAACGCGCGATACGCCAGCGACCCGATCACGCTTCCAGACGGGGCGACATCCCAGAAATTGCTCTTATAGTAGGTATCCCGAATACTGCCATTGCGGCTGCTCGTGGTAATGGAATCCGTGGCGATGGGCGGGAAACCCTCCCGCGAATCGACGATATTCGAGGCCACCGCCTGATATTCCAGGCTGATTCCATCCGCCGGCGTGAGCAAGCGCGGGAAAGCGCCTTTTTCCACCACCTGGGCATGCACGACGTTGTACGGAGGTAGGATGCTGAATATGCGGAAATCCCGATCGGCGCAATGCATGCCCAGGTCGTTTGCCGCGAGCACCGTGTAGCCGCCTCCCGGCGCGATACCAGTATTCAGGCCGGCCTGGCCCAACAAGGACTCCAGGGTGTCGATCCTGGCCAACCCGCCGAATACCGGACCCAGTACGTAAGCATCGCCAATGGTATTGACACCAACATAGTTGTCCGTTTCTGGATAATAGCGAAAATTCCATGAATCGAACTGGGCAGTCGTCTGATGCGAGGGAAAGAATGCGGTAAAATTTCTCTCGGCCCAATCCAACAGATCCTCGATCTTGGCCAGACGCGAGACTTCCGCGCCCACGGCTTGCCAAGACATCAGCAGCAAAGTCAAGGAAGCAACGACTCGAAGCATGGAAAACCTCTAAAAAGCCTGAGAGGTTACCCGATAAAGCTTAAAACAACATTAAATCCGGAATCCTCAAGGCGATCTCCTCTTTGGTTCACATTTTCCATCCCTTATCGTGATCGAAAAGGGTGGGACATCTCTATCCCACCCGGGCATCGCGATTTTTCGAGATGCCCTCAAATTCAAGCGGCTTTACGTGGTGGGCCAAGGTCGCGATCACTGGATTAGCCCGGATTCCTCACCGGGTCGCGTAGCGAAGCCGCTCAAGGTGGTGTGATGGCTGGCGTTCGCGACCAAGTGAACGCCAGTCAGCGCGCCGCATTGGGCGGTCGCAGTCGTGAACGGGTAAGAAATCCGGGTTAGCAGGCCATTGAAAAATGGCATTTTTCGATGGCCTGTGTGCGGTACAGGGATGTACCACCCTTTTCGATGACTGCAAGTCATTGAAAATGAAGGAACCGGGAAATCGCATTTTCCGCTTCCGTCGTTGAAAAAGTCCATGGAAGGACTTTTTCAACATCCTGTTAGCGTGAAAGTCACCTGCGGGTCGCCTGTGATTCGTCCACGGGAACGCCTTGAATACGTCCTTGCAGGCTTGGGTTCGCAACCGAGGGCAGTGATCAACCCGGCGGCCATCCCATCGGTCGGCCGCCAAGCACATGCATATGCAGATGGAACACGGTCTGGCCACCATGCGCGTTGCAGTTCATCACTGTGCGATAGCCGTCCTCGGCGATGCCTTTGTCCCTGGCGATCTGTCGGGCGACCAGGGTCATGCGACCAACCAGTTCGGCGTCCGAGGCATCCAGATCATTGAGCGTGGCGATATGCCGCTTGGGTATCACCAGCACGTGCAGCGGGGCCTGCGGATTGACATCGCGGAAGGCGAGGATATCGTCATCTTCGTGGACGATGGCGGGCTTGATGTCGCCGCTGACCATCTTGCAGAACAGGCAGTCGCTCATGGTGTGTCTCCTTCAGGGGGTGATCTTCTTGCGGTCGGCAAAGGCATGCGCCAGGGTGCCGCTGTCGACGAACTCCAGTTCGCCACCCAGGGGCACGCCATGGGCGATGCGACTGACCTCGATTGCAAAGCCATTGGCCATGTCACTGATGTAGTGCGCGGTGGCCTCGCCTTCGACGGTAGGATTGGTGGCGAGGATCAATTCCTCGACCTCGCCGACAGCGAGTATCCGCTTGAGCTTGTCCAGGCCGATCTCGGCCGGGCCGATGCCATCCAGTGGCGACAGTCGACCACCCAGAACGAAATAGCGGCCACGGTAGGCGGTGGATTGTTCGATCATCTGCAAATCGACGGGCATCTCGACAATGCACAGCCGGCTGTCGTCTCGTTGCGGATTCGCGCACAGCTTGCACAGCGGGGTTTCACACAGGTCGCGACAGCGCTCGCAATGCTGAATGTCGTCCATCGCCCGTAACATCAGGCTGGCGAGCACACGACCGCCCTCGCGGTTGCGTTCCAACAGATGGTAGGCCATGCGCTGCGCCGATTTCGGCCCCACCGATGGCAGGACACGCAATGCCTCGATCAATTGTCGCAAGAGTGGCTTCTGGTCGGCCATTGGATGCTGGATAGCAGGCTCAGAAGGGTAGCTTGAAGCCCGGCGGCAGGTTTAGCCCCGCAGTCATGCCGGACATGCTCTCCTGCATCTTGTCAGCAACGCGTTTCACTGCATCGTTACAGGCCGCCGCGATCAAATCCTCCAGCATTTCCTTGTCGTCACCCATCAGGCTGTCGTCGATCTCGACGCGCAATACCTCGTGCTTGCCGTTCATCGTCACCTTCACCATGCCGCCACCGGCCTGGCCGAGCACCTCTTCCTGGGCGAGACGCTCCTGGGTCTTCCGCATCTCTTCCTGCATTTTCTGGGCCTGCTTCATCAGGCCGCCGAGTGCACCTTTCATGTTCGCGATTACCTCTGTTTATGGCTATCGTTATCCGCCGGCCGAATCGAGCCGGGCAGTGGCGTGGCATCGAAAGCCTGTTGCACCTCTTGCACCAACGGATCGTTCATTATCGCCTGTTCGGCATCCCGCTGTCGCGCTTGGTCGTCGCGCTCCCGCCGGCGCGCCGGGGTATCGGCGAGGCTTGCGGCCGGCATGTCGACTGGCCGCGCTTCCAGATGACGAATCTCGACCCGCATCGGTCGACCGAAATAGTCGTTCAAGGCCTTGCCGAGGCGCTCGCGGGTGGCCTGTGTCGACAGACTCGCGCCGTTGGGGTCGAGCAGCAATACCAAGCGGTCGTCGTCGCGCTCGCCCAGCACGCAGTTGTTCGCCAGCTCGCGCGAGACGCCCGCAAGCTTCAGAGCGGCGACGATACCCGCCCAATCACTATCGCCGGCAGAAGGCGGGGCGGCGATCCCGGCGCTCGACTCGGCCACGCCCGAAGGTGCTGGATTCGTGGATGGGGATCCAGCGGAACGCGAAGTCACCGGAGCCGGGCTTTCGACCGCTGCCGTTCGCTCTGGCGCGGACACGGACTCGCGCCGGGAGGCAGCCTGCGGGGCTGGCTTGCCAACCGGCGTGGACAAGCTGTCGCCATCACTCGGGCGAAACGCGAGCATGCGCAACAGCACCATCTCCAGGCCAGCGCGCGCATCCGGCGCCAGCGGCAGATCGCGCTGGCCGATCAGGCCGATCTGGTAATATAACTGCACGTCCTCGACATCGATACGCTCGGCCAGCGGACTCAGTGCCTCGCTTTCCAGTGACAGGCCGGCGGCTTCTGGCACGGCCTGAAACAGCGCGATCTGGTGCAGGCCGCGCAGCAGTTGCTTCAGCACATCGGAGAAGTCTGGCGCGCTCTCGGCAAGCTCAGCGACAACCCGCAACAGGGCATCCACATCGTTGTCCGCGAGCGCTTCCAGCAGGCCATGCACCCTGCTCCGGTCGACGCTGCCTAGCATCGCGCGCACGTCAGCATCGCCAACCTTGCCGGCGCCGTATACGATTGCCTGGTCGAGCAAGCTGAGAGCGTCACGCATGCTGCCATCGGCGGCCAGCGCCAGCAGGCGCGTGGCGTCTGAATCGGCATCGATATGTTCGGCGCTGAGAATCCTGTCCAGTTGCGCGCCGATCTGCTCCGGAGCCAGCCGCTTCAGATTAAATTGCAAACAGCGCGACAGCACCGTGATCGGCACCTTCCGTGGATCGGTGGTGGCAAGCAGGAATTTGACATGCGGCGGCGGCTCTTCGAGTGTCTTCAGCAGCGCATTGAAGCTGCTGTCGGAGAACATATGCACCTCGTCGATCAGGTAGACCTTGTAGCGTCCGCGCACCGGCGCATAGGGTACGTTATCCAATAGCTCGCGGGTCTGATCAACCTTGGTGCGCGATGCGGCATCGACCTCGATCAGATCGACGAAACGTCCCTCGTCGACCTCGCGACACGCCGAACATTCACCACAAGGATTCGAGCCGACCCCGGCCTCGCAGTTCAGTGATTTCGCCAGAATTCGCGCCAGCGTGGTCTTACCGACGCCGCGCGTTCCGGTGAACAGATAGGCATGATGCAGGCGGTCGTGATCCAGCGCGTTGCTCAACGCGCGCACAACGTGCTCCTGACCGACCAGTTCGGAGAAGCGACGCGGCCGCCATTTACGTGCCAATACCTGATAGGACATCGAAAACCGGAATCAAGAGAAACAGGCGGGCAGTGTACAGCATACGCCTGGGTCGGGAAATTGCCAGGTCGGCGGATCGACCGAGACCGCAAACCAACCAAGGGCAACTTTCACAAAAGCGGGATCGGGGTTTCCCTAGCCCGGATTTCTCACCCGTTCACGACTGCAACCGCCCAATGCGGCGCGCTGACAGGCGTTCACTCGGTCGGGCTGCTCAACGCAGTGTCGACTACGCCTGCGCGGCCCTTGGTTGCGAACGCCAGCCATCACACCATCTTGAGCGGCCTCGCTACGCGACCCGGTGAGAAATCCGGGCTAGCCGGATGTTGAAAAAGTCCTTCCATGGCCTTTTTCAACGACGGAACCGGAAAATGCGATTTCCCGATCCCTTCATTTTCAATGACTTGCAGTCATCGAAAATGGCGGTACATCCCTGTACCGCACACAGGCCGTTGAAAAATGGCATTTTTCAACGGCCTGCTAAAAGACGTTGGGAGTGGCGGCCTCCGCCAGCCACACCCCGGCGCCCGAATCCACCGCTGTGGCTGCTCCCTTCCGGGCCTGACCAGGTTCACGGCTTATCGTCGCGAGGGGACCGACGGAGGCCACCATGACGCGGCGCAGTTTAACAGCATCCGGCAAGCTTTTCACGATTCATACCGACGAATAGTCGTCTACCTGCCGGATCCAGCGATGAATCAAAGGTTCGACGCTCGCTGGGTGATCCGCCAACAACCGGTCGGCCATTGCCTGGGCCTGGGGCAGTAGCGCTTGGTCGCGCTCCAGATCGGCGATGCGAAAAGCCACCTCGCCGGTCTGTCGGGTACCCAGCAGTTCGCCGGCGCCACGCAGCTCCAGATCCTTCTCGGCAATGATGAAGCCATCGTTGGTCTCGCGCAGGGTACTCAGCCGCTCGCGCGCCTGCCGCCCGAGCGGACGCTGATAGAGCAGCACGCAATAACTGTCGGCGCATCCCCGCCCGACACGTCCGCGAAGCTGGTGCAGCTGCGCCAAGCCGAGACGCTCCGGGTTCTCGATGATCATCAGGCTGGCGTTCGGCACGTCGACGCCGACCTCGATGACCGTGGTGGCTACCAACAGATCCAACTCGGCCTGCTTGAAGGCCTGCATCACCACTTCCTTGTCGACGGCTTTCATGCGCCCATGCACCAAGCCAACGCGCGCGCCCGGGAGTTCTTCGCCCAGTTGCGCGGCGGTATCCTCGGCGGCTTGGCACTGTAATGCCTCGGACTCCTCGATCAGAGTGCATACCCAGTAGGCTTGGCGACCGGCGCCAACCGCAGAGCTGACTCGCGCGATGACCTCGGCGCGGCGATCGTCGCCGATCGCGACGGTGACCACCGGCTTGCGCCCCGGTGGCAATTCATCGATCACCGATACGTCCAGGTCGGCATAGGCGGCCATCGCCAGGGTGCGTGGAATCGGCGTCGCGGTCATGGTCAGTTGATGAGGCGACAGCGCCCCTTTCCGCCCTTTCTCACGCAGCGCGAGGCGTTGATGGACACCGAAGCGATGCTGTTCGTCGATAATCACCAGGCCGAGCCGCTGAAAGTGAACGTCGTCCTGAAACAGCGCATGGGTACCGATGGCGAACCGGGTCTCGCCTTCGGCCAGCGCGCGCAATTTACGTTCGCGGCGCTTGCCCTTGTGGCGCCCGGCCAGCCAGTCAGTCTCGATATCCAGCGAGCGCAACAGGCGTTCCAGATTCGCCAGATGTTGGCGGGCGAGCAATTCGGTCGGCGCCATCATGGCGACCTGGTAACCGGCATCGATGGCGATCAGGCCTGCGGCCAGCGCGACCAGCGTCTTGCCGCTACCGACATCGCCCTGTACCAGGCGTAGCATCGGTCGCGCGCGGCGCATATCCTTGCCTATCTCGGCGATGACACGCTGCTGCGCGGCGGTCAACTCGAATGGCAACAGGGCGATCAGGCGGGTCATCAGATCGCCATCACCGCTCATCCTCGGCGCTCGGTGTTGTTGCTTCAATTGGCGGATCTTGCGCAGGCTGAGTTGGTGCGCGAGTAATTCCTCGAAGGCTAGGCGCCGCTGCGCCGGGTGCTGGCCAGCTTCTAGCCGGGCCAGCGATGCCTCGACCGACGGACGATGCAGAAAGCACACCGCCTCGGTCAGGGTCGGCAGGCCGGATTCAACGAGCAGTTCATCCGGCAGCCACTCCCGCAAGCCGTCGGCGGACGATTCCAGCAACGCCAATGCTTGATCGGTCAGGCTGCGCCAAGTGAGTTGATGCAGACCATCTGTGGTCGGGTAGACCGGCGTCAACGTGGCATCCAGAATGTCCTCGCACTGCTCCACCGGTTGATATTCCGGATGGATCATCTCCAGGCTGGCAGGCCCGCGCCGCACCTCGCCGAAACAGCGGATGCGGCGCCCCTTGGCGAGTCCGGCCTGCTGTGCCGCGCTGAAATGAAACAGGCGTAGGATCAAGGCGCCGCTGCCGTCCGAGACCCGCACCAGTAGCGAGCGGCGCCGGCCGAAATGCACCTCGGCATGCTCGATCTCGACCTCGATGCTGACCTGGTCGCCCGGACGCAGGCTGCCGACTGGCCAGATACGCGAACGATCCTGGTAGCGCAGCGGCAGGTGGAACAGCACATCCTGCACATTGCGGATGCCCAGGCGCTCCAGGCGTTCGCGGGTCTTTGGGCCAACGCCCTTCATCACCGATACAGGCTGTTCGGAAAAAGCGCTATGATTCACGCTTGTTATCCATGGGATATGTCATGAAGCAGCATACTTTGACGATAGACACCCTCGGAAGGGGCACGCTGAACATCAGCCGCGAGGTGAACGCCATCGTCGCCGACAGCGGCATGGACACTGGCCTGTGCCACGTCTTCGTGCAACACACCAGCGCCTCGCTGATGCTGTGCGAGAATGCCGACCCGACGGTACGCCAGGACATGGAGAATTTTATGCAGCGCATGGCGCCGGATGGTACCAGACAATACGCGCACGCGGACGAGGGGCCGGACGACATGCCGGCGCATATTCGTTCCATCCTGACCGGCATGGACTTGACGATACCTGTCGCCAAGGGCCGTTGCCTGCTGGGCGTCTGGCAGGGGATCTATCTATGGGAGCATCGCACCCACGCGCATCGGCGCAAGATCACGATAACGGTTGTCGGAGGAGAAAAGCCGGATTGATAGAGGGCCGGCGACGCCACCGGCCCAGATCGGCTACTTATCGATGCCGTTCTTCTTCAGTACCTCGTCCAGTGCCTCATTGAAGCCCTTCAGAGACACCGGCACGGCGACCTTCTGGCGCTGCACGGTGGCAAAGCTGACATTCATCACCTTGCCCTTGCGCATCGTCTCAACCGCTTCCTTCCCGAGTTTCATCGTCACCCGGCAGCCAACCTTGTCACAATACTCATAAGGCGCCTGACCGCTCTTGTTATCGTCGACCTGAATCAGCACGCCGGCGCGCAGACCTACACCCAAGGGCAGGGTCATCATCGATACCGGCTCGTTCTTCTTTTCGAGGAAGCCGATGGCGACACGCATCACCAGTTGCTTGTTCTCCTTGTTGAACAGGTTCTGGTACATGAAGCAGCCAGGTTTGTCGTCTTTCTTCTCGACACAATGCACGCTCCAGTCACCGTGGCGAGGGTCGTTGGCCGCGCTGTTGTCGGCCTTGCCGCCAGCTGCGTCCTCCGCATGAACCAGGGCACCGCCAAGCAGCAGGGTCAGGGCAAGAATGCCTGCAAATTGTTTCATCATCATTTCCTTCATCGATTCAAAGCTCCATGACGGCGTCCATCTCGACACCGGCATCTTTGGGTAAGGCGGCCACGCCAATCGCGGCGCGCGCGGGATAGGGTTCATCGAAATACTCGGCCATCACCGAATTAACCACGGGGAAATCCCCGAGATCCGTCAAGAATACATTCAATTTTGCAATATCGCTCAAATCACCGCCCGCCGCGCGGGCCACCGCGCGCAGATTATCGAACACGCGGCGTATCTGCATCTCGATATCGCCATCGACCATCTCCATGGTTTCAGGCAGCAGCGGAATCTGGCCTGACAGATAGATGGTGCCAGCGCAACGCACCGCCTGCGAATAGGTGCCGATCGCCTGTGGCGCCTGGTCGGTTTTTATCACTGTTTTCGTCATTGATATTGTCACTCTCGATAGGGAAACATTAGCCGATGGGACGCTTGACACGCATCACATTCGGCAGGGATTCGAGGCGCCGCATGATGCGCCGCAGGTGCGCCCGGTCCTTGACTGTCAGAACGAAGTCTATCGATGACGCACCTCCCTCGCGCACATCGTTGCTGACGTTCTCTATATTGCTGTCCATCTCGGCGATCTCGGCGGCAACCACGGCCAGCACGCCGCGCTGATTACCGACTTCGACCCGCAACGCGGCGGAGAATTCCCGCGTTATGCCTTGTTCCCAACAGACATCCAGCCATTCGTCACCTTTCTTGCTGAACGCCCCGATGTTAGGGCATACCTGTTGATGCACCACCAGCCCCTTGCCGCGATTGAATACCGCCGCGATGCTGTCTCCAGGCACTGGTCGACAACAGCGCGCATAGTTCACCACCATGCCCTCGGCGCCGTGAATCGCCAGGCCGGTCTCCGAGGCCCTCTGCTGCGACGAATCGGACTTGCCCACGTGACGTTCATCCACCAGACGACTCGCGACCAGCGCCGCCGGGCGGTTACCCAGGCCGACATCCTCGTACAACTGCTCCACCACCTCCAGGCGGTATTCGTCCAGCAGGGCCTGCATGCGCTCCGCCTCTACCGCTTCCAGTGTGATGCCGGAGGCCGCAAGCGCCTTGCCCAACAGCCGCTTGCCCAGGTCGATCGCCTCCTGGCCATGCAACTTCTTCAGAAAGGAGCGGATATTCGCGCGCGCGCGCGCCGTGGTGACGAATTCCAGCCAGCCGGGGTTCGGCTGGGCGTCCGGCGAGGTCACGATCTCGACCGTCTGGCCATTGTACAGACGTTGCCGCAATGGCACGATCTTGCGGTCGACGCGCGCCATCACGCACTGGTTACCGACATCGGAATGGATCGCATAGGCGAAATCCAGCACCGTGGCGCGCTTCGGCAACACGATGATCTTGCCACGCGGCGTGAATACATAGACCTCATCGGGGTACAGGTCGACCTTCACGCTTTCCAGAAACTCTATGGAATCGCCGGCCTGCTTCTGCAAGTCGAGCACATCCTGCAACCAATCGGCACCCGGCGACTGCGGGGTATCGTACATGTCCGGCGTCTTGTACATCCAGTGCGCGGCGATGCCGGATTCGGACAGGCGGTGCATCTCGTCGGTGCGAATCTGCACCTCGATCGGCAAGCCATGCGGGCCGAACAACACCGTATGCAGAGATTGATAGCCGTTTGCCTTCGGGATCGCGATGAAATCTTTGAAGCGGCCTGGAAGCGGCTTGTACAGGCTATGCATCGCGCCCAGCACCCGGTAGCAGGTATCGACATTCTCGACGATGATGCGAAAGGCATACACATCCGCGACCTCGGACAACGCGGTATGCTTGCGCCGCATCTTCTTGTAGATGCTGTAGATGTGTTTCTCGCGCCCGATCACCTTGCCATCCAGACCGTCATGCACCAGCCGTTGGTAGATGGCCTTCTCGATATCGGCAACCACCACACGGCGATTGCCGCGACGTTTCGCCAGTTCGGCGGAGATGATCTGGTAACGCCACGGCCAATGCGCCTGAAAGGCCAGATCCTCCAGTTCGATACGGATGCTGTTGATCCCCAGACGGTTGGCGATCGGCGCGTAGATGTCCAGGGTTTCACGCGCGATGCGACGCGCCTTGTCCGGTCGCATCACGCCGAGCGTGCGCATGTTGTGCAGCCGGTCGGCCAGCTTGATCAGGATCACGCGCACGTCGCGCGTCATCGCCAACAACATCTTGCGCAGGCTGGCCGCCTGCGCCTCGGCCTTGGATTGAAAATCGATCTTGGTCAGCTTGCTGACACCGTCGACCAGCTCGGCGACATCCTCGCCAAAGCGTTCGGCGAGAGTGTTCTTCGCCGTCTCGGTATCCTCGATGACATCATGCAGGATCGCCGCCATCAGGCATTTGTGGTCCATGTGCAGGCCAGCAAGGATGCGCGCCACGGCGATTGGATGATAGATATAGGGCTCGCCGGTCAGGCGTTTCTGAAATTGATGCGCCTCGGCGGCGAACAGGTAGGCCTCATAGACATCGCCGATCTGGTCGGGCGGCAGATAGCCTTCAAGATAAGCGGTGAAATCGCTGATCAGATAGCGGGCCTTGACGGGGAAGTTGATATCGGCGACATCCATGTAGCGATTCTTGTCCGCCGCCGGGGAAAGGTCAAGCGGCGCGACAAGATAGGGATACGGCCCGTCGAATGTCGGAGATCAGCGCGCGAGCGATCATTCCACCGTTTGACTGGGCGTGACATAGTCAGTGAGATCAGACCGCCGGGGAAGGGGAATCCGCCTGATCCGTTTCGGCCGGCGCCATGCCAAGGATATCCGTCTCCGCCGCATTCTTCTCCTCGATGCTCTGCTTGGTCACCAGCCCCTCGCCGATCTCGCGCAAGGCGATCACTGTCGGCTTATCATTCTCATCGTCGACCAACGGCTGCACGCCACGCGCGATCTGGCGCGCGCGGCGTGCGGCCAGCAAAACGAGATCGAAACGGTTATCAACGTGGTTCAGACAATCTTCAACGGTAACACGCGCCATGGGTCACTCCGGGTAAAAAAACAACAGCGCATTCTAGCGCAAATGGCCGTCACCGGCCACATCACGATAGTTAATGTTAGCCCAAAGCAGTAATGTCCTCTTTGTCCAATTCTAAAATGTCCCCTTTTGGTTTCAGGAGGGGCCCGTGGCAGAGGAGCAGATTACGATGAGTCATAAAGAGGCAGATCGATTGGGCGTCA